>Ga0187867_10000149_pt1 | contig 62041 bp, 49 predicted proteins | sample June2016WEW_13_1_FD_132976 | JGI IMG/M metagenome (GOLD analysis project Ga0187867, IMG submission 132976) | Peatland microbial communities from SPRUCE experiment site at the Marcell Experimental Forest, Minnesota, USA - June2016WEW_13_10 | ecosystem: Environmental > Terrestrial > Soil >...
CAGGATGGCGACGATCCAGAGGGCACCCTGGAAGACGCTGGTCAGCGCCGAGTTGATCCCCTCCTTGAGCGCCGAGCTGCTGGGCTGGAAGTTCGCCGCGGGCACCGAGTCCACGAGGGTCCATCGGGGGTCGCCGACGCCGGCGACGAAGTAGAGCCGCTCAACCCCCCGGACCACCCCCTCGATGGGGGCGCCGAAGGTCGCGCCCCCCTCTGCGTACTCCAGGTCGGCGAGCACCGACCGGCCCTGCTTGCCCTCCGGCGCGGGGAGTGCCTTGCCCGCGACCAGCGGACCGGTGAAGTCCTTGGCGGCGGTCGCCGGGGGGGCGGCGATCACCTGATTGGTGTCGTTGTCCAGGAGCAGCGGGTAGGAGCCGGCCTGGGCCGGCGCCTGGGAGATCACGCCGGCGAACTGCGCGAGCGGGACGTCTGCGCCCACCACCAGCCCGTGCTGGTCGAGCGAGTAGACGGTCTCCTCCCAGTCGCCGCCGTGGAGTGGGTTCTGGTAGGGGGTCGTCCAGGTCGGGGTCGACGTGGGCGGTGTCTCATAGAGCCGGTCGAGGAGGCTCAGGGGGATGCCCTGCGGGTTCTGCGCCAGGCCGGCCCCGCCCTCCTGGGGCAGCGACACCCCGCCCGGGCTCACCCAGACCGCCTCGTCCTGCGGATCCATGACCCAGACCGCGTCGACGTCGATCCCGGTCACCTTGGCGGCGGCCTTGACCATCGAGACCGTCGCGAACTTGCTGAGGGCCGCCAGCCGCGCCGCCCGTGTCAGCACCGGTTCGGTGCTCCCCGCCGGCATCCCGACCAGCAGCTCGGCGGTGGCCGAGGAGTCGGGGAACATGATCGCGTCGACGCCGTCGCCGAGCGGCTGTGTCTGCGGCGCGCCCACCGGCGTGGATGCCCCGCTGGGTGCCGTCGCAGCCGGGGGCGAGGGGGTGGCGGAGGCCGAGGGGGAGGTGGTGGCGGAGGGCGAGGGCGACGCGCTGGTGGAGCCGGACTGGGCGCTCAGCTGGCCGGCCAGCCCTTCCACCGTGGCGCTCAGGGTCTGGAGGTGGGCCTCGATCGCCGTCGACGCGGTGGCGTCGAGCCCGGTCTGGAACGCACCCTCCTGGTGCTGGATGATGCTGCTGTTCGTCCGGTTGACGGTGGTCTGAGTGATCCCGTGCAGGCTCACCGCGGTCAGCACGAAGAAGGCGGCGGCGGGCACCAGGGCGACCACCAGCATGGTGGCGAGGAGCCGATCGCGCAGTCGCCGCCGGGGATTGAACAGGGACAGCGCCAGCCGAGGACGCCTCATTCCCACCTCATCGGTCCGAGTCGATGTTCAGCTCCGAATCAGACCCGAGTATAAGGCCGCCCCTCTGACCCAGAGAACGCGCCAATCAGGACAGCGCTGAGGATCGTCCGCACCAGCCGTCGCCACCCCCTCGGAGCGCCCCTCCTCGTCCGCCCCCGCCCGGCCGGCGAATCCGAGGGCACCGCGGGGCGCTGCACTAGAGTCACGGTTGCGTGAGAAGCTCCGCTGCCGCCGCCCCGACCGGCCGGCGATGAAGGACATCGCCGAGCTGGCCCTCGACGTCGCCGTCTCCAGCGGAGCCAGCTACGCCGACTGCCGGGTCGTGCAGCGCGGTGTCCAGGCGCTCTCCGTCAAGGACGGCAGCTTCGCCGCGGTCTCCTCCTTCGAGGACGAGGGGGTCGGCATCCGGGTCATCGTCGACGGAGCCTGGGGGTTCGCCGGCGTCGACCGCCTCGATTCGGACAGCCTGGGCGAGGCCGCCCGAACCGCCTGCCGGATCGCGCGGGCGTCCTCACGGCTGCGCCGCCAGGCGGTCCGGCTCGCCCCCTGCCCGGTCGCGGTGGGTGAGTACACCACCCCGATCGAGCGCGACCCCTTCGAGGTCAGCCTCGAGGAGAAGATGGACCTGCTGATCCGGGCCGACGAGGCGATGGCCTCGGTGGAGGGGGTCACCACCCACGAGGCGTCGCTCGAGTTCGTGCGCGAGCACCGGTTGTTCGCGAGCAGCGAGGGGTCGGTCATCGAGCAGGTGCTGGTCCAGTCGGGGGGAGGGATGGACGCCACCGCCACCAGCCCCGACGACGTCCAGACCCGCAGCTTCCCCAACAGCTTCGGACGCCACCAGCTCTGCGCGGGCTACGAGGCGATCGAGGCGATGGACTTCGCCGGGAACGCGCCGAGGATCGCCGCCGAGGCGGTCGCCCTGCTCAGCGCTCCGCGCTGTCCCACCGGTTCGCTGACCCTGATCCTGGACGGCACCCAGGCGGCCCTCCAGGTCCACGAGTCCTGTGGCCACCCCACCGAGCTCGATCGGGTGCGCGGCGACGAGGCCGCCTACGCGGGCACGTCCTTCCTCACCCCGGACCTCGTCGGCCGTTTTCGCTACGGCAGCGAGCAGGTGACGATCGCCGCCGACGCCACCACCCCGGGCGGGCTGGGCACCTTCGGATGGGACGACGAGGGGGTGGAGGCCCAGCGCACGGTGCTGGTCGACCGCGGCCTCTTCCGCGGCTACATGTCCTCCCGGGAGACCGCCGCCGACTACGGCTGGCTGAGCAGCGGGGCGATGCGGGCCGAGTCCTGGAACCGCATCCCGCTGATCCGGATGACCAACGTCAACCTGGAGCCCGGCCAGTCCAGCCTCGAGGAGATGATCGCCACCACCGAGCACGGCGTCTACCTCGAGACCAACCGCTCCTGGAGCATCGACGACCGGCGCCTCAACTTCCAGTTCGGAACCCAGAACGGCTGGGAGATCCGGAACGGGAGACGGGTGCGCCTGGTCAAGAACGCGCTCTACGCGGGCCGCACCCCGGAGTTCTGGAGGTCGTGCGACGCCGTCGCGGGCCCCTCCGAGTGGCGGGTGTGGGGCGTGGTCAACTGCGGGAAGGGACAGCCGGGCCAGATCATGCACGTCGGCCACGGAGCGGCTCCCTGCCGCTTCCGAGGCGTGGCCGTGACCGCGGCCTCGTGATGACCCTCGCCGCCCCGGACGATCTGCTCGCGCTCGCCGACAGCGTCCTCGAGCGGGTCGGTCGCGACCGCGCCGAGGTCGTGGTGGTCGAGCACGAGGAGGGGCTGACCCGATTCGCTCGCAGCCAGATCCATCAGAACGTGGCCGAGCGGTCGCGCCGCCTCCGGCTGCGCCTGATGGGTGACGAGCAGGTGGGGGTGGCCGAGATCCGGGGTGAGGTCGAGGACCTGCCGGGGCGGCTGGTCGCCGCCGCCGAGGCGGCCCGGCGGCTCTCCCCGCCGGGGGACGTGGCCCCGCTGCCACGCCCCGACGCCGGACCCGACGGCCCGGTCGCGTTCAGCGCGGCGACCGCCGCCTGCACGCCGGAATGGAGGGCGGAGCAGGTGGCCGCCGTCGCCGCGGTGAGCGCCGTGGCCGGCCTCGAAGCCTTCGGGGCGGTGCAGACCTCGCTCACCCACACCGCCGTCGCCAACAGCCTGGGGGTTCGCCGCCACGCCGAGAGCACCGCGGCCAGCCTGATCTGCGTGACCCGGGGTGAGAACGGCTGGGGGTACGCCGACCGGCACCACCACGACGCGACCCGACTCGACGCCGAGGCCATGGCCGCGGAGGCGGTCGAGACCTGTGGCCGCAACCAGGGTGCCATCGCGGTGGAGCCCGGCGTCTACCCGGTGGTGCTCTCGCCCTATGCGGTCGCCGACCTGGTCGGACACCTCTCCGATCTCGGCTTCAGCGCGCTCGCCCACCAGGAGCACCGGAGCTTCATGCGCCCCGGTGAGAGGCTGCTGAGCTCCCTGATCAGCATCGCCGACGACGCCGGTCACCCCGCCGGGATGCCGTTCCCCTTCGACGACGAGGGGGTCTCCACCCGGGGCGTGACCTGCATCGAGGAGGGGGTCTGCCGGAGCTTCGTCCACGACAGCTCCACCGCCCTCCGCGACGACGTGCCGTCGACCGGCCATGCGCTCCCCATGCCCAACACCTTCGGTCCCTGGGCCCGGCACCTGGTGGTCTCACCCGGGGAGAGCAGCCTCCAAGAGCTGATCGCGAGCTGCGACGGCGGTCTCTACGTGACCCGGCTCTGGTACGTGCGCGACGTCCACCCGCTCCGGACCGTGATCACGGGGATGACCCGCGACGGCACCTTCCTGATCGAGAACGGGCGGCTCGGCCGCCCGGTCCGCGACCTGCGCTTCACCCAGAGCATCGTCGATGCCCTGGCCGACGTTCGCGGTGTCGGCCGGGAGCGATCGATCGAATTGGACGAGGGCGAGCGCGCCATGCTCGTGCCCGCCCTCGGCCTGGGCCGCTTCGCCTTCACCTCCTGATCTCCGGAGCGCCCCGCGAGGCCGGCGCGGCCTCCGGACGTGCCCGCACCCGCCGGCGCGGCCGGGTCAGCGGAGGCGGGGGTTCCAGGCGTCCGGGGTCTGGGTCAGCGCGCTGACCGAGTCGGGAAGCCGCCCCTGGACCACGTCCTCCAGGGTCACCTGCTCGAGCACCTGTCGCAGGCTCCCCCGCACCGCCACCCAGACCGATTGGAGGTGTTCGGCGGCGCCCTTGTAGACGGTCATCTCAGGGCGGAGACCGCGGACCTCGGCGAGCGGGCCCTCGAGGACCCGGATCACGTCCGCCACCGTGATCTCCGCGGCCGGTCGGGCGAGGTAGTAGCCGCCCTGGGTGCCCCGGTGGCTGCGCACCAGGCCGCCGCGGTGCAGCTCGGTCAGGATGGCCCCCAGGAACTTGGTGGGGAGTCCCTGGGCCTCGGCCAGCGCCTGACCGGTGGTCGGCTCGTCACAGGTTGCCAGGGTGAGCAGGGCGCGCATGCCGTAGTCGACCTTGGCCGGGATGTGCATGCGCCGATTGTGGCGCGGCGAGGGCCACCCGGTGCGGTCGAGGAGGTCAGCCGACCTCGCCGGTCACGTAGGCGCGGGTCCGATCGTCCCGCGGGCTGGCGAAGATCTCGGCGGTCGGCCCCACCTCGACCAGCTCCCCGACCCGATCCTCGCCGAGCAGGAAGACGGCGGTCCGTCCGGCCACCCGGTGGGCCTGGAACATGTTGTGGGTGACCAGCACGATGGTGACCTCCGGCGCCAGCCGGGTGATCAGCTCCTCGATCTTGGCGGTGGCGATCGGGTCGAGCGCCGAGCACGGCTCGTCCATGAGCAGGATCTCCGGTTCCACCGCCAGCGCTCGGGCGATGCAGAGCCGTTGCTGCTGGCCGCCCGAGAGCCGCATCGCCGGCTGGTGGAGGCGGTCCTTGACGACGTCCCAGAGCGCCGCGTGCCGGAGCGCCGACTCGGCGGCCTCACGCAGCAGCGTCTTGCCGTGGACCCCGTTGAAGCGCAGCCCGGAGACGACGTTCTCGAAGACGCTCATCGCGGGGAACGGGTTGGGCCGCTGGAAGACCATGCCGATCCGGGTGCGCACCAGCTCGGGCCGGGTCCCCGGCGCGTAGAGGTCGAGGTCGCCGAGCTTGATCGAACCCTCGACCCGGCCGCCGGTGTGGTCGTGGAGACGGTTGAGGGCGCGAAGCAGGGTGGTCTTCCCGCACCCCGAGGGGCCGATCAGGGCGGTCACCTCGCGGCTGGGGATGGCGAGGGTCACGTTGCGCACCGCGACGTGCTCACCGAAGGAGACGCTCACGCCCTCCAGCGCCAGGCTCGGCACCCCCTCGAGGGCGGCGTCCTCGCGCGCCGGCGCCCCGACCTGGGGATGAGCGCCGCCGGCACGGAGCGCCACCACGGTGTCGCCACCATGGACGGGCCCCGCCGCCACGGCGGCCAGCGCCGCCGGCAGGATCGGCTGCTCTGCGGTCATGTCAGTGTGCCCTCCTCGAGATGCTCCAGGCCACCAGGCGTGCCGCGACGCTCAGCAGCAGGACGAAGCTGAGCAGCACCAGCGCGGTTGCCCATGCCGTCCTCTGAGCGCTCGGGAACGCCTGCGTCCCGTCGGTGTAGATGAGCAGGGTCATCGCCGCGAGCGGCGTGGCCAGGGTGAACAGCAGGGGAGCGGTCTCGCCCGCGGCCCTGGCGATGGCGAGCAGGTTACCGGTCACCAGGTCGGGAAGGGCTCCGCGCAGGATCACCGACCGGGCCACCCGCCCGCGCCGCGCGCCGAGCGCGATCCCCGCCTCCCAGAGGTCGAGCGCAATGGTGCGCATGGCCTCCTCGTCGGCCCGGATCATGATCGGCAGCATCAGCACCGCGAGCGCGAAGGCCGCCGCCAGCGTGGAGAACTGATGCAGGGGGAGGACCAGCACCGCGTAGGCGAAGATCCCGATGATGATCGAGGGTACGCCGGTCAGCACGTCGGCGCTGAAACGCAGCGCGGCGGCGAGCTTCCCGCTCCGCTCGAAGAGGAAGAGGGCGGCGAGCAGCGAGGTGGGGATGGCGAGGACGATGGCGAGGCCGACGATCTCCGCGGTGCCGGTGATGGCCGTCGAGATCCCGCCTCCCGGTATGAAGGGAGGGGTGGGCGCGTGGGTGAGGAACGCCCAGGAGAGGGTGCCCACCCCGCGGCTGATCGTGAAGTACACGAGCGCGACCAGCGGCGCCACCGCCGCCACCACGGCGAGCACGCAGAGTCCCAGGACGATCCTGCCGACGATCTGCCGCCGGCGCAGCGAGCGGCGGGCGGCGGTGCGGACCAGCTCGCGACGGCTGGGGGCGATCAGCACGCTCATCGCAGCGCCCCGGCGGTGTGCGCGGGGGCTCCCGAGCCGCTGCGGAGCAGAGCCTGCCCGCCGGCGTTGACGGCGACGGTGAGCAGGAGCAGCACCGCACCGAGCGCGATCACCGAGCTGGTGCCGAGTCCCGGGGAGGCCTCGGCGAACTGGTTGACGATCGCCGAGCCGAGGGTCGCTCCCGGCGTGGTGAGCGACTCCGGGATGGCGGGCCGGTTGCCGATCACCATGGCCACGGCGATGCTCTCGCCGAGGGCGCGGCCGACCGCCAGGGTGACCGCCGCGCTGACGCCGGCCCTGGCCGCGGGGAAGACCGCCCGGCGCACCACCTGCCAGCGGGTGGCACCCAGCGCGAGCGCCGCCTCACGGTCGGCGACGGGCACCCCGCCGAAGGCGGTCCGGCTCAGCGAGACCATGGTCGGCAGCGTCATCACCGCGAGCACCACCGAGGCGAGCAGGATGCTGGGGCCATACGCCTCGCCTCGGAACAGCCACCCCAGGGCGGGGACCGAGGCGAGGAACGGCTCCACCTGGTTGGCGAAGATCGGGGTCAGGACCAGCAGCCCCCAGAGCCCCACCACGATGCTGGGGACCGCGGCGAGCAGACCGATCAGGGTCGATAGCGGCCCCGACAGCCAGCGCGGCGCCAGCTCGGAGAGGAAGATCGCGGTGCCCAGCCCGATCGGCACCATCAGCACCATCGCGACCGCCGTGGTCAGCAGGGTGTCGACCACCAGGATGCCGGCCCCGTACTGGCCGGCGGCAGGGTTCCAGGTGCCCGACCAGATGAAGCCGATGCCGCTGTGCTGGAGGGCCGCCGAGGAGTCGCTGCCGACACCCACCAGCAGGCCGAGCGCCACCGCCCCGAAGAGCCCGGCGCCGGCCCAGCGGAGCGCGGAGTAGGCATGGTCGCCGAGGCGCGAACGCCGGCGACGCAGCGCACCCCGCACCCCGCTGACACGCCCGGGCCCGACGAGCCCCGACACGGCGTCGGGGCCCATCGGACCGGGCTCGTAGATCAACTCCTACCCCTCATCGGGAAGCTCACCGCTCAGCTGGCGAAGAGAGGCGTGCCCGCCGAGCCCTCGAGCTCGCGGATCGTGCTCTGCGCCAGGCTCACGACGTTGCTCGGCAGGGGCGCGTAACCGAGCGAGGCGGCGTCCTGCTGTCCGGAGGTGACCACCCAGTCGAAGAGCTTGCCGAGCGCGATCCCGGTCGAGCTGTCCGACTGCTTCTGGTACACCAGGGTCCAGCTGAAGTTGGCGATCGGGTAGGTGCCGGCACCCGCCTCGTTGACGACGTTGAAGTCCGTCGCGCTGAGGCTGGTCGCCTGCGCTCCCGCCGCGGCGATCGACTTCTCGGTGGGGGCGACGTACGAGCCCGCCGAGTTCTTGATGGCGGCGTTGACGAAGCCGTTCTGCAGTGCGTACCCGTACTCGACGAAGCCGATCGAGCCGCTGGTCTGGCTGATGTAGGTGGCGACGCCGGTGTTGAGCTGCTCGCCGATCCCGACGCTGGCCTGCGGCCAGGTCCGGGAGGGGGTGGAGGTGCCGATCGCGGTCACCCAGGCGGGCGCGGTGTCGATCAGGTACTGGTCGAGGTCATACCCGGGGCCCGAGGAGTCCGCCCGGTGAACGGCCTTGATCGCCAGGTTGGGCAGGGTGATGCCGGGGTTGAGCCCGGCGATGGCCGGGTCGTCCCAGTTGGTGATGCTTCCGTCGAAGATCCCCGCCAGGGTCGGCCCGTCGAGGTCGATCGACTTGGTGAGGCCGGGGACGTTGTAGCTGATCGCGACCCCGCCGAGGTCCACCGGGATCTGGAGGATCGTGCCACCGGTCGCGGCGGCGAGCTGCGACGCGGTCATCGGGATCTCCGAGTCCCCGAAGGCCACGGTCCCCTGCTGGATGTCGGTGACGCCCACGCTGGACCCCGCCGGCGAGTAGTTGACGGTCGTGTTCGGGTTCTTCTGGTTGTACTGGTAGAAGACCGTCTCGAAGAACGGCTCGATCGAGTTCGCGCCCGCGCCATTCAGGGTCACAGCCGCCGAGGTGGTTGTGTCGTAGGCGGCCCCCAGCAGGTTCGCCGAGGCCGGCGTCGCGCTTCCCGCGGCTCTCTTCGTCGTGCTGGCGCTGGTGGACCCGCATCCGGCGGCGACCACGGTGATCGCCAGCACGGCGAGTGGGCCGGCGACCCGGCGAGGCGACGTCAACGCCCGGGGCGCGTGGGCGCGCCCGTCAATACGGAAGGCTCTCATGGGACTCCCCTCTCAGAGATGGCTTACCTGAACACCATAGATTCACTAGAAAACATGGCCAATACCCAGGATGAGTTGGCCGCCCCCCGCGTTTGGGGGACGTCGGTGCGGCTCCAGGGCCGGTGCCCGGATTGATGGGTGCTCCCGTCCCTGCGCCTCACACGCCCCTCTGTTACCGCGGCGATGCCCCACGGCGGCGGCGGCGCTGCTAGCCTCGCGAAACGTGGCCGCATCCCCGCCGTCGATCTCCGCGGTGCCGGCGCGGCCGGTCCGGGGGCTCACCCGGATGAGGAGCTGGCCGGCCCGTCACCGCTGGGGCCTCGCCGTCGCGGCCGTGATCTGCGCGATCGCGGTGCGCAACCTGATCGGCCTCAGCACCACCCCGGCCGGGCTCTACGCCGACGAGGCGTCGATCGGCTACAACGCCTGGACCATCGCCCACTTCGGGGTGGACGAGCACGGGGCGACCCTCCCGCTCTTCTTCCAGGCCTTCGGCGAGTGGAAGAACCCGGTCTACGTCTACCTGCTGGTCCCCTTCGTCTGGCTCTTCGGTCTGACCACGGCGGTCGTCCGCCTCCCGGCGGCGCTCCTCGGGATCGTCAGCGCGGTCGCACTGGCCGGGTTCGCCCGCCGGGCGACGGGCTCCCGGGCGGTGGCCCTGGGGACGCTCGCCATCGCGGGGGCCACGCCCTGGCTCGCCCTCGACAGCCGGGTGGCGTTCGAGGTGCCCTCGATGGTCGCGTGCCTGGCGGTGATGCTCTGGTGCCTCGGGCGCGCCGCCGAGACGCCCGATCGACGCCTCTGGTTCGGGCTGGCCGGGCTCGCCCTCGGCGTCGCCGTCTTCGCCTACACCGTCGGACGGCTCGAGGGGGGACTGCTCGCCGTCGCGGTGGTGGTCTGCTTCGGCGGGTGGCGCCGGCTCCGGCGGCTGGACCTCTTCATCGTCGCGATCCTGGCCGCCTACCTCCTCCTCGCCCTCTGGGCGATGCGCCATCCCGGTCAGCTCACCCTCTACTTCAACTCGATCAGCATCGCCGCCGGCCATCCCTCGCCGGGCACCGTGGTGGGGCGGTTCGCCGGCAACATGGCGGCCTACTTCGGGCCCGCCTTCCTCTTCGTGAGCGGTGACCCCAATCTGCGCCAGAGCACCGGGTATGGGGGGGAGCTGCTGGTCGCCACCGTGCCCCTGCTGGTCACCGGGATCGTGGTCTGCATCCGCCGCTGGAGGGAGCCGCTGCCCCGCTTCGTGCTCCTCGGCCTGGTCCTCGCGCCGATCGCCGCGGCCCTGACCAACGAGGGGACGCCCCACGCCCTGCGGGACGCGACCGCGCTCCCCTTCTGGATCGCGACCACCGCCTACGGGCTGGACGGCCTGCGACCGCTGCTGCGCAGCCGGAGGGCATGGGCCACCGCGCTCGCGCTCGCCGTCGCGGTGGCGGTGGCGGCCGAGACCGTCCTCTTCACCGTCGACCTCTTCGGCGGCTACACGACCCGCTCGGCGATCTGGTTCGGCGGTCCCGAGATGGCGGCCATCAGCCGGGCCCACGCGCTCGCCGGAGGTCAGACCGTCTGGCTCTCCTCCCAGCTCAAGCAGCCCTACATCTACGCGTGCCTGGCCGCGCTCCCCGCCCCTCCCGGCCACGAGATCGGCCAGCGGAGCGTCGGCCTCGAGCTGGCCGAGGCCGGCTTCCGCGACATCACCGGCTCCGCCGCTCGGGCTCCGGCCCATCCCGGCGACCTCCTCGTGCTGGTCTCCGCCGAGGCCCCTCCCACCGGGGCCACCCTCCTCTTCACGGAGTCGGAACCGGAGACCGCCGGACCCGGAGCCCCGGTGCGGGAGGTCGTGGCGGTCCGGGTCTGGAGGGCGGCGTGACCCGTCGCGGGGCGCTCGCAGGCGCTATGCTCGATCGGCCGTGGCCTCGCGAGAAACCCCGTCCGCGCCGATCCGGAAGGTGCTCATCATCGAGGACTACTACGCCCTCGCCGACATCGAGTCGCTGCTCTGCACCATGGAGGGCCACGAGGTGCGGGTCGCCAAGACGGGCGACGAGGGCCTGGCCGCCGTGGCCGACTTCAAACCCGACCTCATCCTCCTCGACCTGATGCTCCCCGGCGAGCTGACCGGGACCCAGGTGCTGGAGCGGATCCGGGCCGAGCGTGGTCAGGAACCCAAGGTGCTGGTGGTCAGCGCCCTGGTCAACTCCACCACCGCCCCGCAGCTCGAGGCCTTCGGCAACGTCCAGACCCTCGCCAAGCCCTTCAAGATCAAGGAGCTCAGCGCCCGCATCCAGGCGATGCTCGCGCAGTAGGGCAGAGAGGGGTCTTGCCAAGACCCTTCCAATCGTGCAACATACCGCGCCAAACCGGGATGGCCGCCATGGGGATGGGAGCTCCCGGGAAATGCGAGGTAGGCAGTCATGGGTACAGCTGTTGACGTCGGATTGTCCACGCCGGTGCTCGACACCGGTGCGGCCCGGGAGGGCCGGCCATGACAGTGGCCGCACAAGCCGGAGGTCCCCCGGGCGGGTCCGTCGACGAGGGACTGAAGCGCGACGTCGGCTTCCTGGGCCTGATGTGGGCCTCGGAGGGATCGATCATCGGGTCCGGGTGGTTGTTCGGGGCGCTCACCGCCACCGTCCTCGCCGGCCCCGCCGTGGTCTTCTCCTGGATCATTGCCTCGGCGATCGTCATCCTCCTCGCCCTCATCCACGCCGAGCTGGGCGGCATCTTCCATGTCAGTGGTGGGACCAGCCGCTTCCCCCACTACGCCTTCGGGAGCCTGGCCGGAGCCTCCTTCGGCTGGTTCTCCTACCTCCAGGCGGCAACCGTCGCTCCCGTCGAGGTGCTCGCCACCGTCCAGTACTTCTCGACGGTCTCGTGGGCATCCGGCTGGTTCAAGATCGACCCCGCAACGGGTGCCGGTGTCCTGCAGGGTCCCGGGATCTGGGTGGCCCTCGCCCTTCTGGTGGTCTTCGGCGCCATCAACCTGGTGGGCATCAAGTGGCTGTCGCGGAGCAACACCTGGGTCACCAGCCTGAAGGTCTTCGTCCCGGTTCTCGCCATCGTGGTGCTGGTCACCACCCACTTCCACATGAGCAACTTCACGGCACTGGGTGGTTTCTTCCTCCACACCAAGGGGACCACCCCCTTCAAGCTCATCCTGGAGGCGATCCCGGGCGGCGGCATCGTCTTCTCCCTGCTCGGCTTCGAGCAGGCGGTGCAGCTCGGCGGTGAGAGCAGCAATCCCAAGCGGGACATCCCCCGCGCGGTCATCGGCGCGACCCTCATCGGCGCGCTCATCTACATCCTGGTCCAGTTCGCCTTCATCGGGGCGCTGGCCCCGGTGACGCTCGCCCACTCCTCCACGTGGACGACACTCGGCACCAACAACCCGTCCCTCGCGGAGTCCCCGTACGCCACCCTGGCCACGATCGCCGGACTGGGCTGGCTCGCGGTGGTCCTGCGCATCGACGCGGTGATCTCCCCAGGAGGGACCGGGCTCATCTACAACACCAGCACCTCACGTCTCTCCTTCGGCCTCAGCAAGAACGGGTTCGTCCCCCAGGTGTTCGAGGCCACCAGCAAGAAGACCAAGGTGCCGGTCTTCGGGATCATCATCGCGACCATCGTGGGTGCAGTCTTCCTGCTCCCCTTCCCGGCCTGGAGTGCGCTGATCGGTCTCGTCACCAGCGCATCGGTGCTCATGTATGCGGGTGCACCACTCTCGCTCGGGGCCCTGCGCTACTCGAAGCCGCAGCTCCACCGTCCCTACCTGCTCCCGCTGGCAGCCGTCCTCTGCCCGCTGGCCTTCGTCTGCGCCAGCCTCATCGTCTACTGGGCGGGTTGGGAGACCTACAGCACCCTCATGGTGGCGGTCGCCATCGGCTACATCCTGATGCTCATATCCGCGGCGTTCAAGCTCAACCCCAAGGCGCCCAAGATCGACTGGATCGCCGGGATCTGGATCTTCCCCTACCTGATCGGGATGGGGATCATCTCCTTCTTCGGGCAGTTCGGCACCGGAGGTGCCATCGGCGGGCTCATCGCCAAGAACGCAGCGGGGGTCTCGCATTTCATGGTCGGTGGCACCGGCTTCATCCCCGGCGACGTCGGCATCCCCTTCTGGTGGGACCTCGGCGTCGTCGCCGTCTTCAGCCTGATCATCTACTACGTGGCGATGGCGCTCCGTCTTCCGGAGGCCAAGGTGGACGAGTACGCCTCCCACCTCTACCCACCCGAGGGTGTGGTCACCCCCGAGACGGAGGAGGCTCTCTACTAGTCGACCGACCCGACGCACGGCCCGCGTGAGCGGTGCCGGGAGGGTGGAGAGGGCCGCGAGGCCCTCTCCACCAGCGGCGGGATCCGTGCCCTGCCCGTGAGGCTTCCGCCACCGGATGTCACCCGGTGGCCCGGGAGGCGAGGGGTTGGTCCGCTCAACCCGTCCGGGAGAGGCCGGCCCCGGAGGTCTCTCCGCCGCGCAGCGCGGCGAGCCCGGCGGCGACCACGGACGCCACCGCCAGGAATGCCGCGCAGCTGAAGAATCCACTGAGCACGCTCGCCGGGTGGGTGAGCCCCGCGGCCGCCACGCTGAGGATCAGCGCGGCAAGGGCCTGTCCGGTCGCCGTCCCCATGCCCCTGGTCATGTTGAGGACGCCGCTCGCCACCCCCGCCTGCTGGCGGGGCGCCGACCCCATGATCGCCGCGTTGTTGGCGGGGGTGAACAGCCCCAGCCCCAACCCGAGGCCCGCCAGCCCGGCGAGCAGGGCGGCCCCGGAGGGGCGGACCAGGCCGATGGTCCCCAGGCTGGCCGAGGCGAGCAGCATTCCGGCCACCGTCGGCAGCCGTGCCCCCCACCGGTCCGCCGCCCGGCCGGCGAACGGCGCCACCACCCCGAAGGCCACCGGCATGATGCTGAGCTCGAGGCCCGCGACGCCCGCTCCGAGGTGTTCGGGGCCGCTCTCCAGGTAGAAGGCGGCGGCGTACAGCGCCCCGAACATCACGAGGTAGGAGAGGAGACCGCTCGCAGCCCCCGCCGAGAAGGGGATCCTGCGGAAGAGGGAGAGGTCCAGCATCGGGTGGGGCGTGGTCGCCTCGCGGACCAGGAAGGCGGCTCCCAGGGCGGCGCAGCCCGCCAGCAGGCCGGCGAATTCTCCGGAGACGCTGCCCCGGCCGTCGGCGAGCGAGGTGATCGCGTAGAGGAGGGCGGCGACCGCGGGGACGAAGAGAGCGAGGCCGGCCCAGTCGAAGCTGGTCTGCCGCTGCAGGTGGCGGCTCCGGGGGATCAGGAACCAGGCCAGGGCGAAGGCGAGCACCCCGACCGGGACGTTGACCAGGAAGATGAGGCGCCAGCCCCCGGCGGCGATCAGGAAACCGCCGGCGGCCGGCCCCAGCGCGAGCCCCAGCGCCTGCGCCGTCCCCTGGATGCCGATCCCGCGCCCCAGCTCCTCCGGAGGCATGGCGAGGGCGATGATCGCGACGCTGTTGGCCTGGAGCATCGCTGCCCCCACCGCCTGGAGCACCCGGAAGCCGTCGAGGGCACCGAGGCTCGGAGCCAGGCCGCAGAGGGCGGAGCCGGCGATGAAGACCAGGAAGCCGTAGGTGTAGAGGAGCTTGTGCCCGACCATGTCGGCGAAGCGGCCCACCGCGGTGACCAGGGCGACCAGCACCACCAGGTAGGTCAGCCCGACCCAGGTCACCGATCCCAATCCGGCGTGGAAGGCGGTGCGGAGGGTGGGGTAGGCGACCGTGACGATGCTGGCGTCGAGCTGGCCCATGAAGGCGCCGATGCACACCGTCGCCACCGCCAGCCAGTGGGCGTCCGCGCGGCTGGCGATGCGGCGCGGCCGGGCCGGTTCGACGAGGAGGCGGCGCCAGCCCGTGGGGGGTGCGGCGAGCTCGTCGATGACCCGGGCGGGGAGGCGGTGCTGGGGGAGGGTGACCCCGGCGCGCGCCGCCGAGATGTGGTGGGTCGGTCCCGCCGGGTTCGGCTCGCCAACACTCGCCCCGCCGGCGGCCGGGTCGTGCCGATGGCGCCTCTCCATCGGGCTCGATGATGGCATCACGACACGCCGGCACCATTGCGATGCAGCCTCTTTCAGCTAGTGGAGAGGGAGCGGCCGCAGAGCTGTCTCACGCCGCCTGGTGCCCGCCGGCGACAGCCTCGGGATTGTCTCTGCGGCCCCGACGCCCGGCCTTCTCGCCGGCTCAGCCGGCCTCCACGGGCGTGGGCTCGTCCGGCACCCTCTCCGGCGCTCCCCGGCCGTCGCCGTCCTCGAAGCGGCTCCCGTAGACGGCGAAGTATCGCGCCTCGGGGTGGTGGAGGACGATCGCTGCCGTGGACTGCTCCGGCACCAGCTGGAAGCCCTCGGTGAGGGTGACCCCGATCCGCTCCGCGGGGACGATCCGGAAGAGGACCTCGTGGTCGGCGAGGTCCGGGCAGGCGGGGTAGCCCCACGAGTAGCGGCGGCCCTGGTCGGCTCCCAGCCCCAGCTCGCGGCGGATGTGGGCGTGGATGTACTCGGCGGTGGCCTCTGCCATCTGGGTGGCGAAGCCGTGGATGCGCAGCATGTCGTCGTAGTCGCCCTCGGCCTGGAGCCGGTTGGAGATCTCGCTCGCCCGGGGCCCGGTGGTCACCACCTGGAGCGCGATGACGTCGCGCTCGGCCCCCGCTGCGAGTGCTCGGGGGCGGACGTAGTCGGCGAGGCAGAGCCGGTTCTGCTCCGCCTGCCGGGGGAAGGTGAAGCGCTCGATCTCCCGCTCGTGGTCCTGGGGATCGAAGACCACGACGGAGTCACCCTCCGCCAGCGCCGGCCAGTACCCGTAGACGGCCTGCAGGTCGAGCCAGCCGTCGCGCTGCGCCTCCCGCAGCGACCTCTCCAGGCGGGGCTCGAGCTCGGTCCGCACCAGCTCGTCCCACCGCTCCGGGTCATGGATTCCGCGGAACTGCCAGCTCATCTTGAAGAGGGAATTGCGGTCGATGTGGGGATACACCGACTGGACGTTGATGCCGGTCACCACCTGCGGCCCCCAGAAGGGCGGCGTGGGAATGGCCGCATCGGTGCGGGTGTCGCTGCGCGTCCGGGTCACGACCCGGGGCAGCTCCGCCCTGGCCGCCGCCTTCGCCCGCTCCTGCTCGCGGAACGTGGCCGCCTCGGCGCGGGTCCGCTCCACCAGCGGCACCCGGCGCTCCGCGTCGAGGAGCTGGTCGCAGATCGACAGCCCCTCGAAGGCGTCCTTGCAGTAGAAGACGCCGGGCTCGTAGACCCGCTCCTGGTCGAGGTAGAGGATGCGCCGGCCGAAGCCGCGGTTGATGGCGGCGCCGCCGATGATCAGCGGGTAGCCGAGCCCGCGGCGATCGAGCTCGTCGACCATCATCGGCATCTGCTTGCTGGTGCTGACCAGGAGGGCGCTGAGGCCGATCACGTCGGCGTCCACCTCCACGGCCTTCTCGACGATGGTGGTCAGCGGGACCTGCTTGCCCAGGTCGTGGACGGTGTAGCCGTTGTTGCTGAGGATCGTCTTGACCAGGTTCTTGCCGATGTCGTGGACGTCGCCGAACACCGTGGCCAGCACCACCTGGCCCTTGGTGTACCCCTCGGTGCGGTCGAGGTACTGCTCCAGGTGGGCCACCGCCCGCTTCATCACCTCGGCGCTCTGGAGGACGAAGGGGAGGATGAGCTCGCCGGCCCCGAAGCGGTCGCCCACGTCCTTCATGGCCGGGAGCAGGGTCTCGTTGAGCAGCGTGACCGGGTCGCGATCGCGGAGGGCCTCGTCGATCAGGGCCTCGATGCCCTCCTTGCGGCGGTGCAGGATCTGGGCGTGGATGCGCTCGGGCGCCGCCAGCCCGGCGAAGGGGTCGACCTTCTCAGCACCCACCCGCTCGGTGACCCCGGCGAAGTGGTCGATGTAGCGGGCGAGCGCGTCACCCCGCCGGTTGAAGATGAGGTCCTCGACCAGCTCGCGCCGCTCGGCGCTGACCTCCGCGTACGGCACGGTGTGGGCGGGGTTGACGATCGCCGCGTCCAGGCCGGCCTCGACCGCGTGGTAGAGGAAGACGCTGTTGAGCACCGCCCGGGCCGGAGGGGTCAGACCGAACGAGACGTTGCTCACCCCCAGCGAGGTGAGCACCCCGGGGAGCTCCCGCTTGATCAGGCGGATCCCCTCGATCGTCTCCACCGCCGAATCCACCCACTCGGCGTCGCCCGTCGCCAGCGTGAAGGTGAGGTCGTCGAAGAGGAGCTGATGGGGCGCCAGCCCGTACTCGTCGCAGGCGATGTCCCGGATCCGGCGGGCCACCTCCAGCTTGCGGTCACGGGTCCTGGCCATCCCCTGCTCGTCGATGGTGAGGGCGATCACGCACTGGCCGTGGTCGCGGACCAGCGGCAGCACCGCGTCGCAGCGCGCCCGTCCGTTCTCCAGATTGACCGAGTTGACGATGCCGCGGCCCGGGTAGGACTCGAGGGCGCGCCGGAGCACCAGCGCGTCGGTGGAGTCGAAGACGAGCGGGGCCTCGACCGCCTGCTGGAGCGCCTTGACCGCGGCCGCCATCTGATCGGCCTCATCGTTGCGCTCGGTGACGGCGACGCAGACGTCGAGGGCATGGGCTCCCCCCTCGACCTGGCCCTGGGCCACCCGGACGATCCCGTCGTAGTCGTCGGCGAGCAGCAGCTCCTTGATCCGCCGCGACCCCTGGGCGTTGACCCGTTCGCCGATCAGCAGCGGGCGCGGCTCCTGGTGCAGCTCGGTTGCCCGGATGCTGGAGGCCAGCCGTGGCTGCTCGTCCGCCTCGCGGGCCAGGGGCGTGGCTCCGCCGACGCGGGCGACCAGGGTCGCGATGTGAGCCGGGGTGGTCCCGCAGCAGCCACCGACCACGTTGATGCCCAGGACGCGGACGAACTCCTCGAGCTGGTCGGCCATCGGCGCCGGCTGCATCGGGTAGTGGGCGCGCCCGCCGACGTTGATCGGCAGCCCCGCATTGGGGATGCAGGAGATCGGCAGGCGGGTGTGCTGGCTGAGATGGCGGATCGGCTCCCGCATCTGGTCGGGGCCGGTCGAGCAGTTGAGGCCGACGACGTCCACCCTCAACCCTTCGAGAATGGCGAGCACGGCGGCGATGTCGGTGCCGAGCAGCATCCGGCCGGAGACGTCGAGCGAGGCCTGGGCCTGGATCGGGACCCGGCGGCCGGTGTGCTCGAATGCCTCGCGCGCGCCGAAGATCGCCGCCTTCACCTCCAGGATGTCCTGGCTGGTCTCGAGGAGCAGGAGGTCGACGCCACCCGCCAGGAGCCCCTCGGCCTGCTCGCGGAAGGCCGCCAGCAGCTCGCCGAAGCCGATCCGGCCCAGGCTCGGGTCGCTGCTGGCGGGGAGGAAGCCGGTCGGCCCCATGCTGCCGGCGACGAAACGCGGTCGGGTGACGGTGGCATGCTCGTCGGCGAGCCGCCGGGCCAGCGCGGCCGCCTTCCCGTTGAGCTCCCGCGTCCGCTCCCGGGCGCCCCATTCGGCCAGCCGCAGCGGGCTCGCCTGGAACGTGCAGGTCTCGATGACGTCCGCCCCGACCTCGAGGTAGGAGCGGTGGACCCGCTCGATGAGCTCTGGGCTGTGCAGGACCAGCCCGTCCACCCACCCCTCGAGGGCCGCGCCCCCGTACTGCTCCGCGGTGGGCTCGAGCGCCTGCAGGCTGGTCCCCATGGCGCCGTCGAACACCAGGACGCGCCGGCTCAGCGCCTCCAGGTACGCCGATTCGTTCATGGGGGGTCCTTCAACTTGGCCTGAGCGCCCCTGCCGGGACGGCCGGCCTGAGGCCGGCGGGGTGGATTCCGCGGGCCCGGCCGGTCCGCCGAGGGGCATCGAGCCTCCCTAAGGATGACAGACGCCCCGCGGTCCGGCCTCCCGTCAGGGCGCGACCGGTGGCGCGATGCGGCTCGCCATCACCCTCGCAGCCACCTCCCGGGCCTGCTCGGCGCGCTGCTCCGTGCTACGCTCGCCAGGCTCGGCGCTTCCGCCGATCCGTTCGCAACCCCACGAGGAGACACTTTGGCGCGACGTCCACCTCGACCAGGCGTGACCCGCCGGCGCAGTCCGGCGCGGCGGCGCGAGCCCACCGATGGCGTGGCTCCCGCCGAGGTCAAGGAGGAGACGATTGAGATGGACGCCACCGTCGTCGAGCCTCTGCCCAACGCGATGTTCAAGGTGCGGCTCAAGACCGGACAGGACGTCCTCGCCTACACCTCGGGCAAGATGCGCAAGTTCTACATCCGCATCCTCATCGGCGATCAGGTGAGGGTGGAGCTGAGCCCCTACGACCTCACCCGCGGCCGGATCACCTTCCGCTACAAGTAACCCGGTCCCCGGTCGCGGAACCAGGCCACCGTCGCCTCCAGCCCGGCGTCCAGCGAGAAGCGCGGGCGCCACCCCAGACGGTCGGCGGCCAGGGACGCATCGAGGCAGGAGCGACGCTGCTCTCCCGGCTTCGCCGGTCCGTGGGTCGGAGCGCCGGTGACCCCGATGATCCTGGCCAGGCTCCGGTGCAGCCCGTTGACGTCGCACTCGGTCCCCGTCGCCACGTTGTAGGCCCCGGGTGGCCCGGCCAGCGCGGCCAGGTTCGCCGCGATCACGTCGGCGACGTAGACGTAATCCCGCGTCTGGCCGCCGTCGCCGTTGATGGTCGGGATCTCACCGTGCAGCATCCGCTCGGTGAAGATGGCCACCACACCCGCCTCGCCGTGGGGGTCCTGTCGGGGCCCGTAGACGTTGCTGTAGCGCAGGGCCACGAACTCGATGCCGTACACCTGGCTGTAGACGTTGCCGTAGAGCTCCGCGGCGGCCTTGGCCGCCCCGTAGTTCGAGGCCGGCCGCTGAGGGTGGCTCTCCGGGGTGGGGATCGTCTCCGTGTCCCCGTAGATGGCGCCGCCGCTGCTCGCGAAGACGAACCGCTGCACCTCTGCCGTCGCACAGGCCTGGAGCAGGTTGACGGTGCCGAGCACGTTGACCCTGGTGTCGAGCGCCGGCTCGGCCAGCGAGCGCCGCACGTCGATCTGGGCCGCCTCGTGGTAGACGATCTCGGGCCGGGCGGCGTCGAGGATCTCGCCCAGCTCGCCGGTGATGTCGGTCTGGACGAAGCGCGCTCCGGGTGGGACCTGGGAGCGCCGTCCGCGGGAGAGGTCGTCGACCACGGTGACCTCATGGCCTTCCGCCAGCAGGGCCTCGGCGAGGTGGGAGCCGATGAAGCCCGCACCACCGGTGACCAGTGCCCTCACACCAGTGAGCCGGTGGCCGGCTGCCCCTCGTCCCGCAGCGCGTGGCCGGACGGATGTCCGCCACCGCTTGCCGCCGATTCGCGCGACATCCGGAAGTTGACCAGGGCGAAGACCACGAAGCCGATGATGAGCAGGCTGCCGTAGCTGATGCTGCCGTCGAGCAGGGCGATCGAGACCGCCGCCGCCTTGCTGATCCCGGCGACGATGATCAGCGCCGTGGTCACACCGAACTGGACCAGCCCCACCCCACCGGGGGTGAAGGGGACGGTGGTCAAGAGGGCCGCCACCAGCGCGACCAGGACGAATTGCGACGGCCCGACCTGGTTGCTGAAATGGAGGGCCGCGATCACCAGTCCGAGCCGGCCGGACTCGCAGACCCACACCGCCACCGTCAGCGCCAGCAGGGTCGGCCAGCGCCCGAGCGACGAGACCGCGCCGCTGCGGAATGACTCGTAGCGACGGAAGATCGGGTCCGGGAGCAGCCGGAGCAGCCGCATCCCCCGCCCCGCCCGCATCATCACGATGAGCCCGATGCCGACCGCCATGAGCAGCGCCCCGAAGATGACGTAGGGGACGAGGGCCCCCGAGTTGCGCTTGTGGAAGATGTACGCCCCCGAGGCGAGCAGCAGCAGCATGAGGACGCAGAGGTCGAGGAGCCGCTCGCTGACCACCGTTCCCAGCGCCTTGCTGCCGGGGATGCGCTCACGGACGCGCCCCAGGTAGGCGCGATAGACGTCACCCATCTTGGCGGGGACGACGCAGTTGACGAAGAACGACGCCACCACCAGGGGGGCGAGCCGGCGGGCCTTGCGAACCTCCCCGGCGTTGGCCAGGAGCACCTGCCAGCGGATCCCACGGGCCACGAAGGAGAGGTAGTAGACAACGATGGCGAGGAGGTAGAAGAGGAGATTCGCCGCCCGGATCTTGGCCCAGGCCTCTCCCCAGGGGATGTCCGCTCGCCAGACGACCACGGCCACGATGATCACCGCGGCCAGGATCGATAGAAGCGTTCGTTTGGTCAGGAAGCGGCCGATGACGGCCGGGGCCTGCTCGGCCCCCGGGTCGTCGACCGCAGGCGTGGCTCCGCTCACGGTGGCTCGCACCCTAGCACGCCGACCCTGACGACGCGGTTACGCCGCCGCGGCAGGATCGCCCCGGGGACGGATCACTGCCGGACGCGGCTGATCAGCGGACGTTGCGGGGGGGCTGGTGCAGCGGCTCCACCCCCGCCGCCGTCCCGCTCGGCCAGGATGCGTGCCACCTGGTCCGCCTTCATGTTCGCCCCGGATCGCGCGCCGACCGGGCGGCTGTCCCACTGGCGCAGCTTGTACACCCCCTTGAGAGAGGAGTAGGGGATGCCCAGCGTCCGCATCTCCGGGACCCCCGGCTCCACCGCCTTCCAGAGGCCCCCGAACCGACCCAGCAGCGAATCCGGTGACACCGAGGCGCGCAGCACCTGACCGTCGATGAAGTGGAAGGCGGCGCGGTCCCACTCGGGCAGATCCTCGGGGACGGGCTCGGGTTGGCCGACCACCAGCTGCCGGATCGCGCTCAGGGGGAAGAGGGCTCGCTCGTTGTTCGGATCGGCGCCGCGCACCTCGGCCTCGACCAGAGGTCGGTCGAAGCTGAGATCGGAGATCTCTGCGTGGAGGATCTCACCGTCCAGGAAGCTGATCAGCACGAGGGGCACCGGGGCAGCGTATCAGGACCGAACCGGGCGGATTGCAAAGACCCCCGGGGGCTCGGCCCCCGGGGGTCTCAGATGCTGAGATCAGTTCCGTCAGGGCGCCGGGGGCGCCGCGGGAGCCGCGGGGGCTGCAGGCGGCGGGGTGGTGCGCTTGACGGTGCGCCGCGGCGCGCTGCGCTTGACGGCGGTCCGCTTGACACCGGTCCGCTTGACGGCCGGAGCCCGCTTGACCGCCGGTGCCCGCTTGGCCGCCGGCGCCCGCTTGGCTGCCGGTGCCCGCTTGGCCGCCGGTGCCCGCTTGGCCGCCGGTGCCCGCTTGGCCACCGCGGTCCGCTTCACGGCGGTCCGCTTGACACCGGTCCGCTTGACCGCCGGTGCCCGCTTGGCCACCGCTGTCCGCTTGGCCGCCGGTGCCCGCTTGGCCACCGCGGTCCGCTTGGCGACGCGCTTGGCGACGCGCTTCGCCGCCGGGGCCCGCTTGGCGGCCGGTGCCCGCTTGGCCACCGCCGCACGCTTGGCGGGACGCCTCTTGACGGCACGCTTCGCGGTTCCACCGCGCACCTTGGCGGCGACCTGCGACAGCGCCTTGCGGAGCTCGCCGTCCAGTCTCTCCACCGACTTCTCGAGGCCGGCGAGTCGCTTCTCGAGCTCGCCGACGGGCAGTGCCTTCACCAGCCCCTGGACCGCCTTGAGGAGATCTCCGCCGGCGCTGGTGCGCGGTGCAGCGGCGCGGGGCCGCCGAACCGTGGCTTTGACGGCTCGCTTCGCGCCGCCGCTCTTGCTTCGTCTGGTCCTGGCCATAAGCTGAAAGCCTCCGTTGGGTGTGACCGCCTGCGGTCTGCGGGCTGTCGGTCCTGCGTTTTGGACAGGGAGTGGTTAATCGCTCCCGTCAGGATTGCCACATAGCATGCAGCGTACATACATGGTTGTCAACGTGTCAGGACGATCGTCGCTCCGGCGCGAGCCCTGTCGCAGTCGCAGAAGCCCGGTCACCGGTCGTGCGTCGCCACCGCCATTGGCGCGGCGAAAGCGATGCGCGGGGGCATGTGCACGCTCCGATCGATCGAGTCGCAGGCCCTGTCATGGTGGTCGGACCGGCTCGCCGGTGTGCGTCCGGTGCGGTCCACACCAAGACTTGCAGTCAGCCCAGTCGTCGGTACCAGAGCGATGTGGGACGGAGCCCGGAGCCGTCGGGACGCATCGCGTAGTCCGGGATCACGCCGACCTTTATCCAACCCAGATGGGAGTAGAGGTGCTCCGCGTCGCTGCCGGTCTCGGTGTCGAGGATGAGCAGCGTGCGCCCCAGCGCGCGGGCCTCGACCTCGACCTGACGCATCAGCCGGGCTCCGACACCCATCCGCCGGGCCGACCGATGGACCAGCATCTTCTGCACCTCGGCGCGGTGGGCGGCGTTCGCCTGCCAGGCGAGCACCAGCTGCGCGCAACCGACCACCCGGTTGCCGAGGAACGCAGCCAGGACCACGCGGCGTCCCAGATCCATCTCGTGGAGCACACCGGCGAACCAGTCGCGTGCCTCGTAATGGGCGAGTGGCGCAAGGAAGCTGACCGACGCGCCTCCCTCCACGGAGTCGACCAGGAGGTCGGCCAGGTCGTCGAGGTGGCGCCGTGCGGAGACCGAGTCGAGGCGGCGGATGACCACCTCGGACCGGCTCCTGGGAGTGGGCTCGGGCATCGCGGTCACGGCAGAAGGTTACATGCCGGGTCGGTGGGCGCATCATCGAGTCGATGCAGGCTGCCCGACCACTCACCCACCGGGCGATGGTCCTCCGCGAGCGCGCCACCCCGCTGGTGAGCGAGCAGCGCCCGATCCCCGTGCCCCGCGCCCACCAGGTGCTGCTGCGGGTGGCCGCCTGCGCGGTCTGCCGCACCGATCTCCACGTCGTCGACGGTGAGCTCGATCGCGGTGTCCTCCCGGTGGTGCTCGGGCACCAGGTGGTGGGCACGGTGGTCGCGGCCGGGCCGGACGCCGTGCTCCGGGTCGGTGCGCGAGTCGGCGTCCCGTGGCTGGCCTGGACCTGCGGGCGCTGCGCGATGTGCCGTGCCGGTCGCGAGAACCTCTGCGTCGACGCCCGCTTCACCGGGTGCGACGTCGACGGTGGCTTCGCGGAGCTCACCCTCGCCGACTCCCGCTACTGCCTCCACCTGCCCGAGGGCTACGCCGACGTCGAAGCGGCCCCGCTGCTCTGCGGCGGCCTGATCGGGTACCGCGCGCTGCGGATGGCCGGCGACGCCCCCCGGCTCGGCCTGTACGGCTTCGGCAGCGCCGCCCACATGATCGTCCAGGTGGCTCGCCATCGCGGCTCGCAGGTGTTCGCCTTCACCCGCGCCGGCGATCGCGCGGCCCAGGAGTTCGCCCTCAGCATGGGGGCGAGCTGGGCGGGCGAGAGCACCGGCCCGGCCCCGGAACCGCTCGACGCCGCGATCATCTTCGCCCCGGCCGGCGAGCTGGTGCCCCTGGCCCTGGCCGCCCTCCGGCCGGGGGGGACCGTGGTCTGCGCCGGCATCCACATGAGCGACATCCCGAGCTTCCCCTACTCGCTGCTCTGGGAGGAACGCTCGATCCGCTCGGTGGCCAACCTGACCCGGGACGACGGCGCCGAGTTCATGCGCGTGGCCGCCGAGGTGCGGATCACGGTCGAGACCGAGGTCCTCCCCCTCGCCGAGGCGGGGCGGGCCCTCGAGCTGCTGCGCTCGGGTCGGGTGCACGGGACCGCCGTCCTCGTCCCGGACGGCCCGCCTGCCCCCCGGCCGCTCACGGCGCCGATCCCGGCTCGGCCCGGGCAGGTGTGAGATCCCGCCGAGCGGGTACAAAGTCCCCATGACCGAGCACAGCGCCGAGCTTCTCCCCGTCCTTCCTCTCGACGACGTCGTCGTCCTGCCCCATATGACCGTCACCGTCGCCGTCCAGGGCGAGGGGCAGCGCGCCGCCATCGAGGCGGCCAATCAGGGCAACCACCTGGTCCTGCTGGTCCCCCGCATCGACGGCAAGTTCGGCAGTATCGGCACCGTCGCCCGGCTCCAGGAGTCGGGGAAGCTGCCCACCGGGGCCGAGGTCTCGATCTTCACCGGTCAGCACCGGGCTCGCCTGGGAGCGGGACAGGCCGACGTGGGCGGCGCCCTCTGGGTGCAGGTGGACCCGGTCCCGGACGGCGACAACCCCTCCGAGGCGGCCGTCGAGCTGGCCCGCGAGTACCGCGCCCTGGTCGAGAGCCTGCTCGAGATCCGCGGCGCCGCCGGCGCCATCCAGTTCCTCCGCGAGGCGCGCAACCCGGGGCACCTCGCCGATCTCGCCGGCTACTCGCCCGACTTCAGCCTCGCCCAGAAGCTGGAGGTGCTCGAGACCGTCGATGTCGAGGAGCGGCTCAGGAAGGTGATCGCCTGGACCCGGGAGACGCTCGGCGAGGCGGACCTGAAGGACCGCATCCGCACCGAGGTCGCTGAGGGGATGCAGAAGACCCAGCGGGAGTTCATCCTCCGCCAGCAGCTCGAGGCCATCAAGAAGGAGCTGGGCGACGGTGGCGACGACGTCGCCTCCACCTACCGCAAGCGCCTGGCCGACGCCGGGATGCCGGAGAAGGTGGCCGCCGAGGTGGAGCGGGAGATCGACCGGCTGGAGCGGACCAGCGAGCAGAGTCCCGAGCACGGCTGGATCCGCACCTACCTCGACTGGATGTTCGACATGCCGTGGGACCGGCGCTCCGACGACAACTTCGACCTCGGCTCGGCGCGCGAGGTTCTGGACCACGACCACACCGGGCTGGAGGACGTCAAGGAGAGGATCATCGAGTTCCTCGCCGTCCGCAAGCTCCGCCAGGAGCGCGGCCTGGAGGTGGTGGGCGGTCGCGGCTCGGGCGCGATCATCACGCTGGTCGGTCCGCCCGGGGTGGGCAAGACCTCGCTCGGCGAGTCGGTGGCGCGTGCCCTGGGACGGAAGTTCGCCCGGATGTCGCTGGGCGGCATCCGCGACGAGGCCGACATCCGCGGCTTCCGGCGCACCTACGTCGGGGCCCAGCCCGGAAGGATCGTGCGCGCCCTCAAGGAGGCCGGCACCAAGAACCCGGTGATCATGCTGGACGAGATCGACAAGATCGGTGCCGACTGGCGCGGCGACCCCTCGTCGGCGCTTCTCGAGGTCCTCGACCCGGCTCAGAACTCGACGTTCCGGGATCACTACCTCGAGGTGGACCTCGACCTCTCCGAGGTCCTGTTCATCCCCACCGCCAACGTCTCCGAGACCATTCCCGCTCCGCTGCTCGACCGGATGGAGCTGATCCGGCTGGACGGCTACACCGAGCAGGAGAAGCTCGCCATCGCCCGCGACCACCTCCTCCCCCGCCAGGTGTCCCAGGCGGGGCTGACCCCGGACGAGCTCCAGATCTCGGACGACGCCATCCTCAAGGTGGTGACCGATCAGACCCGCGAGGCCGGGGTGCGCAACCTGGAGCGCGAGCTGGGCCGGATCTCCCGCAAGGTCGCCACCCGGATCGCCACCGGCGCCCTGGAGACGCCAGTTGTGGTCGGATCTGACCAGATCAGGGAGTACCTCGGCAAGCCCAAGTTCGACAACGAGGTCGAGGAGCGCACCGCGGTGCCGGGGGTGGCCACCGGGCTCGCGGTCACCGGGGCGGGCGGCGACGTCCTCTTCGTGGAGGCGGCCACCGGGGGTTCCGACGGCAGCCTGACCCTGACCGGGCAGCTCGGCGACGTCATGAAGGAGTCGGCGCAGATCGCCCTCTCCTACGTCCGCTCGCACGCCGAGCGGCTGGGGATCAACCCCGAGGCGACCGCCAGGGGCTTCCACATCCACGTCCCCGAGGGTGCCGTCCCCAAGGACGGCCCGTCGGCCGGCGTCACCATGACCACCGCCATGGTCAGCCTTCTCACCGGCCGCCCGGTGCGCAGCGCGGTGGGGATGACCGGCGAGGTCACCCTCCAGGGCCTGGTGCTCCCCATCGGCGGGGTCAAGCAGAAGGTGCTGGCCGCCCACCGGATGGGACTCACCGAGGTGATCCTCCCGCGGCGCAACGAGAAGGACCTCGACGACCTCCCCGAGAGCGTCCGCAAGGCGATGAAGTTCCACCTGGTGAGCCGCGTCGACGACGTCCTCGCCGCGGCCCTGGAACCCGGCACCGCGGAGACCGGCGCGGCGGCCTGAGCCGGTCGCGACCACCGGCGCCCGGCCCCGGCCCCGGCGCCCGGAGCCGGCTGAGATCGACTCGGCTGACCCCGGCGCCCTCCGGGGAGCCGGTGTCGCGCCCTCCTATACTCGAATGGCCGTGACCGACCTCGGCCCGCTGAACGATGAGATCGACACCCTGATGGGCACGCTGCGCGCGGAATCGCGCGACATCCGGGTCTTCTTCCAGGTGTTCGCGTCCAAGCTGACCGCGGCGCTCCCCGATGCCGTGGAGGTGGAGCGAGAGGGATCGGTCTTCGCCCGGAGACGTCCGGTCCGGAGGCTGACCGTCCGTGCCGGCGACGACCTCCTGGAGGCGGAGATGACCCGGGATGGGCTGGTCTGCCGCGAGATCCAGGTGCTCAACGGCCTCACCGACGAGATCAGCTTCGAGGCCTGGTTGCGGGTGCTCGCGGCATCGCTGCGACAGAAGGCGCGCAGCACCGCCGACGCGAGCGCGGTGCTCCGGGCCCTGCTCACCTGAGCCGCGCCGGCGGCGGCTGCCGCCCCGCCGGTGCGCAGCAGCACCCGGGCGGCAGGCCCGCGCTCTCCGGGCACCCGCACGCCGAGACACCAGATGTAGTGTGGCGCCGTTCCGAAGGCCACCAGATGGAGGCCGGGGGCCGCCGGGGCTCTGCTACCATTCGCGAATGGAAGATCACCGCGCGCGGCTGACCGACCGGGGGGCCGGCGAGAGGGGCCATGGAGGTTGAGCTGGGGCGCTCCAAGCGCGCCCGCCGGGCCTACGGTTTCGATGAGGTGGCCCTCGTCCCCGGACGGGTGACCATCGATCCCGACGAGATCGCGATCGGTCTCAGCATCGACGGCATGAGCCTCGACATCCCCTTCCTGGCCGCCGCCATGGACGGCGTCGTGGACGTCGGCTTCGCCGTCGAGATGGGCCGCCTCGGCGGTCTGGCCGTCCTCAACCTGGACGGCGTCCAGTGCCGCTACGAGGATCCCGCGGAGGTGCTCGCGGAGATCGCGGCGGCGCCCGTCGGCGAGGTCAACGTCCTTCTCCAGAGGATCTACCGGGCCCCGATCCAGGACGGGCTGATCGGCCAGCGCATCGAGGACATCAAGAAGGGTGGCGGCGCCTGTGCCGTCTCCACCGTCCCCGCCCTGGCCGAGCGCCGGGCCGGCATCGTTCAGGAGGCCGGGGCCGACTGCCTGGTGGTCCAGGGGACGGTGCTCACCGCCCGCCACGTCAGCAGCTCCCACCGGCAGCTCTCCTTCCGAGACCTCACCGCCCAGCTCCGCATCCCCGTGGTGGTCGGCAACTGTGTCGACTACGCCACCGCCCTGGAGCTCATGGACACCGGCATCAAGGGGCTCCTGGTCGGTGTCGGTCCCGGAGCCGCCTGCACCACGCGCGCGGTGCTCGGGGTCGGGGTTCCTCAGGTGACCGCCACCAGCGACTGCGCGGCCGCTCGCGACGACCACCTCCGGCGCAGTGGCGAGCGGGTCGCGGTGATCACCGACGGCGGGATGCGTCTGGGGGGCGACGTCGCCAAGGCGTTCGCCTCCGGCGCCGATGCCGTGATGATCGGGTCGGTGTTCGCCTCGGCGAGTGAGGCCGCCGGCCGCGGCAACCACTGGGGGATGGCCACCCCGGATCCCAACCTTCCCCGCGGCACGCGGATCCGCACCGGGGTCAAGGGATCGCTCCAGGAGATCCTCTTCGGTCCGGCCCACGTCGACGACGGGTCCATGAACCTGGTGGGCGCGCTGAAGAGCGCCATGGGTGTCTGCGGGGCCCGCACCATCACCGACTTCCAGGAGACGGAGATGGTCATCGCTCCGGCCATCAAGACCGAGGGCAAGGTGCAGCAGCGCGAGCAGCGCGTGGGCATGGGCATCTGAGGGTGGGAGCAGGGGTGGCCCAGAGCCCGGCTTCCGACCCGGCTCTGGGCTCGCCGGCGGGTCCGGAGCCGCCCGTCCCCTCCACCCCGGATGGCGTCCTCGTCCTCGACTTCGGGAGCCAGTACGCCCAGCTGATCGCTCGCCGGGTGCGCGAGGCGCACGTCTACTCCGAGCTCGTGCCGGGGACGGTGAGCGTCGACGAGATCCGGCGCCGCGCGCCACGCGGCCTGATCTTCAGCGGCGGACCGGCCTCGGTGTACGAGCCGGGGGCGCCCCATCCCGACCCCGCCATCTACGATCTCGGCCTCCCCATCCTGGGGATCTGCTACGGGATGCAGCTGCTCGCCCACGACCTGGGCGGGATGGTGGAGCCGGCCAGCCGGCGCGAGTACGGCGCCGCTCAGCTCGACGTCGACGATGCGGCCGGGATCTTCGAGGGCATCCCCTCCGAGACCGCGGTCTGGATGTCCCACGGCGACATCATCACCGGGCTCCCCGAGGGGTTCCGCCCCATCGCCCACTCGCTCAACTCGCCCTACGCGGCCTTCGCCGGCCCGCTGGGTCGCTACGGCATCCAGTTCCACCCCGAGGTGGTCCACACCCCGGCGGGCAAGCAGCTCCTGGCCAACTTCCTGACCCGGGTCTGCCACTGCGCCCCCACCTGGGAGCCGGGCGCCTTCGTGCAGCGGGCGATCGCCGACATCCGCGCCCGGGTCGGGGAGGGCCGCGTCCTCTGCGCCCTCTCGGGCGGGGTCGACTCGGCGGTGGCCGCGACCCTGGTGCACCGAGCCGTCGGCGATCAGCTCACCTGCGTCTTCGTCGACAACGGGCTGCTCCGCCGCGACGAGGGCCGGCGGGTGATCGAGGTGATGTCCCACCAGCGCCAGATCAAGCTGGTGCACGTCGACGCCACCGACCGCTTCCTCACCGCGCTGGCCGGGATCACCGACCCCGAGGAGAAGCGGCGGCGGATCGGGCGCACCTTCATCGAGGTCTTCGAGGTCGAGGCCCGCCGGCTGGGCGACATCGACTTCCTCGCCCAGGGCACCCTCTACCCGGACGTGATCGAGTCGACCTCGCACGACACCCCCAGCGCCCGCACCATCAAGACCCACCACAACGTCGGCGGCCTGCCGCCCGACCTCCGATTCCAGCTCGTGGAGCCGCTCCGCTACCTCTTCAAGGACGAGGTGCGCCGGGTCGGAACCGAGCTCGGCCTCCCCGAGGACATGGTCTGGCGCCAGCCCTTCCCCGGACCCGGCCTGGCGATCCGCGTGATCGGCGAGGTGACCAGGGAGCGGCTGGAGGTGTTGCGGGCGGCGGATTGGATCGTGATCGACGAGGTGAAGCGCAGCGGCCTCTACCGCAAGGTGTGGCAGTCGTTCGCCATCCTCACCCCGATCTCCTCGGTGGGCGTGATGGGCGACGGTCGCACCTACGCCAACGTGGTGGCGATCCGGATCGTCGAGTCCGACGACGCCATGACCGCCGACTGGGCTCGGGTCCCCTATGACGTGCTGGGGCTGATCAGCCGGCGGATCGTCAACGAGGTCCCCGGGGTCAACCGGGTCGTCTACGACATCAGCAGCAAGCCGCCCTCGACCATCGAGTGGGAGTAGCCGGAGCCGCTCACCAGGTCGAGTGGGCGTTGGCCCTTCGAACCGCCGGCCGGGACTTCGGGGAGTACGGCTCCCAGGTGTCGGTGACCTTCGCCCAGCGGGAGCCCGCCTGCTTCGGGGCCTGACGCTGCCGGGCCTGGATCCTGACCCGGACCACGGTCACCGCGAAGATCAGGAAGCCGAGCACGACCAGCGCGAGGCCCAGCTCGATCCGCTGCGAGGGTGCCGCCCCCGAGCTCGACGTCGCGGTGCCGCTGCCGGCGGCCTGGACGGGGAGGGATCCCAGGGCGGCGAGGGTGAAGAGGACGGGCGGGACGGCCCCCAACGGGGCGAGCCAGCGACTCTGTCGGAACCTCAAGGCTGACACTCCTTCGCGGGGCGGATTGATCACCAACGCCAGCCTAGGGCGAGGCGCCCGAACGCACCATACTCACCTGCACCTCAATTGCCTGGGTCAACTGCACTGGTGGGGCCCGGCCGCGGCCGCGGGCGGCCTCGATCCGCGACAATCGCTGCCGATGCGCATCCTCGTGGTCGGCTCGGGAGGGCGGGAGCACGCACTCGCCTGGGCGTGCGCCCGCCATGAGTCGGCACCCGAGATCGTCTGCGCGCCCGGCAACGCCGGCACTGCCGAGCTCGGTGCCAACGTCCCGGTCGCGGTGACCGACGGGCCTGCGCTGGCCCGGCTGGGGCGCGAGCGAGAGGTCGACCTGGTGATCATCGGCCCGGACGCGGCGCTCGCCGCCGGCGTCGCCGACGCCTGCCAGGCGGCCGGCCTGACCGTCTTCGGCCCATCGGCGGCCGCCGCCAAGATCGAGTGGAGCAAGACGCACGCCAAGCAGATCATGGATCGGGCCGGTGTCCCGACCGCGCGCTGGCGCTCCGGCAACCGTGAGAGCCGCAGCGACCTCTTCGACTTCGTCCTCGAGCTCGACGGACGCTGCGTGGTCAAGGCGGACGGCCTCGCCGCCGGGAAGGGGGTGGCCGTCTGCGACTCGCGCGAGGACGCGTTCGCGGCACTGGCGGCCTGCCTCAACGAGCGGCGCTTCGCCGGCGCGGGGATGTCGTGGTGGTGGAGGAGCGGCTGCGCGGCCCGGAGGTCTCCATCTTCGCCGTCTGCGACGGGAGCCGCTACCGGCTGCTGGCGCCGGCGCGCGATTACAAGCGGGCCCACGACTCGGATCACGGCCCCAACACCGGTGGCATGGGCGCGTACGCGCCCGCCGACGACGGCTGCCCGCCCCTTGCGGAGATCGCGGAGCAGGTGGTCGAACCCACCCTGGCGGCCCTCGCCGATGCCGGCACGCCATTTGTCGGCTGCCTCTACGTGGGGCTGATGCTCACCGCCGACGGGATCCGGGTCCTGGAGTTCAACGCCCGCTTCGGCGATCCCGAGACCCAGGCGGTGGTACCGCTGGCCGGCCCGGGCTTCCTCGACCTTCTGCTCGCCGCGGCCCGCTCGGATCTGACCGGGCCGGCACCGCCCCCGACGGCCGGCGCGGCGGTGGTGGTGGTGGCCGCCGCGCAGGGCTATCCGGCGGCCCCTCGGATCGACGATCACATCGTCGGGCTGAGCGAGATCGACGACGACGTGCTCTGCTTCCACGCGGGCACCTCACGCGATCAGCGCGGACGGCTGGTCACGGCGGGAGGACGGGTCCTCGGCATCGTGGGCCAGGGCGAGGATGTGGCAACCGCGCGGCGCCGCGTCTACGAGAACCTGGAGCGCGTCCACTTCGCGGGGATGTGGTCGCGTTCCGATATCGCCATCCTCCCCGCTGGAGTCCGACGATGAGCGCAGCCCGAGTGGGCATCGTGATGGGCAGTGAGTCCGACCTCCCGATGATGCGGAAGTGCGGGGAGACGCTCGACGAGTACGGCATCGCCTGGGAGATCGGGGTGATGTCGGCGCACCGCGCGCCCGACGTCGTCCGCGCCTACGCCCGCCAGGCGGAGCGCCGGGGCCTGCAGGTGCTGGTGGCCGGGGCCGGGGCGGCCGCCCACCTCCCCGGGGTTCTGGCCTCGATGACCCCGCTCCCGGTGATCGGCGTGCCTCTGGCGGGCACCCCGCTGTCGGGCATGGACGCGCTCCTCAGCATCGTGCAGATGCCCCCCGGGGTGCCGGTCGCGACCGTCGCCGTCGGCGAGATGGGCGCGCGCAACGCCGGTCATCTCGCCGCCCGCATCCTCGCCCTCCTCGACCCGGAGGTCGCCGCCGCGCTCACCGCCCGGCGTCACCAGATGGGCACTCGGGTGCGCCTGCCGGAGGGATTCGACCTCGGGGGCGGGGGATGACGGAGAGCTGACCCCGGGCCTCCTCCAGAGCCCGCCGGGAAGCGTCGCCACCGTCTCCACCTGGTTGGCCTGGGACCGCGAGCGTCGCCCCGGGGTGACGTCGCCGCCCACTGCGCCATCGGGTCTCGCCCCGGGCGACGGCGGAGCCGGCCGGTGACCCGATGGCCCCGGTGGTCACGAGGCGACCAGCGGGCGTGGCGTCGACGGCACCAGAAGGCGGCGGGTGGTCTCCAGCCCCCAGCCGTCCAGGGCCGCCAGCCGGTCCCCGGATGCGCGCAGCCCACCCCAGCGCTCGACGGTCTCGGCCCACTCCTCGCGATGCTCCATCTCCGGGCGAGCGATCAGGCAGTCGGGGTCATTGATCCAGAAGCGGCCGTGCTGGAAGGCTCGAGCCCGGACGGTCAGGGCCGCGCCCCGCCCCGATGGCGCGCTGAGGTCGCCACCCGGCCCCGGCTCGTAGTGGGTCGCGACGTCGGGGCCGACCCGCATGGCGTCGACCAGGCCGAGGCTGGGGAGGAGCGGCGCGCCGCAGCCGAGCAGCGTCGCCTGGCCGCCGGCCGCGTCCCGGATGAGCCGGAGCGCCTCGCGATAGGCGGCGATCGGCGAGGCATCCTGGTGGCGTCTCCCCGGCAGCGCGCCGGCGTAGAGGAAGTCCAGCTTGAAGTAGTCGAATCCCCACGCCATGAGACGGCGGAAGACGTCCTGGAGGTGCGCGGCGGCGTCGGGGTGGGTGACATCGAGGACGCGCAGCCGCTGGCCCCAGTTCCAGCCCGCATCGGCTCCCCTCACCAGCCATCCCGGATGCTCGGCGGCGATGCGGCTGCGTGACCCGACCAGCAGCGGCGCGGTCCAGATGCCGGCGCGCAGCCCGGCGTCCCGGATCTCGCCGGCCACGCCGGCGAGCGGGAGGCCGAAGCCATCGGTGGTGCGCAGCCACTCCCCCAGGTCCCCCGAGTAGCCGTCGTCGAGCTGGACCACCCCGATCGGAAGCCCCAGGCGGCGGGCCGACCCCAGGTTCTCGATGATGTCGAGGGCGGTCACGCCGGCGAAGTAGTGGTACCAGCTGCACCAGACCGGAGGGATCGGACCCGCCGGGTCCCCGGCGTGGAGGCGTCCGTAGCCGCCCGCCCACCCGGCCAGGGCCGCCTCCAGGTCGGGTGCGGTCAGCGCCGTCTCCGTGACCGGACCATCGGCGGAGACCACCAGGCGGCCGTCCACCAGGCGGGCGCGGATCGAGGCCACCTCGACGGCCGGATCGGTCGCGGCCCAGATCCTCGCCGTCCCGCCCTCTCGAGGCGACAGGGCCAGCAGGCCCTCACCCTGAAACCCGGAGCGGGGCAGAGCCTTCTCGGGTCGGAAGCCCAGGACCTGGCGATCCCGGCCGGCCGGACGCGGGGAGGTCGCGGTGGCGGCATAGGTCCCGGACGGGCTCCATGACTGCCAGCCGTGCTCGTACACCACCATCCCGCCGGGGCTGGCAACCTCGGCGATCTCCGTGAAACTCACCGCCTCCCCCCTGCCGGCCGTTGGTGCCGATCTCTGCCCGGCCTCATCCCCCATACAATCGCTCGGTCATGCCGCGTCTGGAGCTGGTCGAGGCCTCGCTTCGCTACGGGCAGCAGGCTCTCATGCTCAGCCGGCTGCGCCAGCGGCACGCCGTCCGCGCGGCGGAGCTCCTCGACGCCTGTGGCTTCTCCGCGCTGGAGGTCTTCGGCGGGGCCACCTTCGAGGCTCAGCTCCGCTTCCTCGGCGAGGACCCCTTCGCACGGCTGCGCGCCCTGGCGACCGCCGCCCCCCGGACCCCCCTGATGGCCACCCTGAGCGGTCAGATGCTGGTCGGCCATCGCCACCTTCCCGACGACGTTGTCGAGGCCTTCATCCAGCTCGCGGCGGAGGCGGGCATCGGCATCTTCCGGCTTCTCGACCCGCTCAACGACGTCGCCAACCTGGCCACCGCGATCCGGGCCGCCAGGGCCGCGGGGGCCTCCGTCGAGGGGGTCGTGGTCTGCTCGGACGCCGGGGTGCCCGCCCTGGCGGCGCTCGCCGGCGCGCTGGCCGGGCTCGGCTGCGACACCGTCTGCCTTCACGACCCCCTGGGAGCGGCCGGCTCCGCGCGTGCCGCCGCACTGGTCTCCGCCGCGGTCAAGGCCGCCGGAGTCCCGGTGTCGGTGAGCTTCTGCGCCCAGGCCGGCCAGGCCGAGCTCGCCTACCGGGCCGCCCATGACGCCGGCGCCACGCGTGCCGACGTCTGCGTCTCGCCCCTGGGCGGCGGGGCCGCCCTGCCCGCCGCGGAGGCCGTGATCGCGGGTTTTGCGGGCACCGCGAACTCGACCGCACTGGAGATCGAGCCGGTGATCCGGGTGGCCCACTTCCTCGAGGAGGTCGCCCCCCTCTACGCGGACTCGCTCGACCCCACCCTCTTCCGCTTCGACGGTGCCGCCCTCCGCGGCATGCTCCCGGTCTCCGCCATGGGTCACGGGATCGCCGAGCTCCGCGAGCGCGGCGCCCTGGATCGCCTCCCCGACGTCGAGGCGGAGATCTCCCGAGTGCGTCGCGAGCTCGGCGACCCACCACCCGTCTCCCCGCTTCCCGAGGTGATCACCACCCAGGCCGTCTACAACGTCTTCGAGGGCGATCGCTACGCGACCATCAGCCAGGAGATCAGGGACTACTGCCTCGGCTACTTCGGCACTCCGCCGGAGCCGATCGACCCCGATGTGCGCGAGCTGGTCAACGGCCGGGAGGAGCCGATCACCTGCCGCCCCGCCGACCTCCTGGAGCCCGGGCTGCCGGCGGCCCGGGAGGAGCTCGCCCGCGAGGGGGTCCGGGCCGACCCGGAGGCGCTGGTGACCCTCGCGCTCTTCGGGGTGGACTTCGTCGCCTTCGCGCGGGGCGAGGCGCCGGTGGAGCGGCTCGCGGACGAGGAGGCAGGACCCCCGGCCGGCGGCACCGCCTTCGCCTCCGCCTCCGGCGCCGCGCCGGCGCAACCGGCCGACCCGGCGACGCCGGGGGGTGGAGAGCCGGCCGTTGACGTGCGCGAGCTCCGGGTGGAGGTCGACGGGCAGACCTACGACGTGCGGGTCTTCGGCGCCGGACCCGTCGAGGGGCGCCCCATCTCCGCGCCGGCCCCGGCGTCCGGCCCCCGGACCGGGGAGGGCACCCTCACCGCTCCGATGCAGGGGCTGATCCTCAAGCTCCTCGTCAAGGCCGGCGATCGGGTCCAGATCGGGGACGTCGTCGCGGTGCTCGAGGCGATGAAAATGCAGAACGAGATCATCGCCAACCGGAGCGGAACCGTGACCGAGGTCCACGTGAGCGAGGGGGACATCGTCGGCCCGAGGGCTCCGATCGTCGACATCGAGTGACGCCGGCGCCCCTCGCAGCGCCCCGCTCTGCCTCGGGCCGCCGTCCCCGTCCCTCCGTCGGGTCGCCGCCCCGATTCGTAACGCCGGGGGCGCCTCCGGCGTTCCTGTCCACGAGCCGATGACCCGCAGACGCGCCGCCCGCATCGCCGCCCTGGCCCTGATCGCCTGCCTGATCGCGGGCGCGACGGGCATGGTCCTGGTCGGCTCGCAGCGCAGGTCCGCCTTCGACTCCAGCGTCGCGAGCCTGGAGCGGACCTGGGCCCACGACCTCGCGGTGGGGGTTCCGGCACCCAGCATCACGCCGCTGCAGTCCCGCCTCCGCAAGCAGCGGCCCCAGGACGACTGGTGGGCGCCGGTCTGGTGGACCGGCGACGGCCAGGGCCTGATGGCGGCGCTGACCCGGGCCACCGACTCCGCCTACACGGCCGCGATGGCCACCCAGCTGGCCAAGGCCCAGCTGGTCCTCACCGACTGGCAGGGCGAGGCGGGTGAGGATCAGAGCTTCATGACCGCCGGCGAGCTGGCGGCGGGGCGGGGCTGGCCGGCTCAGCTGAGCGCGGCGACCACACCCGATGAGATCGCCGCTCTGGTGAAGAGCTGGCAGACCCAGCTCGACACCGACCGCACCACGATCGCGGCCGCCCAGCAGCAGGCGACCCTCGAGGCCGACGTCGCCGCGGCGGGCGGCCCCGCCGGTCTGCTCTCCGAGGCGGGCCCCGCGGTCAGCAAGGCCAGCACCGACGACCTCGACCCCGGCGACGTGCCGGCTCTCGTCACCCAGATCCAGACCGAGGAGTCGAGCGGCGCCGATCCCGGCCAGACGGCCGAGCTGCTCTACGTCGCTCTGCAGCAGCTCAACCAGCTCATCGCCCTCAACAACCAGCTCCACGGCGAGATGAGGCCGCTGCTGCTGCTCGTCGACCAGGCGGGTGCGGAGGCGACCCCCACGTCGCAGCTGATGCTCGCGCAATACCAAACCGTGGACCAGGACTACCTGAGCGGCACGACCACCGACGAGCTGACCGCGGTGCAGGCCGCGGTGACCAGCCTGCAGACACGGGTCACCGACGAGCTCGCCGCCAACCAATGCGGGCATGACGTGGGGTCGGGGAAGGTGATCACCATCAACCTCACCCTCCAGGAGGGCGTCTTCTACGACAACGGGTGCGTGGTCCAGGCCACCCCGGTCACCACCGGCCGCCCCGGCCTGCGCACCCCGACCGGGGACTTCAGCGTCTTCTACAAGACCTCGCCGTTCACCATGGTCTCCCCCTGGCCTCCGGGTTCACCCGATTGGTACCCGACCACCGTCGTCCAGAGGGTGCTGGAGTTCGCCGACGGCTACTTCCTCCACGACGCCTACTGGGAGAACCAGAACGCCTTCGGCCCGGGCAGCGAGAATGACGTCGTCCAGGACTGGGCCAGCCACGGCTGCATCCACATCCCCAACGCGGTCATGCCCTGGCTCTACAGCTGGACGCCCCTGGGCACCCCGGTGATCGTCACCAACTGAGCCGTCGAGCCTGCCGGGCCAGGCCTCCCAGCTGCTCGACCAGCAGGGTGGCCTCGCCCTCGTCCCGGCAGAGCGCCTCGGCCACCCAGCGCCGTCCCGCCGTGTCGATGCGCACGTTGGCGAGTCGCAGGGCGCGCAGCAGCGGCCCGCTCTCCAGGCGGATGCTCTGAGCCTTCTCCAGGGGAACGATCACGAGTGCCGGGCGCAGCCGGCCGGTCTGGGTGACCAGCCAGCGGCCGTCATGCCAGATCGAGAGGTAGTGGTAGGCGAGGGGCGCTCGCAGGATCGCCCGCCGCGGCGGGGCCCCCGAGCGGGTCAGCGGTGCCGGCACGCCCGGAGCCAGCCTCCCGATCAACCACCGTGCCTGCTCCAGGGTTGCGACCGGGGCGAGCAGGTGGGCGAGCTGGCGGGCCTCCCCCTGGCGGCGCGCCTCGGGCTGGCGGGCGACGTCCAGCTCGACCCGGGCCCAGCCGAAGGGTCGCCAGAGCAGCGGCTGGAGCAGCCGCACCGCCTGGATCCGCCCGTAGGGCACCGTCTCGTGCCGCTTCTGGAGCAGCCCCCGGTGGAGGCGAAGCCCGTCGGGCGCCTCCCCGACCGTGAAATCGAAGTCGCCGTTGACCGCCCGGGCGGCTTCCAGGCCGATGGCCAGCACCGCGGTCACCGCCGCGCTGATCAGCGAGGCCACCGTGTCGGTGGTGTCCGGGTGGGCGCCGCCCGCCGGTGCGCCCGGGTTGATCGCCGCCACGGCCGCGGCGACCGCCAGCAGGAGGAGGGGGATCAGCCAGAGCCCGCGCAGCAGGCTCGCCGTGATCAGCCGCCCGTTGTCGACGCGGAAGAGGGGCAGTGCGGGCGGTTCCGGGGTCTCGGGGGAGAGCCCATGGGCCAGGGCGAGGAGCTGCGCCCGCACCAGCGCCGCGTCCTGGTTGCTGAGGTAGGCGAGCCGCCCGTGCTGGTGATGGCCGGTTCCCGCCGAGACGATGCGCACCTCGGCGAGACCGAGGACGCGAGCGGTGAGCGGCGCGACGACGTCGACCGCCTGCACCCGCCGCAGCGGGAAACGCAGTGACTGGCGATACACCAGCCCGGTGTCGATCTGCAGCTCGTCCCCCACCACCCGCCAGCGCGTCACCAGCCACGAGACCACGGCGGCGGTCACGCCGAGCACCGCCGCGGCGGCGATCACCACCGTCTGCGCGGTCCGGCCGGACGAGCTCTGGTCCCCGGCAACCCAGGAGACGCCCCCCACCAGCACCGCCCCGAGGGTGATCCCGATCCTCGCCACCGGGGAGAGCGGATGCAGCCGGCACCAGGTGCCGGCCAGGGCCGGAGCCTGGGAGCTGCCGGCCGGCATCAGAGCCCCGACGCCCGGGCCTCGCCCAGCTGCGCCAGCCGGTCGCGCAGCCCGGCCGCATCGGCACTGCGCAGGCCGGGGATGCGCGCGTCGGTGGCGGCTGCAGCGGTGTGGAGCTGCACGGTGGCCAGGTCGAAGATGCGATCCACCGGGCCGGCGGTGACGTCCACGAACTGCATCCGTCCGAACGGGACCACGGTCAGCCGGTGGAAGAGGAGACCGCGCCGGACCACCAGGTCCTCATCGCGCTCGAGGTAGCCCCACGACCGGTAACGGCCGCGCTCGACGAACCATGAGCTGATCGCGAAGGCCACCACCACGCCGATCCCGATGACGGCGCCCGTCCCGCCGGCGAGGAGGGCGCCGCCGAGGCCGAGGACGGCCAGCAGGATCAGGCTCGAGGTCCCGAGAACCGCCTGGCGCGCGATCCACATCCGGGGCGAGGGGCGCCGGTATTCCATGGCAGCCCGATCCTACCTGGCGGGTCCGGCCGGCGAGCCCGGCCGCCTACCGGTCGCGTCGCCGCGCGCCGCCCTTGCGTGCCTTCTTCACCCGCCGGCTCACGTCGTTCATCGACGCCTCCACCGCGTCGGCGAAGGCGCGCGACGCCTGGATCGCCCGCTCGCGCACCACCTGATCGTGGAATGCCTCTCCCATGGCGCCGACGGCGCTCCCGAGCTGGCGGCTCAGGGCTTCGAAGGCATCGGCGACCGGCTGACCGGCGGGCGCGGCCGGCTGACCGCGCTCCCGCGCCTGCTCGCGGAAGTGCTCCTGGATCCGGGAGCCGAGCTCCTCGACGTGCCGGCCCACCTCCCGCCACGCCTCGTCGATCTCTCGCGGCATCTGGCAGCCTCCTCGGTGAACTCGCCCCTCCGTCAATGATGCGCCTGCGGTTCCGCCGCGACCGGCGGGCGATCCCCGGCCACCGAGGGGCGGATCACCCGGCCCGGCCCCGCGCCCGCTGATGGCACCATTGGCCTCCGTGTTTGCCAAGGTCCTGGTCGCCAACCGTGGCGAGATCGCCCTTCGGGTGATCCGCGCCTGCCGGGACCTGGGGATCCGGTCGGTGGCGGTGCACAGCGAGGCCGACCGCAACGCACCCTTCACCCTGCTCGCCGACGAGGCGGTGGAGCTGGGAACGATCGCCGCGTACCTCGACATCGAGCGGATCGTTGCCGTGGCCCGGGCCACCGGGGCGGAGGCCGTGCATCCCGGGTACGGTTTCCTCAGCGAGAACCAGGCGTTCGCCAGGGCCTGCGCCGGTGCCGGTCTGGTCTTCATCGGGCCCCCTCCCGAGGCGATGGCGGCGATGGGGGAGAAGGTGCCGGCACGGGAGCGGATGCGCGCCTCCGGGGTCCCCGTGGTTCCCGGCAGCGGCGCGATCAGCGATCCGGAGGAGGCCCGGCGGGTGGCGGCCGAGATCGGCTATCCGGTGCTCATCAAGGCCTCCGCCGGTGGCGGCGGCATCGGGATGCGGGTGGTCCGGGATGCCGCCGAGCTGATGAGCGGCCTCGAGGCCGCCCGCTCGACCGCCGAGCGCGCCTTCGGCAATCCCACCGTCTTCCTGGAGCGCTACGTCGACGAGCCGCGCCACATTGAGATCCAGGTGCTCGCCGACTCGCACGGCGAGGTGATTCATCTGGGTGAGCGCGAGTGCTCGGTCCAGCGGCGCCACCAGAAGATCCTCGAGGAGGCGCCCTCTGTGGTGATCGACCCGGAGGCCAGGGCGCGGATGGGAGAGGTGGCGGTCGCCGCCGCCCGCGCCGTCGGCTACGTCAACGCCGGCACGGTGGAGCTGATCTATTCCCGGGGTGAGTTCTTCTTCCTGGAGATGAACACGCGCCTGCAGGTCGAGCATCCGATCACCGAGCTGGTGTACTCGGTGGACCTGGTCGCCGAGCAGCTCCGGATCGCCGCGGGCGAGCATCTCCGGATCCGCCAGGAGCAGGTCGTCCCTCGGGGTCACGCCATCGAGTGCCGGATCAATGCCGAGGATTACACGCGGGGCTTCCTCCCCTCGCCGGGACGGGTGACCGGGTATCACGAGCCCTCCGGTCCCGGGGTCCGTGTCGATGCCGCGCTGACCGGGCCGGGGCTGGTCTCACCGAGCTACGACTCGATGATCGCCAAGCTGATCGTCTGGGGCCCCACCCGCCGGCTCGCCATCGGCAGGATGCGCCGCGCCCTCACCGAGTACGCCGTCACCGGCATCCGGACGAACATCCCGTACCACCTCGCCATCCTCGACGATCCCGACTTCCAGCGCGGCGAGTACACCACCCACTTCATCGAGGACCACCCGGAGCTGGTGGACGCGGCGATGGAGTGGGAGGGACGGCGGCGCCGATTCGATCGCCTGCTCCGCGACCCCGCGCGGGTCGCGGCGATCGCCGCCGCGGTGGCGGTCTCCGAGCCGGGCGCCGGTTAGCTGCCGACGGGGTAGAAGGCCTGTTCGGGCGGATGCCCGCCGTCGATGTCCGAGATCGCCGTACCGACCACGACCTCGGTGCCGGCCGGGACCGCGCCCGACACGGTGAGGGTCACCTCACGGGTGTCGGCGTCGTAGGCCAGCGGGTCGAGCAGGGGGATGGTCTCGCCCCCCGCGCTCACCAGCCAGAGGGAACCGGCGGTCACGCTCGACGGATCGAGGTCGGCGTCGAAGGTGATCGTGACCACGCTCTCCGGGTTGAGGGCCCCCTTGGCCGGCGGCGTCACGCTCACACTCAGGACGTGCGGCCCGCCGCCCTGGGCCCGCAGCGGCGGCACCGAGAGGCCGGTCACCAGCCACTGCCCGCCGCTCTGACCGAGGACCACGGTCTCGTCGGTGAGCTGACCGGCGGACGTCCCGGTCGGGTCGACGATGAGACGGGCCGAGGCGGTGAGGGTGGGACCGCCGGCCGCGCTCGCTCCCGTGCACTCCGAGCTGATCACATAACCCCGGTCGATGGCCCCGGGGGTGGGCTGGACGGCAGAGGCCGTGCCCGAGGCGGTGAGGGCGGCGAGCCCGGCCTGGTCGTGGGACACCTGGTCGCCCACGAACTGGCTCAGCACCTGGTCGGCGCCCTCGCAGACCGACGTGGTCGGCGAGCTGGTGGAGCCGGGCTGGACCTCGGCCACATCGAGGCTGCCCGCCGCCACGAAGGCCAGCTGGGTGCCGTCGGGGGAGAAGGCGAGCGAATGGGCGACGTCGGCGGTGCTTCCCAGCACCACTCCGGCCGCCGTCTCGATCTCGATGCCGCCGGGATCGAGACCGTAGGCGAGGGTCGCGCCGTGGGTGTCGAGCGCCAGCCCCTCGATGGACTCGGTCGGGGCTCCTGGGACCTGGGCGATGTCGTTCGGGTTGCTGACCGGTGCCTCCAGCACGGTTGCGACCTCCGCCTCGCCGCCGGCGTCCACCCAGCCGACCTCGTCGCCGGCCCCGCTGAAGGCCACCACCGCGCTGCTGCTTCCGGCGAGCTGGGTCGGAGGCGGGACCTGACCGCCGCCGGCGGCGAGCGCCACCAGCCAGCCGTCGGCGCTGGTCGGGAGGTAGGTGGCGGACGGCGTGGCGCTCGGGGAAGCCGAGCCGGCGGCCGAGGCCGCGGGAGTCGACGTCGAGCTCGCGACCTCCGACGGCGTGGTGGTGGACCCCGGCTGCCCGGTCACGTCGGACGCCGGAAGGAACGCGTACTGACCGTCAGGTGCCAGCACCACCCCGGCGTCCGTCCCGCCGGGCGGGAAGGAATAGAGCTGCTTCGACTGCTCGTCCAGGGAGACCGCGTCGATGCCCTGGGAGGTCACGAAGACGATCCGGTCGTTGCCGTCCCAGGCGAGCGCCGTCACCGGGGCGCCGGAGGTTGACCCGCGTGGCCACACCTGGTTGGCCTGGCTCCCGTCGTCCCCCTCGACGACGATCTGGCCACCGCCGCCGGGCGCCGTGAGCGCGAGCGCGACATTGAAGCCGTCCGGTGAGACCGCCACCGCCGCTGCCGGGGCGGAGCTCAACGCCACCGGGGCCTGGCCACTCGGAAAGACCACCGCCCCCTCCGAGGGAGGCGGAGCCGGGCTGCCGGCCGGCGAGCCGGCGGGCGTCGAGGTCGCCGCTGCCGGCGTCGGGGTCGGGGAGCCGCCCGGAGTGGCCGAGGCGGTCGTCGAGGTGGCCGCCGCCGGCGCCGACGAACCTGCGCTGCCATCGGTGACCCCGGGGGCGCCCGCCGGGCCCCAGAACGCCTGACCGTCGCCGGCCGCCGGTCCCACCGCGGCCGGTTCCAGCACCGGCGCCGGGGAGGCGGAGGGGCTGACCGTCGATGCCGGCTGGGTCCCGAAGTCGATCGTGACGTCGGCGTTCAGGGTCTGGCCGTCCTGGCTCTGGATCGAGGTTTTGGGGATCGTCACCTGGTAGGCGGTGTCCGCCGCCAGGGGGTGGACCGGGGTGATGACCAGGGTCTCGGGCGTCTTCCAGGCGATCGTCACCTGGGTGGCGGGCTGGATCTTGACGGCGGCCAGCACCGACTGCTGGTTCTGCTCATCCATCGGCTGGTTGAAGCTGAGCGTGATGGCCTGGCGGGGGCCGACGGACTGCTGGTGGTTCACGGTGGCGACCACAGCCAGGCCGCCCGGGGCCGGGGCGCGCAGGCTGAGGACCGCGACCACCGCCGCGGCGGCGACCGCCGCGCCCAGGGCGAGCGTCCCCCAGGCCGCCAGCCCTCGCAGGCGGAAGCGGGTCTGGGCACGGCGTGGAGGCGCCGCCGCCGCTCTGAGGTCGACCGCGGGGCGGGCGGCGGGGCCGGCGGTGAGCGCCGACCTGGCCTCCTCCATCAACCGAGCCCGGAGGATGGCCGGGAACCTCGGGTCGAGGTCCGGCTCGGGCCGGCTCTCCCGGACCCTCTGGGCGAGCTCGAGCAGCCCGGGATCGTCACCGAAGAGCTCGGCGAGCTCGGGGTCGTAGCGGTCGCGGCGCTCGCTCACAGGGGCTCTCCGGCGACCGCCGAGACGCCCAGCCGCTGCCGGACGCTGATCATCCCGCGGTGGACGAGCAGCTTCACGGCGCCCTCGCTCTTACCCATGATCTCACCGATCTGGGCCAGCTTCAGGTCCTCACCGAGTTTCAGGGTCATGGCGGTGCGCTGCTGCTCCGGCAGGCTGTCGATCGCGGCCCAGACCCGCGCCGCCTCGGCGGATTGGACCACCCGCTCCGCCACCGGGCGGGCCGGGTCGACGATCTCGATGGCCGCGTCGAGGCTCGTCTGGGGGCGCCGCTGGCGGAAGTGGTCGGCGATGGCGTTGGCGCTGATCTGGTACAGCCAGGAGCTGAACGGGTGCCCGGAGGGGCGATACCGCGGCATGGCCCGGAGTGCCTTCATGAACACCTCCTGGGTCACCTCCTCGGCCGCGTCCTGGTCCCGGGTCCGGCTGTAGGCGAATCGGTAGATCTGCCCGAAGTAGTGGTCGTACAACTCCCCAAAGGCGTCGGCGTCCGTCTTGGCACGCTCGACGAGCTGATCCTCATAGGCCCGGGGAAGCGTCATCGAACGACCCTCATCCCCGGGCGTGTGCGCCTGGTGAACGGGTCGACGGTGGTATGGGTTACGCAGAGGCTCATGTCACGGCGGCCTGCGGACACGCGCGAACGACGATGGCACCAGGACGTGCCCCTCCGGGCAACGGCGGGCGCCGGTCAGTATAGGGAGGAATGCGCCGGAGGCTCACCGGAGTTGTCGTCTCCTTCACGATCTGAGCTGTCCTTCACGATCCGCGCTGTCCTCGGCCATCTGGGCTGATCCGACCGGTCCCGGCCCGGCGTCCGACACCGAATAGAATTGGCCCACGTGATCCCCCGTTACACCCCGGCCGCGATCGCCGCCGTCTTCAGCGACGAATCCCGGCTCGGGCGGTGGCTGGAGGTGGAGCTGCTGGCCGCCGAGGGCTGGGTGGCCACCGGGCGGGTTCCCGCGGAGGCGGCCCGGAGGCTGAGGGCGGGGGCTCGGGTCGAGCCCGCCCGGATCGCCGAGCTCGAGGCCGAGCAGGGCCACGACGTCGCCGCCTTCGTCCAGGCGGTCCAGGAGACCGTCGGAGACGAGGGGCGCTACTTCCACCTCGGGCTCACCTCCTCCGACGTCGTCGACACCGCCCTGGCCACCCAGCTTCGTGACGCCGCCCGCCAGATCGACGAGGACGCCGCGGCCCTGGAGGCGGCGCTGGCCGCCCAGGCGGTCCGCCACCGGCTCACCCTGATGCCGGGCCGGACCCACGGGGTGCACGCCGAGCCGCTCAGCCTCGGCGTCAAGCTCGCCGCCCACTACGACGAGGTCCGGCGCGGCCGGCTCCGGCTGGGCGCGGCGGCCGCCGAGGTCGCGGTCGGCCAGGTCAGCGGTCCGGTGGGGACCCACACCTCGGTCCCGGCCGAGGTCGAGGAGCACGTCTGCGCGGGGCTCGGCCTGGGCGTGGCCGGCGTCGCCACCCAGGTGCTCGCCCGTGACCGCCATGCCGCCCTGGTCACCGCCATGGCCATCCTGGGGGCCAGCCTGGAACGGCTCGCCACCACCATCCGGCTGCTCCAGCAGACCGAGGTCGCCGAGCTCGAGGAGCCGTTCGCGGAGCGGCAGAAGGGCTCGTCGGCGATGCCCCACAAGCACAACCCGGTGCTCTCCGAGCGCATCTGCGGCATGGCCCGGGTGCTCCGCGGCCACGCCGTCACCGCCCTGGAGGACGTCGCCCTCTGGCACGAGCGCGACATCTCCCACTCCTCCGCGGAGCGGATCGTCCTCCCCGACTCCTGCGCCCTGCTCGACTACATGCTGCGGCTCTGCACCCGGGTGGTCCTCCAGGTTCGTGTCAACCCTGGCAAGATGCTGCAGGATGTCGAGATCCTGGGCCGGATAACCTGCTCTCCCCGGGTGCTCGACGCCCTGATCGGCGCGGGCTGGACCCGGGAGCGCGCCTATCGCGAGGTTCAGGCTCTCGCCGAACGGGCGCGCGCCGGTGAGGCCGGGTTCGAGGCGCTGGTCCGGTCCCGGCTGACCGGAGAGCTGACGCCGGAGGTGCTGGACGGCTGCTTCGATCTCGCCACCTACCTCGCCGGCATCGATCTCACCTACCGCCGGCTCGGGCTCGAGATCCGCGAGCCGGAGACGGGGACCGCGACCGAGGAACGTCCGCAGCTCGCCGTCGAGGCGGGGATCGGAGGAGGCCAGTGATGACCCCGGTGCTGATGACGGCGCAGGATGTCGGCCTGGAGGTGTTCCGCCGGGGGAAGGTGCGCGACACCTTCGTCCTCGACGACGGAAGCCTGCTGATGGTGGCGACCGACCGCCTCTCCGCCTTCGACGTCGTGCTCCCCGACCCCATCCCCGAGAAGGGCCGGACGCTCACCCAGATCTCGCGCTGGTGGTTCGCGCGGACCTCTCACATCGTGGCCAACCACCTGCTCCCCGATCGGGACGACGCGGTGCCGCCCGAGGTCTGGGCCGAGTGGCGGGAGCGCTCGATGCGCTGCTCCCGCGCCGAGCGCATCGACATCGAGTGCGTGGTCCGCTCCCACCTCTCGGGCTCCGGCTGGAAGGAGTATCGCGAACAGGGGACGCTGGCCGGCGAGCCGCTGCCCGCGGGCCTGCGCGACTCGTCGCCGCTCCCCGAGCTCCGCTTCACGCCGGCGACCAAGAACGACACCGGCCACGACGTCAACATCAGCCGTGCCGAGCTGGCCGCGACCGTCGGCGCCGAGCTCGCCGGCCAGCTCGAGCAGACCTCGCTCGAGCTCTTCCGCCACGCCGCCGAGCACTGCCGCAGCCGCGGCATCATCCTCGCCGACACCAAGTTCGAGTTCGGCATCATCGGCGGCCGGCTCTGCCTGATCGACGAGATCTTCACCCCCGACTCGTCGCGCTTCTGGGAGGCGGCGGAGTGGCGCGAGGGCGAGACCGCGGTCTCCTTCGACAAGCAGCCGGTTCGCGACTACCTGGAGACCCTCGACTGGGACAAGCGCCCGCCGGGGCCGCAGCTCCCTCCCGCGGTGATCGCGGCCACCACGGCCCGCTACCTCGAGGCGGCCCGGCGGATCTGCGGGCTCGAGCTGTGAGATTCCTCGCCGAGGTGGTGATCTCACTCAAGCCGGTGGTCAACGACCCGCAGGGCCTCACCGTCAGGGCCGGGCTCCACCAGCTGGGCTTCGCCGAGGTGGCCGAGGTGCGGGTCGGCAAGCACATCGCCCTGGAGGTCGAGGGGGACTCCGAGGTCGAGGCCCGCCGGCGGGTCGCCGAGATGTGCGAGAGGCTGCTCCGCAACCCGGTGATCGAGGACTACCGCATCGAGGTCCGGCCCTCCGCCGGGGCGGTGCCCGCGTCGCCGGCCACGCCCGCATGAGGTTCGGCATCGCGGTCTTCCCGGGGACGTGGAGCGACCGCGACTGCGCCCGCGCGGTGGAGGTCGCGGGCCACGAGTCCGTCCACCTCTGGCACCGGGATCGGGACCTCGGCGGCTCCGACTGCGTGATCCTCCCGGGCGGCTTCTCGTATGGCGACCACCTGCGCACCGGGGCGGTCGCCCGCTTCGCGCCCCTGATGGAGTCGGTCCAGGAGTTCGCCGCCGGTGGTGGGCTGGTGCTCGGGATCTGCAACGGCTTCCAGATCCTCTGCGAGGCCCACCTGCTCCCCGGCGCGCTGACCCGCAACGTGTCGCTCGAGTTCCGCTGCGAGACGGCCTGGCTGCGCGTGGAGACGGCGGCGACGCCCTTCACCAGCGCCTGCGAGCCCGGTCAGGTGCTCGCCGTGCCGGTCAGCCACGGCGAGGGGCGCTACGTCGCCGAGCCCTCCACCCTGGACCGGCTGGAGGCGGACGGCCGGGTCGCCTTCCGCTACGTCTCGCCGGACGGGTCGCCGGTCGGGGACGCGTCCCCCAACGGATCCATGCGGGACATCGCCGGCATCGTGAACGAGGCACGCAACGTGCTCGGGATGATGCCCCACCCCGAGCGCGCCGCCGAGCCGTTGCTCGGGAGCACCGATGGCATGCGCATCTTCCAAAGCGTCGTGAACGCGGTGGCGGCGGACAGCGTCTTCGCCGTGCCCCGGTGAGCGCGCTCGCCCAGGTCTCCGATGCCCAGCTCGCCGAGGTGGCGCTCACCCGTGGCGAGTACGAGCTGGCCTCGCGGCTCCTGGGCCGAGCGCCGGCGGAGGTCGAGCTGGGCGTCATCGGCGCCATGTGGAGTGAGCACTGCGGCTACAAGACCAGCAAGCCCCTGCTCGCCCGGCTTCCGACCAGCGGGGCCCGGGTGCTCCAGGGGCCCGGTGAGAACGCCGGCGCGGTCGACATCGGGGGCGGGCTGGCCTGCGTCTTCAAGATCGAGTCCCACAACCATCCGTCGGCGATCGAGCCGTACCAGGGCGCCGCGACCGGTGTCGGGGGCATCCTCCGTGACGTCTTCACGATGGGGGCGCGCCCCGTCGCCCTGCTCGACTCGCTGCGTTTCGGGCCCTTCGAGGACCCCGCCCAGCGCCACCTCCTCGACGGTGTCGTCGCCGGGATCGGCGGCTATGGCAACTGCATCGGCGTGCCGACGGTGGGCGGTGAGCTCTACTTCGACGACTCCTACCGTCACAACTGCCTGGTCAACGCCATGTGTGTGGGGATCATCGAGCAGTCCAAGCTCACCCTGGCGGCCGCCGCGGGCCCGGGTAATCTGGTGCTCCTGGTCGGCGCCGACACCGGGCGGGACGGGATCCACGGCGCCACCTTCGCCTCGGTGGAGCTCAACGACGCGTCCAGCGAGCGGCGTCCCGCGGTCCAGGTCGGCAACCCCTTCCTCGAGAAGTGCCTGATGGAGGTCTGCGTGACCCTCGCCGGCGACCCGCGGATCGTCGCCATGCAGGACCTGGGTGCCGCCGGTCTCACCAGCTCGTCCGCCGAGCTGGCCCATCGGGGCGGCTGCGGCATCGAGATGGACATCGCGCGGGTCTCCCGTCGCGAGCGCGGGATGACGCCGTACGAGGTGATGCTCAGCGAGTCCCAGGAGCGGATGCTCCTGGTGGTGAGGCCGGAGGACGCGTCCTCGGTGCAGGCGGAGTTCGACCGCTGGGACCTCCATTCCGACGTCATCGGGACCGTCACCGGCACCGGGAGACTGGTGGTCGCCGACGCCGGAGAGGTCGTCTGCGACCTCCCCCTCGACCTGCTGATCGATGACGTCCCGCTCCGCCACCCCGTGGCCCGGCGACCGGACGGACTCGACGAGCAGCTGGCGGTCGACCCGCTCGCCCTCGCCCCCCCATGGTCGATGGGCGAGACCCTCCTGCGGCTCCTGAACAGTCCCAACATCGGCAGCCGCCGCCCCATCTTCCGGCGCTACGACCACCAGGTGGGCGACGACACGGTGGTGCGCCCGGGCGGGGACGCCGCTCTGCTGCGGGTCCGGGGGACCGGTGGGGCGATCGCGCTCACCACCGACGGGAACGGTCGCTACGCGGCGCTGGACCCGCGCCGCGGCGCCGCCATCGCGGTCTGCGAGGCCGCCCGCAACGTGGTCGCGGTGGGGGCCACCCCGGTCGGGGTCACCAACTGCCTCAACTTCGGCAACCCCGAGAAGGCCGAGGTCTTCTGGGAGCTCTCGGAGGCCGTCGAGGGGATGCGCGAGGCCTGTCTGGCCCTCGGCGTCCCGGTGGTGAGTGGCAACGTCTCCCTCTACAACGACACCGAGGGGGTGAGCATCGCCCCCACCACCGTGATCGGGATGGTGGGCCACCTCGAGGAGCTGGAGCGCCGTTGCGGCGCCGGCTTCGCCCGCGACGGCGACGCCGTGCTGCTGGTGGGCCCGGTGGGCATGGACCTGGGTGGCAGCGAGTACCAGCGTCTGGCCCACGGGGTGAACGCCGGCCCCCGGCCGACCCTCGACCTCGACCTGGAGGCGCGGGTGCAGGCGGCGGTGCGCGCGATGATCGACGCCGGTCTGCTCGCCTCCTGCCACGATCTCGCCGAGGGCGGGTTGGGGGTGGCCCTCGCCGAGAGCTGCATCCTGGGTGGGCGCGGTGCGGAGCTCACCACCGGCCTCTTCGCGCTGGGTGCGCCCACCGTCCGTGCGGGCCTCCTCTTCGGAGAGTCGCAGTCCCGCTTCCTGACCAGCGCCGCCGCTCAGGACGTCGCCGCGGTGCGCGCCATCGCCCAGTCCCATCAGGTCGAGGTTCGCGAGCTGGGGACGACCGGCGGTGACCGCGTCGCGATCGCCGGGGTTCTCGACCTGGAGCTTGCCGAGGTGCTCCGAGCCCATGCCCAGGCGCTGATGCCCGGCCAGGGCTGGGGGTGATCCCCGGCTGCTGCTGAGGGCACGCACCGCGGTCCCGCAGCCTCGGGCCGCGACCGCGCCCCACCGGACCGAGTTCCTACACCGCTCCGTCCGCGACCTCTCGCGGGGAGCGGAGGTTGCCCAGCCACACGATGACCGCGCAGACCACGAGCAGGAAGGCGAGGATCCCGGCGGAGCGCGCCGCCACGGTCGCGTACCCGCCCTGGGCCGGATTCAGGGGCCACCCGACCGCCGCGGGCGGCGCTGCCCTGACAGCGGCCCGGGCGCCGGTATACTGGCCGTGGGCCCGTCCCCCACAGTGGCGGTGTCAGGGGAGGCCGGACGTGCGGAGAGCCATGGGCGTTGGTGAGAGCGCGGTGCCGCGGGACGGCATCGCGGTGACGGTGAGCGGTCGGCCGCGTGCCTGATCGCCGGCACCCGCCCGCCGCCCTGGTGCGCGATCGCGCCATGGACGCCGAGCGGATGCACGAGGAGTGCGGCCTCTTCGGGGTCTTCGCTCCCGGTGAGGACGTCGCCAACCTCACCTACTTCGGTCTCTACGCGCTCCAGCATCGCGGTCAGGAGTCGGCCGGGATCGCGGTGAGCAACCGGCTCGACATCCTCATGCACAAGGAGATGGGCCTGGTCGCCCAGGTGTTCGACAACGAGGTCATCGGCGACCTCATCGGCGACATCGCTATCGGGCACACGCGCTACAGCACCACCGGTAGCCCGCGGCTTCCCAACGCCCAGCCGATGCGCTTCGAGCACGCCCAGATCGGGCCCGTCGTGCTCGCTCACAACGGCAACCTCATCAACGCCGGGGAGATCCGGGCCGAGCTGGCCGGCGAGGGGGTGGACTTCGTCTCCACCAGTGACACCGAGGTGCTCGGCCGTCTCCTGGTCCGCACCGCCGGTCGCAGCCTGGACGCCGCCCTCCGCCGGGCCCTGCCCCGAGTCCACGGCGCCTACTGCCTGCTGCTGCTCACCCGCGACTCGCTGGTGGCGGCTCGTGACCCGCTGGGCATCCGGCCCCTCTGCCTCGGTCGCTACGGAGATCCCGAGGCGCCCGGGGGCTCCGGATACATCATCGCCAGCGAGACCTGCGCCCTGGACGTGGTCGGAGCCAACTTCATCTGCGAGATCGACCCGGGTGAGATCGTGACCATCGATGCCTCCGGGATGCGCAGCAGCCGGATCCCCTCGGAGGCGCCGAAGCGCGCCATGTGCTCGTTCGAGTTCATCTACTTCGCCCGGCCGGACTCGGTGATGCAGGGCCGGTCGCTCTACGAGGCGCGGCGCCAGATGGGCCGTGAGCTCGCCCGGGAGGCGCCGGTGGACGCCGACGTGGTGATCACCCTGCCCGACTCCGGGACACCCGCGGCGATCGGCTTCGCCGAGGAGACCGGCATCCACTTCGAGGAGGGGATGATCAAGTCGCGGTACATCACGCGCACCTTCATCCAGCCTTCGCAGCGGCTCCGCGATTCGGGCATCCGGCTCAAGTTCAATCCGATGCGTCATGTCCTGCAGGGGCAGCGGGTCGCCCTGGTGGACGATTCGATCGTCCGGGGCACGACCAGCCGGCGGATCGTCGACGAGCTGCGCCGTGCGGGGGCTGCCGAGGTGCACATGCGCATCGCCTCGCCCCCGATCATGTGGCCCTGCTTCATGGGCATCGACATCGCCTCCCGCAACGAGCTGATCGCGGCCAGCCGCAGCGAGGAGGAGGTCGGGCGCCTGGTGGGCGCCGACACCCTGCGCTATCTCAGCATCGGCGGGCTGCGCCGCTCGATGGGTGAAACGGAGGGAGGAGGCTTCTGTTTCGCCTGCTTCACCGGTGACTACCCGGTCCCGGTCCCGCTGCAGCTCGAGATGGACAAGCAGGCGATGGAGCACGTCGAGCCGCCTCCCGCTCCCGCGACGCCTGTCCCCCAACTCACCTGAGGGGTCCGCGAGCGCGCGGCGCTAACATCGGCGCGAGTGGACGCCATCCCGTCCGCCCGCGGGCGGACCCGGGCAGGATGAGCCGGCCTCAGGCGTGATCTGGAGAGAGCGGAACATGGGCGACGATCGGCCGGCTGACCTTCCGGGGCAGGGCGAGCCCATTCCTCAGCCGGCGCCGCCGCCCGGCTGGCAGGGCCCGGCTCCCGGCTGGCCGCCGCCGGCGTGGGCTCCTCCCGGGTGGGGATCCACCGGCCCCTCGGGAGCTCAGCCCCCGGGGTGGGGATCGCCGGGCGCCCCCGGAGCTCAGCCTCCCGGGTGGGGACCCGCCGGCCCCTCGGGGGCTCAGTCCCCCGGGTGGGGATCGCCGGGCGCCCCCGGAGCCCAGGCCCCCGGCTGGGGCCCGCCGCCGCCGCCGTGGGGTGGACCGGTCCCCCCCGGTTGGAGCGGTGGAGCCGGACCGACCGGCGCGTCCACGGGCCCGGGGGTCGCCGCACCCCATCGGGGCCTCCGGCTGGTGGCCCTGGTAGCCGGCGCGGTGGTGCTCGCGGCCGCGGTCGGCATCCCCACCGCCATCCTGGTGAGCCGCACCGGCGGGACCACGACCCCCGCCGCGGGCAGCACGGCCACCCCCACCCCGTCGCAGAGCGCGGCCGCGGCGGCCGCCTCGGCCCTCTACAACAAGGTGATCTCACGCGCCGAGGGTTCCGCGGGGTTCCACTACGTCGCCACCACCGGCACCGGGAGCGCGACCTCGACGATCACCGGCGACGCCGGCCAGTCGGATGGCAGCCAGGTCCTCTCGATGACGACGAGCTTCGGCCACGAGCAGTTCGACCTCCTGCTCGCCGCCGACCAGACCGTCTACTTCGAGGGCAACGTCCCCGCCCTGGAGGACCAGCTGGGCGTCTCCGCCAGCGCCGCCCCCGCCCTTGCCGGCAGCTGGATCTCGGTGAAGATCGGCGACGGGCCGTACAAGGAGCTGGAGGTGGGTATCACCGTCGGCTCCCAGCTCTCGGAGGACTCGCTGGTGCCCAGCTCGAGCCAGCAGGTCACCGTCTCCGGGTCCACGGTGACCAGGGTCAAGGGCACGGTGCCGGCCACCGACGCGGCACCGGCGGGCACGGCCCACCTCGATGTCTCCCCCGGCACCGACCTTCCCGCCACCTTCGTGGTCTCGTACGGTTCGTCCAGCGAGACCAGCACGACGGTCTTCAGCAACTGGGGGACGGCGCCGATGCTGACCCTGCCCTCGAGCGCGGTCGCCTGGGTATCGCTCAGCACCACGTCGCCCCCGGCCGGGTACGGCAGCGGTGAAACCGCGACCCCCGCCCCCACCCCCACCCCCCAGCCAGGAAGCAGCACCTAGGCCTCGCCGCGCGAGCGCGGGCAGCGCGCCCCGCTCCCCCGGTTCCGTAGACTGCCGGCGGATGGGAGACCTGCGCTATGCGGACGCCGGCGTCGACATCGATGAGGGCGACCGCGCGGTCAGATTGATCAAGCAGGCGGTCACCGCCACCCACGGTCGCGAGGTGCTGGGTGGGATCGGAGCGTTCAGCGGGCTGTTCGCGTTCGACACCGCCCGCTGGAGGCGGCCGGTGCTGGCCGCCAGCACCGACTCGGTGGGCACCAAGGTCAAGGTCGCCATCGCCACCGGCCGCCATCGGGGCATCGGGATCGACCTGGTCAACCACTGCGTCAACGACATCCTCTGCAGCGGCGCCGAGCCGCTCCTCTTCCTCGACTACTACGCCACCGGCCGGCTCTCCCCCGAGCATCTCGCCGAGGTGGTCGAGGGCGCCGCCTCCGCCTGCCGTGACGCCGGCTGCGCGCTGGTCGGAGGGGAGACCGCCGAGCTGCCCGGACTGTATGCCCTCGGGGATTACGACATCGCCGGTTTCATCGTCGGCTGCGTCGAGCGCGACGAGATCATCGACGGTCACCTGATCGAGGTCGGTGACGCCGTCCTCGGCCTTCCCAGCAGCGGTCTCCACACCAACGGCTACTCCCTGGTGCGCCACATCCTGGCCGAGCGTGAGATCGGGTGGGATGCGGTCCTCCCGGGCACCGCGGCTCCGGTGGTGGACCTCCTGCTCGAGCCCCACCGCTCCTATCTGGCCGCGATCCGCGAGCTGCGCGCGCGCGTGGAGGTTCGAGGGCTGGCCCACATCACCGGGGGCGGTCTGCTCGGCAACGTCCCGCGGATCCTGCCGGCCGGGACCGCGGCCCGGATCGATCGCGCGGCCTGGGAGGTGCCCGCTCTCTTCTCCGCGCTGGAGGCGGTGGGCGGCGTCCAGCCCGAGGAGATGTGGCGGACCTTCAACATGGGCATCGGCATGGTGGTGGTCGTCCCCGCCGCCCTGGCCGGCGCGGCGGGCGCCTCCGCCGCCGGGCTTCCCCTCCTCCGCCTCGGCGAGATCGTCGAGGCGCGTGACGGCCACCAAGTGATCCTGGGGTGAGCGAACCGGTCCAGGTCGGCGTACTCGTCTCGGGACGCGGCAGCAACCTGGACGCGCTCTGCGCGGCGGCTGCCGCTCATGGCTATCCCGCCCGGATCACGCTGGTGGTGAGCAACCGCCGGGGCGCCGGAGCCCTCGAGATCGCCGGCCGTTGGGGCGTCAGCAGCGTGGTGATGCCGGTCAGCGAGCACGGGAACGACGATGCCGCCCGCGACCGGGCGATGCGTGATCGGCTGCTCGGCGCCGGGGTGCGCCTGGTCGTCTGCGCCGGTTACAACCGGATCCTCAGCGACGAGTTCCTGGCCGCCTTCCCGGACGCCATCCTCAACGTCCACCCGTCGCTTCTCCCCGCCTTCGGTGGGGGGATGCACGCCGTCGAGGACGCCCTCGCGCACGGGGTCAAGCTGACCGGGTGCACCGTCCAGCTGCTGGAGCCGGGCCTTCCCGATGGGGGCGCGATCGTCCTCCAGCGCGCCGTCCCGGTCCTCGACGGGGACGACGCCGGCAGCCTGCGCGAACGGATCCACGCGGAGGAGTGGATCGCCCTCCCGGAGGCGGTCCGCCTCTGGTGCGAGGGCAGGATCAGACGGGAGGGGCGGGTGCTCCGGATCGACCCGCCCGCGGCCGTGGCGGGAGGGCGCCCCCCTCAGGCAGAGTCTTCCCCGTGAGAGCCCTCCTCGGCGTCAGTGACAAGACGGGTCTGGTGGACCTCGCCCGGGCGCTCCACGACGCGGGGGTGGAGCTGATCGCGACCGGGGGGACCGCCCGGGCCATCTCCGACGCCGGGATCCCGGTGCGCCAGGTCAGCGAGGTGACCGGCGCGCCGGAGATGCTGGACGGCCGGGTCAAGACCCTCCACCCGGCGATCCACGCCGGCATCCTGGCCCGTCGCGACCTGCCCGAGCACATGCTCGCGCTTGCCGAGCACGGCTACGCCCCGATCGACCTGGTGGTCGTCAACCTCTACCCGTTCGCCGCCACCGTCGCCTCCGGGGCCGACCGCGACACGGTGGTGGAGAACATCGACATCGGCGGCCCCACCATGATCCGGGCGGCGGCCAAGAACAGCGACTCGGTCGCGGTGGTGGTCTCCCCCTCCCAGTACGAGGAGGTCCTGGCGGAGATCCGCGATGCCGGCGCGGTGAGCGCGGCGACCCGCCGCCGGCTGGCCGCCGAGGCCTTCGCCCACGTCGCGGCCTACGACACGGCGGTGGCGGACTGGCTGGCCGGAGAGACCGCCGGCGCGTCGATGCGCCGGGAGTTCACCACCGGTGGCCCGTTGCTCGCCGAGCTCCGCTATGGGGAGAACCCCCACCAGCGGGGGGCGCTCTACGGGGTGCCCGGCGCCCCCGGTGGGGTCGCCCACGCCCGCCAGCTTCAGGGCCCCGCCCTCTCCTTCACCAACTGGCTGGATGCCGACGCCGCCGCCAACCTGGTCGCCGAGTTCGCCGAGCCGGCGGCGGCGGTGATCAAGCACACCAACCCGTGTGGCTTCGCGACCGGCGAGGCGGCTCTCGACGCCTATCGCCGCGCCTTCGCGTGCGACCCCCGGTCCGCCTATGGCGGGATCGTGGCGCTCAACCGCAGCCTCGACCTGGGGACCGCCCAGGAGCTGGCCAAGACCTTCCTGGAGATCGTCATCTGCCCCTCCATCGACGAGGACGCCGCCGCCCGCCTGGCCCGGCGCGAGCGCCTGCGGGTCCTGGTCCTCGACCGGCCCGACTGCGCCGCCGCCTTTGACGTCCGCAGCCTGAGCGGTGGCCTGCTGGTGCAGACGCGTGACCGGGTCTCGGTGGATCGCGCCTCCATGAGGGTCGCCTCCCGGCGTGAGCCGACCGAGGCCGAGTGGCTCGACCTGCTGGTGGCCTGGAGGGTCTGCCGCCACGTGAAGTCGAACGCCATCGTCATCGTCAGCGACCGGATGGCGGTGGGGGTCGGTGCCGGTCAGATGTCGCGGGTCGAGGCCTCCGAGCTGGCGGTGGCGCGGGCGGGCGCCCGGGCGGTCGGGACGGTGGCCGCCAGCGACGCCTTCTTCCCCGTTCCCGACGGCCTGGAGACGCTGGGCAGGGCCGGCGTGCGGGCGGTGATCCACCCCGGAGGCTCCAAGAACGACGGCGAGGTGACCGCCGCCGCGGACGCGCTCGGGATGGCGGTCGTCTACGCCGGCGAGCGCCACTTCCGCCACTGAGGACGCCCGCTCCTCCGGCCGCGACCATGTCACGGACGGTCTGACGCCCGAGTCGCGATCCGGCAACGCGGGGAACTCGCGCGATCACGGACCTATGATCGAGCTCCCCCTGTACGGGGGATTCCGGCTGTCACAACGGGGCGGATGATGCAGAGAGCCTGGGGGTTCGAAGGCGTGCCGACGCTGATGGCCGGCGCCGTGCTCGGCGTGGAGGCCGGCTGATGCAGCGCTCCGTGGGACGGAGCCGAGCCGTCTCGCCGGAGGGCGAGCCCGCTCCGGCGGCGGCGTGGGACGTCACGCTCCATCCGGTCCGAGACCAGGAGGGCCGGATCGACCGTGCCGTCCAGGTGGTGCGGGCGGCGGCTGAGACCAGCGAGCGCGGCGTGGTCAGCGATGACGACGACGGCTCCGGTTCGGACGGCGTGGACGAGCTGAGCTCGCTGCGCCGGCGGCTCGAGCGGATGACCGCACTCGACAAGCTCAAGTCCGACTTCATGAACCTGACCACCCACGAGCTGCGATCGCCGCTCGCCATCGTCTACGGCTATCTCTCGATGATGGAGTCGGGCATGCTCGGGGACCTCTCCGCCGAGCTGCGCGAGGCCGTCGCCTCCTCGATCCAGAGCGTCGAGCTGATGATGCAGCTGGTCACCGAGCTGGTCGAGATGGCCCGCCTCGACGAGACCCGGCTGGACCCGACCCGTGAGCCGGTCGACCTCACCGGAGTGGTGGCCGAGGCGGCGGTTCGGGTCGAGACCTCCGACCGTCATCGACTCCACCTCGATCTCGGCGCCGGCCCGGCCCCGGTGCTCGGGGATCGGGGGCAGCTGCTCCGGGTGTTCGCCAACATCATCGACAACGCACTGAAGTACTCGCCGTCGGGTGGAGAGATCGGGGTGCGGATGCGCCGGGCCGGACGCCGGGTCGCGGTCGACGTGACCGACCAGGGCCTGGGCATCGCCCCCTCGGACATGGACCGGCTCTTCACGCGGTTCGGCCGGATCGTGACCACCGCCACCGAGGGGATCGGCGGCACCGGACTGGGCCTCTACCTCTGCCGCGAGCTGGTCAGGCGGCTGGGTGGGGACGTCACGGCCACCTCGGTCGAGGGCGAGGGCTCCACCTTCACGGTCCATCTCCCCGCGGCCCCGGCGGGGGCCAGGGCCCGGCTGGCCAGCTGAGCCGATCCGGCCGCTCGGTGGCGCCGGCTTCCAGCTCGGAACCCGGCCGCCCGGCGCGACCCGGTCGCTCCGCCCTCAGCGCCCGGCGCGCAGCCGCGCGTCCCGTTCGGCCCGTGCCTGGTCGGCCACGCAGTAGCGCGTCGCCGGCATCGCCTCCAGGCGCGCCTCGGCGATCTCTCCCCCGCAGACCTCGCAGAGCCCGTAGCGGCCGATGTCCAGCCGGTGCAGGGCGGCCTCCACCTCCGCCAGCTCGGTTCGCACCCGCAGCTCGACCGACGAGTCCAGCTCGCGGTTCAGGGTCTCGGCCGCCTGCTCGGCGGGGAGCTGGTCGGGCTTGCCGCCCTCGGCGGGCCCCTGGCCGCGCCCGGCCGCGTCGAGGACACCCTGGAGACGGGCCTTCTCGGTCTCGAGTCGCTGGCGCACCGCCGGCATGTCCATGGTGGATCCACCCGCTGACGATCAGATGGCGTCACGGACCGTGAGGTCCGGGCCTCCGCGTTCAGGCTAACCCTACCCGCTGTGCCGGCGGTTGCGCAGGGTCAGGCCGGTCCGGCGGGATCGGGGCGTGCCTCCGACGCCTCCGGCGCGAACCAGACCACGGCCAGCGGGGGGACCGTGACCTGCGCCGAGAACGGCAGTCCGTGCCATCCCACCGGCTCGGCCACCACCCCACCCAGGTTGCCCTGGTTGCTGCCCCCGTAGGCGTCGGAGTCGGTGTTCAGCAGCTCCCGCCACCGCCCCGCCTGCGGCATCCCCACCCGGAAACCGTGGTGGGTGGACGGCGAGAAGTTGGCCACGCAGACGATCCCGGGGCGGCCGGCACCGTCGTAGCGGACGAAGCTCAGGATGTTCTGGTCGGCGTTGCCGGCGTCGATCCAGCGAAAGCCCTCGGGGCTGTTGTCGCGCTCCCAGAGGGACGGGCTCTCGAGGTAGCGGGCGCCGATGTCCTGGACCAGCCGCTGCACCCCCCGGTGCTCGGGGTATTCCAGGAGGTGCCAGTCGAGCGACTGGCGGTGGGACCACTCGGCCCCCTGGGCGAGCTCGCCGCCCATGAAGAGGAGCTTCTTGCCGGGATGCGCCCACATCCACCCGAACAGGGCCCGCAGGTTGGCGAACTGCTGCCACCGGTCGCCCGGCATCTTGCTGAGCAGCGACCGCTTCTGATGGACCACCTCGTCGTGGGAGAGGGGGAGCACGAAGTTCTCCGACCAGGCGTACCAGAGGCCGAAGGTCATCTGGTGGTGGTGGTAGCGGCGAAACACCGAGTCCTTGCCGATGTAGTCCAGGGTGTCGTGCATCCAGCCCATGTTCCACTTGAAATTGAAGCCGAGCCCCCCGGTCGGCGTCGGTCGGGAGACCCCCGGCCACGCGGTCGACTCCTCAGCGACCGTGATCACCCCCGGGTGATCCGCGTGGAGCGCCTCGTTGAACTCGCGCAGAAAGGCGATGGCCTCCAGGTTCTCGCGGCCGCCGTACTGGTTGGGGACCCACTCCCCCTCCCGCCGCGAGTAGTCGAGATAGAGCATCGAGGCGACCGCGTCGACCCGCAACCCGTCGACGTGGAACTCCTCGACCCAGTAGCGGGCGTTGGCAACCAGGAAGTTGCGCACCTCGTTCCGTCCGAAGTTGAAGACCAGGGTTCCCCAGTCCGGCTGCTCGCCGCGGCGCGGATCGTTGTGCTCGTAGAGGGCGGTCCCGTCGAAGCGCGCCAGGGCCCAGTCGTCGCGCGGGAAATGGGCGGGAACCCAGTCGAGGATGACCCCGACGCCATGCTGGTGGAGGTGGTCGACGAAGCCGCGGAAGTCATCGGGGTCGCCGAACCTCGCGGTCGGGGCGTAGTAGCTGGAGACCTGATACCCCCAGGAGCCGTCGAAGGGGTGCTCGCTCACCGGCAGCAGCTCGACATGGGTGAAACCGGCCGCGGTGCAGTAGGCGGCGAGCTGCTCGGCGAGGTCGCGGTAGCTGAGGACGTGGCCGTCCAGGGTGCGACGCCAGGAGCCCAGGTGCACCTCGTAGATGGAGAGCGGACGGTCGAGCACCGGCCCGGTCGCCCGGCGCTCCAGCCAGGCCTCGTCCGCCCAGGCGTGCCGGCTCTGCTCGACGATGCTGGCGGTCCTGGGTGGCACCTCGGTCCAGCGCGCCAGCGGATCCGCCTTGTCGATGCGGCGCCCGGTGGAGCGGACGACCCGGAACTTGTACTTGGTCCCGGCTCCGATGCCGGGGACGAAGAGCTCCCACACTCCACTGGCCCCGAGCGACCGCATCGGCTGGACCCGGCCGTCCCACCCGTTGGCGTCGCTGACCAGGCTCACCCCGCGAGCGTTCGGAGCCCACACGGCGAAGGCCACCCCGGCCACCCCCTGGTGCTCGATGACCCGGGCCCCCAGCCGGCGCCAAAGCTCACGATGCTGACCCTCGCCGATCAGGTGCAGGTCGAGGTCGCCGAGTGTCGGCCAGAAGCGGTAGGGGTCGTCCATCTCCCAGCTGCCCAGAGGGCCCCGGCACCGGAGTCGATAGCCGGCCAGCTCGGCGACCGGGAGGGTCGCCTCGAACAGGCCGCGCTGGTCTATCCGCGCCATCGGCACCACGCCGCCGTCGTAGGCGACTGCGGCCTCCACCACATCGGGGTGGTAGAAGCGCACCACGGTCGAGTCGCCGGCGGGGTGGGGTCCCAGGATCTGGTGGGGATCGTGGTGGGTCCCGGCGGCCAGCCGGGCGCAGGCGGCGACGAGAGGGGCGCGCTGGGCGATGGTCACGGGGTTCCCGCCAGGAGGAAGCTCAGGGGAACCTCCACCCAGTCCGGGCGGTGGCCGAGCTCGTAGCCGACCTCGTACACCGCCTTGCTCACCTCGAACGCGCGGCGCACGACCAGCGAACCGCCGTCCCCGGGAAGGAGCCCGCTCCCCTCCAGGCGCGCCAGATAGGCCGCCCAGAAGGCGTCGCGGTTGGCGCCGGCCCAGGCCTCGCCGGCGGCGGAGAGGTGCGGCCAGAGCGGGTCCCTGGACCGCATCCGCTGCCTCAGCGCCGCTGCGGCCGCGTAGTCGAAGGAGCGGAGCATCCCGGCCACATCACGGAGCGGAGAGGAGAGACGCCGCCGCTCCTGGACATCCGCGGCCGGCTCGCCCTCGAAGTCGATGATCTTCCAGCCATCGTCGGTGCGCAGAACCTGGCCGAGGTGGTAGTCACCATGCACCCGCATCGCCAGCCCGCCGTCGGCGAGCCGGCGGAGGGCGTCGAAGCGGGCCACGATCAGCTCGCGTCGCTCGTACAGCGGGGCGAGCGCCGGCTCCTCGGCGGCCAGCAGGCGGTCGAGCTGGCCGGTCATGGCGTCGGCCCAGGCGGCGAGCTGCGGAGGCCCCGCCGGGGCCGGAGCCGGCACGGTCCCCGGGCTGGGATCGGCCAGGGCCAGGTGCAGCTCGGCGGTGACCGTTCCGAGCCGGGCGGCCTCGCCCTGGAAGGAGCCGCCCTGGTCGTCGACCAGCTCCCACCGCTCTCGCGCCGAACCGCTCCCCACCTCCTCCGCGGACGCGTAGAGGTCCCGGAGCGAGGTGAGGGCCAGGGTCCAGCCCTGGGTGCCGTTCTGCAGGTAGGCGTTGAGCAGGGCCTGGAGGGAGGCCTCCTCCCCGCCCCGCCGGTGGCTGATCTGACCGTGAAGCGGCGGGACGTGAGGGAACCCGCGCCTGCCGAGGACCTCCGCCATCTCCAGCTCCACGCTGGGGCCGCGCTCGATCCTCCGGCTCCACTTGAGGAAGTCGAGCTGGCCCCGGACCAGCGCCGAGTTGCTCTGCTCGACGTCCAGAAGCCGGGGCCGGTCCGGGATCTCGGGGTCGATGGGGACCAGCCCCCGGCTGACCAGGCGCCCGGCGGCGGTCTGCACCTCGCGTCCCTCGGCCAGCATCCTCCACAGCTCGACGGCGGCCTCCGGATCGGCCAGCGCGTCGTAGA
>Ga0187867_10000155_pt1 | contig 61214 bp, 49 predicted proteins | sample June2016WEW_13_1_FD_132976 | JGI IMG/M metagenome (GOLD analysis project Ga0187867, IMG submission 132976) | Peatland microbial communities from SPRUCE experiment site at the Marcell Experimental Forest, Minnesota, USA - June2016WEW_13_10 | ecosystem: Environmental > Terrestrial > Soil >...
CATCGCTTCTTTCCAGAACGTGATCTTCTTGTACCGGTCCGGCACACCAGCGCCCAGCTCCATGCGGTTCAGCGTGCTCTTGCCCGCCAGCGGTTTTTCCAGCTCATCCCGTCCCGCCAGACTGCCGAAGACCGGATCTTTGCGAAGTTGCTCGTGATCGTTGATGTCTTCGTAGCCCAGCGCCAGACCGTAGATCCGCTGCGAGAGCATCTCCTGAACGGAATGCTCCACCTGGATCTGATTCCGCCCGTCCAGAAAACACCCGGCAAGGCGCGGCATGAGGTTCAGACGCATGTCGGTCTGACGCAGAAGAAACGCACCGCCGTCGGAACTGATCGTGCCTCCATCAAACGCCGCGGTGACTTTCTTCTTGCAGATGTTTGGCAGGGAGAACGGGAGCAGTGTATCGTCGTCGGTGGCGGGCATGGCAGATTCTGTCCGAGGCTCGAGAGCGGGGTCAGCAACCAATCTCTGAGCGATTCCGGGCAGTTATGCCATGCCCGTTCACGAATCCCTGCTATGCGATGAATAAGATGGGCTAAACGCGGCGACCAACAGTGTGTGACCATGCCCGCGCTCCCGATATTGAGTGCAGCGGAAATCGCTCGGCGGCTCAAGACGCCGGCCGCAGTCAGTGACAAGCCGGCCGCAGTCAGTGACAAATAGCGGTGCGCGCGGAAGTCAGTTGCCGGAGTTGCGGCGACAGGAAGCGGACGGCCGCACCGTGTGATCTTGTTGATCTGGTGCTCCTCTGGGTCTGGGCGCAATTCGCATCGCGTTCCGGAGTGCTCTGGCCAGGGCGATCACGGCGGGAACCGGGGTTCTGTTTGGTACGATCGTATGATCGCCTCAGTCACGAGCCATGCGATCGGCACTGACCGGGCTGGGTAGTTTCCGAGCCTGCCATGGCGGCCTCGCCTCGTTTATTTTACAGGATGGAGCCCAGCATGCAGGGGACGCGTTGGTCCGGCCGCCGACGGTCGTTCTGGGATTTGGGGATCTGTGTATGCCGACGGACAAGGGTGGTGATGCGGGTGGCGAGCCGGTGCCGAAAGTCGCCGGATCTCCTGGGGTCGCGAAGCCCGCCAGCGTCGCCGACACGCCGGGCGCTACTGAACTTCCCCCCTCGGAACTTCCCCCTTCCGGGCTTCCAGCTGTCGTACCGCCGTCCGCCCTGGTGGCACCTTCCGCGGGTCCGCCGCCCGCGGCCGCGGCGCAACCTTCGTGGCGCCGATGGATCAGGCCCGGCCTGTTGCTGCTCGTGCTGCTGTTGGCCGCTGTGGGCGGCGGCTATTGGTGGCTGCACCCGCGTGCAGGTCTGCCGCCTGGCATCGCCTCAGGCAACGGCCGCCTCGAAGCAGACGAGATCGATATCGACACGAAATTCGCGGGCCGTATCGCGACGCTGTTCGCCGATGAGGGTGATTTGACCAAGGCTGGCGAGGTCCTCGCGAAGATGGACACGCAGGATCTCCAGGCATCGCTGCAGCAGGACCAGGCACTGACTTTGCAGGCCGGCCAGACGCTCGAAGCCGCCAAACAAACGCTGGAGCAACAAAAGAGCCAGGTGGTCTACGCGAAGCAGGAAATCGCCCGCACGCAGTCGCTGGTGGGGCAAGGTTTCGCGACCCACGAGGAACTCGATCAGCGCACGCAGGCTCTGGCCAGCGCCGTGGCGGGCGAGCACGCCGCCGCGGACGCAATCGCCGGGGCGCAGAACGCACTTGATGCCGCCAAACATGCCGCTGAGGTCTTCCAGGTCAATATCGCCGATGACTCGCTGGTGTCGCCGCGCGACGGCCGGATCGAATATCGCGTCGCCAACGTGGGTGAGGTCCTGCCGGCCGGCGGCAAGGTCTTCACCATGCTGGACACGGGCTATATCTACATGGACATCTACCTGCCCACGCTGGAGGCCGGCCGGGTGAAGCTCGGGTCGGACGCACGCATCGTGCTGGATGCCTATCCGGCGCATCCCTTCCCAGCCAAGGTCGTGTTCCTCGCTGCGCAGGCGCAGTTCACGCCGAAGACCGTGGAAACCAAGGACGAGCGCGACGTGCTCATGTTCCGGGTCCGGGTGCGGATCGACCCCGAACAGCTTGCCGCGCACGCGGCCGCCGTGCGCAGTGGATTGCCTGGTATGGCGTATGTGGAAACGGCGTCCAACGTCGTCTGGCCCGCCAACCTACAGGGTGCACGACCGAAATGATCGCCGGCGGCGGCGTGGCCGCGCGTTTGAATGGGGTCTCGCACCACTATGGCAAAGTGGTTGCCCTGGATGACGTCACGCTGGACTTTCCGCCCGGACGCATGGTGGGGCTCATCGGACCAGACGGCGTGGGAAAGTCGTCGGTGCTGAGCCTGATCGCCGGCGCGACGCAGATCCAGGCCGGCACCGTTGAGGTGCTTGGCGGCAACATGGCGAATGCATCGAACCGCTCCATGTTGTGCCCGCGCATCGCCTACATGCCGCAAGGTTTGGGCCGCAACCTGTATCCCGATCTCAGCGTGCGGGAGAACATCGAGTTTTTCAGCCGGTTGTTCGGCCAATCCCATGCCGAACGGACGCAGCGCATCATTGAGTTGCTCAGTGCCACCGAACTCGCCGCGTTCGCCGACCGGCCCGCGAAAAAGCTGTCGGGCGGTATGCGGCAGAAGCTTGGCCTGTGCTGTTCGCTGATCCACGATCCCGATCTGCTGATCCTCGACGAGCCAACGACCGGCGTGGACCCGTTGTCGCGTCGCCAGTTCTGGAAATTGATCGATCTCATGCGGTCGCGCAGCCAGGGGATGAGCGTGGTGGTAGCGACCGCGTACATGGAAGAGGCCGAGCAGTTCGACTGGCTCATCGCGATGAACGCGGGCAAGGTGCTGGCGAGCGGATCGCCGGCCGACCTGAAGCAGGCGCACCATACGGCCACGGTGGAGGAGGCCTTCATCGCGGTACTGCCCGAGGCGCAGCGTCGCGGCCACAAGGTATTGGAGATTCCGCCACGCCGGGTGCTTGACGCGAAACCGGTGATCGTCGCGCATGATCTGACCTGCCGGTTCGGCAATTTTACCGCGGTGGACAAGGTCAATTTCACCATCGAACGCGGCGAGATTTTCGGATTTCTCGGTTCGAACGGCTGCGGCAAGACCACGACGATGAAGATGCTGACTGGCTTGCTGCCCACCACGGAGGGCCACGCGCTGCTGTTCGGCCGTCCCATCAATGCCGGCGACGTCGCGATGCGCCGGCTGACCGGCTATATGTCGCAATCGTTCTCGCTGTACACCGAACTCACGGTCCGGCGGAATCTCGATTTGCATGCGCATCTTTTTCATCTGCCGGCGGCCAAGGCGAAAGCCCGAATCGCCAGCCTGGTCGAGCGCTTTGGCCTCGGACCGTATCTCGACCAGCGTACGCTGGATCTGCCGCTTGGCATCCGTCAGCGGCTTTCGCTGGCGGTCGCGATCGTTCATGAGCCGGAAATCCTGATTCTGGACGAGCCCACCTCGGGCGTCGATCCATTGGAGCGCGATCGGTTCTGGGAACTGCTGATCGACCTGTCGCGCAACCAAGGCGTGACCATATTCGTTTCGACCCATTTCATGAACGAGGCCGCACGCTGCGATCGGATCTCGCTGATGGATGCCGGACGCGTATTGGCGACCGACACACCGGCCGGATTGATCAAAGCCCGTGGCGTCGCCACGCTCGAGGACGCATTCATCTCCTACCTCGAAGAGACGCGAGCGGCAGGCCCGGCGCCAAAGGCGCAGTTCGGGTCCATCGCGTCGAGCCACGCTCCTGCGAGCCATGCAACCGAAAACCATGCCGTGGCGGGCGGGCTTCTCGGATTCAGCCCGCAACGGTTGCTGGCCTATTCGATCCGCGAAAGCCTGGAGTTGCTGCGCGATCCGGTCCGGTTGGCGTTCGGACTGTTCGGTACCGCCCTGCTGATGCTGGTGTTCGGCTTCGGCGTCTCGACCGACGTCAACAACCTCACCTTCGCGGTGCTCGACCGCGACCAGAGTACCGAGAGCCGGGCTTATCTCGAAGAACTGCGTGGCTCGGCCTACTTCATCGAAAAGCCCCCGATCGTCGACTATAACGATCTCGAGGAGCGGCTGCGCAGCGGCGACGTGCAGGCCGGCATCGAAATCCCGCCAGGCTTCGGCCGGGATATCAAGCGTGGCCGGCCGGTGTGGGTTTTGGCTACGGTGGACGGGGCGATGCCGTTCCGGGCACAGACCATTCGCGGCTATCTGCAGGCGATGCACCAACTTTATCTCACCGATCCCGCGGTCACCACGACGGTGCCGTCGTCCGCGCCGCCCGCCGATATCGAAATCCGCTATAAATACAACCAGGACTTCGACAGTATTTACGCGATGGTGCCCGCCAACCTGTCGCTGATGCTCGCGCTGTTCCCGGCGATCCTGATGGCGCTCGCCATCGTGCGGGAAAAGGAGTTGGGCTCGATTACAAATCTTTACGTCACCCCGGTGACACGCCTCGAATTCCTGATCGGCAAGCAGCTGCCCTACATTGCGATCGCCATGATTAATTTCGCGCTGATGTTCCTGATGGCGCTGTTCATCTTCCAGGTGCCGCTGAAAGGAAGTTTCCCGACACTGCTGCTGGGCGTGCTGATCTACGTCACGACGACGACCGCCTATGGGATGCTGATTTCGGCGTTCACCAGCACGCAGATCGCGGCGTTGTTCGGCACCGCCATCCTGACCGTGCTGCCGGCGACCCAGTTCGCCGGCATGATGACGCCGGTCTCCTCGCTGACCGGCGCGGCCCACATCATGGGCCTGGCATTCCCGATGACTTACTTCGTGCCGATCAGCGCCGGCACGTTCACCAAGGGCCTCGGCTTTCATGATCTCGGCGGCGACATCGCCAGCCTCGCGATCTTCGTACCGGCGCTGCTCCTGCTGAACCTGTTGCTGCTGCGCAAGCAAGCACGCTGATGGGATCCGCGACGATGCGCAGCCTCTCCAATATCTTTTGGCTCGGAACCAAGGAACTGCTGAGCTTCCTGCACGACTATGTGCTGATCGGGCTGGTCATCTACGCGTTTTCCTTCGCCGTGATCATGTCGGCGCGGAGCAATTCGCAAGAGCTGCATAATGCCTCGATCGCCATCGCCGACGAGGACCATTCGGACCTGTCACGCCGCATCACGCGTGCGTTCCTGCCGCCGCTGTTTCAGCCGGCGCAAACCATCGCTGCGCGGGACATCGTGCCTTTGATGAATGCCGATAAATTTACCTTCGTGGTCGACATTCCGGCGAATTTCGAGCGGGACGTGCTCGGTGGACGCCATCCCGGGATTCAGGTGGATGTCGACGCGACCGCCATGGTGCAGGCCGGTCTCGGGTCGGGCGACGCGGAGCAGATTATCACGACTGAAATCGCCGACTTCCTTTCCAACACCGAAGGGGTTCCACTGTCGACGGTTAACCTGGTAGTGCACATCGCTTTCAACCCCAATGTGACGACCGCTTGGTTCACCAGCGTGATGGGGATCATCAACAACGTCACCATGCTCGCCATCATCATGTCGGGCGCGGCGATCATCCGTGAGCGCGAGCACGGTACGATGGACCATTTGCTCGCCATGCCGCTGACACCGTTCGAGATCGCCATGTCCAAGGTGTGGGCGAACGGCCTGGTGATCACCGTGGCGGTCGGCCTGTCACTTTACGTTGTCGTTCGCACCGTGCTTGGCATTCCGATCGCCGGCTCGATCCCCTTGTTCATGGTCGGCGTGGTGATCTATCTGTTCTTTGCGACAGCCATCGGCATATTTTTGGGCACCGTGACGCGCTCGATGCCGCAGCTTGGGCTGCTGTTCATGTTGGTCTACCTGCCCATGAACATGCTTTCCGGCGCCAATACGCCGCTTGAGAGCATGCCGGCCTGGCTGGCGACCATCATGCAGGCCTCGCCGTCAACGCATTTTGTTTCGTTTGCGCAGTCTATCCTCTATCGCGGCGCCGGCATCAGCGTTGTTTGGCCACAGTTCCTGACGGTGGCACTTATTGGTGGACTTTTCTTCGGCCTCGCCATCTGGCGTTTCCGCACCGTAGCTGCCCAGACGACCTGACATCACCGACAGCAGCCGGAGGCGGCTCAACCAGGTCGTGCCGTAGGTAGTTTCCGAGACTATCGTTCAGCACCGGGCCCGGTCACCCTGACTGCCAGCCCAGGTCATCCCATCGGCCGAGGCCATCCGAACAGGGCGTCCATGGCCGCGTCAGACGCATCGTTTCGTGTCATCCACCGACCGTCCTGTCCAGGCGCCTTTTAAGGAGAAGTCTCATGCAACACCTTCAAACAAACCCAGCAGGTCACGACCACCTAAGGATTGTCTTCAATGACCGGGTGATGTTTCTGACGCCTGGAAACCACGCGACGATTGGAGATGTTGCTCAGTCGTTACGAGACTTCGTGCCGTGCCGCTATGGCATTCCGGTCGCGATCGACGTGATGTTTGACGTTTCGTCAGAGCTGTCCCGATCTTCCGCTGTCAAACCGGTGGGTTTGAAGTATAAAGGCGATCCCGCCGCGGAGTTCGATTGCACCGTACCGCGGGAAGCGATCTTCACGGCTCCGAACCACGTGGCCCAAAGCAACACATGACCGGTAGGAGTACCATCATGACCGGTCAGGCCATCAACCGCGCCACGGCCAAGGTCTGGCTGGTCGGCGGAGGCGTCGCTTCGCCCCGTGTCCTGTTCAAGGAGTCCTGTTCAAGGCGTTCGTGGCGTTGCACGGCCTCGGCGTGTGATGGCTGACGTCGAAGCAAAACCGGGCCGTGACGGCCTGACCAGTCAGGAAGCCCAGAGCAGACTGGCAAAGTCCGGCCCAAACACCATGCCGGATGCCAGTGTTCATCCGTTGCGTATGGCACTGGAGAAATTCTGGACGCCGGTGGCGTGGATGCTCGAAGCGGCGGTGGTGCTGCAAATCGTCATGGGCGCTTATATCGAGGCTGGGATCATCGCCTTGCTCCTGGTGTTCAACGCGGCTCTGGGCTTGTTTCAGGAGGGACGCGCCCAGGCGACGCTGACCGCGCTGAAGTCGCGGTTGGCGCTGACGGCGACTGTCCGGCGGGACGGCAACTGGAAATCGCTGCCGGCCGCGGAGCTGGTGAGCGGCGATGTGATCAAACTGTCCCTCGGCGGAGTGGTCGCAGCGGATGTGACACTCGTGGACGGAGAAATTCTCCTCGACCAATCGATGCTCACCGGCGAATCGGTTCCGATCGAAGCCGGAGCCGGCGTGAAGACATTTGCCGGAGCGCTGGTGCGTCGCGGCGAGGCAATGGCGGAAGTCACCGCAACCGGCGCACGCACCAAATTCGGCCGCACCGCGGAACTGGTTCGCACCGCCCATGTCGTCAGTGCGCAGCAGAAGGCGGTTCTGCGCGTGGTGCGAAATCTCGCTATTTGCAACGGATTGGTCATCGTTCTGCTGGTCGTTTATGCGGTGCATCGAGGCATGGGTCTCAAAGAAATCATTCCGCTCGTGCTGACTGCGGTTCTCGCCTCGATTCCGGTCGCATTGCCTGCAACGTTCACCCTCGCCGCGGCGCTCGGTGCCCGAGCCCTCGCCGTACTGGGCGTGCTTCCGACCCGTCTTTCGGCGGTGGATGAGGCAGCATCGATGGACGTGCTGTGCGCCGATAAAACCGGCACTTTGACGATGAACGCGCTGACGGTCACCGAGGTTCGCGCGATGCCTGGCTTTGACGCGGCGCATGTTCTGACCTTGGCCGCATTGGCCAGTTCTGATGGCGGCGAAGACCCGGTCGATAGCGCCATTCGCGCGGCTGCGAAAGGGAAAGCCTTGGTTGATGCGCCGAGCCTGGTGAAGTTTTTGCCGTTCGATCCCGCGAAGAAGATGGCCGCAGCGACGGTGACGGCGTCAGGCGGCGGCACGCATCGTGTGGTGAAGGGCGCTTTCGCCGTGGTCTCGGCCCTGGCCGCGAACGCCCCAACTGCCGCAGCCGAAGCGACCAGGCTGGAGGGCAGCGGTTTCCGCGTTCTCGCGGTGGCGGCAGGCCCAGAGCGGGCGATGCAGCTGATTGGATTGATCGCGCTCAGCGACCCGCCGCGCACTGATTCCGCAGCGTTGGTCGCGGAATTGCACGGATTGGGCGTCCGGACCGTCATGGCAACCGGCGACGCGCCGGCGACAGCAGCCATTGTGGCCCATGCAGTGGGGCTGGACGGCGCCATCTGTCCGCCGGGGCCAATCCCCGAAGCCGTCAGTCCCGAGGCATTCGCGGTTTTCGCGGGCGTCCTGCCGGAGGACAAATTCAACCTCGTCAAGGCATTCCAAAAGGGCGGCCACACGGTCGGCATGTGCGGCGATGGCGCCAACGACGCTCCGGCGTTGCGTCAGGCGCAGATCGGCATCGCGGTATCGACGGCGACCGATGTCGCCAAATCGGCCGCCGGCATGGTGCTGACCGAACCCGGCCTCGCCGGCATCGTCGCTGCCGTCAAGGAAGGCCGTATCACGTTCCAGCGCATTCTGACCTACACGTTGAATTCCATTACCAAGAAGATCGTTCAGGTGCTGTTTCTGGCAGTGGGCCTCCTGATAACCGGACATGCGATTCTGACGCCGTTACTGATGGTCCTGATCATGATCGCCGGCGACTTTCTGGGCATGTCGACAACGACGGACAACGTACGGGCGTCACCGATGCCAAATGCCTGGCGCATCGGCAATTTGACCGTCGCGGGCGTCATCATGGGCAGCGGCGAACTGGCTTTCTGCACAACCGTCCTGGTTTTCGGCATCTGGCGGCTGGGCCATGGCATCGACACGCTTCGGACTCTGGCCTTCCTCGTCATCGTGTTCGCCAACCAGGCCACCACCTACAACAACCGGGAACGCCGGCGGCTGTGGTCGTCTCGCCCGAGCAACTGGCTGATCGCTTCATCGGTCGCGGATATCTCGATCGCCGCAATACTGGCCATTACCGGAATTGCCATGGCACCGCTGTCGGTGGAGGTTGTGGCCGGCACGCTTGGCGCCGCCGCGGTTTTCGCGTTTCTCATGGATTTCGTGAAATTTCCGGTCTTTAGGCGCCTGGGTATCGGCTGAGGCTTGCGGCCGGTCGATGATGTCCGGCCCGGGTGGATTGCGGAAAGCGCGCGCCGCCATCACGCGATCCCCGGATCGAACGCAAAGATCAGCGTCGCGAGCGGCGGCAACAGCAGCCGTAGTGACCAGCCGAAGCCGTGCATCGGTGGCGCCTCCGCATACGTTACGCCAGCGTTGCCAAGACCGCTGCCCCCATAGTCGCGCGCGTCGCTGTTGAAACGCTCAAGGTAACGCCCTGGGCGGGGCACACCGATCCGGTAGTCGTGCCGCGGCACCGGCGTGAAGTTGCATACGACCACCACGATCTGGTGCGGATCACGGCCGAGGCGCAGAAAAGACAGCACGCTGTTCTCGGAATCGTTGGCATCGATCCAATGGAACCCCTCAGGATCGGTATCGAGGACGTGCAGCGCCGGCAGCTCGCGGTAAAGACGATTGAGATCACGGATCGTGCGCTGCACTCCGGCATGATCAGCATTCGCGAGTAGATGCCAATCGAGCGAGTGATCATGATTCCATTCCCGCTCCTGCGCGAACTCGCCGCCCATGAACAGCAGCTTCTTGCCGGGATGCGTCCACATGAAGCCGTAATAGGCACGGAGATTGGCGAACCGCTGCCAGCGGTCGCCGGGCATCCTGGCAATCAGCGCACCCTTACCGTGCACCACCTCGTCATGCGACAGCGGCAAAATGAAGTTCTCGTGGAAGCCGTAGAGCAGCCCGAATGTCAGCTCGTTGTGGTGGTACTTACGGAAGATCGGGTCGTTCGCCATGTAGTGCAGGGTGTCGTGCATCCACCCCATATTCCATTTGAACCCGAACCCGAGGCCGCCGACATAAGTTGGGCGTGACACCATTGGCCAGGCCGTCGACTCTTCGGCGATGGTGGTGGCACCGGAATCAAGACCGAACACGAGGTCGTTGGTGCGGCGCAGGAAGTCGATCGCCTCGAGGTTCTCGCGTCCGCCGAACTTATTCGGGACCCATTCGCCGTTGGGCCGGCTGTAATCGAGGTAGAGCATCGACGCCACGGCATCGACGCGCAAGCCGTCGATGTGGAACTCCTCAATCCAGTACCGCGCATTCGCCATCAGGAAATTGGCGACCTCGCGCCGGCCCAGATTGAAAACATAGGTGTTCCAATCGGGCTGAAAGCCTTGGCGGCGATCGGCGTGCTCATAAATTGCGGTGCCGTCGAAGCGCGCGAGCCCATGGGCATCCGTCGGAAACTGGCTCGGCACCCAGTCGAGCAGCAGCCCGATGCCGGCCGCGTGGCAGGCGTCGATGAAGAGGCGGAAATCGTCGGGCGTGCCGAACCGGCTGGTCGGCGCGAACATACCAACGGATTGATAACCCCACGAGCCGTCGAACGGGAACTCGGCCACCGGCAGCACTTCCAGATGGGTGAAGCCCATTTCGACGACATAAGGCACCAGTTCGGTCGCCAGTTCGCGCCAGGTGAGAAACCGGTCGCCCTCCTCGGGCTTGCGACGCCACGAGCCGAGATGCGCCTCGTAGATCGCGATCGGCGCACTGCGGTCGTTACTGCGCCAACGCTGCTCAAGCCAGGCATTGTCGCTCCAGGCGTGACGCGACGGCGCGACGATGCGTGAGGCGGTGCCCGGCGACCGCTCGCACGCCGCGGCATAAGGGTCGGCTTTGCGAGGCAACAACGCGCCGTCGGGTCCGACGATCTCGTATTTGTAGAGCTGTCCATCGCCAAGGCCCGGCACGAAGATCTCCCACACACCAGAGCCCAGACGCAACCGCATCGGACAGCGCCGCCCGTCCCAGTCATTGAAATTGCCAACCACGCTGACCCGCCGCGCGTTGGGGGCCCACACCGCGAAGGCGACGCCGTCCACGCCGTCGATCTCGCGGCAATGCGCGCCCATTACCTTGTAGGCCTCAAGATGGCGGCCCTCGGCGAGCAGATGGATGTCTAGCTCGCCAAGTATTGGCGGGAAGGCATAGATGTCGTCGAACTCCACAGAACCGCGATCGGTCTCGGCGCGCAGGCGGTAGGGGAAACGTGGCGGGCCGGCGACCGTGCCCGAGAACAGCCCGTCAGGGTGGACAAGCGGCAGTTCCCCGGCGACCACGCCATTGTCGCGCCGCAACACAAAGAGGCGCTGCGCCCATGGCAGAAGGGCACGCACGTACACTCTGCCGCCCGCCTGATGCATGCCGAGATACCCGAACGGGTCGCCATGGCGCGCCTCGAGGATCGCGCGGGCCGGCGCGCTAAGCGGCGGCATGGACCGGGTCGGCTGTATCCTGCGAAAACACCACGACCGTATATGGCCCGATACTGATTTTGCCGGAGCACGGCAGTCCATCGACCGCTGTCTCCTGGGCTTTCACATCAGGCGTAGGATGATTGGCGAAATTCGGTCCGTAGCTATATGAGTCGCTGTTAAATCGCGTCTTCCATAGTCCGCCCTGTGGAAAACCGATGACATAGTCGTCATGGTTCTGATTTTGCATATTCACCACCACGACGACGCTATCGGTTGGTCCTGATTTGTCCCAGCGGTGGAAAGCGAGGACTTTGGAGCCCTCGTCGAAGTGATAGACCTGGAGGTTTTGACCGCACAACCCTCGTGTTACACCCGACAGATTGCGCCGTAGGGCGATCAGATCCTGGTACATCCTGAGAATCCCGTGCTCGTCCTCAGCCCGCGACCAATCGATCGGGACTTTGTCCTGGAACCAGCGATCTTCCAGCAACTCCTGCCCTTCAAAAATCATTGGGATACCAGGCGAAGTGAGCACGAGAGCCCCGCCCAGCGTTGAGCGTTTCTTGGAAAACCAGCTATCCACCTTGCCTGGCCAGATCTCCTCCGGCACGCGGGCCCGGCCGTTGGCCACTTCGTCGTGCGATTCGGTAAAAATGACCCGCCGAAAAACATCCAAATCGTAGCGATACTCAATCGCTTTACTGACCGCCTCCAGATCGCGAGAGTTATCATCAAGGGCAATGACGGCCTGACGAATGGGATTTACAAATTCGCTGTCCCATTGCGCGTTGAAGCCTGCGCCACCTGCCCCCACGTCTTTGATAAGCCACGAGTTATTGTGCATCCCTTCGGCGATACTGATTTTGCCGGGGAATTTTTGTTTGATTTCGTCATTGACCCATTGCATCAGGCTCCAGCCCTCAGGAATGTCGGTGTCCGGATCCCCGTCCTTACCTTCAATATTCCGAATATAGGGTACCATGTCCCAGCGTAAGCCGTCGGCGTGGTACTCCTCGAACCACATCAGTGCGTTATCGCGTATGTATTGACGCACTTCTCCCCGGCCGTAATCAGGGCGTGTCTCGCCCCATGGCGTGTTCGATCGGCGATCATTGAAGAAGTAGATGCCGCCTTTATCATTTTCGCTCCAACCATCAAATTGCCACATATCAAGATCAGAGGGACCGAAGTGGTTGTAAACGACATCCATGATGACGGCGATACCATGCTCATGGGCTGCTTTAACAAACTGCTTAAGCCCGTCCGGCCCACCGTAAATTCCGGTAATTGCAAACGGGTGCGAGGGATTGTACCCCCAGGAAAAGTCACCTGGAAACTCAGCGACCGGCATCACTTCAACGGCATTGATCCCCAGTTTCTGAAGATAGGGGAATTTCTCTATCGCACTATCGAATGTGCCAGGATGCCCCTCCTCCGTGACGTTGAATGTACCAATATGCATTTCATAAATGACCAGTTCATTCCCGGTGGCCATTTGAAAGTTATCAGCGCCCCAGTCGAAAGCCCTGGGATCATAGATAACGCCATTGCCGGCCGAATTGGTTACCTTTCTGGCATAAGGGTCGATGCGAGAGAGCGGGCCATTTGGACAGTGAAAGAGGTACCGGTATTCATCCCCGACTTTTGCCTTTGAGACGTCAGTCGACCAGTAGCCATTCTCTTCTTTGGCCAAAGGCGTCGCGGTCTCGTTCCAGTCGTTGAAGCTTCCGGTCAGGTAAACCTTTTCGGCATGGGGCACCCATACGCGAAACGTTGCACCACTTGCACCCGGTATGGCCCCCATACCCGGATGTTCCGCCATAGTATTGGTTTTGTCCGACATCCGCTTCCTGCATCTTTCGCCCTACGAAGCGCGCCGCGCAGAGGGTTGACCCTGCGAGACAGGCACTTGTTATATGGTCGCCCCATCCGCTTCGTCAGACACTTCCCAGATGGGCGGCCGATTCGCCGTTACGCCGAGCAAGAATAGCCCAATCAGCGGCTTCCGAGTAGTGGATTTGCGCTCCTGTTCACGTGCCCGCTCAAAATTAGCATGACAAGGCTGACCTATCCCATCACGCGCGATGCGCGCCGGCATGGTCACTGTCCGAGCGGAACCGACTGCGCAACCGGTGCCTGCGTTGTTGGTGGCGACGCGAATGTCCCGACCACAATCGAAAGTCCCATGATGACGCAAAATGCCGCCATGGGTACCCACGCTGGAATCTTCAGCTCATTGAGCACCCGACTCGCAGTTTGCCCAGTCGTTCCGGTCTGCTGGGGCAACAGCAAGACGAGCCGTTTTGCTGTCGCACTCGCTTCGGCAAGCGCGCGCGGGCACAGCGGCATCTGAACGATACTATGGGTCAGGCCTGCAACGATGGTGGCAGGCGGCAACCTGGCCCACTCCGCCGCCTGAGCCCAAGGATCTCTGCCGAGCCGCGCAAGAGTCGAGAGGACCGTGAGCGAGGAGCCGTTCTGCTCGGTTCCAACCTCGGCGAAAAGAAACGTATCGAGGCCGGAATTCTTCAAGGCGAACGCGTCGCCTGGGGATGTGATGGCCATTACGCGGCTTCCCTGACGGCGGGCGCTACCTTCGTATGAGCCGCGAGGCCTGCGAGTACCAGATCTGAAGCCGGATTCATGGTATCGACCATCGCAGTCGGGATCAAAATCGTGGCACCCCGTTCTTTGGTCGTTTCGTAAATGATGTTCATCGCCCGTAACTGCAAGGCGATCGGATAGGCGGCATAGGTTTTCGCCGCCTCGACAAAGCGGCTGGCCACCTCGGCCTCGGCCGAGCCGAGGATAATGCGCGCCTGTTTCTCCCGCTCCGCCTGCGCCTGACGAGACATCGCATCCTGCAATGCTTCCGGGATCGCGACGTCGCGCACTTCAACGGAGCCAACGGAAATACCCCATGGCGCCGTCTTGGCACCGATCTCCGCCCGAAGCTGTTCGTCGGCCGCCTGGCGGTCGGACAATAAGGCTGAAAGCATCGACGATCCGATCATTTCCCGCAGCGATGTCTGCGCAACGCGGTCGATGGCCTCGCGATAGTTGGTGATTTTCAGAGCAGCCGCTTCTGCATCATGGACGTGCCAAAAGATGATGGCGTCCACATTGACCGGGACGGTGTCCTTGGTGAGCGCCTGTTCGGCATTGAATGCTGTTGTCTGGATGCGTTCATCGATAACGGCGGCTACCTGGTCGATAATGGGGATCATCAGGAACATGCCCGGCCCTTTGACGCTTTGCAGTTTTCCCGCTCGCAGAATGACGAATTTTTGCCAAACGTTGGCCATCTTCAGCGAAAGACCGACGACCAGCGCGGCGGCGAAAAACGGCAGTGCATACAGCGGATGGACGGCGCCGCCAGGTATCAGCGAGAAGCTCGCGGCGGCAAAGCCGCAAAGACCAAGTAAAAGTACCAATACGGATGTGATCGGATTCATTGTCCTGATTCCCTGTTGTTAAGGATTAAGCGGCGGCAGCCAATCCCAGTCTTCGTACCGCCTCAATCGTTTTCACCAACACCACCTGGGTGGCGCCATGAACCATGCCGCAATTGTCACCGTAGAACAGCGCATTGACGATGCCGGCATAATCCTCATCGCACCTGGCCAGGTAAACCTTGTTTGCGATGTCGGCATTGAGGACTGGCATACCAAAGATCGGCGAGAATTTGTCCGCGTGCGCCGCCGGATTGACAACATCATTTGCCCCCAGCGCGAAATCGGTGTTGGTGAAATCTCACCGAATGTTGATATTCAGGCCAAAGGGAAGGCCGTAGACGACCGGCGGTGCCGCATAGTAAGGCGTGCCGTAGACCACGGGCGGAGGGGCATAATATCCACCGCCCCGGCCGCCACCGCGACGCCCTCCACCGCCACGATGGTCGCCGCCACCGCGATGCCCGCCGCCGCCCCTGTGATCAGCGGCGACGGCGGAATCCGGAACCGCCACCACGGCGCAGGTCGCGGCGAAAATAACCCCAACCGCCAGAGCCGCTGACCAACGGCGTTTCGATTTGGTATTAACCCAGGCCATCACAATCTCCTCTCATCAGCGCAGCCGCACAGCCAGATCAAGCCTGCGGCTCAGCTATGCGCCGCGGCGGCTTGATGGGCGGACTGAAACACTTTGTCGGCGATCTTCTTCTGCGCATCGGGCATCGCCGAGTACAGCGCCGAGAACGACACAATCAGGTTCTTCAGCCCATCGACATGCGTCTGGGCGAATTTCTGATACATCAGCAAATCTTCCACCGCGGTCATGTTTTGCGGGGGCGTTGTCCGGTTCTCCGCGACCAGCTTATCCATCGCCGCGGCGTTTTCTCGCATCGCCTTGGCCACATCGTTCCATTTCGTCTCCTCGTCAGGCGTGATTTTCAGCGCCGCGTGCAGGCTGGCGATGCGCTGCTCAACGGTTTCCCCTTTCGACGCGGTGGCGCCAGCGCCGGCCGTGCCCTGCGGTGCGGTGGACTGCGCCAACTGGAATGTCGCATTGCCGACGGTATCAGCGCGCGCCGCGGTCAACGAAGAGGCGAACATCGTGGCGCCCAACAACGCCGCGATCGCAAGTGGGCGACGGAAGGGCGCCGACAAGGTGATCGGATGGAAGAGGGATGTCATGGAAGTATCCTTTACCAGGTTCGGGCGATCTCGCCGCTTTGCCGATTGTCAACTGTGCAAACGGAAGCCGCGGAAGTGTACACTGCATCCGAACGTCCGGATTGTCAGCCATCGGAAAATACTCACCGCGGCAGCCGTGCCTGGCTACACCCGATCCAAAAGTGAGTGGAACGATCCCTATCCGAGACCGGCGGTGTTCAAGGGCAGTAAGTCACCGGACCGGGCAGGCGAGTTCCACACGGAACCACTGGCGTCGCCGCCCCCTGCCGCAAGGTCGAGTTCCGCGAGTCTGGCATCGATCGTCGCAATCACTTTGCGCGCGAACGGCCCGAGGTGCAGATAGAACGCCATCAGCATCACGATGTAGCGCAACGCCGCCGGGTTCGACTTGCTGCACGTGACGAACGTCTGCCAAAATGGCTGACGCGCCTCTGGCAACCGGCTGATGATCTCGTGCACCATTCCGAGCGACGCCTTCAGCCGCTTGTCACCCTCGGGGAGATCGCGCTTCAGGCCTGAGCGGTCGAGCATGCCGGCGAGCCGCTCCAAACGGCCAGCGAATGCCGATGGTTCGTAGACCCGCTCCAGAACGCGCCGATAGTCCAGGAGGATTTCGCGCAGCGGGCGAAGCGTGTCGAAGTTAAGGGTCGCGGTACATTGGTCGCTTAATTCCGGCGACGCCACGTCATGGCCGGGGTGCAGCCTGCCGGCGGCCTCGAGGCGCCGCGTGAGTTGGGTGTTGGGCAGGGCATAGAGCAGCCCAACCATGCAGACGGGAATCGCGGATTCCTCGATGAAGTCCGCCATCGCGTCGGCCATTGAAACCACTTCGCTGTCAAAGCCAACAATAAAGCCCGCAGTCACGAACATGCCGGCGCGATAAATCTTATGGACGCTGCCGGCCAGGCTGCGCCTGGTGTTTTGCTTCTTCTTGGTATGCACGAGGGTCGCCGGATCGGGGCTTTCTATGCCGACGAAAATCGTGAAGAAATTCGCCTCCCGCATCAACTTCAGCAGTTCGTCGTCGTCCGCCATGTTGATCGAGGCCTCGGTCGAGAACTCGAATGGATAGTCGCGCGCCCTGAGCCACGCCGCGAGTTCCGGCAGGAAGGTCTTAAGCGCCTTCTTGTTGCCGATCAGATTGTCATCGACGAAATCAACATGGCCGCGATAGCCAAGTTGATAAAGCGCCTCCAGTTCGGCGAGCATTTGCGGTGTGGTCTTGGCGCGCGGCACTCGGCCATATAGTTCGATGATATCGCAAAATTCGCAGGTGAACGGACAGCCGCGCGAATACTGCACGCCGACATACAGATATTGCTCGAACTTCAGCAAATCGAAGCGCGGAATTGGCGACAGGGTCACGTCGATGGTGAATTTCGGCGCGATGAAGCAGCCCGACCGCTCGCCGGCCTCCCAGGCGGCGATGAATTCGCTGACGATCCCTTCGACTTCGCCGAGCACCCGGAAATCCGCCGCGGCGTAAATCTCCGGGCTCGATGTTGGGTCAGGGCCGCCGACAGCCACCGGTTTGCCATACACGTGGCAGAGTGCGATCAACTCCAGCGTGTCGACCTGCTGCGCCAGCATGCCGCCGGTCATGACGAGGTCAGCCCAGTTGAGGTCTGCCGCCGCCAGTTCCTCGGTGTTGCGGTTGACCAGCCTGATGTCCCAGTGCCGCGGCAACGTGGCGGCGAGCGTGATCAGGCCGAGCGGCGCCGCCGGGTAGCGGGCGCCAACCAGTTCGCACGCGACCGTGAAATTCCAGAACGTCGCCGCACTGAAACGCGGATAGACGAGCAGGACACGACAGGCCTCAGAAGGATCGGGATGCGCCATTGGCTCCTCGGTGCCAGCCGTTGGGCGGACCGTGGCACGGAAGGGATGTGTCGGCAACCCAACGCACGCAACAACCCACAGCGACCAGCGATCGATTTTGGAATCCGGTTGATTGCGCCACCCCCCATGCTGATCTCAATCGGGTCAGAACAGAAGCAGCGACCCTGATCGGTCTGGTGGCAGGGTTGCACCCGGTAAGCCGGAAACCGCTTGTAGTACATGGCTCAGCACCATCCTTCAGAGCTGAGCCGCGGAACCCGGAGCAGGATCTTCGTCATACCAAAGAACGGCAGCACCTTGTATATTCGCGCCACGATCACATCGCCGGAACGGAGTTCCGCGGTGACGCTGTAGGTGTCGCCATCGTCGGGATTATAGAACCAGCCATCATCCCACCGGCGCGGACCCGCCGCCCGCAGCCCCCAGAGGATAGTCATCCCGCATGCCAGGCGCGGTCGCTCCGCCGGATTCGGATTCGTGTTGTCGCGCTGAATCTGCCCCGTGCGATCATGCGAGTGCCGCAACCAGACGACCTGCCCGCAAAGCAGAATTCCGCGGCGGTGCGCCAAAAGCGCGATGCCTGGAACCGGTCTGCCCCCGGCGGGATGTTCGCGGCATCAGGGAGGAGTAACCGGTTCGCCACCAAGTACCCCTGGCCGAGCCGAATGATCAGCGAAATAGCAGCACGAGCAAGATGATCACAACGATCAAGCTGACGCCGCCGCCGCAATAGCCGATATGGTACGGCACATAGCCCGTGTAGCCGCCGAAGAACGACAACAACAATCAGAAGCAGGCGAATCATGGACTTATCTCCATCGAACAACGAGCCTGGGGCGTGATTCTATTGGCCGAACACGCCGTGTTGGTGATGGTCTCCCTGGGAATCGCCATGGTGATCGCGATCTTCGTGGGAATCGTTGTGATCACCGGCGCCCCAGCCATGGCCGCCGTAACCGGGACCCGGTCCGACAATGCAACCGGTGACCGCGAGTGAAAACAGCAGCAAAATAACCGATAGAGTTTTCAATTCATTCTCCATTACCAGAGTACCAAATCGGCGTTCGTCATGTGAGCTGGATGCAAAACCCGCCGACCGGTGGGGACCGAGTCATCGCAGCTCACAGGAACGCCCTGTCCGCCCGGTTGCCAGCCGTCAGGGTGTGTGTTTGTCGGCGGTTTTCTCGATGGCTTTGCCAGTGGCGGAAATGTCCTGTTCGGCCCCGGCGGTGGCGTGACAGGCGCTTAGCGGCGGTGCAGCAGCCACCAGCGAGAGCAACGTCAAAGCGGTAATCAGTTTCTTGTACATCGCGGCATCCTTTTGTGCTGTCGCGTTGCCCAGTCGTTATTGTGTCGTCAGGGATATTCGGGCTCGTAAAGCACGAGGACGACGCCATTGTGTGTCCGAGACGAATAGCGCCAACCCAGTAATGACAATTTAGCCAGCGTGGTGTTCGAATCCATTGATGTGGATCAGGCGGTAACAAAATTATTCCGTTTGAACCAATCGAGAGACCAGCGGGATGCATGCCCAGGTGCGAGACTTATGCACAAGAATCCGCCACACGGTCGGGCAGGTGAAATGCCTGGCTTGCAAACGCAGCCGCGGGGCATTTTAACGCAGTTAACGTCCGGCGCCTGGTATCGTTCCGGTCATGGCTTCCGCGGTGCACTGTCAACTTCGGGTTGCGGCAAATCGGACGCCGGGCTCAGGCCACGATGGCAAAAGCGCAGGGATCAACGTTGAAGCGTGCTGGTTTAACCTGTCCCATCCGGCATTGCGTGGCGAACTGCGTGCCCTGTCGCCGGATCGCAGTGTGCCGCATCGACCGACGACGTCGATACCGAACTCCAGAATATCAGTTGCTGGATTCTGCCGGGGTCACGGCCATTGAAGATCGATCTTCGAGCGATGGCTCGCCGGTGACTTGCCAGCCGACGGGAAACGCGGCACGTGACATGAGTTGAATGTTTGATCCATCGCTGCCGTTCCAGGCGGCGGCGATCGCCAACCGGGCCAATGCGGGAATCGACTTCGCGCCAGTCTTATGCATGATCGAAGCGCGATGATTCTCGACGGTGCGTTGGCTGATGCCGAGTTCCCAGGCGATAATTTTATTGGGACGGCCGGCCAGAACCAGTTCCAGGACCTCGTGCTCTCGCGGCGTCAGCGTCGCGACACGACATGCCGCGGCTTCGCGCGTGGCGAACAGCGCACGCACGACGCCTGCCGTGGCCGGTTGCATCTTGTCACTTCGCTGACGACGTAAAGCCTGGACTTTCGCGAGAGCCTCACGCAGTTGTGTTTCTTGTCTCGCCAGTTCGCGGTCATTGCACGCGTCCGCATGCCACTCCTGGAGCACGAAGGTCAGGATATTGGAAGGCGAGGCAGCGTTGCGCGCCAGTTGCCGGGTCATCATGTCGTCAGCCTTTCTTACTCGGGACAGCCGGAGCAAGCGCAACCTTCCCGAGGTTCAACCGGCCCGCATTGACTTAGGTCAACTATGTCTGGTATCCGACTCAGAGATCACGTCGGTCTGACTCGTCCCACCGCTGCGTTGTTATTGAGACGAAATTTGCCCGTACGGCGCCTGCCTGCGCTTGCTTCCCTCCCTGGGAGAACCGGCGATGCTTGAAGAGCCTTGTATCATCCAAATGAACATCGATCGTTATCGTGCGATGCTGCGCGGTCAGCTGGCCGCTAGGCAGCGCGCACGCATCGAGCAATTGCTCGCTGAAGCGAACAGCCAGCTCGCTGAAGCGATCCGTCAGTTGGTGCGAGCAGTGGAGCCAGACCAGCAGGAACCCGCCACCGGCCAGGCTCTGTCGTAAGAGGTGCCACGCGCGGTCGCGGCCCAGAGCAGCAACTCAAGAAAGTGCGAAGTTCGTGTGGCAATCGTGCTACGCTGCGACTGTGTTCAGAGGGAGCAGCAAAGTGGCCGCCAGATCGAAGACCGCGGAGCCGCATGCCAACCGATTGCTCGGTTTACTGACGCGAGAGGACTACGAACGGCTGCGTCCACACCTGCAATCCGTTCCATTGGAATACCGGAAGTCGCTCTATCGTGCGGATGCAAGGATCGAATCTGTCTGGTTCATCGAGACCGGCGTGGGCTCTCTGGTAAACACCATGGAAAATGGCGATGCCGCCGAGGTCGGCACGATCGGCAACGAGGGAATCGTCGGCCTGCCGCTGCTTCTGGGCGATCACCGGGCACCGACCAGCGTTTATGTTCAGGTGCCCGGTGTCGGCCTCAGAATGACGGCAACTCTGTTCGCCCGTGAGCTGGCGCAGAGTGCCTCGATGCGAAAAGTGATGCTGGAGTATGCGCACGCCTTCTTTAATCAGGTCGCGCAGTCCGCCGCGTGCAATCAGTTTCATTCCTTGCGGCAGCGGTGTTGCCGATGGTTGCTGATGACGCATGACCGGATGCACTCGGATAAGTTTCTGCTCACGCAGGAGTTCCTGGCGATGATGCTGGGCGTGCAGCGGACCGGCGTAACCGCCGCAGCAGGCGCACTGCAACGTACTGGGCTGATCCGCTATACCCGCGGCAATGTCACGATCCTGGATCGTGCCGGCCTGGAACACGAGGCATGCGAGTGTTACGGCATTTCCAAACGGGAATTCGATCGGCTGCTTCGCGTCCGATCAATCCGCGCAACTCGCATGGGCGCAGTTTAGTCAGCCGGCGTCATGGGTCCCGCGAGGGCGGCACTTGCGCATTGCCAGCGCGTTCCCGGCGCGGCAGATTCGGCTGACGGAAATGGAACCAATCCGGCATGAACGATGCTTTTGTTGGCGTGCCTGCCACGACCGTGACGACCGGCGAGCCCAGTACTGAAGACATCTGGCGGGCGCCGTTGGACCGGTTGCTGGCGCAACTCGCGACGACGCCTGCCGGACTGACAACCGCGGAGACGCGGTCGCGGCTGGCGGCGTATGGCGCCAACGATGCTTCGACGGTCAAACGTGTGCCGCTCTGGCTGCAGTTCCTCGCGCGGTTCCGTAACCCGCTGGTCATCATCCTGGTCGTCGCGAGCGCGCTATCCGCCGCGACCGGCGATGTCGCAAGCTTTGTCATCATCATTAGCATTGTCATGCTCAGCATCGCCTTTGATTTCGTGCAGGAGGTGCGGGCACAGAACGCGGTCGAGGCATTGCGCCGTTCAGTGGCTGTCCAGGCGACCGTGCGCCGTGATGGGGCAACAATTTCCGTTCTGACCGAGCAACTGGTCCCCGGCGACATCGTCGAACTGATTGCCGGCGATCTGGTCCCTGCTGATGCTCGGCTGCTGGAAAGCCGCGACCTGTACGTCAACCAGGCGCTGCTGACCGGGGAGCCCTATCCGGCCGAGAAACAGGCCAGCGACGCGGCGTTGGGGGCGGAAAATCCGGCCGGCGCCTCCAACGCTGTGTTCGCCGGCACCTCGGTGATCAGCGGCACCGCGACGATCCTGATCTGTCGAACCGGGAGCCGAACGGCACTTGGCCATCTCGCGACCAGCCTGGCGGAGAAACCGCCGGCCACCGCATTTGCCGTCGGCATTCGCCGGTTCGGCATGCTGATCATGCGATTCACCGTGTTCATGGTGCTGTTCGTTCTCGTCGTGAACATTTGGTTCCATCGGCCAGTGTTGGAGTCGCTGCTGTTCGCGGTGGCGCTCGCCGTTGGGCTGACGCCTGAATTGCTGCCGATGATCGTTACGGTCACGTTGGCCAGATCGGCGATGCAGATGGCGAAGCAGAAGGTCATCGTGAAGCGGCTGTCCGCAATTCACGATGTGGGTGCCATGGACGTGCTGTGCACCGACAAAACCGGCACGTTGACGGAAGCCACGATCAAGCTGGTGCGTGTGATCGACGGCAATGGTGTGGAAACCGCAACGGCATTTGCCTATGCCTTCATCAACAGCCAGTTCGAAAGCGGCATGAAAAGCCCGCTCGACGCGGCGATCCTGGAGGCCCATCCGTTCGACATGAGCGGTTGGAAAAAGCTCGATGAAGTGCCGTTCGATTTCGAACGGCGGCGGGTCTCGGTCCTGTGCGAACACGAGGCCAAACGCCGGCTGATCGTTAAGGGCGCGCCGGAGGATTTGCTGCGGCTGTCGAACGCCTACGTCGCGGCAGACGGCGTGGAACGGCCGCTCGACGCGGCGACGCGTCGGACGTTCGAGGCCACGCTCGAAGGTCTCGGCGCGCAGGGGTTCCGTGCTCTGGGGATCGCCACGCGATCAGCTGACGCCAGCCACGCGACCGCGGCAATCACCGATGAGACCGAACTTGTGTTCGCTGGCTTTGCCGTGTTCCTGGATCCGCCGAAGGCAAGCGCCGGAGCCACGATCCGGGCGCTGGCCGAAGCCGGCGTCTCGGTAAAAGTGCTGACCGGTGATAACGAAAGCGTGACCCGCCACGTCTTCAAGGAAATCGGCGTGCCGGTTACCGGCGTGCTGACCGGTGCCGCGCTGGATCAGCTCACCGACGAGGCGCTGCTCGGGCAATTGCCCAGGGTGAACTTGTTGTGCCGGATCAATCCGCAACAGAAACTTCGGGTGCTACTGGCGTTGAAACGGCTTGACCATGTGGTCGGCTTCATGGGCGACGGCATCAACGATGCGCCGGCGTTGCATGCCGCCGATGTCGGGATCTCGGTCGATGGCGCAGCTGATGTCGCCCGAGCGGCCGCCGATCTGATCTTGCTGGAGCACGATCTTTCGGTGGTGCTGGACGCCGTTGCGGCGGGACGCGGAGCAGTGCAGAACGTTTCAAAATACGTGCTGATGGGCGCCAGTTCGAACTTCGGCAACATGTTCAGTATGGCAGGTGCCGCGTTGATACTGCCCTTCTTGCCCATGCTGCCAATTCAGATCTTGCTGAACAATCTGATTTACAACGTCTCGGAGATCGCAATTCCGTTCGATCGTGTCGATCCGGAGGCGGTTGCCGGACCGGTGCAATGGGACATTAAACTGATCGAACGCTTCATGCTGATATTCGGCCCGGTCAGTTCGATTTTCGATTTCATTACCTTCTACGCCCTGCTCGCCCTGTTTCATGCGAGCGAGCCGCTGTTCCAGACGGGCTGGTTCATCGAGTCGATGACAACCCAGGTGCTGGTGGTTTTCTGCATCCGAACCCGCCGTCGGTTCTATCGAAGCCGGCCTCGCGAGTTCCTGGTCGCCATGACCGCTGGGGCCGTCGCCGTCGCGATCGCGCTTCCGCTGGTTCCGGTGATCGGCGTGTGGTTTGGCTTCGTGCCGCCGCCGCCGTTATTTTTCGGCTTTGTGATCGCCGCGACATTGGCTTATCTCGCGCTCGTTGAAGTCGCCAAGGTGGGGTTTTACCGCGTCATGGCGAGGGGCTGAGCGGCCTGCTCACTCGGTCACAGAAAGCACGACTTTCGCTTGCACAACCTGGCCGGCAGGCTGAAGGTATTATTATTGCTCGGCTCATACGACGGTGCCGAACAATGCCCCGACGCCGGCGGTGATCGCCATCGCCAATGCGCCCCAAAAGGTGACTCGTGTCGTGCCTGGCCCTATGGCCGCGCCGCCCACGCGCGCCGCGAACGCCCCCAAAAGCGCCAGAAAAATCAGCGACGTCGCCGCCACCGCAACGAGCAGGCCGGCCTCGGGCGCGAATGCGGTAACCAGGAGCGGCACGATCGCTCCCACGCCGAAGCTGGCGGCCGACGCAAGGGCTGCCTGGATCGGACGGGCTTTCAATGTCTCGGAAATGCCGAGTTCGTCGCGGGCATGCGCGCCAAGGGCGTCATGCGCCATGAGTTGGTCCGCAACCTGCTTCGCGAGCGATGGATCGAGGCCACGAGCCACATAAATCGCCGCGAGTTCCGTGTGCTCTCCCTGGTCGTTGGTGCGAAGTTCAGCACGTTCCTTATCAAGATCGGCCTGCTCGGTGTCAGCCTGCGAGTGCACCGACACATACTCGCCCGCTGCCATCGACATGGAACCGGCGACCAGGCCGGCGATTCCCGCGATCAGCACGCTGCTGCGGCTGCCATGCGCGGCGGCGACACCCAGCACCAGGCTGGCGGTCGACAGGATGCCGTCATTGGCGCCCAGTACGGTGGCGCGCAGCCATCCGCTTTGTTCTGTGCGATGGCGTTCCCGATGGCGTTCCCGATGGCGTATCGGCATGCCTGCTGCCTCCATTGTGCGCGTTGACGACCAGCGTGATCGATCACCCAATCGATCACCCGACCGTTGGCCGGGCATTTGATCTGCCCACTTCGCCGGGTTCTCACAAGGCGCGGTCTGAGTTACGCGTGACCTTGCGATATCCCGATTCAGGAGTTTGCCGTTGATCGCGCTGCGGATCCTTCACAAGACAACCTACCGCTATCACCGTCCGGTCAGCCTCGGACCGCACCGATTGATGCTTCGCCCGCGCGAGAGCCGCGATCTTCGTCTGATCTCGAGCAATGTGACGGTAACGCCCGCCGCAGCGGTAACCTGGGCACAGGACGTCTTCGGCAACGCCGTCGCGACCGCTGCGTTTCAGACGATGACCGACAGTCTGGTGATCGACAGCGTCGCGGAACTTGAACTGAACGCTGTCGCCTGGCCTGTGTTCGACGTGGCCGCTTCGGCCATTTCCTGGCCGTTCCAATACTCCGGCGACGAATGGATCGATCTCGGTGCACTAACGATCCAGCAATACCCGGATGCTGATGGACGATTGCGGGACTGGACACGCGGGTTCATTCGCAGCAACCCGACGGACACGCTTTCCTTGCTGAAAGACCTCAGCGCGGGCGTGGCGGGAAGCATCAGCTATCAGAGTCGCGATGATGAAGGCACCCAATCACCAGTCCAAACTCTGGATCGCGGCTGGGGATCCTGCCGAGACTTCGCGGTGCTGTTTGTCGAAGCCGCACGCGGTCTGGGTTTCGGAGCGAGGATCGTCTCCGGCTATCTCTATCATCCGGACCCATCCACGGTGGCGCCCGGAGACGCAGGGTCAACTCATGCCTGGGCGGAAATCTTTGTGCCCGGTGCCGGATGGATCACCTTCGATCCGACAAACCGCGGCGTCGGCGGTTCCAATCTTATCCCGGTAGCCGTCGCCCGCGATATCAGGCAGGCCGTTCCGGTCGCCGGCAGTTTCGTGGGAGCGTCCGACGCTTTTGCGGGGATGTCAGTGGAGGTCCTGGTCAGGTCGTAGAAGGAGAAATAGCAGTCAGCCTCTCCTCTGGCGGCGGCAGGACCGTGCTGTCCCGCGACAAATCGTTGCCATGGACGCCGTGGGGGAAGATCGGCTGCCTTATGGACAATCCCGGATTTCCCGGTAAATTCCAAGAGCTTGCCGGTTGAACTGGGGTGATGGGGTGCCATGCTTACACGCCGAGTCGCCATGATCACGCTCGGAGCGAGTGTGGCTTGGATTTCCGCAGGGCGCTTCCGTCACGCTTTCGCGCAGGCGGGCGAGCAGGCAGTCACTTTCGTCAAGAGTACGAGCGAACGGCTGGTGGCGATCACCAATGGCGCGGCTTCACCGCAGGAAAGGCGCGCCCAGTTGGAGCAGGTGGTCGATGCGACTGTTGACGTCGACGACATCGCGCATTTCTGTCTCGGCCGCTTCTGGCGGCTCGCCGCACCCGAGCAACAGAAGCAATACATGGTACTGTTTCACGATCTTCTGGTGACCGAGATTGCCGGTCATCTTGGCGAGTACCGTGGGGTACGGGTCACCATGGGACTGGCGCGAGCGACTGCGGATACCGAGATCGTCATCACCACCGTCGAGCGGCCGCAATTCCCAACGATGCAGGTGGATTGGGTGGTCAGTATCGCAAGCGGACATCCGAAAATCGTCGACCTGCTCGCGGGAGGCACCAGCATGCGGCTGACCCAAAGCAGTGACTTTACCTCCTACCTGTCACACCACCAATACAACATTGACGCGTTCCTCGACGGACTGCGGCAGATGGTGGCGCGCAGTAGACAGTGAAGCACGCGGTCCGGGTCCCCCGAATTCTACCAGAAACGGGTGATCCACTCCGCGCCGAGAACGGTCGCCCAGACCGCGGCCAACGCCAGCGCCGAAACGACAAGTCCACAAAGGATGGCGATGGCGAGCAGCAGCCCGTCCTCCTCCAGCCAGGCCAACGAGATCAGGACGATCGCCAGAGCGGGGACGATGTTGCTCGTGGGGATTGGAATGAAAACCAGGGCGGCGCTCAATACCAGGACGACCACACCCATCAGGCGGCCGGCCGCGTCGAGTGCCATGTGCCAGCGTGGATGGATCGCCTTTTCAAGATATCGCAACACCGGGACGGCGCGCTGTACCAATGCTGCAAAATGTCGCGTCGGAATTGGATGGGCGGCGATACGGCGCGGAAAGGCCGGGGTGGTGTGGCCCAGAATGAGTTGGCAGGCGGGGATCATGAGCAGCAGCCCGGCACCGACCGAGACACCCGGCACAGTTGCGGCCAAGCCGAGCAACAGCATGATGATGCCGAACGAGCGCTTGCGCAGGCTGCCCATGAGCCAGCCCAGGGTGAAGTGATCCTCCGGCACCTCGTCGTGCAGCCGTTGCAGGACAATGGAGATTGGGACGGACATTCTACCATCGGAGGATGATGCCGCTTTCAGTTCATGCCTCCCGCTTTTTGGCCTCTACCCGCGAAGCATGGGCATCAACGGGAACGATCAGCCACATCGAAGGCATCGAACGCCAAGCGATAGGATAACGCCAGGCGTCGCCAATTTGTTACGCGTTGTCGCTGCCCGGGACATTGGCACGGCATGTTAGCGCTTCTGATAGAAGCCCGCGCCGATCAATACGACACCAAGGACCAATGCGCCGCCGGCCACGAAAGGTGGGATGACGTAGGACTTGCTTGCCGTCGTCTGCAGCTTGAGGTCCCCAATGCGAGCGACGTCCGTGGTTTGGTGAGTCGTGAAAACGGGGATGGCGAATGCAAGCAACCCGAGAAGCACAAAAACCGCCCCGCCGATCATCAGCCCACTCATGGATCGACCCATTAAAACCTCCATCCCTCAATCACCCGCATGATCATGTCTGTCATCATGCGGCGATCAAGGCAAAGTCACGGTCAGCGGTACATCCCCACGCCGCCGAGCAGCCATACGATGAGGAGGATAACCAGCACGAGGCCGAGAACCCCGCCCAGCCCGGCGCCGCCATAGCGGCTGTGGGCGTAGTACCCTCCACCGCCACCAAACACCAGAATTATCACGACTATCAACAGAATTAGACCCATGACCAATATTCCCAGTAGCTATCGCTCGCTCCGGTGGAGCGGACGTTGGCGATTACTTCTTCAGTGCATCCCGCACAGCGTCGTTCAGGCCGCCGATCGCGTTCTGAACCTTACCTTCGACTTTGTCAGCCTTGCCGTCGGCCTGCAACTTCGCGTCGCCTGTCGCCTTGCCGATCGCCTGCTTCACGGCCCCCTTGGCTTCTTTCGCGATGCCAATAACCCGGTTTTTGTCCATGCAATTCTCTCCTATGGGCAACCGATGACACGCGCGGATTTTCGCTCGTGCTCGTTCAACGTTACCAACATAGCAACCAGATCGTTGCTACGGGAGGATCGGAATATACCTGGTGCGTTGTGCCGCCGGATGGCCGAATAAAGCGCGTGATCAGAGCGGCCGAGGCGGCTGGCAAAATTGCTATGCTGTTCCCCGCCAAGCGCGGGTAAGCCACCCAGACGCCGCCTATGCAAGGTGATTCGGTGACCGCAGACGGTGTGGCGCCCGCGACGACGTGGGTGTCGTGCATCGCCGGCCGAGGTCCATTGGACGAGCAGGCCTTCACGATGCTCGCGCAATGGCTTGAGAGAAAAGCGCTGGCGTCAGGCATCGTGCCGCATGCCGTAACCGGCCGCGGCGCGATCCGCACGTTGGACGTGAGCGGCGTGGCGATGGTGCGCACCTTCGACGTGGCGATGACTTGCAATCCGTCCGGTCTGCGGTTCCTGATGCGGCAGCTGCGCGGGCGCCTGCCGCGGGATGTGCCGGCGCTGGTCGGATTTTGACCGGCCGAGGATGAGATTTTGCACGACGAACCGCTACGTGCGCCGGTGCGCCAATTACTACACGAGCTCCCCGCATGAAGCCGTGGAGCAATGCCTGAAAGTCCTGCAAGGGGTGACCACCGGAAAGAAACCTGCACCGATGGCAGCGACGTAGCGACTTCGGATGAACCGCGCAACGATCGCGCGGTTCCATGTTATGTCCATATTGAAATCATCATTCGGCACCGGGTAACTGGTGGCCGCAAAGTCCGGCGGCGATCTTCGGTCGACCTCGTCGCGATCTCACGCGGACGAAGCACAACTGCCTGGCAGTGCGGCCGGCATCTCAGCCGGCCATAGCCTGGTTGCCATCGTCCCGGTGACAGTTTGCCCTTGCGAGGCAGCCGGCTATTCGCATGGTGGACTCGCGCCATTCGAGCAAACCACGGTCGAACCTGGCGGCACCACGATCGTGGTGTTGTTCGAGGGTGGCCGCGGACTGCTGCTGCTTAAGCTGAGGCAGCCACCAAGAGCGAGCGGCATCAGCATGAAGATCAGGCGGCTAACACGCATGGGTTCTATCCTTAACATGACAACAAATTCTCGATCGTTCGGTTCATCAAGGCCAGGATCGGAAAATACTCAGGCGACCACGGCGCTACATTTCAAGAACATAAGAACCAGGTGCGTCGCAAATCGGCAGAAATCCCGGTGCGCCCATCGGCGGCCGACCACCAGACGTCCCTGATGAGTGCTCATCAAGCCATCGGCTCCAGGCGTGCCACCACGATCCCTCCCGCGGGGTCGTTTCGCGCTCCCACTCATCTGGAGTAAGAGTTCTGGTACCGGGCTTCCGGACCCGGATGCGGTAGTGCCGGTTCTCGTGCCCAGGCTCGCTGACGATACCGGCGTTGTGGCCGCCGGAGGTCAGGACGAATGTAAGCTCACCGTCGTTCAACAGATGCAACTTAAACACTGAACGCCATCGCGCGACCTGATCGCGTTCGGTACCCACGACGAACATCGGGAGTCTCATGTCATTCAGCGTCACTGGCCGGCCGGCGACATGAAAGCGGCCCTCCGCCAGGTCGTTGTGCAGGAAGAGGCAGCGCAGATACTCGATGTGCATGCGTGGTGGGAGACGGGTGCCGTCAGCGTTCCAGGCCAGAAGATCGCGCGGCGCGTCATGCTCGCCAAGCAGGTAATCCCGGATCGCGCCGTCCCAGACCAGGTCGTTTGGGCCTGACATTTGATACGTGCCGATCATTTGCGCGCTTTCCAGATAACCCTGGGCTTGCGTGATGTCGCTCAGGACATCGAGCTGATCTTCCGTGATGAACAGCTGCAGCTCACCCACCTCACTGAAATCGGTCTGCGCCGCGAACAGCGACAGGCTGGCGAGCCGGTCATCGCCGTCGCGCGCCATCGTGGCGGCGGCGATGCTTAGCAGAGTGCCGCCAAGGCAATAGCCGGTGGCGTGGATCTTCGCATCGCCACAGATGGCCCGCACAGCATCGATGGCGGCCATAATGCCAAGGACGCGGTAATCATCAAGCGATGCATCGTGAAGCTCCACGCCGGGATTGCACCACGATATCACGAACACGGTGTGGCCTTGGTTTACCAGCCAGAGAATTAACGAATTCGCGGATGAGAGGTCCAGGATGTAATATTTTGTGACCCACGCCGGCACGATCAGTACCGGTTCGGCGCTGAGTGTGGCCGTAGCCGGAGCGTATTGGATCAACTCCATCAGCGCGTCGCGAAATACGACCTTGCCGGGCGTCGCCGCGAGGTTGCCGCCAACCGTAAAGCCCGCGGGCCCAGGATCGCCACGGGTGGCCGACAGGTCACGCGAAAGCGTCCTCATATTTTCCTCGAAATGCCAGAGTTTTCCATTTACGCTCTCTCAGGTCACGGATCAGCGACAGGCCAGACCTCAGCCACGGGTTGCGTATTCAGACACAATCGAATCGGTTTTGACTTATTACAGGATTGTAGGTCGGGAACGGCAGGCTCGGAAAATACTCAACCGCTACGGAGCATCAATAATTTTATCTTGATGCTCGTCCCAACAGCAGCGTGTTCGGGTTTCGCACCAGTTCATGGCTGAACTCGCGCAGCGAGCTCGCACTGGCGGCTAGGTCTCGAATCGCTGCTTCGAGGTCGCTACGCATCGGCGCACGCGGTGCAGTCAGATCGTTCAGCGAGCCGATCACCGTCTCCGCCTTGGCCATGGTCCGGTTCACCCCGGCCAGGGCAACGTCGATCTGCTTTCCCGTTGTCCCGACCTGGCCCTGCGTGGCGACGGCAAGGTGGTCGATGTCACCCAGCGTCTGCGATGCATCGAGCTGCAATTGCCTGACCGAAGCCGTCGTCGTTTCCAGTGTGGTTCGCGCTATATCGGAGGTTTCCCGCAGGCTGTCCGCCATGGGGCCAAGCTTCCCGCCGAGTTCGCCAACCAGTCGATTGATGCCGGCGAGAGCGACACGCGCCTGCTCGGCGAGTTCGGGCAATTTCAGGTCGGCGATCTGATTCTTGATATTTTGCAGGTCGGACGGCATCGACGGAATCTCGGGCACATCCTCGCCGGTTCCGACCAGCTTCGCAGGGGTATTCGGGTAGAAGTCGAGGTTGATACTGAGCTGTCCGGTGACGAGACTCTGCGGCGACAATTGTGCCCGCAACCCGGCGGCGACCGCGCGTTCGACATCGGCTTTGCCTGCCCTGAGCGTGCCTTTGGTCCAGGACACCATACCGGGCTCGATGTCCAGATAAACCGGAATGACCGGAACCAGCTCGGGCAATTTAAGGTAGACCTTCATGCTGCTGACGGTTCCGACCTTCACGCCGCGCAGGGTTACCGGCGCGCCGACTTCAAGGCCAGCAACCGAGTCCTGAAAGAAAACCACCACGCGCAGGTTGGTGGTCAACAATCTTGTCCCGCCAAACAGGAGAATCCCGACAACGCCCAAAGCGATGGCGCCGATGACGAAGCCGCCAACTGCGGCTGACTTATTGAGCGCCATCCGTCTCCCCCATGGGCTGCTGTTCGCCGGCCGGACGCTCGCGGTTCATGAACGCGTGGACTGTCGGATGCTCACAGGTGTCACGCAATTCCCGGGGAGATCCGTGCGCGATCGCGGTCCTGGATTCGGTATCCAGGAAGATGCCATCGTCGCAGATGCCAAGCAGGCTCGGCAGTTCGTGACTGACCATGATCACGGTGACCCCGAACCCATCCCGCAATTCCACGATCAGGTCATCGAGCCGTTTCGCCGAAATCGGATCCAGGCCCGCTGATGGCTCATCGAGGAACAGCACGTCCGGATCGAGCGACAACGCGCGGGCGATGCCGACGCGCCGCCGCATTCCCCCACTGAGTTCGCCGGGCATGACGGAACCCACGGTATCAAGGCCGACCAGCGATAGTTTCAGCCGCGCCAGAGCGGTGATCGCCGCTTTGTCCAGCTGGGTGAACATACGCAGCGGGAGTGCGACATTGTCCTCGGCGGTCATCGAACTCCAGAGCGCGCCGCTTTGAAATACGACGCCAAAGCGGCGGCCCATTGCGGTGCGGCGCGCCTCGGTCGCACCCCAGTAATCTTCATCGCCTACGCGGATCGTTCCCGCAGTTGGCTTTAACAGGCCGATCATCGTTTTCATCAGCGTGCTCTTGCCGCAGCCGCTACCGCCCATGATGGCGAAGATCGATTTGTCACCGACATCGAATGAAACATCGTGCTGGACGATGGAGGTACCGTAGCCAAACGCGAGGCCCTCGATCCGCAGCTTCGGTTTGGCGCCTTCGGTTGCCATCCGGTCAAAAGTCCAGCGCATGAGCGCAGATCGCGAACACCGCATCCAGCGCGATCACGCCGACGATACTGACTACTACCGCGTCCGTCGTGGCGTGGCCGACATCCGACGCGCCACGTCCGGATTTAAGGCCGCACCGGCAACCTACGATGGCAATCAGCGCACCGAATGCGATGCTCTTGGTCAGGCCAAACAGAATCTGGCCGTCGGTCAACGACAGGCGGGTCTGCTCGATAAATGCCTGGGACGAAACGTTCAACATGGAGACTGCGACGACGAAACCGCCAAATATGCCAACCGCGCATCCGTACAGATATAACAGCGGCATCATCAAGGTCAGCGCCAGCACTTTCGGCAGAATAAGGTAGTCGTACACCGGGATGCCGATCGCTCGCAGCGCGTCGATCTCTTCATTGCCGGTCATCGTGGCGATCTGCGCGGCATAGGCGCCGCCGGTGCGTCCGGACATCACGATGGCCGTCATCAATGCCGCCATTTCGCGGGTCATCGCGACGCCGACCAACGCCGCGATGTAGATGTCGGCGCCAAATTTGCGCAGTTGCACGGCGCCGACGAATGCCAGGATCCCGCCAACGAGGACGTTGACGACCGTAACGATTGGCAGCGCGGCGATCCCCGCGTCGTAGGTGCATGTCAGCAGATCGACGCCGCGCATCCGGACGCGGCCTCGTATCGCCGCACCACCGCGCAGAACTGTGTCGCCGACGATCGCCAGCACGGCCAGCGCCTCACGCCATGCGTCGATGACCGCGTTTCCGACCTGGTTGATCAGGGGAGGCCTGCCAGGTAACGGCACCGGTTCCGGCGCCGCCTCGGCGATCAGCGCCAGCAGCCGCGACGCGGCTCTCGGCAGTCCGCTACCATCGAATGAAATCGCGCGTTGCCGGGAACCCTGACGTAGTGCTGAGAGGAAAACCAGCAAACCACTGTCCCAGTGCTGCAACTGGAGCGTATCGAACACAAGACCGCGGTTGGCGGCGCCGTCGAGGATGCGATGCACTGCATCCGGTTCGGCGCCGGTCGCCTCGCGTGCAACCCAGTCGCCGGTCAACGCAACGATTGTGCCGGCAGCGCCGGTTCGTGTGCTCCAGCCGCGGCCAGTCAACGTGTCCGGCAAAGGTCGCCTCGCTCGCTTGTCGACAGTGCCGTGCCGGGTCAGCTGTTCAGGAGAGTGTCGATGATTTGGACGGCCTGCGCGCGATCGCCGCGGCCCAGGGCATGAAGCGCCTCTCTGATCTCGGTGACGTTCGGGTTTTCGCTCGGCAGTTTGGCCTGGTCGGGTGCGATTGACCCGCCAAGTACCCGGGTCTCCGCCATTTCCAGCGATTGCTGCGCCTGACCTGTGTGGCCCGCGGCGAGCGACGCGCGGGCGGTGCGCAGATAGTCACGCGACGGCGCATCCAGACTAAGCCCTGGTGACGGCAACGTCGGCGCGCTGGTCCCGCGGGTATCGGCGGAGACGATGTTGCTTGCCTTGTTCGATCGCGGCAGCGAGTCGCGGTCGCCATGGTTCAGGCCCGCCTGGAAACCGGCCGACGAATCCACGGACGGCACCTGAGCCAGAGCCGATACGGCGACCATGCCAAGCAAGCCGGCCGTTGCGAGTTTCATGATGATCATTCGAACGGGTTCCTTCAATCGTTACGGACTTTCGGCTTCGTCGCTTTCCGCGGTTATCACCGCTGCCATTGGCCATCGGCGTTCTGTTGATGGTTCAGGTTCTCACGGTGCGTGTCTTTCGGCGTTGCTGGTCTGCAAAATGCCGAACCAGGAAGCTGAAGAGCAGACTCGGAATCTACCTAAGTCCACATGGCTATCGGACAGACCCGATGCAGACGCGGTGAATGACGTTTCGGTGCCGTGACCCTCTTCTCAATTCGCGGTTGAAAGAAAGCCCCGGCGGTTAGGCCAGGGCATAAAGTCAGGGGGGAATTCGCCCCGCGAGGGGCGGCCACAAAACGCTTCTTATGCCGGGGCAGACCGGCGAAACTTGTGACACCATCACTGTAGTCGATTTGTATTCACCCAGAACAGCTGCGGAATCTACCTATGCTCTGGCGGCCACGGCGCCGCGAATGCCACGTCGACACCGATGAGAAATCATGTTATGTTAAGAATTCGGCGAGGAGCCAATGCTCCTGAGGTCGATGTCAAAATGCCAAAAACTCAATTACCTTCGACCAAAACGGCACGACGCGCGGAACCTTCGCGTGGCCCTGAAGAGCTGCCGGTAGGCTTCCCAATCGTTGGCATCGGTGCATCGGCGGGCGGCCTCGATGCCTGCAAGAAACTCGTTAGCGCGCTACCGGCGAAAACCGGCATGGCGTTCATCCTGATCCAGCATCTCGATCCAACGCACGAAAGCATGATGGTCGATCTGCTGGCCGCTCACACACCGATGACGGTACTACAGGCAGCCGATGGCATGGCAATCGAGCGCGAGCACCTCTATGTCATTCCTCCCGGCACCTATTTGTCGGCGGCAAACGGCATGCTGCGTGTGTCAACACCCCAGGCACGCCACGGCGCTCGCCTGCCTTTCGACTTTCTGCTGCACTCCCTGGCCGCCGATCGGGGTGCCTCCGCCATCTGCGTAGTGCTTTCCGGGTCCGGTGCGGACGGCAGTCTGGGACTGAAATCAATCAAGCAACGCCACGGGCTGGTGATCGCACAGGATCCCGAAGAGGCCGGCTTCGACGGCATGCCGCGCAGCGCAATCATGACCGGCGCGGTGGATTTTGTCCTGCCGATCGAGAAGATGCCCGAGGCGCTTGGCAAATATGGGCGCCGGATCGCCTTGACGCAGACGCGGAACGGCACACGTCCGGCGGAAACCACGCAAGACTGGTTGCCCGAGATTATCGAGCTGCTGCGTGTAAAGACCGACCATGATTTCACACTTTACAAGCAAGGCACGCTGCGCCGCCGGATCGAGCGGAGGATGGCGATGGCGGCAATGGACAGCGACGATATGTATCGCTATCTGGATGTGCTGCGCGGCGATCCGAACGAGTTGGACCTGCTCGCCCGGGATTTGCTTATCAACGTCACCAGCTTCTTTCGCGATCCCAAAGTCTTCGAGCAGATCGCTAAAACGATTGTTCCTGAACTGCTCAAGGGCCGCCCGCCCGACCAGGCGATCCGCATCTGGGTCGCGGGTTGTAGTACCGGCGAGGAAGCGTATTCCCTGGCCATGATCTTCCAGGAGCAAATCACGGCGGCACGGAGCGACGTTAAGCTGCAGGTGTTTGCTTCCGACGTAGACGCGGATGCCATCGCCCAGGCAAGGGAAGGCCTGTACTCGAAAGCGATTGAAGGCGACATGTCGCTCGAGCGCCTCGCCCGCTTCTTCACCAAAGACAAACACGGCTACAAGATCGTGTCGGAACTGCGCGCTTTGGTCATTTTCACCGTGCAGGACGTGTTGACCGATCCGCCGTTCTCTCGCATCGACCTGATTTCCTGCCGCAATCTGCTGATCTATTTACGGCCCGACGCGCAGGCGAGGGTCATCTCGTTGTTCCATTTCGCGCTGCGAGAGAGCGGCATTCTGCTGCTTGGCAGTTCGGAAACGGCCGGTGAAATCGACGGAGGATTTGAGGTGATCGCAAAACCGGAGCGAATTTACCGGCAGATCGGACGATCCCGTTCAGGTGAACCCGGTCGTGCGCCCGATTCCAGCCGGACCACCGCGGGGTCTGGGCTCGATCATGCGCCATCGCGGCAAACGGTGCTGGCGGAGTTATGCCGGCGACTGGTGCTGGACACCCATGCGCCGGCCGCCGTCCTGGTCAATCGCAAGCTGGAATGTCTGTTTTCGCTGGGACCGGCCGACCGCTATCTGCGCGTCGCTCCAGGCGGCGCCACCCATGACTTGCTGGCGATGGCGCACGAGGATATCCGGACCAGGCTCAGGTCCGCCATCCAGCAGGCCATCAAAGCGAATGCGCGCACCGTGGTGACCGGAGGCCGAACCAGCCACGATGGCCGGCCGATCGCGTTCAGCATCGACATCCAGCCGGTTACCAGCGAAGGCGAGGCGCTGCTGCTGATTTGCTTCGTCAACGAGACGGTACCGGAGCCGGCGAAGGGGCGTCCCGCCAGAACCGGGGAACCGCCGGAGGTCGCCACGCTCGAACAGGAACTCGAAGCCACGCGAGCCGAGCTTCAGGGCGCCATCCGAGCGCTGGAAATATCGAGCGATGAGCAGCGCGCAATCAACGAAGAAGCGTTATCCGTGCAGGAGGAGTTCCAGTCGACCAACGAAGAGCTGCTAACATCGAAAGAGGAGTTGCAGTCGCTGAATGAGGAGCTGACCGCACTCAACAGCCAGCTCCAGGAAACGCTGGAGAAGCAGCGGACGACCGCCAACGATCTGCAAAATGTGCTTTACAGTACCGATGTCGCGACAATCTTTCTCGATGCGCACCTTAATATCCGCTTCTTCACGCCAGCCACGCGGGCGTTGTTCAATGTCATTCCCGGCGACGTCGGGCGGCCGCTCGCGGATCTCAGGTCGCTGGCCGCCGATGACGCATTGCTGGAGGATGCGAGAACGGTCCTGCAAACTCTGGCGCCGATCGAACGCGAGATCGAAGCGCGGACCGGGTCCTGGTATGTCCGCCGCATCCTGCCGTACAAAACTCAGGACAATCGGGTCGAAGGCGTCGTCATCACGTTCTCCGACATTACATTGCGGGCCCAGGCGGCGGACGCCATGGGCGTGGCGCAACGCCAGGCGGAGCAGGCCAATGTCGCGAAATCGCGCTTCCTCGCAGCGGCCAGCCATGATCTCCGCCAGCCACTGCAGACCCTTGTCCTGCTGCAAGGGTCATTGACGAAAGTCATCGAGGGCGAGGCTGCCCGCAAGCTGCTCACCCGGCTGGACCAGGCACTGAGCGCAATGTCGGGTATGCTGAATGCGTTGCTGGATATCAACCAGATCGAGGCCGGCACGGTGCGCGCCGAAATGATTGACTTTCCGATCAACGATCTGTTCGACCGGATGAAGGATGAGTTCGGCTATCACGCAAGGGCAAAGGGCATCGACCTGCACGTGGTCCGGTGTGGCGTCAGGGTGCACAGCGACATCCGTCTGCTGGAACAGATGCTGCGCAACCTGCTTTCGAACGCGGTGAAATACACCAGGCAGGGCAAGGTGCTGCTCGGCTGCCGCCGGCACGCGGGGATGCTGAGCATCGAGATCTGGGACACCGGGATCGGCATTCCCGATGACGAGTTTCAGGCGATATTTGAAGAATACCACCAGCTCAACAATGCCGCGCGCGAACGCAGCCACGGGCTTGGCCTCGGGCTGTCCATCGTGCAGCGGCTCGGAAAGTTGATGGGCCATCGCGTACGAGTTGGTTCGCGTTTGGGCAAGGGTTCCGTGTTCGCCATCGAAATCGTGCGCGAGCCGGTTGAAGTTGAAGCGATATTCGAACACCAGAAGCGGGCCGCGCATGATCAGCCGGGAGTCGACGCCACACTCGCCGCCGAAATCCTGGTCATCGAGGACGATCCGCAGATGTCCGATCTTCTGGCAGTCGTGCTCGCCGAGGAGGGCTATCGGACATCGACGGCGCCGGACGGCGTCACCGCGCTGGACCTGGTCGCGCGTGGCGTGGTTCACCCGGATCTCGTCCTGGCGGACTTCAACCTGCCGAACGGGATGAATGGCATTCAGGCCACGGCGAAGGTCCGTGAAGCGCTGCGCCGCGAGATTCCGGTCGTCATCCTGACCGGTGACATATCCACCAACACCCTGCGCGATGTCGCGTCGCAGAATTATGTTCAGCTCAACAAACCGGTGAAGCCTCAGGCGCTGCTGCACGCGATCAAGGACCTGCTGCCGATATCGCGGCCCGTGCCTCGGCTGGCGGCCACCAACCCGGGATCGCCGATCGTCTACATCGTTGATGACGACGGCAACCTGCGCGAGGGGATTCGCGATCTGCTGGAGGAAGCCGGCCACGCCGTCGAAGATTACGCGTCGTGCGAGGCGTTCCTTGAGGCCTGGCACCCTGGGCGCGACTGCTGCCTGATCGTCGATGCTTACTTGCCCGGGATGAGCGGGCTCGACTTGCTAAAGCAGTTAAAGGACGCGGGGCACCTGCCGCCGGCCATCATGATCACGGGCGATGGCGACGTCCCCATCGCGGTTCAGGCGATGAAGGCGGGGGCTTCGGATTTCATCGAGAAGCCGGTCGGACACGAGGAACTGGCCGCCAGTGTCGCGCGCGCGCTGGAACAGGGGCGCGATGCCGGCAGAAGAACCGCCTGGCAAGCAGACGCCGCAGGTCACGTCGCGGGTCTTACCACGCGGCAGCATCAGATCATGGACCTGGTTCTCGCCGGACATCCCAGCAAGAATATTGCCGCCGATCTTGGCATCAGTCAGCGAACTGTCGAAAATCATCGTGCATCGATCATGAAAAAGACCGGATCGAAGTCACTGCCGGCGTTGGCGCGGCTGGCGGTCGCGGCCGAGGAGCTCGCGAAAAATTAGCGCGAGACACGCGAGCCGAAGCTCCAGATCGTCTTTGTGCCTGAAGTGCGCCTGACGGGATAAGGTGTTTCCGGCGGGAGGCCAAATCTTGTCTGGTAAATACAACGGCGATGCGGCCGTCGGATCTGAAGTGCCGCGTCTGAAGCATTCCACGGCGAATCCACGACAATCAAGCTGCCACTCTATCGCATGGTCATTGGGGTCGTGAGTCAGTCGGCAAGCACCTGTCCCGGCGGACATATATCCCGGCTTTCGATACGGGCCCCATCACGGCCCGGCCTCCGCGAAGGCCCCGTGGCGTCGTTATCGGCCGCGACGGGGATTGCGCCTGGGGACCAATCTATTGCCTGATTCGCGAGATCTTCGTCCCTTCGATGCTGATACCGGCCATCAGCCCTTGCTGATCGAAAATGAAGGCATAGGCATCATCCTTCAGCGTCGAGGTGGTCAGGTTCCGGGCAATGCCCTCGTTGACGATGACGACTGTCGGCCCAGTACCGATCTCCAGTCCTTGCGACCGGTGGATATAACTGATCGCCCGGTTGCTCATCAGGAAGACGGCGTAGCTATAGGATTGTGCACCCGCCTGCAGTCCCCATGAGCCAGTGAACGAATTATAATAGCCGTCGATCTTCGATCCTTGCTTCAATTCGCCTTCGCCATACGCACCACCGAACACGAAGCCAGCTTTGACGATGTTCGGGAAAATAAGTATGGCTTTGGCCGATTTAGCGATGGCCGCAGCGGCGGGATTGGTTCGGTAAAGCAATTGCAGGGCCTGATCGGAGTCACGATTGAGCTCGTCGATTGTCGCCGCCGCCGCATGCGCGCGATCAGGTATCGTCACCGGTGCCAAGGTGGCCGCGGCGAGCGCGGTTGCCAGGAAAAGGCTTCGGGTCTTTATCATTGTTCTGGTCCTGTTTCGAGAGTTGTACGGGTCGCGTCGCCGAGAGGTGTGAACTGTTTCGAGTCTACGGCCCGATGAACCCGGCGCCAGGGTCGGAAAATACCTGGTCGCCGGCGGATCTGGTGGGCGGACAGCGTCGTTCCGCGAGCCGCCGTGCCGGCACCAGGTAGATTCCGAGGCTGCGGCTGCCGGTCGCCTCAGGCGATATTGCGTGGAGGGCCCGACCCCTCGCCCCTGTCAATGGAAAGCCATGCAAATGTCAGATGATACGCTGATCGCCGTTTTCGCCAATCATGAGCAGGCGGAACGGGCGATAAAAGATCTCGCCGACGGCAAATTCGATATGAAGCACCTTAGCATCGTCGGCCAGGGGTACCACACCGAGGAGAAAGTCATCGGCTTCTACAACACCGGGGACCGGATCAAATTCTGGGGCAAGCGCGGCGCTTTCTGGGGCGGCCTCTGGGGGTTGTTCTTCGGCGGTGTGTTCCTGATGGTGCCCGTCGTTGGCCAGGTGATGGTCCTTGGCTATCTGGCAACCGCGGTTGCCTCAGCCATCGAGGGCGCGATCGTCGTCGGTGGCCTGAGTGTGCTCGGCGCCGCACTTGCCAGCATCGGCGTGCCAAAGGACAGCGTCCTCCAGTACGAGACCGCTCTGAAGGCGGATGAATTTCTGGTCACCGCGCATGGCTCGGATGCGGAACTGGCCCGCGCCCGGACAATTCTCGCCGCCGCGGGTCCGGTCAGCCTTGCCGTGCATCGCGCCTCGACGCCCGCTCTCGCCACTTTAAGTTGATTGCAGAAACCACCGGTTCGGTTGAGTCGTTGCCGAGCCGGCCATCAGTACATCGCAAGTGCTCACTTGAATACAGCGGACTGCGAGGGGTGGTCGATCGTGCTCAAATTCCCGGGAGAGCCCAAAAAGATCAAAACCGAACTCGCGGCGATGACGGCCATGGCAGTGAAATCAGCCGAGCCTGACCAGGACATGATGGGTGACGCCGTCATCCGATAATTTCAGGCGCAACGGCCGCTCCACGATTACCCTTCCGTCTGACTCGGCCGACGCGATGCCTTGGCTGACCCCTTCCGGATTCTCGACCATAACCTCGTAGTGCGCCGAGCGGTAGCGGAGAGTCATCTCGAAGCGCGGCCATGTCTTTGGAATGCACGGGTCCAGCGCCAGGATATCCCCGAGCAAGCGTGCACCGAGAATGCTCTCGATGCCAGCACGCTGCATCCAGCCACCCGAGCCGGTATACCAGGTCCAGCCTCCTCGGCCGACATGGGGCGGGGCGGCATAGACGTCAGCCGCGACGACATAAGGTTCTACCTTATAGCGATGGACATCGGACCGCGTGCGGGCATGATTGATCGGATTGAGCAACGAGAACAGCTTGGCGGCCTTGTCACCTTCGCCCAGAGCTGCGAATGCCATGACCGACCATATGGCTGCATGCGTATACTGGCCGCCATTTTCGCGGATACCTGGCGGGTAACCCTTGATGTAGCCAGGATCGTGCGGTGTCTTATCGAATGGCGGTGTGAACAGCAGCGCCAGTTGATCGTCCGGCCTGATCAGGTCGCGCTCGACCGCCGCCATGGCATGCGCTGCACGCTTGCGGTCTCCCGCCCCGGACAGCAAAGCCCATGATTGCGAGATCGAATCGATACGGCATTCAGCGTCCATCGCCGACCCGAGAGGCGTGCCGTCGTCGAACCAGGCACGCCGGTACCAATCGCCATCCCACGCCTCGCGTTCGAGCGAGGTTCGCAGTACCTCGGCATGCGTTCGCCACGTCGCGGCGCGGGACGTCTCCTGACGCAGGTCAGCGAGTGGCGCGAATGCATTGAGCGCCTTGTAAAGCAGCCAGCCGAGCCAAACGCTTTCGCCCCGGCCAAGTTCGCCGACGCGGTTCATGCCGTCGTTCCAGTCGCCGGCGCCAATCAGCGGCAGTCCATGAACACCGACACCGAGACTGGCATCGAGGGCGCGCGCGCAGTGCTCGAACACGGTGCCGACCTCGTCGGAGACCGTTGGCTGAAAGAAGCTGTCCTGCTCTCCAGTCGCCAGCAGTTGCCCTTCGAGGAACGGGACCACCTCGTCCAGCACCGCGCAATCTCCCGTAGCGCCGACATAATGAGCGACGGCATAAGCGAGCCACGCCCGATCGTCGGAAATTCGCGTGCGCACGCCCTGACCCGAGTGCGGCAACCACCAATGCTGGACGTCACCTTCGACGAATTGCCGCGCCGCCGCTCGCGGCAGATGCTCGCGCGTCATCGCCGGCAGCGCGGCGGCAAGCGCCATGCCGTCCTGTAACTGGTCGCGAAAGCCATAGGCGCCGCTCGTCTGGTAGAACCCCGAGCGAGCCCAGACACGGCAGGCAAGCGTCTGATACAGCAGCCAGCCGTTCAGCATGATATCCATCGCCCGATCGGGAGTTTTCACCTGAACCGCCCCGACGAGAGTGTCCCAATAGCGGCCGACATCCTGCAGAACGGCGTCGAGATCGGCAGAGCGGTAGCGTGCAATCAGGCTGCGCGCGTCGATCGCCCGCGCAGCATCGCCCAGGAAAAAGACAATTTCGACAACCCCGCCCGGAGGCAGCACGAGTGTTGTCCGTAGTGCGCCGCAGGGGTCGAGACCGGCACCCACGGCGTTGGAGAGTGGTGCTCCGCTGAGCGCCCTTGGGCTTCGCAGCCCTCCGTCGCGGCCGATGAACTCGCGGCGATCACCCGTCCAGTCCGTCTGACGGCCCGCGAGATCGGCGAAAGCAACCCGCGATGCGAAGGCAGCGTGCCACGGATTGCGCGCGAACATCGCACCCGTCTCGGGGTCGATCTCGGTCGACACGAAGGCCGCGGATGTGGTCCGTGATGGACCGAGCACCCATTCCACGTAGGCTGTCACCGAAAGACGTCGGGTGCGGCCCGACACATTCATCAGCGTCAGGCGAGATATCTTGATCGGATCGCCAATTGGCACGTACTGCAGCAGATCGGTCGCGATGCCGTGTGCGTCATGCTCGAACCGGCTGTAGCCCCAACCATGCCGGGCCACATAGGTCGCGCTGTCGCGGCGGATCGGTTGGGCGGTTGGGCACCACAGTTCCCCACTCTCCTCGTCGCGCACATAAAACGCCTCTCCCGGGCGATCGGTGACCGGGTCGTTGGACCACGGTGTGAGCTGGTGCTCGCGGCTGTTGACCGACCAGGTATAGCCGCTGCCCTCGGCCGCCACCTGAAACCCGAAAGCCGGGTTGGCGATGACATTGATCCAGGGCGCCGGCGTGGACTGGCCGGGACCGAGGGTCGTTACATATTCCCGCCCGTTCTCGGCGAAGCCGCCGAGCCCATTGAAGAACTCGGGTGCCGGCTGTGAGGATTCCGCAGCGAACGTGGGGGACGCAGGTTCTGCTTCGAGACCAGTCGTCACGCCCTTTCGATCAGTCCGGACAAGTTCTTTGGGTTCCGGCACACGGTCGAGTTGATCGGCGAGAGACCCACGCTGTCCCACCAGAACGACCCGTGCCACCGACGCAAGCAACGCTCGAGCTTCCCCCGAAATCAGATCGGCGCGCAGCAAGAGGATGCGGCCCTGCTGTCGACCCATATCAGACGGCGGCGACGACTTACCCGTTCGGACCAGCGTCTCCAGCGCGATCTGTAAATCCTGAACGTAGGAGGACGCACGCTCGTTCAGGATTACCAGATCCACCGCGAGTTGCTTCATTCGCCAGTATTCATGTGCCTGAATCAGTTGGCGAGCGAGATCGAGATGTTCGACGTCAGCGATGCGCAGCAGGACAACCGGCAGGTCGCCGGAAATACTCATGGGCCAGAGACCCGGCTGCTCGCCAGCGCCGCGCAGGATAGTGTCGGAGGACGGTCGCATGGCCGGCCCGGCATGCAGCAGGTGCCCGGCGAGCCGTTGGAACAAGCTGGCTTCGCCTGCGTCGACGCCCAGATGGTGAAGCTGCACCTGCGCCTGGGTCCATGCCAGCGTGGCCGCTCGCTCGAACGCGAAGCTGTCGCGATGCTTGTCGACGAGGTCAAGGACCGCTTCTCGTGTCGCGGCGACCACGGTCCAGAACGCGATCCGCGCGATCCCGCCAGGCGCGATCCGGACACGGCGGCGCAGGGCGAAGATCGGATCGAGTACGGTGCCAGTGGTGTTGGACAAATTCCGGCTATCGAGCACGGAGATCGGAGTATGGACACCATGGCCACGGCCAAGGAACCGGGCCCGGTCGGTTTCCACCTCCGGCTTCCCGACAAGCTCGCCATCGACGATCGCCAGATGCGCGGCCCAGATTTCCTGGTCCGTGGGTGATCGGCGCCGCCTGGTCGCCAGGACGACACCCGGATCGGCGAGATATTCGGTGGCGACAAACAACTTCATGAACGCCGGATGCGCGACGTCGTCAGCCTGCAAGCCAAGCACCAGTTCGGCGTAGGACGTCACGTCGATTTCGCGGACGCGGTCGCCATCATTCGCGATCGAAACCCGCCTGACCTCGGCGTCGTCCTCGGCCGAGACGAGCACGTCCATCGTTGTCGTGAGAGTTCGGTCGCGCCGCGAGTACTCGGCGCGGTCCTCGTTGAACGCGACTTCATAGTGATCGGGCTCGACACCGCTTGGCTGGAAGCCGGCAGACCAAACATCGCCGCTGTGCACGTCCCTGAGGAAGACAAATGAACCCCAGTCGTCGCAGGTGGGATCCTCACGCCAACGGGTCACCGCGAGACCCCGCCAACGGCTGTAACCGGAGCCAGCGGCTGTTAGCATTACGGCGTATCTTCCGTTGGACAGCAGGTGAGTGGTCGGCGCCGCAGTGTGCGCGGTGGTCAGCCGCCTGCCGCCTTGCGGCCCCATCTCCCTCACCCGTGCGTCCGACTTCGCGTCTGCTGCCCAGGGACGCACCACGGCGACGTCTCTGGGCGTGCGCTCCTGCAGCAGCAATTCGGTTGCCTTGACCATGGGTTCGGCATGGAAACGCGCCCGCATCGCGCCATCCTGCAAAGCATCGGCGATGGCCACGATGGTCATGCCCTGATGATGCGCCATGTAGGCGCGGACGATTGCGACGCTCTCGCCTTCCGGCAGCCGGCTGGGCGTGTAATCCAGCGCCTCGTAAAAACCGTAGCGACCGCGCGCTCCAATGCCCTCGAAACGTGCGAAGTTGCGTGTCGCGGCCCGTGGATCGACCATCGTCGCGAGCGCGGTCGCGTAGGGTGCTACGACGGCATTCTCGCCCAGACCGCGCTTCAACCCGAGGCCCGGGACACCGAAGTTCGAGTATTGGTAGGTGAACTCCAGGTCGCGGGCGTTGTACGCGGACTCTGACACGCCCCAGGGCAAACCCAGAGCCCCGCCATAGGCGATCTGCCGCCGCACGACGAGGTGGTTGGTTTGTTCGATCAGGCTTCCCGCCGGCGCGCGCATGATCAGCGAGGGCATGAGATATTCGAACATCGATCCTGACCAGGAGATCAGTGCGGCACCGCGCGCGATTGGGGTCACCGCCCGGCCGAGGTGGAACCAATGGCGGGCCGGAACATCGCCCTTGGCGATGGCGATGAAGCTCGCCAGTCGGGCCTCGGAGGCGAGGAGATCGTAGCAACTTGGGTCTAGTGTGCCCTCCTGCACCCGATAGCCGATCGACAGCAGCTTGCGAACGGGGTCGAGCAGAAAGCCGTAGCCCATCTCGAGCGCCGTGGTCCGCGCAGTCATTTCGAGGGATGCGATGCGTGCCGCCAAGGTTGTGGCGGCGTCCGGCGACTGCGTGAGGTCACGCCGGTGACTCTCGATTGAACGACGCGTTGCCCCGATCCAGAACAGCATGTCGGCGCCCGCGTCGTCACCCCGTTCGGCGGCGACGGCGGCCGCAATGTCGGCCATGGTCTCGGCCCGCGAGGCGAGATCCGCGAGAAGCTGAGAGATAGTCTGCTCGTTCGCGTCGGCCTGACAGATGCCGGCCGCGAGTCCGGAAAAGCTTTCGTCGAACTGGTGCCAGGTCACGATCTGAGTCCGCCGCCCGTCGCGTAGCTGCTGGGTCGCCTCACGCGCGAGATCCAGGGCATCCGCGATCCCGGCCAGGCGCTGAGTCGCGACCGGTGCATGGACGTTCCACTCCCGGCAGGCATTGGCGAGAGTGAGCAGGTGTCCGGCGAGGTTCCCGCTGTCGACGGTGGAAACGTAGGGCGGATCGAGCGGGCGCAAATCGCGCGTGTCGTACCAGTTGAAGCAATGCCCGCGAAACCGGGCGAGTCGGCCCATGGTTGCGAACGTCGCCTCCAGCCGTTCGACCGCTTCGTTGGTGCCCAACCACGCGAAATCGCGGGCGGTCGCCACTGACAGGAGATACAGGCCCAGATTGGTCGGGGAGGTCCGGTGGGCCAGGGCCGGAACCGGGTCCTCCTGGAAATTGTCCGGTGGCAACATGTTGTCGGCGGCGGTGACGAAGGTCTCGAAAAACCGCCAGGTACGGCGAGCGATCAGCCGCAACGTTTGGGCTTCGGCGCTCGATACGGGCCGCCGCCCAGAGGCCTGAGGCGATCGGCTGGCCCAACGCGCGAGTGCGGGTGACGCAATCCACAGGCACGCGAGCGGCATAGCCAAGGGCCATGAACCATGCCCGGAAACCAATGCAACCGGCATCGCCAGGGCGCCGAGAACGACTCCTCCGGCCATTGCACGATAAATGCCGACGAGGTCGAGTCGCGGACCGATTGTTGCCTGGGCCGCCGTCACCCATTCCAGCAGATGTCGGTGCGTGACGAACACCCGTGCCAGAGTACGCGAGATCGCGTCGATCATCAGCCACGCCTGATGCGCCAGGAACGCGCCAGTGAGCGCCGACTGTGCAAGCGCGGTCCGTAAATCGGAGCCAAGCGCGCCAAGATGGCTGAGCGGCATGATCCCCGCGCGGCGCGGCACGACCGCGCTGATGACTGGAATGAGAGACGGTACCAAGATCGTCAGCAGGATGAAGCCGGTCCACACCGCCGAGGCGGCGAATGGCAAGGCGAAACCCGCCAACAGGGACAGCATACAAGCCGGCGCCGACAGTGTGCGCCGCAGATTGTCGAGCATCTTCCAACGGCCGATCGCTGGCACGCCGCCGCGCACCTGATCCGTGTCGCCGAACGTCCCCCGGCCGAACAACCACGGCAGCAATTGCCAGTCGCCGCGGGCCCAGCGATGGTGGCGCAACGCGTCGACATCGTAACGGGTTGGAAAGTCTTCGACGACCTCGACATCCGACGCGAGCCCGGCGCGCGCGAAGCTGCCCTCGAACAAATCGTGGCTGAGCATGGTCGAGTCAGGTACCCGGCCAGCGAGCGCGGCCTCAAACGCATCGACATCGTAGATGCCCTTGCCCGCGTAAGAGCCTTCGCCGAACAAATCCTGGTAAACGTCGGAGACTGCGGCGGCATAAGGGTCGATGCCGTTCATGCTGGAAAATACGCGCTGGAACAGGGAACCCTCGCGGCGAACCGGCAATGAAGGAGTGACCCGCGGTTGCATCACGCCGTGGCCCGCCACGACCCGGCCCACGGTCGCATCATAGCGCGGACGATTGAGCGGATGAGCCATTTTGCCGATCAGGCGGAGGACCGTGTCGCGCGGTAACCTGGTGTCGGCATCGAGCGTAATGACGTAACGAACTCCCGCGGGCACCTTTGGGGGTTGCCCACCAGAATGCTTCGATGAGGGATCCAGGAAATTCGTGTCGGTCGCGCCACGCAGCAGCCGGTTCAGTTCGTGCAGTTTGCCGCGCTTGCGTTCCCAGCCGATCCAACGGGCCTCACTGTCGTTCCAGACCCGCTTACGGTGGAGCAGCACGAAACGGTCGCCGCCAGGCCCTGGGCCGTGCCGGCGGTTGAGCCGGGCGATGCCGGAAACCGCCGCGTCCAGCAACACCGCATCGCCGTCGATTTGCTCAGTCGCGGCATCCAACCAGTCGGAGAGCAGCGCGAAATGCAGATCGCCGCCTGAACTCGCCAGATAATGGACCTCCAGACGCTCGATCTGTTCGGCAATTGCCTCTGGCGTCGTGAGCATCATCGGCACCGCGACGATCGTCCGCAGGTGCTTGGGCACGCCACCGCGGAGCTCCATGGTCGGCAGCAGCGTCGCACCGAAACACCACGTTATTCCGCGATTGACCAGAGCGACCGCCACGTCGATCGCGGGGATCGCTCCCAAGATGCCAAGCAGGCACAGTATAACCGGGTCGAGCCCGTGCGTGTGCAGGATGCTCAGAGGTATGGCGAGAAGGACCGCCGCGATCGCAATCCCGCCACCGACATATCCGCCAATGCCGAACCTCTGAATGAGCCGTGCCGCCAGAGTGCTCAGCGGTGGCCGGAAGCCAATCTCCGCTTCAAATTTTGGGCGTCCGCCGGCGAGAAGGTGATAGCCGGAATCACCCCGACGTGCGTCCTCCACCGTGTCTTGTGTGCGAGGCGCCTGGTTCGCCGCCTGTGCCACGGCGCGCGCAACGTCGAGCTCGGTGCGATTCGCGCCGCGCGCCAGTTTCTCGATGGCGCCGCGGTAGAGATTGCGGGTTGGGAAATCCATGTCGCGAAACGAACCGGCGTTGGCGAGCACGCGGTCAACGAGGCTGACGCGTTCGACCAATTCCGGCCAATCAACGTCGGAGATCAGGCGCATACTGGTGATGATGTTGCGCACCGTGACGGTCGCGGAGCCCTGCCGCTGGTGTTCGTCGCGCACGACCGCGTCCGCCGTCGATCCTTGTGTCGAAAGCTGCTCGTCGAGCCACGTCAGCGCCGGGTTGATCCTGGAGTCCTGGTCACGCAGCCGGTGCACCAGTTGGACGGCGAACGCATCCGGGATTGCCTTGCCTCCACGTTCCGCGAGCACAGCCGAGACCGGCTCCGCGGCGCGTCCACCGGAACCCAACAACCGGTCGGCCAGACCATCGGCCTCCAGCCGCGCGGCACTGCTGTGCATGATCCGTTCGGCGAGGCGCCGGAGATTTTCGGTCAGCACGATCCGGAGGGTGATGGCGACGGCCCAGAGTTCGCCGATCGTGAGCGGCTGCACCTCCTGATAGGCACTCACGAAGCGGCACAGCAAATCAGCGTCGAAATGGCTATCGGTGTGGGCGACGAAAGCCCAGGCGAGGCTAAACACGCGTGGATATCCCATGAAGGGACCATCCGCCAGCTTCGGCAGTTGTCGATAATACCCTGGCGGCAGAGCCGAGCGGATTTCTCGGATCTGCCGTTCGACCAGATGGTAGTTGTCGACCAGCCATTCGGCCGCCGGCGTAATCGCACGACGTTCGTCGATGGCTTTGACGACCGCGCGGTAGGCGCCGAGCAGGATGGCTCCATTGTCGGCGAGGCGGCCGGCCAGCGGATAAACCCTGGCTGGCTTTGGTGTCACGGGCTGAGCGGCTGCCAGGCTTCGCGCGTGCTCCTCCAGGCGCTCGGCACTGAACAGCTCCTCACGAACGGGTTGGTCGCTGTGCCAAGGAGAGGGCGACGAAAATGTCGACGGCCCGCGCTGTGGGACGCGGTGTGTGAAGAATGTCAATTCGACCTTTCTGAGGGGCGGTAGCGCGTGTTGAGCACATGAGCCCAGTTGGCGCGGGAAACTCGCACGCCTCGGCGGCTTTCATGGCTAGCACGGAACCATGGCGTGGCCAAGAATGGTCCATAATTACAACGGCGACCGGCGATATTATAACGGCGACCGGCGATTCGAATCCCGGACGGCCGGCACGCATGCCGGAATCAATCTTTTGAAATTCCGGGACAATCAGGCCGCCAACAGACCGGACGTGGCGGGAACCCGCTGTCCTCTGCGCGTCCAATCCAAGGCCGGAGCGGCTTGCGTGTCCGTGCTGACACTGTGATGGGCCAAAACGACAGAATCGAACGTGGTCCGGAGTCTGACTCCAAGACTGGTCCGCGACATCTGCTTGTGGCTGGACGAAACCAATTGGAGGCCGGTGATTTTGTCGGCGCGCGCGGTGCCGGTCATCGCGAAGCTGAAGCTGCAATTGCGTATTTTCTGAATCAACGAAGCCGTCGAGCCCGGAGAACATCTCAGCCTTTGCCCTCCACCGCACGCGATAGGCGCTGATCGGCCCGTTCAAGTGCTGCTGGGCCATCTGCACCGTCGCCGGGCCTTCGGTCTCGCACTCGATGAACAGCTTGTTGGGCGGCACGTCGAAAGCGCGCGCCTGCGCCCGGCCAGTTCGTCGGGCGTCTGGGAGGTGCCGGCCAATCAGCTGCAGGCCGACGCTGAAGACAGCCGAATCTTGCCGTGTAACCGGGCTTCTGCTTCAACTGAGCCTGACCTGCCACCCAAAGGCCGGTGCGGGGGATCGCCTTTCCCCGCCAAAACGGGAGAAAGCGCTTCATGTCGATCATTAGTCGTCGGACGTTGCTTGCCGGAACCGGCTCGATCCTCGCCTCCGTAGGCGCGACGCGTGCTGAGACGGTCAAACCGAAAGTCACGGTGATCTCGCAATGGAGTGCCGGCAGCGACGGACTGGCCATCAGCACACTCGGCAAGCGTTTCGAGGCCGAAGGGGGCATCTGGGAACACAACCCCGTGCCGGGTTTCACGACCGACATGATGAACAAATTGCGCGCGCAAATCATTGCCGGCGATCCGCCGGCGGCGTCACAGCTCAAGGGTCCGGAAATTGCCGCATGGTCGAAAATCGGCGCCGTGGTCGATCTGGACGATCAGGTCAAAGAGGCCGGTTACGAGGCCGTGGTGCCTGCCGAACTGGCGCGGTTGAGCAAACCATACGGCCATTGGATCGCGCTGCCGATCCAGGCGTACCGCATCAACACCCTGTTCATCTCCAAACCGGCCGCCGATCGCGTCGGCGTCACCAAACTCCCCGCCACATGGGCTGAGTTCAACGCCATTGCCGAAAAGATGAAAGCCGCGGGTATCACTCCGGTGGCGAATGGCGGCCTGAAGTGGGACGACGGCATGAAGTGGGAGATTGCGCTTTGCGGTATCAGCCCCGGCGCTTATCGAAAGGCGGTGATGGAACTCGACGACAAGACGTTGCAAGGGCCCGAGGCACTGGCGGCGTTCCGCCAGCTCCGCAAGCTCGGAGACTGGTCCGACCCGGGCGCAGCGGGTCAGCACTACAGCACTTTCATGGCCCGTTTCATGAAAGGCGACATGGGCATGTTGCTGATGGGCGGTTGGGCGCAGGGTGTGTTCAAGAACGCCGGCTTCAAGTTCTCCGACTATCTGATCGGTCCGGCGCCGCAGGATGACGGGCGGATCGCATTCGATCTGAATTCTGACGAATTTATCTTCTGGGAGAAAAAGCAGCCGGAATATCAGGCAGGCCAGAAGCTGCTCGCGCAGATTGTCATGTCCAAGGATTTCGGGCCGATGTATTCGCAAATTACCGGGTCGATCCCGGTGCGCACCGATACCGACCTCGCCGCTCCTGGGTTCAGCGACGGTCAGCGCGAGGCGGCGCATGCCATGGCCGAGGCGGTGAAGTCCGACCGGGTCGTACTTAGTCTCGCGCACAACATGGCGCAGACCAATCAGATTACCGCGGCAATGATCGACGTGCTGACGGAATACGTGCACGACAGCCGCATCAGCCCCGAGGAGGGCCAGAAGCGACTGGTGGCCGCGGTCGACAATGTCCGCTGAATTGCGCGCCGCATGACGTTGCGGGAACGCTGGGGGCGCGTTCTGCCGCATTTGGTGATCTGGCCGCCGATTGTCATCAGTTGCGCTTATGTGCTGGTGTTCAGCGCCTGGACGGTGTGGGTCTCGTTCACTCGGTCCACGCTGTTGCCGGAATATAGTTGGGCGGGCTGGCGCAACTATTCGACGATGCTGGCAACGCGTAACTGGCAGATCGCTTATACCAACCTGTTCATTTACGGCGTTTGCTTTGTGGTGTTCACGATGGCGGTGGGCCTGCTGCTGGCTGTGCTGATCGATCAGCGCGTCCGAGCGGAGAATGTGTATCGGGCGATCTTTCTCTATCCGCTTGCGGTTTCCTTCGTGGTGACCGGGACGGTGTGGGGCTGGCTGCTGAACCCGACGATCGGTGTGCAGAGTTTGGTGCGAGGTCTGGGCTGGACCAGCTTTCGGTTTGACTGGCTGATCGATCGGGACATGGCGATCTATACCATCGTGATTGCCGGCGTGTGGCAGGCCTCAGGCTTTGCTATGGCTCTGCTGCTTGCGGGTCTGCGATCGGTAGACGCCGATTTACTCAAATCGGCGCAGATCGACGGCGCAGGACCGGTTCGCATGTATCTGCGCGTGGTGTTTCCCACCATTGGTCCGATCTTCATCGCCGTGCTGGTGATGTTGCTGCAATTCGCCATCAAGACATACGATCTGGTGGTGGCGCTGACCGCGGGCGGCCCAGGACTTGCGTCGACGTTACCGTCGGTGGTGGTTTACGATTTCATGTTTCAGCGTGGGGAACTGGCCGAGGGATCAGCGGCAGCGGTCATGTTGCTGGCATCGCTCGCCATCGTGCTGGTGCCGTACGGGTTGTACCGGCGATGGCAGCAGCGGCGGGCCGGTTCGCATGCCTGACCGTACTGGGCTGGCACGGCTGGCGATCCATACCACGTTGATCCTGCTCGCCGGATTCTTTCTGGTGCCGCTGCTGGTCGTTGTGTTGAATGCGCTGCGCAGCAACTCGGACATCGCGCATACGGGTGTCATCGGACTGCCGCGCGAACTGACCTGGAGTAACTTCAGCCGGACCTGGAGCAGTTACTGCATCTCGGAACATTGTGACGGGGTCCAGCCGTATTTTTGGAATTCGGTGCGGATGGCGGTTCCGGCCACTGCCATTTCCACCATGCTTGGCGCGCTGAACGGTTATTCCCTGGCGCTGTGGCGTTTCCGCGGTGATACGATCGTGTTCGGCATCATGACGCTAGGCGTGTTTCTGCCGGAACAAATGCGGCTGGTGCCATGGGTCATCGTGCTGCGTGACCTTGGACTGTTCAACACGATCAGCGGTCTGGTTTTGATCCATACCGTGCAGGGGATCAGCTTCACGACCTTGTTTTGCCGCAATTACTACACCTCAATCCCCGCCGATCTGTTAAAGGCGGCACGTATCGACGGCGCCGGATTTTTCCGCATTTTCGGGCGCATCGTGCTGCCGCTTTCGCCGCCGATCCTGATCGTGACGGTCATCTGGCAATTCACCGGCATCTGGAACGAATATCTGTATGGCGTCACTTTTTCCGCGGGGGAGCAGCAGCCGATTACCGCCGCTCTGATCGCTCTGAGTGCCCGCCTGAGCGAGGCACCGCAATACGGCGAGCAAAGTGCCGCGGTGTTGCTGGCTGCAGCTCCGACCCTGGTGGTGTATCTGTTCGGCGGCCGCTATTTCTTGCGCGGGCTGACCGCGGGTGCGGTGAAGTAGATGTCGGCACTGACAATTCGCGATGTCTGGAAGCGCTACGGCTCGGCACCGGTGCTGAAGGGCGTCGATCTGGATATCGAGAGCGGTGAGTTCGCGATCCTCGTCGGACCGTCGGGCTGCGGTAAGTCCACACTCCTGAACATCATTGCCGGCCTCGACACTGCCAATCAGGGTAGTATCGAAATTGGCGGCCGGCGGATGGATGGCGTTGCGGCGAAGGATCGCGACATCGCCATGGTGTTCCAGTCTTACGCGTTGTATCCATCGATGACAGTGCGCGGAAATATGACGTTCGGCATGGAATGCCGTGGTGTACCGAAACGCCAACGCATCGAAGCGGTAGACCGGGTCGCAAGGTTGTTGCAGATCGAGGCATTGCTTGATCGCAAACCGTCGCAACTCTCAGGCGGACAGCGCCAGCGCGTGGCGATGGGCCGCGCCTTGGTGCGCGATCCGCTGCTGTTCCTGTTCGACGAACCACTATCAAACCTGGACGCCAAACTGCGCGTCGAGATGCGCATGGAGATCAAGCGGCTGCACCAGCGTATTGGCTCGACAATCGTTTACGTTACGCACGATCAAATCGAGGCCATGACACTGGCGACCCGCATCGCCGTAATGAACCACGGCGAAATCCAGCAATTCGCCGATCCGGACACGGTGTACAACCGTCCGGCGAATTTGTTCGTGGCACGGTTCATGGGCGCGCCGCCGATGAACACGTTACCGGTCCGGGTCACGGAGGAGCGCGGTCAGCTGCACGCAAGCCTTCAGGATGGTGCGACCTGTCTGAAGCTGCCCCTGATGGAGAACGCCGCAACGTATGTCGGGCGTGATGTCGTGTTGGGCATACGGCCGGAGTGTATCGTTGAACATGACCGGCGGTTCGACGGCGGCACGATCCAGGTGGAGGCTCTGGTGGAGATGACCGAACCAACCGGAGCGGAAACCATTGTCGTCATACGCCTCGGCGGGCACGAAGTACTGGCCCGGGTCGCGCCGGACGTCAAATTGAAACCGGGTGAACATGCACGGTTTGCCGTGGACACGCGTAAGATTTGTCTGTTCGATCCGGCGACCGAGCAGCTTATTGGGTGAGGGTAATCGTGCTCAGGTCAGGGCGGCCCCAGAACGACAGGGCTGCGGTGAAGCTGTGTTTCACTGCTGCGGCCCAAACGGCCGAGATTGGCCGGAAGCGAAACATCTGTTCTCGGATGAAAATCGCGAGAAGTTGACTTTCATTTAGGCGTGTGTTGACCGCGGAGACCTCCTCACCAGTCTGAACGATCCGCCACTGTATCATTTGGCGATAGGTGCCGTCCTGACCGGGCGGTGCCTCGGAACATCGCGCCGCACGGGTTTCACGGCGAGTGGAACTAATCCATCTCGCCAAGACCACCATGATGAAGCGTTAGATTATCAACAAGTCATTAGATTGTCACCGTGGCTATCGGTAAAGCGCGCCTGGATCGGTTCGCCAGGTAGTACGTAATTCCCACCGCCGGTGAATTCCACTACGTAATAGACGGTATCCGCACTGCCATTCCCAATGTCCAGGTCGATGGTTAGCGAGGTAGCTGCAGTAGTGCCAATCGCTCCGGTCGCACCCGTGGCACCGAGCATTGCTCCGCTATAGTTTGCGACGCCTGTAGCCGACAGTGGCACGCGCGCTGAATCGACGAGGCTGCCAACCTTGAGCGCCCATGCGCGGCCGAGGGCGTCGGCTCCCACCAGCCCGCTGGCCACCGCGATCTTTGAACGGGCTGCCGCGGCCAACCGTGCAACCAGCGCCTCACCCTCGTCTCCGGCACCCTCGTCTCCGGCACCCGCGTAACAACTCCACAGCCGCAACCCGCCGCTGTCGCCCAGCGCCTCGCAACTCGTGGCAAACCTTAACCCTGTCGGAGGACCGGCCGTCCGAGAACTCCCGGCGCGCCACGACCCGGCCTCCGTCCGACTCGGCATCGCAGCCGGACTTCCGGGCTATCGCCTGGGCCAACAGAACGCCGGGATTTCGCTCATCGCGCCAACCGGGAGGCGCAAGCTGTCCTGCTCTGATGCAAGGGCAATAACCCCGCTCCTGCCGGGACCGTGCGCAAGGCAAAAATCGGTCATTTCGGTTCCGGCCGGCCAGGCGCCGCCGATAACCTCGACCCGGCATGACCGGAACCGGTTCACCTGGAACCCCTGGACGGATCGCAACGGGAATGGCCTGGCCCGTGTCCAGGCAGCCCGCCCCGTACGTCCACGGGCGGCACCCTCGTGCCGCCTCACCACCTCCGCCGACCCCGGCCGCCGACGTGGGCCTTTCCATCGCATTCCAATGGTGCAATGATATCGGCGTCACCGCCACGCCTGGTCCTCCCATGAGCGCTCCCGCGACCCTGTGTCTTAGCATGATCGTCAGGAACGAGTTGGCGAACCTCGAGCGCTGTCTGGCCTCCGTCGCCAACCACATCAGCTGTTGGGTGATCGGCGACTGCGGCTCCACCGACGGAACACCGGAATTCATACGGGCGTTTTTCGCCAAACGCGAGCTGCCCGGCGAATTGTTCAGCGTGCCGGTCGGCGACCTCGACAAGGCCCGTGCCGCGGCGCTGGAGCGGGCGTGCTCCTCCCGGCTGCCGTTCGACTATGCGCTGCTGGGCGATGCCGAGATGGAACTGGTGGTCGAAGACCCCGACTTTCGCACACGGCTCGAAGCACCGTGTTACGACCTCGCGCAACGGTCCGGTGTCAGCTATGGCAATGCGCGACTGCTGCGCCGCGATGCGGCCACCCGCAATTATGCCGCGTATTCGCTGGCACCCGGCGACGCTCCGCTGTTGCTCGGCGTGAAGTGTGTGGATCTCGCCACCGGGGCCAACCGGGCTCGCAAACAGGCGCAGGACATCCGGCTCCTGCTACGCAAGCTCGAGCAGGAGCCAAACAACGGCCATCATCTGTTTTGCCTCGGGCAGACGCTGCAGGACTCCGGGCATCTCGCAGAAGCCGCGAAAGTCTACGCAAAACGGGCCGGGATGGCCAGCTGGGACGAGGAGGCATGGTATGCCCGTGTCCAGGAAGCCCGCTGCCTGCTGGCGTTGAACGACGAAATTGGCTTCCAGCGGACGGCGCTGGCCGCGTTCGATCAGCGGCCGCAGCGCGCCGAGCCGCTGTACGATCTTGCGCGGTTCCATCGCGAGCGCGGCATGACCAATGCGAGCGTGCTGTATGCGGAGGCCGGCCTTGCACTGGATCGCCCGGAACGCAACGCCCGGTTTGTCGAGGACTTTGTTTATACTACGGGATTGCGCGAGGAATACTCGATCGTAGCGTTTTATTCGCCCGACCCGCAGCGCAAGGAGCGTGGCCATGTGGCCGCCGACTGGCTGACGTTGAGCCGGGCTGCGACGCCGGCGGCGCGTGAGCTGGCACGGTCCAACGTCAACTTTTACTGCGAGCCGGCCAAGACGCTGATGCCGTCGTTTCGCGCCCGTCCGGTCGGCTTCACTCCGCCGGAGGGGTGGCAGGCAACAAATCCCTCGATCGCCCGGCGCGGCGATCAGGTCGTGATGGTGCAACGTTGCGTGAATTACACGTTGACCGAGACCGGCGAATATCGCACCGCAGATGGCGAGCCGATCGCCACCCGCAATTTCCTGCTGCGATTGAATGCGGATCTGCGGGTCGGCTCGGCCGTGGAGATCATGCCGCCGCTCGACCTGCCGCAACCCGCATTCGATCTGGTACTGGGATTTGAGGAGGTGCGGCCGTTCCTCTGGCGTGGCGAACTCTGGTGTTGTGCCGCCTTGCGCGAACTTACGCCGGACGGCTGGTGTGAGCAGGTATTGGCCCGCATCGATTGCGCGCCGTCGGGTCCTGCCAGGCTGGCTGACTGGTGTGTGTTACGGCCCGAAGGATCGCACCGCCATGAGCTGAACTGGATGCCGTTGATCTCCGGTGACGAGCTGCGGTTTATCGCCGCCTGCGACCCGGTACGCGTGGTGAACGAGCAGGCGCGAACGGTCACGGAACGGACGCCGTCGATTGCCGCCGAGCTGTTCCGTGGCGGCTCCCAGGCCATCGCGTTTGACCGTGGTTGGCTGGCGTTGATCTATGAGGTGAGCTGGCAAGGCGGCACGCGTTCGCACCTGCATCGCTTTGTCTGGCTCGACGCCGAGTTCGCGTTGCGCGGGGTGAGCCGGCGGTTCTGCCTGCAGCAACCAGGAGTCGAGCTTGCCTCCGGTCTCGCGTGGCATCCAGACGGTGATTGCCTGCTGATCAGCTTCGGGATCAAGGACCGCGAGGCCTGGCTTGCGACGGTCAAGGCCGAGGATGTGCGGGCGATCCTGTCCGACACCGATGGGTTGTTGGCGACCGGTCCCGCGGAGGCAACGTCGTGGCGGATGCTGCCGCCGATCGAGCCGGCATCGTCTGAGGTGCGTCGCGAGAGCGTGGTTCCGGTCTGGGAGACCGCGGCGTGAGTGTCGCAGGCGACACATTTCACTCTCGTTCGCGTGTCCCGCGTGCGGCCATTCTGTGCGGTCGCGAACCGAACCTGTATTGGCGGCAATGCCGCCCAATCCGCATGATCCAGCGATGAGCGCCAATCGAATTTGCCGCAACATGATCGTCAAGAACGAGATGGCGAACCTGGAGCGCTGCCTGGGTGCCGTCGCGGACCACATCGATTGTTGGGTGATTGGCGATACCGGCTCGATCGACGGGACGCCGGATTTCATTCGGTCGTTCTTTGCCCAACGTGGCGTGCCGGGCGAATTGCACATCTTCCCATTCGTCAGCCCGGCGACACGCCGCCGGCGATCTGGAAGTCAGCGCGGTGTTCACCTACGCCCCAGCATATGCCGCCCGTCCACCTGCGGCCGGGAGGAAGTTCGGGCGGCTAAAACCAATGTCATACCGGCACGGTCCGGAACCGGATCGGCCACGTACTTCAATCGGCTTCGGCTTCCTGGACGCCATGCCGGTCGATCGGGAGCGGATGAAACTCGGCATATCGCGACAGGAAGGACAGGATCGCGGCAACGCCAAGATACCCCACCGCAACCGTCGGCGAAGAGCCCCAACCGATCGCCTCGCCATGGATGAAGCCGAAGAACGTGAATATCGTGCCGGCCAACGCAAACCTCGCAGCCTTATCGAACTCGCGGTCGATAGACCGTGATGGCGCCCAGGATAATGCCGGCAAGCGTCGCTCCGCCGGCCAGTACTTCGAGCCCTTGGTAACGCACGCCAACCTGCTCCAATTTCGCGAAACCGACCGCTCCGGCATTGGTGCCAGCAGCGCCCAGAGCATTGTCGATCTGCAACTTACCCCACGCCGCGAGCTGCGGCAGCAACGCCAGAATGATCGCAGGTGCATGGCGGTGCGGTGACTCCTGGAACGCCTGCGAACCGATCAGCATGCCGATGTAAAGCAGGATCGACAGGGTCGCGACGACCGGGATCAGAGCCGTCATGATGGAGATGATGTCGAACCACGTCAGCACCAGGATGATAATACCGGTCATCGCCGAGTAGCCGATGCGGCCGCCCATCGCCTTCCATCCGGGATGCCCGATTTACACTGCGTTGATGAACGGATTGCCCAGAAGGCAACCGATCAGACTGATGACGCCATCGGCGGTCAGAACGCGCGTGGTCGGAAACGAGTCGCGCGCGGCATGCGCACTCCCGACGTTATCCAGCGCCTCGATCAGGTCGTAGATGCCGAACGGGATCGCGGTGACCATCACCATTTACACAAAAACTCGCACAAATCGGACTCAGTGAGATCATCGGCCCAGAATGAGGCCAACCGCGTAACTGGTTGCCGCAGCAATTTGTTTCGAAGCATCATCTGTGAGGTTTGCTTCGATCGTCTTGCGACGGTCCTCTAAAGCCGGCCACAAGGTCGCCCGATCCCCATCGCCTAAATTCATCACCACCTGGGCGTGTCCGCCAGATAGGATCTGCAACTTCTCGGGGCAGGCTACGCACCGCGTTCAGGTCGGGCTGGCCGGGATTTTCTTTCAGCAGGATATCGATGCCGCGGGCAAGCTCGGCGGACGCGGGCGTTGCGTCCAGCTCCTTTCTTATCGTATCGGCATCGATCCCGGCTTTCTGTAACGCAGCATTGATGCGTGGCAGCAAGCCCAGAAGAGCACGGGTGGCATTGGCCTGCGCGCCGGCGGAGGCTTGGTCGCGCCGCTTGCCCGCGTCCTGATAACAGGCCACGAGCGCCTGACTCGCGCCCGGATGTCGTCCTCGGTCCACGCCAGCGCGGAAATGCCGAATACCGGCACCAGATTAGCATCCTGGAACGCTTTCGGCAAAGTGATCCGCGGCGCCACCTTGTACCTGTCAGTGGTGACCCGAGCAGCCCAGACGGAGATGACATCGCACGGAACTGATTTCGCCAGGCGGCACTGCACGCCGGGTGCCGCTGACAGGCCAGTGTACGTACACTGCGTGCGAGCGTCGGATCAATTGCCATGCCGCTCAGGCAGGCGAAGGGGGTGCAACAGGCCTCGTGCCTCGCATGATGTGCCGGCGATCCAGTTCGCCACGCATGCGCTTCAATTGAATAATGACAAGCCGGCGCTGTTCGTAGTCCTTGTAGGTGCGCCGCGCGTGCCACTTTTCCATCAGCGCCACGAGGTCGCCCGCCGCTTCCAGGTCGGAGGTAATGCACGCATATTCAAATAGTTCGTTGATGCCTTCTTCCAGTCGATGCTCGGTGCGTGGCAGCACGCGGTCCAACCGGGCACCGGGAATTGACGGCTCGCGGAATTTGACGGCTTTCTCGATTAAGGTGCCGAAGGGGCGCATCACCCGTCTCCTGAACAGAGGCCGACGACGTTACTTCAACATTGAATGTATTGCGAGATGGTAACAGATTGACAAAAGATCAGTAACAATTTGAGACAACTATCTTTTGCGATCTGCGCCCGCTGCCTCCCGTTTGGCGAGCACCACGCGCCGCTCATTTCGGCCAGACGACGGTCAGGAAAATCAGAATTTCCCCGTTACTTTGATTTCGCTCGGGATGTCCGACGTTCCCCTCGCGGCTGCTGTGCGCCTGCGCAAGGGACATCCGGCCCGTATCCTGGATCGAATGAAAGCCAGGCACTTTATGACGGCGCCAGACTCAGCATGGAAGGCCATGCCAGCTGAGTCTGGGTCTTACGCCAGTCAGAGGTCGTCGCCGATGGAAGTAAACTGGGACGACAGTGCGTCGGCCAAACTGGTGAAACCCAGCGTGATCACGGCGACGATCACCCCGGCGATCAGGCCGTACTCAAGTGCGGTCACACCTCGGCGATCGGCCCTGAACGCGAGCCAGGCCATAGCAAGCTGGATCATTATTTGTCTCCGTTGCGGTTAACTCTTCGAACTGCCAGGGTAAGAACGCTGCTAAAATTGAATTCTCTCTTAAACGTAAGCTACCAGCAACGAATGACATGAATCCGGTTGCAAATTGGTTTCTGTTATGGCGGCGCATCGCGCCAGATTTGGCCGTATTGCTGGTTTTTGACGCTCTCCTCGGCGCCTTCAATCAGGGGTTGCATACCGTGGCGCGATGGCTGCGCCTGACGCGCCGCAGCGCGCTCCCGTGCGGCCGGCTTCAGCTGCCCGCCGTATGCTGAGTGGAGGTAGTGCCGGTTTCAAATGATCCCGAGACCGGGCAACCCAAGGCAG
>Ga0187867_10000157_pt1 | contig 60953 bp, 50 predicted proteins | sample June2016WEW_13_1_FD_132976 | JGI IMG/M metagenome (GOLD analysis project Ga0187867, IMG submission 132976) | Peatland microbial communities from SPRUCE experiment site at the Marcell Experimental Forest, Minnesota, USA - June2016WEW_13_10 | ecosystem: Environmental > Terrestrial > Soil >...
ATTTCATCCGTCGTCTTGCCGGCCAATAACTCATCTAATGCAGTTTCGAGCTTCGTCTTGTCTTCCATGCGTTCTCCTATAATCGCGGAGAACGCCGATTACACAAAATTCAGAAGACCCTCCGACTGGTCTAAACCACCTCTAGGGGATTGAACCTGCAGGCCTGGAACGGCTCTCGCCAATGCCTCTAATCCGGCGCCGCTTCAGACGCCCTTGCCCTTCGGCCAGTGGTGAACCCGTTCGCCGGATTCAGACCCGCTCTCGGCAGCTTCCCTCGACCGTCAGTACGCTCCTTGTTTCCGCAACACGACGCCTAATGTCTTGGCAAGCAAATAGACGTCCAGCCACACCGACCAGTTGCGCACGTAATGCACATCCATCGCTACCCGCTGGTCATACGATGTCTCACTTCGGCCGGAAACCTGCCATAGTCCTGTTATTCCAGGCCTCACCTTTTGGTAGAGATCAAACTCTTCGCCATACTTTACGACTTCGTGGCGCACGATTGGCCGCGGACCCACCAAGCTCATCTCACCGCGGATCACGTTCCAGATCTGCGGTAATTCGTCGAGGCTGGTCTGCCGTAAGAACTTGCCGATTTTCGTGACCCGCGGGTCATCCCTCAGTTTATGGTTGGCGGCCCACTCCGCTCGCAACACCGAATCCGCTTGCAGACACTGTTCCAGTACTTGGTCAGCATCCTCGACCATCGTCCGAAACTTCCACGCGCGGAACGTCTGCCCGCCTTCTCCAATTCGCCGGTGTCCGTAGAACACCGGCCCCCGCGAGGTCCACTTCACCAGCAGAGCGACAATGGCAACCCATGGGAGGATCAAGACACCGCCACCCACAGCCAAGACGAAGTCCATGGTGCGCTTGGTCAGTCGCGACTGCCACCGAAGGAGCTCCCGCCGGACCTCCAACCCCACTACCCCACCACAGTCCCGGGGCCGCATCCACGACCACAATAGCCCCATCGATTGTGGAACCACGATGATCTTGTTGCAGCCCCAGACAAGACGTTCTACAATGCGTACCCATTCCCGGTCCGCCCCGGACGGAATCATCACCAGGGCATACGGAATCGCGCCATCCGCAACGTAATCTTCCGCCAGAAGCGGCAACGTCAGGGGATCCGCATGCATCACAGCTATGGCTCGGATGCCAATAGACGGCTGGGCCTCCACCACCCGCCGGATCCTTTCGACTTCGTCCACCGGCCCGACCAACACCGCCGGAATTCCCCACCAACTTGCTTTCCGGCACACCTTCCGCACCAGCCATCGCGCACCCAAGCCCAGCACCACGCCCAGCGGACCTGCCGCAACGAAAACGACTCTCGAGTACGCATTGCTTTTCGCAACCAGGAAAGTTGCCACCACGACGAGCGACATGCCTAGCGTAATGGCGATCGTGAGCCTGCGGAATTCTTCCACCGGGTTCAACAGCACACCGGGATAAAGGTCCATGAGGCCAATCAGCAGCGGGACCACAGCCAGAAATGGAATCAGCCGGAAGTATTGGGGCCACAATGTTCCGCCGCCCAACGCACCTCTCAGCACAATCATGATGGCGTACGCCGCCAACAGCGCCAGTATGTCCGCGATGAAGAACGCCATCCCTGTGGCACGCTCCGCCACCGGCGAATATGCACGTTGTTCCGCCCGTGGCGAACTCAATGCAGAGGCTGCGCTCATTCAATCCTCATCTTCTTCTCTACCCGGAAGTGAATCAAATGGGACTAGGGACATAGATTCCCACGGTACAAGGCCCGTGGCCCAATGCCTTCGGTTAAGTGCGGAAGCGACTCCGCCGCTTTGGTCAGCACAGCTTCGAATTGGCCGGCGATCTTCTCAATGTCGAAATTGGCTTCCGCGTACTGCCGTGCCCGTAGGCCCAACGAGACGCGCGATTCCGTGTCGTCCGCCAGTTTCTGTCCAGCCTCGATCCACGCGCGTGCATCGTTTGGCTCCACCACCACGCCGCCGCCGCTACCATTGACAACCTCCGCCGCCAGGTTCTGACGCGGTGCTGCAAGCAAGACCGGACGACCCGCGCACAGATACGTCAGCACTTTCGAAGGCACTGCAAACGCGCCCGCATCCACCTCCAACGTTGCCAGCAACACGTCGGCGGACGCCAGCATCTCAGGCAGCCTTTCATAAGACTGGAAGTCGAGGAGCGTCAGGTTTGGTAATAGGGGCTGGCTCTCGAGGTACTGTCGGCCGACACCTTCGCTCACCACCACTACACGTGCATGCCCCGCCACCTCCCGGGCCAAAGCGTATATGAGATCTGGCCGGTGTTTCAGCCCCAGAGTCCCCGAATACAAGAAAATTGGTTCGCCATTCAGCCCTTGCGCGTCGCTCCAGGCGTTGCGCCGTGCCAACCGCGGAACCTCCCCAAGCGGAGCCCAGTTCTCGATCACGGCCAATGTTTCTTCGCGCGCGCCCCAACGCCTCAGCAGAGGCACGAACCCCTGCGAGATCGCCACCACCCCGTCGCTGTTTCGGACAACCCATTTGTCGAGCCAGCGGTACGGCAGCGTCGCCAGCCTGGCCGCCGGGCCGATCTTCAGCCGGAGAACATAGTCGAGTGCCACGCTGTAGACATCCTGCACCCAATGGACAAAGCCGATACCATGACGCCTGCAAGACCTCAACAACTGCGCCTGCACGTCGCTTGGCGTGTTGCCCGAGAGAACCACCTGCGGGCGCTCCCGGTCAATAATGCTTTCGAGATCCCGGGCATATTGCCGTTGGGTCACCAGCCGCCGGACGGGCGAATACTTGCGGAAGTGGTTCGACAATGGCACGCCCTGAATCACTAGTCCAGGCTTGTCGCCCGCCGCGGCTTGCAGCTTTCCTTTCGGGCCGGGTAAGCCTTCCGCGGTTAGGTGAAGAACGCTGTGGCCGCGCGCCGCCAACTCCCGGCTGAGCTGGACCTGGAAGGGATGGCCGGCGAAATCGTGAACGATGATGCGCATGAGGGTGAGTTAAAGCGTGGCGGGGATCTAGTTACTTCCAGTCCGATTGGATCTGCGTTGCGGTCGAAGTAGTTTGGACGAGGCGCCGGTTGGCGGGGCCCAAACCTGAGACGGAATTGCCCTCGATGCGAACATCTTTGGCTTCCGTGATGTAGATCAGAGCGCCAGGGTCCTCGCCCCACTTTGCACCCCCCGCTGGGCGGGTCACGCGCTGCGCGTTGATGAATCGATTGTTTCTGACAGTGACGTCTTGGGCGGATGTAATCAGCAGATTAACGCCGTTGATGTTTTCGATTTGATTGCCTTCCAGGACAATATGCTGGTGGCCGTAGCCGGGGACCGGGACATATTGATTGGCAACCGCCGCAACTAGGATAGCCCCATACGAGCGCGGATTGTCCGGTAAGTTTCGCACGGTGTTGTTTCGGATGATGACGTTGCGGCTGTAGCAAGCCTCGTTCCACCAGAGTTCCGGTGACACTACAATCCCCGAAGTGCTGCTGCCGTCGATAGTATTTCCTTCGACCAAGCCATTGTGCGCCTTCAGCAACATCCCCCGGGCACGGTGGTTCTGAATCGTATTGTTTCGGAGAATATATCCGCTACCCAGCGCCGCTGGGTTACTGCACAGATAATCGAAATCGGCGGAGAGACGTCGGTCAAGTGCGATTTCGAAGTAGGGCCCGGCTGTGTTATTCGCGACGGTAGTCCGCTGGCTCTGCCTTGTATTATTGAAATCGGGCGCAGGAGTCACTGACCTCACAACCGCCTCTCCGGCGGGGCTTCCCGCAACGTCAAACAGGAACAGGGGATCTCCCGCCTGAAAGCTGCTTTTGTTGATCACTAGCCGGTCACCGGCACCTTTTAGCACCAGCGAGTAGATGCCGTGGATGGCAATTCCGTCGTCGGGCATCCCTTCGAAAGAGCAGTTCTCCAGGACGGGCCCCTTGCGCATGCTGGTGCTATGGAGCCCGTCTGCGCAGGTAGAGTATAGTGGATCGGTTCTTGCGCCGGACTGCGGCGCACCACGCTGGATGGTGACGCTGTAGTGGTTCCTGCCTTCGCCACGGCTTTCCAAGACTCCAAACATGCCGGAATTGTGAATCGTCACATCGCGAATATCCATCTGGCTGCAGTTCATGAGCGTGATGCCGGGCCGCCCGCTACCGCGGAATGCCGCCAAATCCCCGACAGATTCAGCCCCCCCGCCGTACAATCGGAATACAGACCCGCTGAGCCGCTCCACTTTGCGGGCGCCTATGTCGCTAATTCCGGATTTTAGCCGCCGTGTTTTGGCATCGAACAAGCAACCCAGCGGCGCGGCCGGGAAGTACTTCGGATCGTCGAAATTCTTCGGATAGCCTGCATCAATCCGTAGCGTGTACCAGGTCCGATCGGGCGCTATAGACTCCACCGTCCCCTGTGTGAAGGGCGGGACCTCGTGGCGTATGGTTGCGCCGTGAAGATGCACGGCCCGGCAATTCACGAACTCAATGCCACCAAGCGTTACGTCAGTAAATACAAAATTAACTCCGCGAGCGTCAATTTCGAAATCGGCCATGTCATGGAAATTCAGGTGCGAGCCTGCCCGCGGAGGCGGTGCGATCTGATATGTTCCCCGGGGGATCACGATACTCCCGCGCTTGCCTCGATAGGCATCCAAGACCGACTGCTGGATCGATCCTGCCTGAGTATCGCCAAAAGCAGGGCGTCTGCACACCACCGCCGCAGACCCAGCGCCGAGGGCGGATGTAAGGAGCGACCTGCGGTCGATCTTTGGCACAACTAAGATTCCGTAACTTGGCCAACAGCCTTTGCGGGTCTCGCGCCTACGATTCCGTCAAGCGTATAGCGCGTCGAGTTACAGGCCCAGATTTGTCCCGCGGATTTCGACCCAAGAAGTCCGATTGCAGGGGTAACCGAACGGCATCGGTCAACTCAAAGGTGAGCTAGGATTCCCTCCTGCGTCGACATTTTACACACAGTCAAGCCACGAATATACTCTAATGATTCTGCTCGCTCAACCAACAAGCGCTCTGCCATCCTGCCCTGCGCTTCGCTTCCCAAGGTCATGTCTTTATCGCTATTGTCGTAGTACACATACCCGCCGCGCCTCAGCTTTGGCAGAACAGACCGCATGCAATCGCCCCGTTGTAACCCATCTACGACTGCGAAGTCAAAGTACCCATCCTCGTATGTCGATAAGTCTGAATAGTTGGAGCCCGAACGGAGCTCGTACAAAACATTTGAGGACAACGTCGGCTTCACCTTTAGATACCATTCAGCGTTGCTTTCGATGCTGTGCAGCCTTGCCACACGCCGCGCGAGCCAGGATGTAGACATGCCGGAACCGAATTCTACAGCTAACCAATTCGGACGAAGGAGTCGCTCGATTTTACGAACCGCCGGATAAGTGAACCATGGCAGCGCCGGTCTTTTTCCGAGAGCCGCAAGGACGCTGTGGTACACAGCTATCGGCAAATCCACGAGGGCCGCTGCCGGGAGAAGATTCCCCTTTTCATCGTGGAGCCGGGTTGTATGATAAGGATCTCCGGCTATGACGCGCTGGGCGATCGCCGTTAGAGTCGAATGCATATCAAAAAGCCGTCGCGGAATTGGCGCTAGGATCAGTACAGTACGACGCCGGCATAACCGAACTTCACGTATCCTTCGGCAAGCGCTTTGGATCGACAGACATCCTGGAGCGAATTCTGGATCGATCCTGAGCGTCGTTATAGGTGCACGCCGCTGCCGCGGACGCGGCAGCGAGCGTGGATGTAAAGAGCGATGTACAGTCGATTTTCGGCATAACTAGCGCTTCCGCGCTTGGCTAGCGGCCTTGGCTGGTCTCGCCCCTACGATTCTGTCGCGGATATAGTGCGCCGGGTTACCGGCCCAGATTTGTCCGGCGGGAACATTTTTCGTAACCACGCTGCCGGCGGTCACGATTGCGCCGACGCCGACCACCGTCCCCGGCCCGACGATTGCCCGCGCGCCAACCCAGCTTCCATCCTGCAGCTTAATCGGCTTACGAAAGAGTTTCATATTCGGGCTCGACCAATCGTGATTACCGGTACACAAGTACGCCCCCTGGGAGACACAAACGTGCGAGCCGATCGTGACAGGGGCCAAATTGTCGATCCAGACATCCTCGCCGAGCCAACAGTGGTCGCCGACACTCAAATACCACGGGAATTTCACCTTGACCCCGGGTTTTATGTACGCGCCGGTCCCGATGCGCGCTCCAAACGCCCGGAGTAACGCAGCCTTAAAGGAAGAGACCGGCAGCCAGTTGGACCGAACCAGCGGTGCTCCGATGAAATGCCATAGTGCGATTACGAGCAATGGCCGTCCTTTGTCGTACTCGCTATTGTCGGGCACGGAGAGGTCGACCGGGGATGAATACAACTCCGTTCGCGAGAGATATTGATTGCTAGACGCCATCGTAACCGCCGTTTTCGCCATAAAGCTAATTCACTAGACACGCGGGGCGTGTTCCACCCAGCATCCATGAGTAGACCGTGTGCATCGTTTCGCCGATCGCAGACCAGCTAAAGCGGGTCCGCGCCAGCCGCCGGGCCGATTCACTCATGGTCTGCCAATCCGGTGGCCGCGCGGATAAAGCCTCTGAAAGCGCGCCTGCGAGTTTGGATGGTTCATTGGAAGTGACGATGCCTGCGCCGCCTTCGGCCACGCCATCCACATTGCAAGCCGGCGTGATCACTACCGGCAGTCCGATAGACAGAGCCTCCAACACCGCAACGCTTTGTCCTTCCGAATATGAGGGCAAGCAGAACAGCCGCGCAGCCGACAGGGCCGCGAGCTTGGTCTCGCCACTCAGGGTTCCGCAGAACGTAACGGCGTGCCCCAGGCTGTATCGTGTGACGATCTCTTCCGCCCTCTTCACGGTGCCCTGGCAATCCGGGCCCGCCACAACCAGGTGAGCCTCGGAATGGTTACGTAGCACGGAAGGCCAAGCGTTCAGCAGGTTCAGAATGCCTTTCTTGTAGTGTGCCCGGCTTAAATACAAAACGATGGTCTTACCGGATAACTGCGGAAAGCGCCGAAAAAACGCGCCAGGATCGATGCGATCCAGGTGGCCGATGCCGTTCGGCACCACTGCAATCGGACTTCTGAGACCGAACCGGCGATAGTCGGCGGCCTCCTGCCCACTCAAAGCGCGGAAACAGTGAGAGTGGGCCAGAGACGGCCTTTCTACGAAAAGCGAATAGATGCTCTTCTTCAGCCGCTTATTCTTAAGTTCCCAAGTTTCCAACATCCCATGTACCGACGACACCAGCGGTTTCTTGAATTTCGCGGCAGCCATGCGCGTGGCCAGCGAATGGGGGAGCCACAGGCCGTGCACATGAACCACGTCGGCAGCCTCAATTACGGAATTGAGGGCTATCCGCAGCCGGATGTCGGCAGCGGGCCGCACACCGGAGGCGGGTACTCTCTCCACTGAGGCGGGGATGCCATCGCTCAATTCGCTCTCGTCGTCCTCGCATATGGCAACCATCCGGCTGCGCCAGCCGGAGCTTCGCTGCACCGCGATGGCAAGTCCGGCCGCGGCGGGGCCCACGCCTCCGTATTGTGGGGCGACATGGCTCCAGACGTCCAATACCTGTGGTGCTGTCGGTCCTGTGCCGTTATCTGACATACTCGACACTTTCCTCGATCGTTTGTCTCACCAATGGTGCGACGCGGGGCCGGCCTGGCTTCCAGATCCAATATGACACCGCCGTCCAGCCGATCGGCGCCGCATATACAAATGGGAACCAGACTCCAGAGATTAAACCATCCCTATACAACTGCGCGGCCGAGGCCAGACAGAAGAGATAGAGAAGCCGCGAAGCGGACAGATAATGGCTGTGTGCGACTCTGAAGTGTGCCCACGCGAAGGCAAAACCGACGCCAAAGAAGTACAGCACGACACCGGCATAGCCGAAATTCACGTATCCTTCGGCCACGAGCCCAGCCGTCATGCCAATGGTCGCCATATTCCGGGATGGCACCTGGAGGTCCCACTGGTACTGGTTGAGCTTGGGCTTCGCCGGCCATAACACCCGCGGAACCGGACTGACGAAGAGTGGCAAGATGGTGCTGCCCCAGTACCAGGTTCCGCGAGCGTCAGACAGCGTCATCGTAGCAGCCGACATATCCAGAAACTGCTCGTCAATGCTGCCCTCCTGCTTGCCGAATCCGGTGTAAACCCACCGGATGGCCTCATCCATCGCATACGTCACGCTGGCGCCCTGCTTCAGCATTTTTGCGAACGGCTTCATGGGCAGCCAAATCAACCACGCCCCAACGATTCCGAATGCCAGGGTGAGTGGAAACCTCTGGCTGCGTCGCCTGGACAACCATATGAGCGTCAAGAATACCACCGGGATGATGACTCCAAACCTGGCAGCATTCGTGATGGCAACAAAAACAAGCACGGCCGAGGTGACGATGAGCAAGAGAACCGGGAAGCCGTAGAGAAAGTGCAGCAGGCAGACGGACCAAGCCGACCAGGTTGTGGTTGCGGCCAGGTATCCCGTGGTGTCCCAACTCGTATTCTTCAGCGCGTGTGAAAGGCGGCCAACGATCAGAGCGCCAGCGATTCCGATCCCCATGGCCGCGCCGGCGGCAACCCAGATGCGAAGTTTAGAGACCACGATCACTTCGGGCTTGGCCCGTTGCCTACGCTTCGACACCGCTCGCGCCGCGATCCATCCCACTGCCATCGCCAACAAGCCCAGATCCGAGGTGACTCCCGCCCGAATCACTTCATGCATGGCGACGGGCCAGGCAAACGTCGCTTTCATGGGGAATGAGCCGGTATACAGTTGGAGCAACCTGAAAGTCACGATGTACAAGTGTATTCCCAAGAACATCCAGGCCGGGTGCAGCGTTGAGCGTGCTTCCTTTAAGGCGATGGCAAAACAGATTGCGATTGTGAATGCGTCAATGGTTAAAGCGGTGAAAAGTGTCAGGTCACCCATCATGATCACCCCTGGTCAAAGCTTCGACTGCGGATTCCGCCCAACGGACAGGCGAGAAAGCTGAGATGATGTGCCGTGACGCCTGGCCCATGGCAGTCCTCGAATCCTTCGACAATGATGCCAGCCGCGAAAGTTTGTCTGCGATATCCCCTTCGTCACGAGGGGCGAACGGATAACCATTTACTCCGGGAGATACAAGCTCCGGACTGCAGCCGCATATATTTGAAACCAACACTGGCAGGCCGGACGCCATGGCTTCGTTTACCACCAGCCCCCAGGGCTCGCGAATACTCGGTAGAATAAAACAATTGGCAAAGCCATAGTACGGAAACAGATCTTGCCCATTCTTGAAACCAGCGAAGCACACAGAACCAGCAAGGCCCAGCCGGTCTACCGTACTTTTCAGGTGCTGTTCCTGCGGGCCCCCACCGACCAGAACCAAAGACCAGGTTCCACCACTGTCAACGTATTGACGGAAGGCCCCGAGGAGGCACCCCAGATTCTTCTCCGGCGCCAAGCGGCCGACATAAAGAAAGTAATGGCTCGGCAGGCCCCAATCCGTGGGAGCAGACGTATTTCGTACGTGATCGGCGCCTCCTGTGAAGAAGGCATTATCTACCACGTCATAAGTCCGGACGATTCGCCGCGAATCCATCCCCAGCTTTTGCAGGTAGTCCGACGTCCGCTGACCGCCGACGAAGCCAAAATCGAACAGTAGCTTCACGAGAGTTTTCTTCACGAGTTCTTTGGCCCGGGCACGCGGCCGGTCGATCTCGGTCGATTCGAACATCATGACCGTACGGGCGCTTCGCATTCTCGCCCAAACTGCAGCCGCCAAACAGCACGCGTCCGCATACCCAGGTATTAACAACGTTCGCGGACGAATGGTATTCAAAGCGCGCCAGAGCGATAGGACCAAGCGCAGGCGAACCCGAGGGGATCGGCGGTCCTCGAAGGCGCCGTCATGGAGAGTGACTATGTCGTATCCGGCCTTGTCCGCACTCCATCCGTAAAGCTGCTGTTCCGCGGCCAACTCGATCGCCGTTACCGGGTACACTTCGGCCAACGCTCGCAGTCTCGCGAGATGATAAAAGCCGAAATTGGCAAAGATCAAGGCCGCCATATGCTGGTCGTTCCTTGTTGTGCTTAAGGGACAGGGTGACGCAGGGTTCGCTGACGCGCTGCTAGGGATGGCGACGCTCATGCTAATGCGACTCCTAAGTGGTGCGTGAATCTAATCGAACCGAACTCCTGGGCCTGGCCTGCAAGGTGGTTTGTCGACTAGGCCAGCACATCGTTATTGCGCGCTGCTTCGCCAATATTTCGATAAATATCGGCCATTTCCGTCGCGAATCCGTCCAGGTTCAGGGACTCGGCCCGCCTTCTTGCAGCCAACCCCATGTCACGGCGAAGTTCAGGGCTGGCCGAGATCAGTAGGATGGCCCTTTTCAGGCCCTCAATGTCACCCGGGGATATAACCAACCCTTCCTCGCCGTGCGTTATGGCTGCGTCAGCATGACTCGATACAATGCATGGGATTCCGCATGCCGACGCCTCATAAATTGAAACGCATCCGCCCTCGGCGAGTGAAGGGTGAATCAAGAAGTCGGCGTTTTGGAGAGTGGCGAGCAAGGCCGGCCCAGAAAGGTGCCCTACGCTGCGGGCCGTCTTCCCGCACAACTTCAGAATGTCACCGGCCTGTGGCGATTTTGTATTTCCTACCAAAACGAGCTCGGCATTTTCGAGGCCAAGATCGTTCCAGGCTTGCAAAAGATGATGAACGCCCTTTCGCCTGCAAATGCTTCCCACAAAAATGGCGCGCGTTGGGCCAGGGCGGCGGGCCCCTTGTCGTGGCCGGAAGTAGTTGGCATCGACGGGCGTGTGAATGCGGAGGATTCGTTCGCGTCTTACGCCTAGTTGCAGTATCATCTCGACAGAAAACTGCGACTGTGCAAGCACAAAATCGGCCTCTTCGATTTCCGCTTTGGTCCTCGTCGCGTCCGGAAAATCGTGTGCGCTAACCTGCCAGTGGTCTAGCTGAGCCTTATTGGCTAACAGGGGAGGCAGCGTTATTTCCAGCAACCGGAACATGCGCTTGGCACGCGCGGCGCGCAACGTGCGCAGGCAGGACCCCTGAAACGCATGGAGTATGGTGATTCGGTGGTTCGGCTGACGAGAGACCCACCGGCTTGCGAGGTAGTCATGCGCTTGGTCCCATTGGCGAATCAAGCCCATCGGGCGCAGGATTACTTCTAGTGAGGGGCCCAGCAAGCTGGTTACGTTATTGGGGCTCAAGCCTTCAATGCGTCTTTTCTCGAGCAATCTTTCTATCTTTTGCCGCCTTTGGCTGGGAAGGCAACGCACCAGGGAGTACGGAAAGCGCTCAGGGCGATAGTAAAGCCCTGTGAGGAAACGGACATCCATCCCAGCTTTCTCAGCCGCCCACGGCCTCTGGTAGACAATACCCTGCCTGGCTGGATGTGTCACGATTATTCGTAGCGTCTTGTCTCCAACGAACATCATACCTTTGCTGACAACATCTCCCGATTGATCCCGAACGCTGCCGGCGGCACCCAATCAACGTTGCTAGTCACAGGGTGCGGGCGCGCGCAGGGACGAGGTCTGGGTACCGGTTTCAGCGTACGCGGCACCGTCGCCGATGGACCACAGGGCACAGAGATTCCGGGCGAGCAAGCGCGATAGCAGTTGCACATCCGGAGCAAAAGCCGCTTCCAGTTCGAGGCGAAACCCTGTCGATACGTCCGGCTTCGCCGTGTTCCTGAGGTTGCCCTCAATCAGCCAAGCGATCGGCCGGATGCCGTGTTCATTCAATATCGGCTTCAACCAAATGCGAAGCTTCTTGATCCTCGGGTTCAGGTGGGCGAAGCGAACTAGTCTCGCGACTAATGCGCTCCTAGGCCGTGCAAAAACATTCTGGCGGACAAAATTGTCCCCGCCGTCGTCATCAATATCGAGAAACTCAACGATCTGCTTGTAGGCTTGCCGGGGGCGCTGTTCAACGTCGTTAAAAACTATCACCAGCCTCTGATGCTCGCGAACTAGCCGGAACAACGCCTGGATCTGAGCACCCAGGCTGCAGACGCTCTTGTATTGTAAGAATGCCGGCTCTTTGCAAAGCTTTGGAATTCGAAGCCCGTGCGCACGGTCCTGCTGGAGATTCCAAGCCCGCTCGGGATCCTGTTCGTCTTCGTCAAGGTTCTTGACGCATTCGTTGTGCCAAGAAACAAACATGTTTACAGGATTCCTCACTAGCGCAATGAACTTCGCATCGGGGCGGCGCTGTAGGATAGCGGCCGTGGCTTCTTTGGAACTAAGATAATGCGCCGACGCTTCACCCCGCAACTGCGCTCCTTGGGCGCCCGCAAACAGGTGGTCGTAGTCTTCAATCGCCTCGACTTCGCGACGTCTGGGATAATCATATGCGAAGTAGTGCGGTTCCTTAATTCCGGACAAGAAGAGTCGGGGGTGTTGCTGCAAAGTCTCGTGGATGGCCGTGGTGCCGCATTTAGGCGCGCCGACGACGACGAAATCTGGTGGTGGAAGCCTCATTTAAGGGACCCTGGCGCTTGGATTATCGCTCAGCATCGTTCATGATTACGGTTTATTGACTTAGAATGCAGCTCGCGGCCCGCAGATCGGGCTGTGTAACCAACTCTGGCGCCTTAGCTCTCGACTGAGCTAAGTAGCGTCAAACGGACATCTCAAGCGCGGCTGAAATGCGATTCCCACCATTTTGTGAAGTTCGTGCCGGAACAAGTTCGTGGTTCAAGCACCTCGGAAATTGTCAGCCATTGCAAACCTATTGGGGGAAAGATCGGCCGGCCTCAACACAGGGGGGTCTTAACCACAATCGCATGTCCGTTCAGGTTATGCAGCACTAGGCGGTCACTTTCGCTTACCTGCTCATTGACGTATTTGGTGATGCCATCGGTGTGTATGAATCCATAGTCGTCATAGACGACTACCCCGCCTGGAACCATCCGATCCCAGATCCAACTCATCACGTCTTTAGCTGACTGGTACACGTCTACGTCGAGATGGCAAAGTTTGAACCGTTTGCCCGGTTCGATCAGGTGTGCTGTCTCGTCGGGAAAAATTCCCTTTAGTATGCGTACATTTGTGATGTCGAGGGTTCGGAGCAGCTTTTCGACGATACGCTTGGAGGTATCGGAGTGTTCACCGCCCTGATAGTCCGCATCGTACGACCCCGCCTTTACGACTCCTTCAAAGGTGTCGCACAAATAGACGGGATCGTTGCTTCCGGCGGACAGAGCCCTTTTCGCCATCAGCGCACCAGTTCCACCGCGCCATACGCCCACTTCCAAGATCCCACCGTCCATTGCCAATGTCTGCCCGACAAGCGTCCAGAGCTCCCAGCAGCGGTAGATATCGACAAGCGTATTACGCTTGATCAATCGATATGTCGATAGAAACTCGGAATTTGAATTCCAGGGCGCATAGGTTGCTATAGGGTGTATAGGCTCGTATTCCGAGGTGTTCGCTTTCGTCGCATCCGGCTGCAAACGTACGAGCTGAAAACCGAACTTCCTGAACGTTCCCTGGAGGGCTATCTTCAGTGTCGTTGTCATGGTTTCGCGAATTTCAAGTGAACACTACCGCATTACCGCTTGATATGCGTGCAGCATTTGGCACATGCGAGGCGCAGAGGATCTCGTGCCGTCTCGGTCCGGTTTGGCTGGGCCAGCGCCGAGCGGCTTGCCGCACCGGTTCGGAAGGCATATTCTTGCCTTCTACAGGATCCGCACTCGCAGCGTTCCTCACACCGGCTCGGGAATTGGCGCTGTCGCCGAAACACGCCGGCACACAAGCGACACCACGCGCCTCGCCAACAGCACGTTGGGCACCGCATAGAAGAGGAGGCATGTCAGCGCAGCCGCCCAGGCTAGTCCTGGCACTCCAAAGCGCCCGAGCAGCCAAACCTTCGCTGCGAGCCCCACGATGCTGTAGGCAGCAATCGACCCCAGTGCATAACGCGCGGCATTGGCACTGTACAGCAGACATGCCCCAGCGTCTGCTATCGCGGTCATCACCATGAGGATAACCAGCGGAACCAGAGTCGACAAAGGAACCATGATGGCTCGGCCTACCCATAGCAGAACCAATTGCCTCCCGAACACGATCAGGCCTGCCGCAATTCCGCTCGAGGCCAAGGCCGAAAAAACCACCGCTTTTCGAAATGTCGATCGCACCCAATCGACATCGCCCTTAGATAGCGCCTCACCGTAGGCCGGCCAAAGCGGTTGCGCGATCACAACCGGGATCATGTACGCCAGGGTGGCCAGTTTCTGGACGACGGAGTATTGGGCAACCGTTGCAGGCCCGAGGACATGGCCGATGAGGATGTTGTCGAAAGGCGCCAACAAGGTAGTAAACATCTGAATTCCGAAGAACGTCCCCCCGGCCCTGGCTAGGCTGCTCGCCAAGGAACGCTTGAAGTAACCGAAGGCCGGTCTCAGCCACGGGCGCATCCAGCCAAATTGCACCCAGTAGTTCAAGGCCGTGGATAGCAATGGACCGCCAGCCAACGCCAGAACCAGCCATATCAGGCCGCCTCGAAATCGGATCACCGCGATTACCCCGGCGAGGCCCAGGATGCTGCCCGCGACCAGCCACAAGTTACTCGCATAACCCTCCTGGTATCCAAACTGAACGCGTTGCACGAGCCCGAGCGGCATGCTGGCCAGCGTACACAGCGCAAAAATGGCCAGCGCCGGCCCAGCTTCGGCGCGCGCGACCGCCGATTTCACGTTGAACACGGCCGGCCAGTTCACGAAAGGATAGATTGTAGCCATCAGGAACAAGATGGCGACGGCAACACCCGCCAGCATGAAAAAAGCGCTCGACGTACTCGCACGTGCTAACCGCTCGTCGCCCGCCCCGTGCGCGTGTGAGACCGCATTGATCAAGCCGTTACCCATACCGAAATCGGCGTACCGCAACATCATCGAGGCCGAGCTGATCATCATCCACAGGCCGTACCGTTCAGCACCCAGATAGTGCAGGGTGAGAGGCACTGAGATAAGACCAGCGGCAATCTGGGCGCCCTTGGCTGCCAACGTCGCACCGGACGTAAGCGCGGCGCGGCGGAACCGCTCTTTGGCCCGGCCTCGCGGATTGGAGACATCGTGCGCACGGAAGATTCCCAGGAGGCGAAAGCCAGAATTCATAAGAGCAGGAATTGCGTATGCGTCGGTCCTGCGCCAGCACAACATCCTTGCCGCAGGAGCGCGACGTCAGGCGTCCTCTTTCCTGTAATACCGATAATACTTTCCATAATACCCGTAGTAGTAGTGATAACTATCGCTCATGTTTCTGGTCACTTCATTTAGCACCAGCCCGACAACGTTAGCGCGCACACGCTGCAGGGTGGTGAGCGCGGAACCCACGGCGTTGCGGTTGGTTTGGCCGGCCAAGGCGACAACGACCACGCCATCTGCGGCGACGGCCATCTGCAGGGGTTCCGGGAAGCCCAGGACGGGCGGGGAATCGATGACAATCAAGTCGTAGTCTGGAGCGGCTTCTTCCAGGATCCGGGGGAGAGCGGCGCCGATGAGGTCGGCGGCGCGGCGGGTGGAGGCGCCGGTGGGCAGGATGTCCAGGTCGGGGAGTTCCACGAGTTTGACCAGTTTCTCACGCCATTTCAAGCCGTTCTGGAGGACAGTTGCCAGGCCCGATTCCGGATTGATTCCCAGCTTGCCGTGGACCCCGGGGCGGCGCATGTCGCAGTCGATCAACAAGGTCTTATGCTTTTGCTGGGCGTGGGCGATGGCCAGATGGACGGCGGTGGTAGTCTTGCCCTCGGACGGGGTGGCGCTAGTGATCATGAGCGTCCTTAGCTGGCGATCGAAGGTGCCTAGCAGGATCGAGTTGCGGAGGGTCCGGATGGCTTCCTCAAACCCGGTGACAGCCTGTCTCCGGCCCGCCGATTCAGCGCCATCCGCGCGTACCAGCGCCGCCGTGCCTGGTTCGTTCGTGCGGGCTGCGGCCAAGCGGCGACGCCAGGACCTCACCTGGGGCAGGCTGCCCATCACCTCGGTCTTGAAGAGGCTGGCGATCTGTTCGGGATCGCGGATGGACTTGTCGAGCACGTCGCTCATGACAGCGGCGCCTACCGCTAACAGCGACGAGAAGAGGAAAGCCAGCGCGACGTTCAGCATCATGTTGGGGAATACCGGCTTGACCTCGGCGCGCGCGGGATCGGCAATGCGGATGGCGCTGTTCTGGAATCCGGCGTTGATCCCGGCTTCCTTGATTTTGCGGACCAACTCCTCATAGAGCGTCTTATCGGCTTCCGCTTCGCGCTTGAGTGACTGGTACTCGAAACTATTGGCGTTAAGGTGGTCGAACTCGCCCTTGGTTTCTGCCACGGCCTTCTGCAACATGGCCTCGCGATTGGCTGACTCGCGATATTCGACTTCCACGCGCAGGGCGGTGTTCTGACGCGCATCGCGCAATTGTTGTTCGATCTCCTCAACTTGAACCGCGGCCTTCCGGTATTCGGGATGGTTGGCGCCGTAATGAGTTTTGACGTCGGCGAATTTCTGGCGGGCATCGTCCAGCTTCTGAGCGAGCGTTTTCAGGTTATCGCCCTGCGTGGATACTTGGGCGGCCTCGAGCGATCCGCTCTGTACGGATTTCCAGGCGGATTCCTTGCGGACCCGGTCGGTTTGGGCGTTGGTGTATTCGGTGTTGAGCTGCAGCAGCCGGGAAGAGAGGATACTGGTCTTTTCCTCGGGATTGATCACGTTCAGTTCACGCTCAAATTGGGCCAGAGCATTGGAGGAACGCTCCATCTTGGCCTTCAATTCCTCAAGCTGCTTCTCCATGAAGGTGGCCAGGGAGGCCGAAGAGTGGAACTGGATGTCGTAAGTGTGCTCGACATAGGAGCGGGCGATACCGTTGGCCACGTCGGCGGCCAAATGCGGGTCGGTGGAGCGATAGCTGATGAGCAGGAGGTAGGTCTCCGGCGGGCGTTTGACCTTGAGCTTCTTCAGGAGGATGGGAGCATCCTCTTGGGCCTGACGAGGGACCTTCTGATTAAACTGCTTTTCAGCGTCGAGGAGATGGTACTGGTCGGCGATAGGACGGAGGACGGAGTCCGACTCGATGAGCTTGACCTGCGTGGCCAGGAACTGGTCGGCATCGTTCGCGGGGGTGCGCGTGCTGTCCTGGCCGATGGCGACGGATGGCATCTGGCGGTCGATATCCACCGTAGCGGTAGATTCGTAGACAGGCGTGAGGCGCGCGCAAACGATGATGGTGGCAGCCACGCAGCCGAGGACGAAGCCGAGGATCTTCCAGCGATGGCGGCGCAGTATCCAGAGGTAGTGGGCGAGGGGGATGGGGGACCGATCGGGTGGCTCGGTGTCGTAACCGTACCACGCGGGTTGGACGGCTTGGTTGGGAGACGGAAGAGATCTTGGTTCTGGCATATTTTTTGTCCGTAGGTACAGGCAATTCAGCCTAACGAGTGACAATTATGGCTGCTGCGCCAATACCACCTCCTAAGATCAGAAGTTTTTCCAACGCGCCCATGGTCATACGGCGGCCCTTATTGTCGGGGACATACAGAATGTCGTTAGCCAGAAGGGGCGTGTCGGGAGCTTTGCGCTCCATGATTTTAGTGAGCGGGATGGGGATCTCGTTCTTGCTCCCGTTGCCTTCGCGGCGATATATGTAGGCTTCTTTGGCGGCAAAGGGCATGAGCCCTTGGGAAAGGGCCAGCATCTGGAGAACGGTGGACTCGGTGCCATCTCCCATGGGATAAGCGCCCGGCATTTTGACGTTGCCGATCACATAAACCTTGCCGCTTTCCGGTACGCGGATCTCCTCCCCGCCGGTCAAGACAATGTTCAGGGCGGGATCGGCGGCATCGATGAGACCCTTGACCAGGACGCGCTGGACCAGGGCGGACATGGCGCCGTCCGGGCCGGGCTGGGTGCGGGTTACCAGAATTTCAGGGCCAGACTCAGGCGCCAGGCCGCCTGCCCGCGTGATGGCTTCCAGCAAAGTGACTGGACCAGTCGCCTGAAAAGTGAGTGGCTGCTTGACGGCGCCGGCCACGGAGATCGGATGGCTATTGTATTCGGCAACAGTTACCGTGACGAAGGGGTCCACGATGATCTGCTCGTCCTGCAACGCTTTGGCAACCGCGTTTTCGAGTTCCCCTGGCATCAGCCCCAGCGCCTTCACCCGCTGCTTGAGCATCGGGAGACGGATGAATCCGTCGGCGCTCACGCGCACGGGCCGAGTCAGTTCCGGCGCGTCGTATACCGAAATATCGATCAGGTCGTTGGCGCCGATCGGCTGGGCCGGGAGGTTTGCCCCTGGGACCTCCGGCGCGGCGACGGTTGGCCGTGTTTGGGTTGACTGACCGGAGGCGACGGGCTGAAAGCAAGAGACGCAGATGAAGATCGAGACCCGCAACACAGGTCTACGATCGGATGGTACTTTTTGCATTGTTTACTCCTTCCAGAACAGATCGGAGGCGAAGCATGGTGGCTTGCCGACTAGGGCTGGTGTTGAGAACCGCCATTGGAATTGCCTTGCAAGAGCGAGACCGTAGTCGTCCGTAACTCCTGGATGCTCTCCTCAAGGGCTTCGAAACGGCGATGAAGGTGCTCATGAAGCGTGCCGGAATGAATGTAGGCCAGCAGTTCGGAGCGCATGAAGTCCGAGAGATTCCGGGCCCCGTTACGGGATGAGACTTCTTTGAGTCTAAGGTATTCGTCTTGAGCGAGACGGAAAACGACCACGCGGTTTCGAGGTTCCCCGTTCATACGGATCACGTCCTCCAAGTGTGCATTGTGCTTGTTGGGGCTGAGAACACCTCTTCAGCGAGCCAAGCAGACGGCCACTGACGCTGTAAACCCGGCCAACAGGCCGGCGTCGACAGAGTAACTAGTAACACTGTTTCGCTGTTGATGGGAAGGTAACTCGGTCATCCACTGCTGGCACGCGAGATGTACCGTAGCGGGGCAGCCCAGGCGCCATCGATCTCGACGGCTACCGAGCGCTGGAGCAACTCAATGCCAACTACCAGGCGCGTGACCTTGGCCTGACGGAGCACCATTCCCTGAATGCCCTTTAGTGGCCCGTCAATCAGTTCCACGGCCTCGCCAATCCTGGTGTATCCGCAACCGGCTACGGGGAGCCCGGACCCCGCAATCCGCTCCAGTGCTTCAATCTCCGCGTCGGGAATCGTACCTGGCGCGCCCCCGAAACCAACGATCTGTACCACGCCCGGCGTGGTTACGATGCGAAAGGGATTATCGCGGTCATACGCTGCAAAGACATAGCCTGCAATCAGCGGCTTTTGGCTGTCCCAAGCAGATCCGGAACGCCTCCGATGAATGCACCGCACTAGCGGAACCGACGTGCGGTAACCCTTAGAGTCCAGGATCGCCTTCACGCTTTTTTCATGGCGCGACCGGACAACCAAAGCCAGCCACGGATGCCCGCCACCAGGCATCGGAACGCGAACGGAGACTCTCGATTCTTCGCCAATGGAAAGCATCGTGTGACACGCAGGCTGCCGCCATTCTTGCCGTCTTGGGGAGGTCGCCTATGTGGAGATACACAACAGCGAGCAACCCAAAGCGCATGATGACTACCACCCAAGACTTATGCGGTACTATCAGTACCGCTGCCAGATTAGCTGCCAGTGTACGCGGAATGTATACTGCATGTCAATAGCATCGGGACAAAAACCGGTACTTGTCGCACGATTTTGTCGTCACCTGACTTACCCCGTGTTCGCTTTCGCACACTGGCTCGATCGGGGTCCGTCAGCTCACCAACGTAGCCTATCGCCAGCAGCCGCAAAGAGCCCTCCTTTTGAGACGCGAACACTTCGCTATCGCTCTCAATTTATTGAGAATACTTGACAGTACCAGTCCATCGACGGAGCCGGAGCTTGACTCCCTTTCAACCGGGTGCAGCACTCGTGACTGGGTCGAGTCTTGCACGTTGAGTGAACCTTGCCCGCCGGACACTGCCGACTAAAAACGCGCCTGCTGCCCGTCAACACTCATGTCTCGACGTTGATTTGGTCTGTTCAGTGAATTGATTAGAACGCGATCCGCGCAATACTGTATTCCACCCGGACAATAACGTGTGCCCAATTGGCGCGTTGGCTACTGGTCCCCCAGTGCGGCTCCCCAATGACGCTTACGTGTGGCAAGCAGCGCGATCATCACCACGGTCCAGGCAGCCAGGGCTGGACGCGAGAACGGGTAATCTTCGGTGGCATGCAAGAAGACCGCGATGACCCCAATGCCCCAAACAGAACCAGACGCAGAGCGCACACACCACAAAAACAGGGTCACCATCGCAATTCCGAACGGCAGCCCGCCATCGGCAGTCCACTCCAGCCAGTCCGAGTGAGCACGGTTTGCGAACTTCCCAGTATCGATGATCGCGTACGCCGGATATACCGTGGGCCAAGTTCCCAAGCCGAATCCAAACCACGGGCGAGCCGCAATCATGTGCACTGAAGAGATATCAAATTCGCGACGAGTGGCGAATGGATCGGGTGTTTGAATGCGTTCCCAGATTCTGCCCCACCCCACCACCACTGTGAACACCGCCAGCAGTAGCACCACACGTGCCAACGACCTCCCGACGGCGCGCCCGGACGTGCGTCCCCGAAGCCAGAGGAGCGCGCCTACGGCCACGATTTCAATCGAGGTCAGAATTAATCCGGCACGCGAAGCACAAGCGATCACGGACGCATACATCGCCGCCGCCATGCAGGCGTAGACCAGCGACTCCCGCTTGCGGGTCATGGATCCATAGATCGCCAGGGGCAGCGCTAGCTCGATGAATGCCGCGTAGTGGTTGTAATAAAGGATCGGCCCCATCACCCTCTCGATGCCCTCGGTTTGGAAGATCCAAAAGACTCTTCCTCCAGCCGTGAAACTCTGCAGCGTGGCCAGTACCGCCACCAGGAAGCCAAACCAGAGCATCGCTGTGCGGAACCAGCGATGCATACGCTCGTCCTGAAAAAGCACCCAGCCGGTAATGAAAACCGCGAGCACCGTGGTCCAGCGCGCCAGGCCGATTCTGGTTTCGAAGGGAGAGACTGTCCTTCCAGTCCCCCACTGAAACAGGCCCCACAGCACGGCAAACAATAACGGCGCCAGCGGATACGCGAAGCGCGGCGGAGTACGAATCGAGCGGAACATCGCAACGGCGGCCAGCACGAACATGCCGACCTCAAAAACAGCAACCGCCCAATATCCGGGTACCCAAAGGGTCAAAACACCGAAGAACAGTACCGCGGCCAGCAAGTAGTGCATCGAGTTTCGTAGTGTAACCCGAAGCGGAGTTGGTTCGGCATGGTGGGACGTGAAACCGGATGGTGCCGAGAGCAAGTTAGTTGTCCGTATATTCCGAACTATGCTGTAAAATCGGGTATGCGATCAGTGGCCGGCGGCCTTGCCCTCCTGGCTGCCACTGCACCGGTCTTACTTGCTCAATCGCCGGGTGCGGTTGACGCCGATTTCTTCGAGACCAGGATCCGTCCGCTGTTCGCGGAGAAGTGCTACGCCTGTCACACCGAAGCGCGCATGGGCGGCTTGCAACTCGACTCCCGTGAGAGCTTCCTCAAAGGTGGGCAGTCCGGACCCGTGGCCGTGCCCGGAGATCCCGACGCGAGCCTGCTGGTGAAGGCTCTGCGTTACGATGCAAACCCCAAGATGCCACCCACCGGCAAACTGGCCGCCGGCCAGATCGCCGCTGTCGAAGCCTGGATCAAAGCCGGCGCTGTGTGGCCGCGGAATGCGCCAGCCGCTGTGAAATCGCCCCCTTATCAGATCACTGAGGAGCAGCGCGCGTTCTGGTCCTTTCAACCCGTGAAGCCCGTGACTCCGCCCAACCTGCCAGACGCGAAAAATGCCGATTGGGCCCGAACGGACATCGACCGCTTCGTCGCCTCAAAGCTCGCGGCACACGGACTGCACCCGGTCCGCCGCGCCGATCGGCGCACGCTCATGCGGCGCGCCGCCTACGATCTCACCGGCCTCCCGCCCACCGCCGAAGAGGTCGATGCATTTGAACACGACCGCTCGCCCGATGCGTTCGCCCAGGTCGTCGATCGTCTGCTTCGCTCGCCACGCTATGGCGAGCGCTGGGGACGTCTCTGGCTGGATGTAGCCCGCTACTCCGATGATCGGCTCGACTCTGAACGCGACAATCCCTACCCGGCCTCCTTCCGCTATCGCGATTGGGTGATTCAGGCCATTCATAACGACATGCCCTACGACGTTTTCGTAAAAGCCCAAATTGCCGGCGATCAGCTTCCCAATCACGAAAAATACGAAGCCGGCCTCGGCTTCTATGCTCTGAGTCCCGAGATGCAGGACGATCGCGTGGATGCCACCGCCCGCGCCTTCCTCGGCCTCACGGTAGCCTGCGCACAGTGCCACGATCACAAGTACGATCCCATCCCCACTCGCGATTTCTACTCTCTGATGGGCATCTTCCGCAACACAGATCTGAATGAGGTACCGCTGGCTCCCAAAGAAACCGTTGATGCGTATAAACGCCAGCAGTCCCTCGTTGAGAAAAAAGAGAAAGAACTCAAGGAGTATGTCGACGCTCAATCCGCTCAACTGGGTCTCATCCTCGCTTCGGAAACCGCGCGCTACCTGCTCGCCTCTGGCCAGCCCTCAAGCAAACTTGCGGACACCACCGCCAGCCCCGCCCTCGATCCGGAAACGCTCGCCCGCTGGACAAAATATTTGGCCGAGCCCGAAAAGCAACATCCCTTTCTGAAGGATTGGTACGCTGCCACGCCGGACCAGCGTGCGAAGGCGGCCACCGAATTCCAGGCCCAGGTCCTCGCCGTCGTCGCCGAAAAGACTCACGTCGACGATGAAAACCACGTCCGCCTGGGTCTCAATCCCACGCGCGACGATCTCTCCAAAGCGAATCTCGTCTCGCTCGACCGCGCCAAGTTCGGCCTCTGGGAAGATATGTTGGGAGATCGCGGCGTCCTGCACTACGGAGACTCCAAAAAAGAGGAGGCCAAAATCGACCGTTTCCTCTCGGGCGTCTGGCTCGGCCACCTCACCCAGCTCCGCGCGCAATTGGCCGCGCTGAAGAAGGATCTACCGCCTTCGTATCCCCTGCTGCAAACCATTGCCGACAAGCAGAAGCCCGAGGTACAACATGTCTGGATTCGCGGCGATCAGAACAATCCCGGCGACCCTGCGCCGCCGCACTTTCTGGCCATCCTGTCCCCGGCCGAACCGCAGCCCTTCGCGCGTGGCAAAGAGCGCCTGGAACTAGCCGAAGCGATCGCCAATCCCGCCAATCCGCTGACCGCCCGGGTTATGGTCAATCGCGTCTGGCAGCAGCACTTCGGCTACGGCCTGGTGCGCACACCCAGCAACTTCGGCTCGCAGGGCGACCGCCCCTCACACCCCGAACTGCTCGACTATCTCGCCGGCTGGTTTGTGCGCGAAGGCTGGTCGCTCAAGAAACTGCATCGCGAAATCATGCTGACCGCCGCCTATCGGTTAAGCGATGACTTCTCCGGCCGCAACTATACAGTTGATCCCGACAACCGCCTGCTTTGGCGATACAACCGCCGCCGTCTCGACGCCGAATCTCTCCGCGATTCCCTCCTATATGTCTCCGGTAAGCTCGATTTGCATGCAGGCGGCCCCGCCGTCCGGCTCGACCGCCTTGACCAGGACAATAACCGCCGCACGGTTTACGGCTACATTTCCCGCCGCCAACTTGATCCGATGCTGGCGCTGTTCGATTTTCCGAATCCGAACAGCACCAGTGAGCAGCGTCTGCAAACTACCGTTCCGCTGCAGAAGCTCTTCTTCATGAACAGTCCGTTCGTCATCGCCCAGTCCGCCGCACTCACCGCTCGCGTCGCCGCCCATGCATCGAGTGACGACGAGCGTATTACGGCCACTTACCAGTTCGTGCTCCAGCGCGATCCCACGCCTGAAGAGCGAAGGCTGGCTCATGATTTCGTTAGCAGAAACGCCGGCGCGTGGCCCGCATACGCCCAGGTCCTACTGAGCTCTAATGAGTTCATCTATCTCAACTAAGGAAAGGCAAGATGATCTTTCAGCCATCTCGACGCCAAATACTCCGCACCATGGGGACCGGCTTCGGCTTGGCCGGACTCGCCGGTGTTCTCAACGCATCGCAAACGGCCGGGACTAAGACGCTGCCCGGGGCGGGCCCGCCCATGGCGCCCAAAGCCCCGCACTTCAAAGCGACCGCCAAACACGTCATCTTCCTCTTTCTCAACGGCGGCCCCTCCCAGGTGGACACGTTCGATCCCAAGCCGATGCTGCAGAAGTACAGCGGCCAACCCATCCCCAGCGGCAACCTGAAGACCGAGCGCAAGACCGGCAACCTGCTGGGCTCGCCTTTCGCCTTCCGCCGCTGCGGCACGAGCGGCATTGAGATCAGTGAAATCTTCCCCAAGCTGGGAAATTCGATTGACGATGTCTGCGTGATCCGCTCGATGTACACCGAGATCCCGAACCATGAGCCATCCCTATTCCTGATGAACTGCGGCCATCGCGTTCCCGGCCGTCCGTCGATGGGTTCGTGGCTGACGTACGGTCTTGGCTCCGAGAACCAGAACCTGCCGGGCTTTGTCGTCTTGTGCCCGGGCTACCCGATCGTGGGGGCGCAACTGTGGAGTTCCACGTTCCTCCCGGCTATCTATCAGGGCACTTACATCCCCAACAGTGAGAAGAGTCCCGATAAACTGATCAGCTATATCCGCAATCCGTCGACGCCACTGCCCGAACAGCGCAGGGCGCTGGATCTGCTGCGCCAGCTGAATCTTATCGAAGAAAAGCGCGAAGGCGAAGATAGCCAGCTCGAAAGCAGCATCCAGGCGGCGGAAATCGCCTACCGCATGCAAAGCGAAGCGCCCGAAGTCTTCGATATCGCCAAGGAGCCTGAAGCCATCCGCGGCCGTTACGGCGACCATGATTTCGGGCGCGGCTGTCTGATGGCCCGCCGCCTGGTAGAGCGCGGCGTGCGCATGGTGCAGGTCTATTACGGCAACGGCCAGCCGTGGGATAACCACGACGATATTCTCATTCATCGCAAACTGGCGCAGGATGCCGACGGCCCCATCGCCGCCCTGTTGGCGGACCTTAAAGCCAGTGGCCTGCTCAAGGAAACGCTGGTCATCGTCGGAGGCGAATTCGGGCGTACGCCGGTCCTTGAAGTCAGCGGCCTCGTGAAAGTGCAAAATGGCCGCGATCACAACAGCCACGGCTTCTCCACGCTGCTAGCCGGAGGTGGCGTCAAAGGCGGCGCCACCTACGGCAACACCGACGAGTTCGGCTTCAAGGCTGTGGAGAATCCCGTGCACATTCATGACCTGCACGCCACTGTTCTTCACGCATTGGGCATGGATCACACCAAGTTGACTTACCGTTATAGCGGCCGCGACTTCCGCCTGACCGACGTTGCGGGAAATGTCGTGCACGACATTTTGGCTTGAGCCGTTATCGGAGAACGGTGGGGAGCCCCGACCGAAGAATTGCCCATGAAAACAAAATACACACACCGCATATCAATCTTAGCGTTGTTCTCGCTGAGCGCCGCCATGGCGCAGACAGCGACCTCCAGGATCGTGAGCGCCGCCAACACGTTCCTTTCGACCCTCGATCAGAAGCAGAGGCAGAGCGTGCTGTTTGCCTTCGACGACGGCCAGCAGCGCGCCCGCTGGTCCAACTTTCCGGTCCGGATGGTGCCGCGCGCGGGCTTGAGCATGGGTGAATTGTCCGCGGCCCAGCGTGCTGCGGCGTTGGTTATGATCTCCTCCGCGCTCAGTACGCGAGGTTTTGAGAAGGTTCGGCAGATTATGGCAGCCGACGAGGTACTCAAGCACAACGAAGGCAACAACCCGATGTTCGGCGAGGATCTTTATTACGTTTCCATCCTCGGAACACCCTCCGCAACTGAGCCCTGGATGCTCCAGTTCGGCGGCCACCATTTGGCGCTCAATATCACCATCGCGGGCGAACGCGGCGTTCTCACCCCGACCTTGACCGGCGCCCAACCCTCTCTCTACACCGTCAACGGGAAAACGGTGCGCCCCCTGGGTCGGGAGAGCGATAAGGCTATCGCCTTGCTCAACGCGCTGGATGAAAGCCAGCGGAAGCAGGCGGTTCTGAGCTACCGTTTGGCCGATCTGGTGCTTGGTCCCGGGCAGGATGGCAAAACGATCCAGCCCGAAGGGCTGAAGGCTTCCGCTATGAACGAGCGGCAACGCGCCATGTTACTCGACGTAATATCCGAGTGGGCGGGCATTGTTCACGAAAGTGCGGCTGCGGCCCGTATGGCCGAGCTTAAGGCCGAGGTCAACGAGACTTGGTTCGCCTGGAGTGGCCCGGCAACCGTCACACCGGGGAGCAATATCGCTGCGTACTACCGGGTTCAGGGACCGCACCTCGTGATTGAGTACGCCCCGCAGCGGATGGGGGGCGATCCTTCGATGCATGTCCATACCATTTACCGCGACCCGACCAACGACTACGGCCGGAAGCTCACCTCAAAATGAAAACCAGGCTGGCTGCTGCTGCGATGATTCTGTTGGCCGGGACGCCTGCACTCGCACACAGGCTCGATGAGTACCTGCAGGGTACCCTGATCTCGGTTGAGAAGAACCGCCTTCAGGCACAGATCACGCTGACCCCGGGCGTCGCCGTATTTCAAGTGCTGCTTGCGGAGATCGACACGGATGCGGACGGTGTCATCTCAGAAACCGAGCAGCGCGCGTATGCGGCTAGAGTGCTCCGGGATTTATCGCTCACGATCGACGGCCATCCGCTGACGCCCCGGTTGATTTCCAGGCAATTTCCAACCATTCAGGAAATGCAAGCGGGGCGCGGCGAAATCCAAATTGAATTCAGCGCCGATCTGCCCCTGGGCGGCGCGAACCGCAGACTCATTTTCGAGAACCATCATTTTCGCCAAATCGCCGCATACCAGGTGAATTGTCTCGTGCCGCGCGATCCGGATATTCGGATCGCCGCTCAGAATCGGAATTACTCGCAATCGCTCTATCAACTGGAGTACGTGCAGGCTGGCGTCCAGTCGAACTCACCGGTTTTGGCATGGTGCTCAAGCGATCGCGTGTGGCTGGGCGCGCTCGCGCTTCTGCTGTGCGCGCGGTTCGCCCTGCTCATGAAGAAAAAGAAGACCCAAGCTATGGCCTAAGGTTTTCTGGCACTACCGGCTCCGGCACCGCCGCGCCATCGGCGCGCGGGTCGGATGCCGCATAGTTCGTGCCGGTCTTCGAGTTGTGTAGTATGGCTTGTCCGCGTCCCATCGTCTCCACGTATTCGCGTAACATGCGCACGATGTGTCCGCGCTCGGAAAGCTGCTGCAGCGTGGCCGGCGGTACGCGGAATTCGATCGAGACGTCGCATCCCTTCGCGTCGCTTTTGTAAAAGCGCGGGGCTTCCATGGCCTGTTGCAGGTTCATCCCGAAATCGACGTAGTTGGAAACGAACTGCGCATGCGCCATCGGCTGCACCGGACCGCCCATGATGCCGAAGCCCATGTGCTCGTCGCCTTTCTCCATAAACGCCGGGATGATGGTGTGGAACGGACGCTTCCCGCCGGCGAGAACATTCGGGTGGTCTTTTTCGAGAGTGAAGGCGGCCCCACGATTCTGCAGGATGAAACCCATCCCCTCCGTCATCACCCGCGAACCGAAGAGCCCATAGATACTCTGGATCCAGCTTGCGATGTTACCCTCTTTGTCCACAGTCGTTAGATACGTCGTGTTGCCGCCTATGGGATCGCCCGGCGCCACTTCGCAGTTGGCCTTGTTCCAGTCGATCAGCGCCGCGCGCTTCATCGTGTATTCCTTCGACAACAACTGCGCCACGGGCGAATCGTAAGTCCGCGGGTCGGCTACATAGCGGTGCGCGTCGGAGTATGCCAGCTTCATCGCTTCAATACGTTTGTGCATCTCTTCGGGGCTAAACGCGCCACCGGCGGCAGGCGGCCTGGTCTGCATGATATTCAGCATTTCCAGCGCGGCGATGCCTTGGCCGTTGGGTGGTAATTCGTATACCTTCCAGCCGCGATAGTCGATAGAGATCGGTTTCACCCACTCGGGGGAATACGCCGCCAAGTCGTCCATAGTCATGGTGCCGCCCAAATGTTGCGAGGTATTGACGATCGACTGCGCAATCTCGCCATTGTAGAAAACCTCGGGACCTTTCTCGGCGATCAAACGATAGGCGTGGGCGAGATCGGGATTGCGAAACACCTGGCCTGTGACCGGAGCTTCGCCGCGGGGCAGCAACACGCGCGCCGATTCCGGGTTTGCCTTCAGTCCGCGCACCGCCCTCTCCGACGCCCAGATCTCATTCATCCCCTCAGCTACTGGAAATCCTTGCTCGGCATAAACGATGGCGGCATCGAAAAGATCTTTCCACGGCAGTTTGCCGAACTTCTCGTGCATCTTCCACCAGCCCTGGACAGCGCCCGGAACGGTGACGGAGTGGATGCCGTTCGGGGGCATGGTCTTGGCGCCCTGCTTCGCCAGGAAGTCCGGCGTGAGGCCTTTGGGAGCGGGGCCGGAGGCATTCAGCCCGGTGAGCTTGCCGGTTTTCGCGTCCCAGTAAATCACGAACAGGTCGCCGCCGATACCGGTCATCATGGGCTCGGTGAGACCCAGCACCGCGTTCGCGGCGATCGCCGCGTCGACTGCCGAACCGCCGCGCGCGAGGATCTGCGCGCCCGCCTGCGATGCCAGTACTTGGCTGGTGGCGGCGATGCCCTGCTGCGTGATCACCATCGAGCGGCCGTAGTTCCGGCCCAACTGCCCACTGAGGGCGGCGGACAGCAACAGACCCATTCCGACCGATCGAAACCAATGATTCACAGGCTGGTGCCTCCTCGCAAGATTCGTCGATTGTACTGTGTTCCGGTATGGCGTTTCAATATAGGGCGATGGGCGCCGCGCTGCGAGTAATCTAGGTTAGGGTATACACTGAGCGTTGAGAATGGAGTCCCTCAAGGCAGCCGTGGCGGCGCTGGCCGGAGCCGCGCTGTGGCTGGTTGCCGCGCCTCCCGCCGCCCAGAGCCCCATCCGATTCGCGTATCGGCCCATCGATTTCAGGCTGGAGAGTTGTGAAACGCCCGAGCGCCACGCGCCGGAAACGATGGCCGGCGGCGTGGCCCTCTTCGACTACAACAACGACGGCAAGCTGGATATCTTCTTCACCAACGGAGCCGATATTGGGACGCTCAAAAAGAACTCGCCGAAGTACTCGAACCGCCTGTTCGAGAACGATGGCACAGGCCACTTCAAAGACGTCACCGCGAAAGCCGGCCTGGCCGGAACCGGGTACGATACCGGGGTGGCCATTGGCGACTACGACAACGACGGATACGAGGATATTTTCGTCGGCGGCGTGTATCGCAACACGCTCTACCACAACAACGGCGATGGCACGTTTAGCGACGTCACGGAGAAGGCCGGCCTATCCTCTAAACCCGACCCCGAGTACGGCCCGCTCTGGTCGGTGGGCGGCGCGTGGGTGGATGTCAACAACGATGGCCTCCTCGATCTGCTGGTGGTGAACTATCTGCAGTGGAACGGCAGCAAGGAGCCGGTGTGCCTGGATAACGGCCATAAGGAATACTGTCATCCGAAGTTCTACGGGAAGACGCCCAGCCAGTTATTCCTGAACAATGGCGATGGCACGTTTACGGACGTCTCCGCCTCCTCGGGTTTGCGCGCGCATCCCGGCAAGGGTATGGGGGTGGGAGTGGCGGACTACCTTCTGGATGGCCGCATGGACTTCTTCATCGCCAACGACAAGCTCTTCAATTCGTTGTTTCGTAACAAGGGGGGCGGGCGCTTCGAGGAGGTGGCGTTCGACGCCAATGTGGCGCTCCGCGAAGATGGCACATACATCTCCGGCATGGGAGTGGACTTCCGGGACCTGGACAACGACGGCTATCCCGACATTTGCCTGGCGGCGCTGGACAACGAGACTTTTCCCATTTACAAGAACACCGGAAAAGGGGATTTCATTGAAGTCACTTCGCAGAGTAAGATGGGCCAACTGAGCGCGCCCATGTCCGGTTACTCGCCGATGATCGCCGACTTCGACAACGACGGGTGGAAAGACATCTTCGTCTCTCGCGGCCATGTGCAGTCTCTTCTGGCGTCGTCGCATCTGCTGGTGGCGCAGAATAACACCGTATTCCGCAACCTGGGCGGCATGCAGTTCGCTGCCCTCACCCGCGAAGCCGGGTTCGCGGCGCAGGCGCCTTCGCGGCACCGCGGTTCGGCCATGGGCGACCTGGATGGCGACGGACGCCTGGACATTGTCGTGAGTGCGCTCAGCGCACCAGCCGAGATTTGGATGAACCAGAGCCCCGGCTCGAATCATTGGCTGGAGTTACGGCTGGAAGGCACGAAGAGCAATCGCGACGCCATTGGCGCTCGCATCAAGATGGTCACCAGGAGCGGCGCTCAATATAATCACGTCACCACGAGCGTAGGTTACGCCTCCTCCAGCGCCGGCCCGGTGCATTTCGGACTGGGGCAGAACGCCTCGGCGGACCTGGTAGAGATCCATTGGCCGTCGGGTGTGGTGCAGGATCTTAAGAACGTGCTGGGAGATCAAGTCCTCAAAGTCAAAGAGCCGGTCCGCTAACAGTTCTGCCTTTGTCTTACCAGAAGTGCCGTTCGAGAATGCGTGGCGGGCCGGATGCGCCATGGATGACTCTGGTCGCCAAGACCACTTGAATGTTCTTGCGCTCCCAGCCTCTGGGCGCGCCTTTGGCCATGGCTTCAAGGTAGGCGGGGTCGGTGAGAAACTCACCAGCGGCAATGGTTCCGCAGCCGGTCAGCCCTCCGGCGACCACCACCATGCGGGCCGTGGTCGGGTCCAGCGTGCGGGATATTAGCGCGTAGTCTTCCGTGAGGCTCAGGTAAGGCGTTCGATAATTCACAGCGCGATCGCGCCTGGATGGATTCTGGCGGTCCTTAATCCAGAATGTGTCGTGATCGCGCTCGAAGCTGAACCGCATGGGCCCGATCAGCCGCATGGTCCAGTCGTTATTGAATGCGCCCACCAGGATCACCGGCCCACTTCGCAGGTCGGTGAAATCCGTGGAGAGTTGGCCGCGGACATGGAACGTCTTGCCCTTGGTCTGCAAAAGTCCAGTGAGGCCGCCGGTGGCGCTGGCATCGTCCAGCGATAAATTCTGGCTGCCCATATAATAGAGTTGGAACAGCGTGATCGGCCCGCTGGAAGGGCTTGGCAGATCCGTCGTGGCCACCTGTCCCGGTTCAGCGGACGAACCCAGGAACTCACGTTGGCCCATACACAGCAGAACGCTGTTCGAGGAATCCAGGACCGGCTTCCAAAAACGGTCGAGGGCGCTTTGCCGGGCCCACGGTCTGAGCCAGATAATGGTCAAAACCAGCAGCCCGGCCACCGCCACCGCCGCGGGCATGCGCCAGGGAATGGCCGCCGGGCGGGGAGCGGCCAGCGCCGCTTGCGGAACCGGCGCCGCGACTGGTGGTTGGACCTCGGACGGCATCTCGAATTCCGGAATGTACGATCGGGGCGACAAATCGATGCGGACTTCCCCAGCGTGCCCAGGGTCGTGATAGTATTGCGCGATGCGCTTGCGGACCTCGCCGGCGGTGGCGCGCACCACCGGGTCGACATTTGTGTCGTAATCCGGTTCGCGGCCGAAGACCGCTACCCCGAGGGAGCGCTCCTTCATCTCGCCCGCGCGGCCCTCTAGCGTGTTTTCCACGACATAACGCAGGAGGTTCGGATAGCGCTTGCTGTACTTGAACAGGGGGTTCGCCAACATCCGCTCTAACTGCCTGCGAATGGCTTCCCGCTCCGCATCGTCGAAAGAAACGTGTGTATCTTCCCCAGGGTGCGCCGTATACATTATTGAACCCCGAAACAACTCCAAACAAGTCTGTGTTGAAAATTATATCAGATTCAGACCTGTTTGTCCCATACATGCGTTGAGGGGCTACATGCGTTGAGGGGCTAAAGTCGAGCCATTCCGGGTAGGACAAAAAAAGCCCGCCCGCCCCCTTGCAGAGGGCGCGAGCGGGCAGGAAGCGAAACGTACAGGCGGCTAGAAGTGGAACTTCACACCGAGTTGCAGGACGCGCGGATCGAACGCGGAAGTGATGGCGCCGGCGCCGCTGCCGAATGTGGTGTTCAACCCGTTCCACTGGGTATGGTTGAACGTATTGAACGATTCAAAGCGGAACGTCAAGCCAGCGCGTTCCCCGAAGGAGAAATCCTTGAACAGGGAGACGTCCCAGTTGTCCCGTCCAGGTCCGCGGATGACGCCCTTGCCCTCGTCGCCGAAGACCCCGGCGGCGGGAGCGGTAAAGGCCGCCGGATTGAACCATTGGGTCTGCGTCTGAGGATACGAAAGGCTTCCAGCCAAGTCCGGCCGTTGGGTCACGTTGCCGCCCATGCCCAGACCGGCATTAGACATCGTCTCGGTATACGCCAAGCCCGACTCGGCGGTGACGACGCCGGACAGTGTCCAACCGCCCAGTATCGTTTTCACCGCGCCGTTGGAGTTCTGGAAGACGGGTATGTTCCAGACGTAGTCGGCTATGAAGATGTTGGGGCGGTCATACGAACTGAGTCCCCAATCGTAGGCGCGATTGTAAGGATTCGAGACTGTGGCCAGATCGCCCTCGCTCCCGTTGACGGCTACCCCTGTACTGTCGTCATAGGTTTTGGAATAGGTGTAGGCGAATTGCAAGGTGAGGTTCTTTTGGGCCTGCATGCGGAATTCGGCTTGAAGAGCGTTGTACTTGGAACGGCCCACGTTCTCGTACATCAGGATCTGGCCGAAGCCCGGGTAGGGCCGGATGGTGTCCACAGGTATGGTTCCCGCGGCTACCTCAAGGCGCTGGGCGAGATTCACGCTGGAGTAATATGGGGCGTTGATGTCAACCGCATCGTTCTGGTGCGTATTGACATTGCCGACATAGGACACCTGGGCAACCGCTCCATGCCAGACCTCATGCTGCACGCCCATGCTCCATTGATAGCTGGTGGGGTTCTTGTAGTCGTACTGGCTCTCGCCGGTGATCCCCGTGGTCGTGATCGGCGCCGTGGCGGCATTGCCCGTTTCGAGACTTTCCAGCGGGTTGTTGAAGTAAACGTTGCTCACGGTCGGGCTGGCGCTGAATGGGGCGTTGGGACCCATGTTGTACACGTCGTTACCCTGAACGCGTTCGTACATAATGCCGAAACCGCCGCGCATCACGGTCTTGCCGTCGCCGAGCGGGTCATAGGCAAATCCAAGACGCGGGCCCCAGTTGTTCCAATGGTTCTGGACGATATCCGCGGGAGCGCCGTTCTTGCCTTGAATGCCTATCCCGTTCTGATATAGCAAGAGGCTGGAGGCCCCTCCCACGCCGGGAGCCAGACCCGGGCTGTTGGGGCTGAGGTTCCCGCTATTGGGGAGGAAAACTCCTGCGTCCGCAGGGTTGTACAGTTGGGGATAGAAATTCGACATACGATCATTCACTTCGTATGTGTGGGGAATGCCTTCCCAACGTAAGCCCAAATTCACGGTGAGGCGATTGCTCACGCGCCAGTTGTCCTGCGCGTACAAAGCGACCGTCTGGCTATGCCAGTCTCCGCTGTCCTGAACGGCCAGTTCGTTATACGTGGCGGCATAGCCGAGCAGGAAGTCGGCGAAGCCGGCGCCAGTGTAGGTGCCGTTAAAGCTGTAGGCGCCCTGCGAATCGCCAAAGAGCTCCTGGTTCTTTACGTTGAACATATCCTGGACGCCAAACTTGAAGCTGTGCCTGCCATGGTTCCAGGAGACATCGTCGCGGCCCTGGTAACTGGTGTAGTTATTCTTCCAAGGATAGTTGGACGCATCGTAATCGTTGTTCAGGCCGGCGCCACTGATGGAGACACCCGGAAGGCGATTGAGGGCGTTGGACGAGAACAACTCGGGCGGGTTGACGGCGGTGGTGCGCTGATAGATCCCAGTCGGCGAGATATTGATGTTATTCCCAGCATAGTTGAACGCCGCCTCGTTGACCAGGGTCGGGCTGATGGTGTACGTGGCGTGAACCACGCCGCTCCAGGACGGGTTGCCAAACACGTCGCCGACGGTGGGCACATTGGAACCGCTCCAGAGGCTGGTCCCATAGGTCTGGCTGAGCTGTTCGGAAACCCAGTGGCCGAAGATCCAGAACTTGTCGTTGAAGTGGTGGTCGATACGAACGATCTGTTCACCGACATAAGTGGGAGCGTTGGCCCCGCCGGTAAACGCAGGGAATCCGCCGCTAGTGGTGTTGGGGGAAGGATATATGCCGAGCCCCATGAACGCCGTGGACAGCGGGCTGATCAGGCTGCTGGGGATCGTGTTGTTGGGGAAGGGCTGGCCGGGGACCAGACCTAGGGATGTGAAGCGGGCGAGTTCCGCGGGGTTCACCGCGGCGGCGGTAGGCACGGTGATGGGTATATTAGATGGGAATATCCCATTCTCCATGGCGGTGGTAGGCGTCTGCACGGTGTTCGTGCCGCCCTGGATCATGCGCCGCCACTCCTGGTTATAGAAGAAGAAGGTCTTGTTGCGGTCGTGGTTGTAGTGAGGCAGGATCACCGGACCGCCGATGTTGAAGCCAAACACGTTATAACGCAATTCCGCAGGTTTTGCCCCGGCAGCATTGGTGAAGAAGTTGGCGGCGTCGAGGTCGTTATTGCGGAAGAACTCCCACGCTCCACCGTGGAAATCCTTGGTGCCGGACTTGAAGACCAGGCTGAGGGTCGCGCCGGAATTGAGTCCGTAGTCGGCGGAATAGTTCGAGGTGAGCATTCTGAACTCGGACACGGCGTCTATGGACGGCATGATATTGAATTTTCCGCCTGAGCCGCGATCATAATCCTCTCCACCGTCCACCATCCAGACGTTATGGTCGGGACGCAGGCCGTTGAAGCTGATGGAAAAACCGCTGCCCTGTGCGCTGGGGCCGTTGAAATCCGCGACAGTGGAAGACACGCCCGGACTCAATGCCGCAAGGTTGACCAGGTTGCGGCCGTTCGTAGCCAGTTGCGACATTTGCTGACCGGTAACGAGTTCACTGACTTCAGCGGAGTCCGATTGTACCTGGAGGGCTTCCGCCTCCACGGTGACGCTCTCTTTGGTTTCACCAACTTGAAGTTGGAAATCGACACGAGCGTGAGCGCCAACATCCAGGATGATGCCGTTCTGCAGGCCAGCCTTGAAACCGGCGGCTTCGGCTTTAACGTTGTACTTGCCGTTTGGGAGACTCGGCGCGGTGTATTGGCCGGCCTCGTTGCTGACGGTGCGGCTAACAGCGGAGGTTTCGATGTTCGTGATGATAATATTTGCGCCTTGAATGGTGGCCTTAGATTGGTCTGTTATGGTTCCGACGATGGTTGCCTCCTGCGCTGTGGCGCTGAACGCGAAGGCTAGTGCAAGGATGCACAATAGCAATGACTGACGTAGTCTAGCTTGCTTCACAAATTACTCTCCTTTAAGCGAGATCTTTCTTGCGCCACACACCAGTCTCCTGGGTGTGGGCAAGGCTGGATAGATTGTAAAGAGAGTAATAGATCTTTAATAGGGGATTACGGTATCATACGGTATCAACGCTTTGTCTTCAAATGGTTACGGGATACTGTTACAGCCTGAAACGGTAAGTGCAGTGGCACAATTGTGCGGAGCTGTGCAGAATTGTGCGATCGGCGATTTCGCCTGAATTTGACCGAACGAACCCAAATTGGCCCTTAGATTCAATAAGTTGACATACAATACGTGCGAGCCGCCTGGAAATGCGGCTGCGGGCAAATTGCCCGCCCTCCAAGCAGGCTAAGGGTAGCACGGCGGCGAAGAGAATTCGGCTGGACAATTGGCGTTGGACGTTTGTTTTCAATGGACTCGCGTGGCACCGAGTTGCGTGTCCGCCCGCCGGCCCCACGTGGGATAATCGCAGAGGCCCATATGAAATCCGATCATACCGGGAGAGAGGCGTGTATACCGTCCGGCTTCTGATTTTGGCGGGCGCGGTGGCGGGGATGTCGCTCCTCGCCGCGGCACTTGCCGGCGCCGGCGACAACTCCACGCCGCGCTTCGATGACATCGTCAAGCAGGCCGGCGTCAGCTTCGTCCATCTGAAAGGCAACCAGGGCGTGGCCAATATCATGGACGAAGCCGGCCCGGGGGTTTGCGTGTTCGACTATGACGGAGACGGATGGCCGGACATCTACTTCGTCAGCGCGCGCGATCTCTACGGGCGGGGCCTGGAGGCGCGCAACGCGCTATATCGCAACAATGGCGACGGCACGTTCACCGACGTGACTGCGAAAGCCGGCGTGCCCGGCACCGGCTACGGCCTTGGCTGCGTAGTGGGCGACTACGACAACGACGGTTATCCCGATCTCTATGTGATGCAGTACGGCAAGAACGTGCTGTATCACAACAACGGGAACGGCACCTTCACCGACGTGACCGCGAAGGCGCACGTGGACGGCACCGATTTTGGCACGCGCATGCATCTGGGCGCCACCTTCTTCGACTACGACCGCGATGGGAAGCTGGATTTGTACGTGGGCGGCTACGTGGACTTCGGCCCGGAGGTGCAGCAGACCTGTATCATCGCCGACGCCGAATCGAGCTGCCCGCCCGGCCAGTATCGCGGCAGCCCGGATGTTTTGTATCACAACAACGGCGACGGCACGTTCACCAACGTAACCAAAGCCGCGAAGATCTATCAACCCAAGGGGAAGAATCTGTCGGTCGTTGCCACCGACTACGACAACGACGGCTGGCCCGATCTGCTGGCCGCCAACGACGGCATGGAGATTTACCTCTATCGCAACAATCACGATGGCACGTTCACCGAATCGGGACTGACGGCGGGCGTGGGATTGACCGAGGACGGCGGCACCATGGCGGCGATGTGCCTATCGGTGGGCGACTACGATAACGACGGATTGCTGGATCTCTACGTCTCCGACTTTCAAGATGTGCCCCACCATTTGTGGCGCAATACCGGAGGCGGGATGTTCGACGAAGTCAGCCGCAAGGCGGGCATCGCCACCATCACCGCGCGCTTCCTGAGCTTTGGCGGCGGCTTTACCGACTACGACAACGACGGCTGGGTGGACCTGTTCATCGCCAACGGGCACGTCTATCAGGGCGTGGAGAGGTCGACCGTGAAGGGCCATTACAAGCAGATCAATTTGCTGCTTCACAACAATCGCGACGGCACGTTCACCGACGTTACCGCGGCTGCGCAGGCCCACGGGAATGGTTTCTCGGCGCCGCACCTGGGGCGTGGCGCGGCCTTTGCCGACCTGTTCAACGACGGCCACGAGGACATTGTGGTGGGGAATAACGACGACCCGCCGTCGATCTTGCGAAACCGCAGCGGAGGAAGCAATCACTTCGCGAGTTTCAAGCTGGCGGGCACGCGTAGCAATCGCGACGCCCTGGGGGCGCGAATCCGGATTAAGGCCGGCGGCATTTCGCAGATCCGCGAGATTGCCGCGGGCGGCAGCTATCTTTCGCAGAGCGATCTACGCGCACACTTCGGGCTGGGCACAAGCACGCGCATCGACAGCGTGGAAGTGAGCTGGCCGAGCGGGGCGCGGCAGGAGTTCCATAACGTGAAGGCCGATCGGTTCTACGCAATCGAAGAGGGAAAGCCCGCGATCGGGACGCAGGTCATCGCGCGGCGCCAAGCGGGGAAATAAGCCGTTTCGGCGGCCGCAACGCGCTGCGCGGGTCCGGCAGCGGCCTACTTACCGGGCAGCAGTTCGGGCGGGTGACCGGTCACCTGCTGTAGGTGGTCTTCGCCTTTCTGCTCGCGCAACTGGCGGACGATGGCCAACTCAGCGGCGGATTCCGCGGGTTTGCCAGCATCCTTATATACGTGCGCCAGGCGGAAATGGGCATCGGTTTTGGAACCGTCGAGCCGTATGGCTTCCTTGAAGGACTCAATGGCGCGGCCGTACTGTTTATCCTGCGCGAAAACGATTCCGAGATCGAGATGCGCGATGCGGACGCTCGAGTCGATGGACAGAGCCTTGTCGAGGAGCGGCTTGGCCTTCTGAAAGTCGTTACGGCGGATCAGAATGTCGGCCAGCCAAGCCCACGCCTGGGCATTGGCCGGATCGCGATCCAACTCCAGACGGAACTCGGGTTCGGCCTGGTCGTCTTTCTGCTGCGACCAGTAGATATATCCGATGGCGAAATGCACATTGGGTTCGGCCGGCGATTTTGCGACTACGGCCTTCAACTCCTGTATGGCTTCCTCCGGCCGGTTGAGGCCGTCCAGGGCTTCGGCCATGAGCACGTGCGTGGCGGGCGCGTCGGGGTCCTGGCGCTCGAGCCACTCGAACTGCTTCAAGGCACGCTGGTACTCGGAAGACGACAACAGGCTTTGCGCGACGTAGTAGTGAAGCTGCCCGTTTTCCGGGTCGGCGGCGAGCGCGATCTCGAGGTTCGCGGCGGCGTCCTTGAACATTCGGCTGCCGTAGTAACTCATGCCCAGCAAGGTCCGCGCCTGCATATTATTCTGGTCGAGTTTCAGTACAGCCCGGAATGGCTCGGTGGCTTCGCGGAAGCGCCCGCTCTTGAACTCGGCCAAGCCGAGGTTGAGCTGGATCTGCGGAATATTCGGGTCAATGGCCAGAACCTTGCGATAGCAGAGGGCCGCGGCGTCGTACTGTTTCTCATGTGAGAGCGCCAGGCCGGTATTCGCCAGAGCGTTGATATCTTCAGGCTTGGCTGCAGGCAGCGCCTCGCAGCCGCCGGTCTGCGCGTGAAGACATCCGGCCGCGGCCATCAACGTGGCCGCCACGCAAATTCGCATCGCGATCGCCGGCCCGCGCACCGGGCTGCCGATGAGAATTCCGGCGAGCCGGGTACCGCCATTCCAATCCTGCATGCCCCAAGCCATCACTTCCAATATAGACCCCGTGATGACGGTTGTGGCTGCCGCAGGGGGTTGCCAATCTCAAACGCATTTTAGTGAAACGATTGGTAGGCGCGGCCGGACTCGAACCGGCGACCCTCTGCTTAGAAGGCAGATGCTCTATCCGCCTGAGCTACGCGCCCGTGCCGGGGGGACTCAAGTCCGATTTTAGCAGGATCGGGCTCGCTACTTTCCTGGCACCGGCAGCCAGCCGCGCGTGCTGAAATCGGCAAGACTGAGCATCAGAAGAATGGCTAGCCACAACATTCCGCCGCCCACCACCACCTTCGTCAGGATCGTGCTGTGGCGCAGGTGCATGAAGAACAGCGCCACCAGCAGCATCTTCAACACCGCGATGAACAGAGCCATCACCACGTTGAGCTGTCCCAGATCGATGGTGGCCACTACGGTCGTGGCTGCCGTCAATATCAACAGCGCCAGGAACACCAGCGCGTAACTCCTTATCGATTCGACGTGTTCGTGCATATTAGTGTTGGTGGCGGGCAATCAATACAGCAAGGGGAACAAATAAATCCAGATGATGTCGACAAAGTGCCAGTACAGTCCGCCGATATCCACCGGCGTGTAATACGACGGCGTATATTTGCCTTTGTAAGCGTGCCATAGGAGAAACAGCATAAGGCCCTCCCCCACCACCATGTGCAGGGCGTGCAGTCCGGTCATGGTGAAGTACAACGAAAAAAACAGTTGGGCCGGTCCCTGCTGGCCGGGAGCGGCATTTTCCAGATGGAGCGTCGGGCCTGGCACATGATGTTCCTCGAATTTTTGGTTCCACTCATATGCTTTCACGCCCAGAAAGACGCCGCCCAGCAGGATGGTCAAGATCAGAAACACGATGAGCGCCTTGCGGCTGCCGATCTGTGCCGAGCGCACGGCGAGTACCATCGTAAAGCTGCTGCAAATTAAAACCGCCGTATTCACGGCGCCGATGACTACATTGAGCGTGTTACTTGCCAGCGCGAACACGCCCGCAAACTCTTTCCGGTAGATGATATAAGCCAGGAACAGGCCGCCGAAGAACATGATCTCGGTCACCAGGAAGACCCACATTCCTAGCGTGGAGATTTCCTTCTGCTGTTCCGGTGTTTCAAACTGTTCCCGCAACTCGGGGCTTTCGATATGACTATCCAACTTTGGCCTCCTCCATCGCGGCCAGCGTGGCGTAGTCGTACGCATCCGTCGTGACGATAGGCGTTTCATCGAAATTATGAGCGGGCGGCGGCGAAGCGGTCCGCCATTCGAGGCCAGTGGCACCCCACGGATTAGGTCCGGCAATAGGTCCGTAACGCAACGACCACATGAAGTAAATGAGCGGCATCAGATAGCCGACCGCCAGCACGGATGCACCCGCCGTAGACATGACGTGCAACACCTGGAACTCCTCCGGATAAGTCCAGTACCGGCGTGGCATGCCCAAGTAGCCGAGAATAAATTGCGGGAAAAAGGTAAGATTGAAACCCAAATAGATGATCAGGGCGGATAGCTTCGCCCAACCTTCCGGGTACATGCGGCCGGACATCTTAGGCCACCAATAGTGCAAACCCCCCAGGTAGGCCATGATGGTGCCGCCCACCATGATGTAATGGAAATGGGCAATTACGAAGTAAGTATCGTGAACGTGTACGTCCACGCCCAGACACGCAACGAACAGCCCGGTCAGTCCGCCTACGGTAAACAGGCCGATAAACCCGAATGCATACAGCATGGGGGTGGCGTAGGATATGGATCCTTTATGGAGGGTCGCGGTCCAGTTAAACACTTTGATGGCCGACGGGATGGCTACGAAGTAGCTAAGGAACGAGAACACCAGGCCGGCATATACGGATTGGCCGGACACAAACATGTGATGGCCCCAAACCAGAAATCCCAGCACCGCGATTGCCACGCTCGAAAACGCCACCACCTTATACCCGAAGACCGGCTTCTTGGAGAACACAGAGACTAGCTCGCTGATGATCCCCAGCGCCGGCAGCACCATGATATAAACCGCGGGATGCGAGTAGAACCAGAACAAGTGCTGAAACAGTACGGGGTCGCCGCCGCGCGCGGGGTCGAAAATCCCGATGTGCAAAGTCCTCTCGCCAATCAACAGAACCAGGGTGATGGCGATGACCGGAGTCCCGAGCACCTGGATGAGTGCGGTCGCGTAATTCGACCACACAAATAGGGGCAGGCGGAACCACGTCATTCCCGGAGCCCGCATCCGATGCACCGTGACGATGAAGTTCAGCCCTGTCAGAATCGAGGAAAAGCCCGCGATGAAGATGCCCAGGCCGGTGGCAATCACGTAAGTGTTGGAGTAATTGGTGCTGTATGGCACATAGAATGTCCATCCTGTATCCACGCCGCCGGCCAGCATGGCGTACATAGCGAAACAGCCGCCGATCACCAACAGATACCAGCTCAATAGATTGATCCTTGGGAACGCCAGGTCCTTGGCCCCAATCATCATGGGAAGGAAAAAGTTGCCCAGCGTGGCGGGGATCGAGGGTATCAGGAAAAAGAAGATCATGATCACGCCGTGCAGCGTGAACAGCTTGCTGTAAGTGTCCGCCGATACCAGACCGCCCTTGGGCGTAAGCAGTTCCAGCCGGATCAGCGTAGCGAAAATGCCACCGAGGAAGAAGAAAAAGGTGATGGTATGCAGATATAAAAGAGCGATACGTTTGTGGTCCTTGGTCAGCAGCCAGGACTTGATGCCGTAACTGGCGTTGAGGTAATGTTCGCGCTCTTGTACCGCTTCGGTAATCATAGTCTTATTGTTTCGTGGACTTCCGGCTCGACGTAGCTGTGGCCGCACCGGCCGGCCGGACCTGCTTCGGCGTCAACGACTTGATGTACTCGATCAGTTGCAGCACATTTTCTTCCGTTACCAGTCCCTGGAACGTCGGCATGATGGGCTGATAGCCTTTCACAATCTTTGCCGAAGGATTTAGAATCGACTCCCGGATGTAGTCTTCGTCGAATTTGACATGCGCGCCGTCGGCGAGTTCCACCTCGGCGCCATACTGGTTTCGCAGGTCCGGGCCTCTTCCCGGCGCGCCGCCCAAGTGGTGGCAGTTCGCGCAGGCGAAAGTCTGGAATAACTTTTCGCCGCTGGAAGCCAGTGAGCCGGTCGCGCCGCCGCTCAGCCATGCCTGATAATCCTGGGGCTCCATGACATATACCCAGCCGATCATGGCGTAATGGTTGGTACCGCAATACTGGGAACAGAATAGGTGGTACTTACCAGGCCTGGTAGGCTTGAACCAGACCGTAGTGTAACGTCCGGGCAGCACATCGGCCTTGGTGCGGAAGGCGGGAACAAAAAAATCGTGGATCACGTCCTCCGAGGTCATGGTAAGTTTGACAGCCTGGCCTACCGGGATATGCAGCTCGTTAATCTCGCGCTGCCCTTCCATGTGCTGCAGCTTCCACATCCACTGTTTGCCGATCACATATATTTGTTGCGCATCGTCGGGCGGGCGGGAGATGGTAAAGAACACGCTGGCGCCCCACGCGAACATGATCATGGTGAGGCCGAACGGGATGACGCTCCAGAGAACCTCCAGACTCATGGCGCCCTCCGCGGGAAGCGGCAACTCGGACTCGGAACGCCGCCGGTAACGGACCGCAAAGTAGAAGATAGTGAGAAAGATCCCCACCGAGAAGAAGACCGCCACCGCGAGCAGAAAGTAGACCAGATGGTCCACACTGGCAGCCACGCTGGACGCCTGCACCGGAAATAGAGGAAAATCGGATCCCATGAAGTTATCTCGTCTGCCTCAGGAGACGGCGGTCCCTACGCCAGTCGCGGCGCCACGCGAAGAACAGGAATGTGCCGCAAATCAGCACGAAAGTGGCGCCCGCGAAACGTAGCATGTTCATGGCGATGGCGCCGTATTTGCCGGTTGCCGGATCGTAGTGGTAACAGAACAGCAGGATCTGGTCCACCGGCGAACCGATTTTGTTCTGGGACGCCTCTACTAATCCCAGGCGCACGTCCCGCGGCGCGTATTCCACCCCATAGAAGTATCGCGAGAGTTTGCCTTCGGGCGTAAGTACCATGATGGCGCTGGCATGCGCGTATTGTCCCGTAGCTGGATCCAACTTATAACGGAAGCCCACAGCTGAAGTCAGCTTCTGGATGGAAGCTTCATCCCCGGTCAGGAAATGCCAGCCGTTGGCGGTATTGGGACGGCGGTAGCGCTGCAAGTAGTTAGCGCGCTTGGCGGCGGCGATCTCGGGCGTGTCATGCGGATCGAAACTCACGGCCACCACTTCGAAATCGCGGCCGGGATCGAGTGAGATCGCGCGCAGGCTGCTCTCCATACCGGTCAGGACCAGGTTACAAAGCATGGGGCAAGTGTAGTAGACCAGCGCCAGCAGCACCGGCTTGTGTCCGCTGAAGTAAGTGGAAAGGGGCAGCGCGCGGCCAAACTCGTCGCGAAAAACGAGATCGAGCGGGACTTGGTGATTGAGGTTCTGTTCAATGGTAACGCCCTGCAATCCCGCCGGCAGCGGGGCGGGTTTGGAATTTGAGTCACGCATCGCCGATGGCTGGGCGGGCGCGGGCTGGGCGGGCTGCGCATAGGCGGCGGCAGCCATGAAGACAGAAAAGAAGCCGGCTGAAAGCCAGCTGCGGCCAGAATTGGCCGCCCTCCAATGGAGATTCAACGTCATTTGATTTTTCCTGCCCGCTGCGCGATTAAGTCCATAGCCCGATCGACCGGTATCTGCACAATTCCCTTATCCGGATCGATCCACGCATACTGGTGCAGCGCCCGATCCTCGACGGCGCGCCAGTCCCGCATATCCTGTGCCGGATGCGGCTGCAGCCGGGGCTCCGGCGGCTGCTTCTGCGCATTCACCATAGCCGATGGCGACAGCGGCAGCCCCAACTCCGCCTCGCGGTTCTTCAAATAATCGAACACGCCCCACAGGCCAACCATGAAAACGACGATCAGGAATGCCATCGACAACCCGAACTTAGTCAGTGCCCGCGCATTCACGTCTCCCGGTTCGTGATGCACGTGCGGATTGCGCATCTCACTCCCGGCCATGTTCCAGAGCCTCCTCCAGATGCGGATCGCCCAGCGGCATCAGCGGGCGCAGTTCGAGTTGCCACAAAAACGCCGCCAGCCAGATCCCACCCAACCCGATGGGTAGCAGGAAATCCATCCAACTCACCGTGAACTGCTGGTGATGGAAATCCGGCGCCACCATCCAATAAAGATCCACGAAACGCATGCCGATCACGACGATCGCCACCGCACGCAGCAGTTTGAAATTGCGTTTCAGGTCCCGCGAAAGCAACAGCGCGAAAGGCAGCGCGAATTGCAGCAGCACCAACGCCACGCCTATGTACTGCCACCCTCCCGCAAAGCGATTGATGTACCACGGGATTTCTTCCGGCAGATTACCCGACCAGATCACCAACAACTGCGAGAACGAAAAGTACGCCCACACCATCACGAAGGTCAGCAACAGCTTGCCCACGTCATGCAGATGCCGGTGTGTCAGCACTTCCGATAGCGGCGGCCGGTTGCTTAAGATCACCAGCACACAAATCAGGAATGCCACCGCGGACAGCCCTTCGCCGGCGATAAAGAGCAGTCCGAAGATTGTAGAGAACCAGTGCGGGTTGATCGACAGAATCCAGTCGATGGCCATGAAAGTGATGCTGAACCCGAAGAAGATGAGGCCCGGACCGCTGATCGCCGTGAGTCGCCCGGCGGCTCGCGTGTCGCCACGATCCTGGTCGCCCGACCATCGATATAGGAGATGTCCGATCAGACTCCAGCCCACGAAATACAAGGCCGCCCGAATGAGGAAGAAAGGTACGTTCAAGTAGATCTGCTTGTGCAGCAGGACGCGGTCGTGCGCGACAATGTCCGGGTGTGACCACTGATACAGATGCGGGATACCGATGACAATGGGGATAAACAGTAGCAGCAGCAGCGGGAAGGTGCGGGAAGCCGCTTCGCAGAGGCGCCGGATGACCACGCCCCACGCGCCTCCGGTTAGATATTGCAGCATCAGCAGGGCTGTAGCTCCCAGCGGCAAGCCGATGAAAAACATATAGCACCAGATGTAGGAGCGGTAAAACTGGCCCGCATTGAATATGCCGCCCACGATGCTGAGGGCCAGCGCCACTGCGCCGATCGCCAGCAAGCGCGTCCGCCAGCCGCGCATATCGCGTACCAGATCCGCCGGCATATCGAACGAGCGCTGTTGAGTCGCGGACGGCATTTACTTCGACACTTCCTTGGCCAGCGCCGCGCGCTCGCCGGGCGGCACATCGTTGAGCGTTGCATGCTGGCTCAACTGCAGGACACGCACGTAGGCCACAATGGCCCAGCGGTCGGCCGGCTGGATCTGGGCCGCATAATCCGGCATGGCGCCTAGCCCGTTGGTGATCACATCGAAAAAATATCCAACCGGGGCCTGCCGTAAACGGTCGATGTGGTACGACTGCGGCGGCGGATGATTGAATCCGCGCTGCGCGATCATGCCGTGGCCATTGCCCAGGCGATCATGGCAGGGCGCGCAGTATATGTTGAAGCGTTCTTGTCCGCGTTCCAACACTGCGCGCGTGATGGGCACGGGGAAAGTGTCGATCGGCTTGCCTTCGATTTTTCCCGTGTAGAATGCGGGATCGGCATCCAGATGTCCCCGCGCCACGGTGCCTTCCACCAGCGGGCGCGCAGAGCGGCCGTCGTCGAAGAAGGTGCTGGAGCGTAGCGGGATGTATTTAGGCTGATCCTGCATGTCCCGGCGGCAGCCGGTCAGGAGAGCGGCGAAGACGATCAGAAACGCCTTAGTGCGCAACTTCGGTCACCTCCCGCGCATCCAGACTCTCCAGGAATTCCTCGGTGGCCTTACGGTCGAACAACGGATCTCGGGCTTCGATGCACAAGAAAAAGCGGTTGCGCGACGCCAGCGCGAATCGCGGCACGTTGAACGTCGGGTGATACGGCATCGGCAGGCCGCACAGCGCCAGCAGGCCGAAGACCGCCGAGAGCGCCGCGAACAATATCGTCAACTCGAAGGTGATGACGATGTACATCGGCCAGCTATGCAGCGGGCGTCCGGCGACGTTGATCGGGAAATAGATCACGGTCACGTAATACTGCATCAGGTAACCGGTCAGACCGCCCAAAATGCCGCCGATCAACACGATCAGGGGCAGTTTGCTTTTGGGGATATGCAGCGCCTCGGTGAGGGCCTCTATGGGGAATGGCGAATAAGCGTCCAGCTTACGATAGCCCCGCGCGCGCGCCTCGCGGGCGGCATTCACCAGCGACGTGGGATTATCGAACTCCGCCATCACGCCGTAAATCGGAGGCTTCATCCCTGGCTCTCCTCCTCGACTTTGGCTTGCGGCAGCAGCGTGCGCATTTCAAAGATCGAGATCATCGGCAGCAGCCGGATGAACAGGAAGAACAGGAACGTGAACAGTCCGATGGTGCCCACGTAGGTGGCCCAATCCCAACGGGTGGGATGGAAGACGCGCCATGAAGAGACCAGGTAATCCTGCGCCAGGCTGGAAACGATGATGACGAAGCGCTCCAGCCACATACCCACCAGCACCACCAGAGAGGCGACGAACAGCAAAGCCGGCGTGCTGCGCATCTTCTTGAACCAGAGCATCTGCGGCGCCACGATATTGCAGGTAATCAGAAACCAGTATGCACCGGCATAGGGGCCGGTCATGCGGTGCCAGATCGCCGCGCTCTCGTAAACGTTATCGCTATACCAAGCAGTGAAGGTTTCCAGGATATAGGCGTAGGCTACGATCAAGCCGGTTGCCAGCATGACCTTGGCGGAGTTCTCCAAGTGCTTGTCGGTGATCAACCCCTGCAGACCGTAGACGTGACGCAGCGGGATCGCCAGGACCAGCACCATGGCGAATCCGGAGTAGATGGCGCCGGCCACGAAATACGGAGGAAAGAAAGTGCTGTGCCATCCGGGCACGATGGCCACGGTGAAGTCGAAGCTGACTACGGTATGCACGGAGAGCACCAAGGGCGTGGCGAGTCCCGCCAACAGCAGGGAGGCCATTTCGTGGTTCGACCAATGCCGCGCGGAGCCGCGCCAGCCCATCGCCAGAATGCCGTAAATGCCGCGCGCCATGCGATTACGCGTGCGGTCGCGCAAGGTAGCCAGATCCGGCAGCAGCCCAACGAACCAGAACAACAGAGACACGGTGGCGTAGGTCGAAACGGCGAAGACGTCCCAGACCAGGGGGCTGCGAAACTGGGGCTGCACGCCCATCGTGTTGGGGTACGGGAACATCCAATAGAACAGCCACGGCCGGCCCATGTGCAGCAACGGAAACATGCCGGCGCAGGCTACGGCGAACAGCGTCATAGCCTCTGCGAACCGGTTGATGGAGTTGCGCCAGGCTTGATTCAGGAGCAACAGAATCGCCGAAATCAGCGTGCCGGCGTGCCCGATTCCGATCCACCACACGAAGTTCGTGATGGCGAAGCCCCAGCCGACGGGGATCATAATGCCCCAAATGCCCACGCCTTTGGCGAACAGCAACGCCACGGCCCACAGGAACAGAAGCAACAGGGAAAAGCCGCCGGCGAAGCAGGCGATCCAGAATATCGGCGGGCGGCGCGTGAGTACGACGGATGCGATCTGATCGGTAACCGTGCCGAACGTGTAACCCGGCGCGATCACCGGCGCCGGCTGTAACTCCTCGTCCGCGATTTGTCTTTCGTCAGGCATTGTTTAGCGACTGTGCAAAAATCGGAGGGCGGGCAATTCTGCCCGCAGCCGGCTTTCAGCCGGCTCGTTTTCGAGGGCGCCCCACATCGTCATCCTTCTATCTCCGGATTCGGATTGCGCAACGCCGCCAGATATGTCGTGCGCGGCCTGGTATTCAGATCCGCCAACAACCCATAATTCGTCTTTTCATTTTTCATCTGCGCGACCCGGCTGTTCGGGTCGTTGATATTGCCGAAAATAATCGCTTCGGCTGGACATGTCGCCTGGCAAGCCGTCAAAATCTCTCCATCGCGCACCTTGCGATCCTCTCTCTCGGAATCGATCTTGGCGCGGTTGATGCGCTGCACGCAGTAAGTACACTTCTCCATCACGCCGCGGCTGCGCACGCTCACGTCCGGATTCCGCTGTAGCTTGAGTTGCGGCGTGTTCCAATCGGAATACAGGAAGAAGTTGAACCGGCGCACCTTGTAAGGACAGTTGTTCGAACAATAGCGCGTGCCCACGCAGCGGTTGTATACCATGTCGTTCAGGCCTTCGCTGCTGTGATTGGTAGCCTGCACCGGGCACACCAGCTCGCATGGCGCATTCTCGCAATGCATGCAAGGCACCGGCTGATTGTAAATCTCCGGATCCTTGATGTCGCCGCTATAATAGCTGTCCACGCGCAGCCAGTGCATATGGCGGCCGTGATGCACTTCTTCCTTCCCCACCACCGCGATATTGTTTTCGGCCTGGCAAGCCACCACGCACGCGCCACATCCGGTGCAGGCGGTCAGATCGATGGCCATGCCCCAGGCATATTTGTCGTAAGCGAATCCCGGATACAACGTCAGGCCGGGCGGCGGCTGTTCGAAATCCTCCTGGACGACATTTGGATTCTTGCGGTATTCCGCGATATCCGCTTTCTCAATGGTGTGGCGTTCGGTGTCCAGCGCATGATAGTCCTGCACCGAGACCAGCAGGTAATCGCTGCCCACTTTGCGCGCTTCCAGACCATAATCCTGCCAAAGCGCCGACGCAGTGCGCATGCCATACGCGTTGAAGCCGATGCGCGTGCCCACGTGGCCAGCCCGCGTCCGGCCGTACCCCAGGTGCACCGTGACCGAGCCATCCGCATGTCCAGGTTGGATGAAGACCGGCGCGCGCATCTTGTAGCCGCGGTATGCGATCTCCACCAGATCGGTCGTGACGACGCCATTCTCCTGCGCGGTTTTGGGGCTGAAGATCGCGGCATTGTCCCAGGCGAGCTGGGTGATGGGCCGGGGCCACTCCTGCAGCCACCCGTTATTGGCGAAGCGGCCGTCATACACCGCTGGGTCCGGACGGAAGACCACCTCCAGCCCTCCCGGATTGGCCGGCTGTGTCACCGATTGCGGTAGAGATGCAGCCCAGCCCGAGTGCGGTGCTACGCTCTTGGCCGGCAGCGCCGTGTTCGGCACCACGCCATCGTGTACCGCCTTACGCCACCACGCTTCGAAATCCGAGCCGGCATGCTGGGTGGCCCAATAATCTTTCACGATCTGGTAGGAAGTGCGTTCCAGTTGCCCCGTCAGCATCGTCAGCACTTCGTGCGCCGACTTGCCCGCGTAGAGCGGCGCAATCAAGGGCTGCATGATGGTCACCGTGCCATCGTGCGCGCGGCAATCGCTCCACGTTTCCAGGTAGTGCGTCATGGGCAAGTGCCAGTGGCAAAGCTCGCTGGTCTCGTCCTCGTGCAGGCCCAGGTGGACGCGCAACGTAGCCTTCTTCAGCCGGTCCCGAAAGCCCAGTTCCACCGGCGCGTTATACGTGGGATTGCCGCCCAGAATCAGCAACAGATCCACGCCGCCCGCATCCAGATCTTTCACCAGATCGTTAAGCGACGCCACCTGGTCGGCCGGGTTGGCTTCTACCGGGTCCGTGTAGACGACGGTCTTGCCCACGTTGCCCAACGCCGCGTTCATGGCATGCGCCAACGCATGCAGTGCCGGGCTCTGCTGCTCACCGGCGATGACCAAGCTTGCCCCGCGATGCTTTTGCAGATCGCGCACAATGGGGGCAATCCACTTGTCCGCCGCGGTGGATGCGCCCTTCCGTCCACCCGTATCCGCGCCCACCGCGGCCGCCAGGCTCCAGGCGAACTGCTCCACGTCGGCGGCCCGCAATGGCATCCGGTGATCGGCCTTCGTGCCCGTGGGGGTGGGCATCGGCTCGACCACGTAAAGGCGATTCATCTGCGTCTGGCCGCCGCGCACCCTGCGCCGTGCCGAAAACTGCCGCGTGTATGTCAGGGTGCCCGGACCTGAGGAAAGGAAATCGGCGTCCAACGAGACAATCACGTCCGCGCCGCTCAGATCGTAAATCGTGTTGACCGGCTGCCCGAACGCCAGCCGCGCACCCGCCACGGACGAATGCGCTCCCGCCGGCTCCCATTGATGCCATTTGGCCGCTGGAAAAGCCGTTAGCACTTCCTTCATTTGGTTGGCCAGCGTGGGCGAGGTTACTGTTTCAGTTAGAATCCGCAATCCGGCGCCGCGCTTGGCCTTTTGCTGCGTGACGGCTTGCTGGATAGTGCCCAGAAACGCACCCCACGACCGGATCTCGCCTTCCTGCGTCAGCGCCTGGGAGCGGTCCGGATCGTACAACCCCAGCACGGACGCCTGCGCATACACGTCGCACGCGCCCAGGCTGCCCGGATGGTCCGCATTGCCTTCCACTTTGGTAGGCCGCCCTTCGTGGCTTTCCACCAATAATCCCGTGGCGCCGGCGCCCAGCGGCATGGCCGTCGCGAAAAACAGCGGACGCCCCGGCACCAGTTCCTCGGGTTGCCGGACGTATGGCGTTATATATTCGGTCGGCTGCCGCGTACACGCGCTCAATCCCGCCAGGGCCAGCGAAGCTCCCATCAGCTTGATGAAATTGCGCCGGCCGGGGCCGTCTTCCCACTCCGACGCATAGCGCGGGAATTCGCGATGCATCAGATCCTGGAATGCTTCGGTCTGGGCCAGATCCTCGAGGCTGCGCCAGTACTCGCGGCCGTGGGATTTCTCCAGCAGCGCGCGCACGCCTGGCAGATCCAGCTTGCGCGCTGGCTGCGGCGCGGTCTCCTCGCTGTGGTGCAACGGATTGTCGGCTTCACTCATCGTCACTCGGCTTCACTTCATCGGTGGCAAGTACTACAACTAGTCAGCGTACGCGCATCTTGAATCTTGTATTCCGTTACCAGGCGGCGTCCCAATGCCTCTTGATCTTCTTTCGGTTCGTATCCCATGGTGAACACTTCCGCGCGCGGCCGCACGTGCCGCTCGGGATGCCTGTGGCAGTCCAGACACCACTCCATCTGCAACGAATTCGCCTGGTACATTAGCGGCATTTTATCCACCCGGCCGTGGCAGGTTTCGCAGCCGACGCCTTTGTTCACATGAATGCTGTGATTGAAATATACATAGTCCGGCAAATCGTGTACGCGCGTCCAGGAGATCGGCTGCCCGCTGCGAAAACTCTCGCGCACCGGCTCCAGCATCGGAGCGGTATTCCAGATCTGCGAGTGGCAATTCATGCACGTCTTGGTCGGTGGAATATTCGCGGTGTTGGAAGTTTCGACCGTGGTATGGCAGTACCGGCAATCGATCCCGTCGTCCGCCACGTGATGCACATGGCTGAACGGAATGGGCTGCTCGCGCACCTCGCCTTGGCGCGTCTCATAGCCCGACCTGTCGAGCGTCGCGAAGCACCAGACTAGAAACGCGAGGACGAACACCGCGCCGTAAATGGTGATCCGCGAAAGAGTATTCGTGCTGTGATGAAAGATCTGAGCCATTCGTCAGACCAACAGATATTCTAATCCTGATACTATCGAGCCGCCTGCCGCGAACTCACATTTTGCGTTCGAATAGATACACGCTGGTCTCCAGGCGGCTCGCACCGGAGCCGTCGTTGACCGCGAAGCGTGCGGGTCTGAGCTTGCCCGCGCGTATGACACCGTTCCACAGCGATGCGCCGGCATATTCGCCGTCGTTGCGCAATGCATAAAAATTCAAGTCCACTTGTTCCAGGCGCGCCACGTCGTTGTCGAAATTCCGCGCGACGCGTTTCAAGGCTTCCAGACAGGCATCCCGCGGCGACATTCCATGGCGCATGTTTTCGACGACCGTATGTCCGCCGGCGATCCGGATGTTCTCTTCCCCGCGTCCAGTGGATCCTGCGCCGCCCACGTCCTGGTCTAAATACAATCCCGCGCCGATGATCGGCGAATCTCCCACGCGGCCCGCAATCTTCCAGGCGAGGCCACTGGTGGTCGTGACACCGGACATCTCGCCTTTGGTGTTGCGCGACAGGCAGTTGATGGTGCCGTGCGTGGGGTGGCCAGCCATCTCCCACGCCCAAGTCAGAGTCGCGTCATCCGCCTGCGGAAACATCTGCTTCAGCCGCGACATGGTTTTCGGCTTGGGCGCGTCCAGGCCCGGCCCCCAATTGCTGTGGCCCTCCGGATCGTGCAACGACATTTTCCAGGTCAGCCAGGCCATCCGCGATTTCTCGGTGAGCAGATCCTCCTCTGGGTAGCCCATCTCCTTGGCGAATTTGCCGGCGCCGCCGCCCACCAGCATGATGTGGTCGGTCTGCTCCATCACCAGCTTGGCAATCTTGGATGGCGCTTTCACCCCCCTGATGGAGGCTACCGATCCGGCGCGCCGCGTCGGCCCATGCATCACGCTGGCGTCCAGCTCGACCACGCCTTCTTCATTGGGGAGGCCGCCGTAACCGACGGAAGTGTCCTCGGGGTCCTCTTCGTTGATATTGACGCCGGCGACAACGGCATCCAGCGTATCGCCGCCCGATTTGAGAATCTCCATGGCGCGGGCGCAGGCGCGCTCGCCGTTGGCGCTGGATATAACGACGGACTTGGAGTTCTGGGCCGCAGCCATTCCCAGCGCAGGCAACAAGGCTGAGCCCAGCATCACCGCTCGGCGGCTAATACCTTTATCGTCGTTCATCTTCCGCTCCACCTGTACCCGTTTGAATGAGCCATTATGGCACAGCTTTAGCGGGATGATGTACTCCGTTTTTTGGGGGGCTGTGGACGCAGGTCTTGCCAAGTATTCGCTTGAGCTGGTTCGATGGTAAAACCGTTATATATCCCGGATGCGCTTCGAAATCAGGCACGATTCCGAGGGCGAATACCGCCATCTGGTAACAGCCTGGATAGCGACCAAAGAAGAAGAGCAGAATTATGTCGAAAATGTCTAAGACAAAGTGCACGGCCGACGAGATCGGGGACATGGCATCGCGGGGCGAAGATGTTTCGGCGTACTTTACCAACAAGTTTACTGTAGTCCGGCCCGTGCGCCGCGTGAACGTCGATTTGACTCAGGGGATGCTGCGGCAACTCGACGAGCGTGCTGCCCGGCTCAATATCAGCCGGCAGGCGGTCATCAAGACCCTCCTTGGGCACGCTCTGAACGAGCAGCGAGCTGGCAAATCGCGGTCGAAAGTGAAGGACGGCTAAGTCCGAGGCCCCTCGTTGTTTTTCTTGAAAACTGTGTCGAACGTTACGTTTCCTGAAAACCGCCCGTTTACACCTTTTACAAAACTTTTACAAGACCCAAACCACCCCCAACCCCACCGATCCGTAGCATCAGTATAGGCGAAACGCTTAAAGGAGATTTGGATGGGACCGTTTCAGATTACCGCGACGCACGAGCAGCGCTATCACGATCAGCACCTGGACATGGATTTCGAACACAAGACGGCGCTGCTGGACACCAAACCGTTGGGCCTGACCCGCAAAGAATATGACCTGCTGGCGTTGCTGATTCAAAATGCCGGCGAGGTGGTCACCCGCGAAACGCTGCTGCTGCGCGTTTGGGGCTACGGCAGCCAGATCCGTACCCGAACGCTGGACGTGCACATCCGCCGGCTGCGCAAAAAACTGGGCGAGCACAGCGGCACCTATATCGAAACCATCTTTAGCGTGGGGTACCGATTTCAGCCCTTTCGCGCCCCGCGGCTGGTTCAGAGGGCGCCCCAGATGATGGCCCTCGGCGCGTAATGCCTGAGGTGTCCGCAAGAGTGCGGACACGGCACGCTTGAGAGCGTGCGCCACAGAGCTAGAATGGGGATTCCCGATGCTTCAGAGAATCCCCCCTGCACGATCCATCTCCGGATCGATCACCCTGCCCGGCGACAAATCGATCTCCCACCGCTATGCCATGATCGCATCCATAGCGGAAGGCGAAAGCCGCATTCGGAACTACTCGACCGGCGCCGATTGTCATTCCACGCTTAACGCCATGCGCGCGTTGGGCGTGCCCATAGAAGAAAGCGGAACCGAGGTGATCATTCGCGGCGGCGGCCTGGACGGACTACGCCAGCCCGCTGCCGACCTGGATGCTGGCAACTCCGGTTCCACCATCCGCATGCTGTCCGGCGTCCTGGCGGCGCAGCCGTTTCCCACGCGCATCGGCGGCGACGACTCTCTATCGCGCCGCCCCATGGGACGCATTATCGAGCCGCTCTCGCGAATGGGCGCTTCCATCTACGCCCGCGACGGACGCTTTCCCCCGCTTGAAATTTACGGCGCGCCCCTGCGGCCCATCGATTACACGCTGCCAGTGCCCAGCGCCCAGGTGAAAACCTGCGTGCTGTTCGCCGGACTGTACGCCGAAGGCGAGACTATTGTGCGCGCGCCGGTGCGTTCGCGGGATCATACGGAGATCGCCCTGCGGGAGTTCGGCGCGGACGTGCGGGTAGCCGGCAAAACCATCTCGCTGGCGGGCCGCCCCACACTCACCGGACGCGAGCTGGTGGTCCCTTCGGACCTTTCCTCGGCGGCGTTCTTTATCGTGGCGGCGCTGCTAGTGCCCGGCTCGCGTCTTGCCATCCGCGGGGTTGGGCTGAATCCCACGCGCTCCACGTTACTCGATTTCCTGGCAGGCATGGGCGCGTCGATTCGCATCACCGAGGTGGAGAGCCGCAACGGCGAGCTAGCTGGCGAACTGCTGGTCTCCAGCTCGCACGTGCGCGGCGGCGTGATCGAAAAGGAAACCACCGCCGCGCTGATCGATGAAATCCCGGTCCTTGCGGTGCTCGGCGCGGCCAGCGAAGAGGGCCTCACCATCCGCGATGCCGGCGAGCTGCGCATCAAGGAAACCGACCGCATCGCCACAGTCGCCGAAAACCTGCGCCGCATGGGAGTCCAGGCGGAAGAATCGCCGGGTGGCCTTGCTATCCCCGGCCGCCAGCGCTTCCACGCCGCCGAACTGGACTCCTTCGGCGATCATCGTATCGCCATGGCATTCGCTATCGCCGCGTTGTGCGCGGATGGCGAATCGGCGATCCAAGGCGCGGAAGCTGCATCGGTTTCGTTCCCCGAGTTTTTCGAAACCCTACGCCAGATCGCTGCCTGACCTTAGCCCCGCAAATTCACGATCAACGCATCCAGCGCGATCGACTTCTGGATGTTCCGCCGGATCAACCCCGCCAGATCGTCCACCTTCTGCACTGCCCCACGTATCCATCCGAACGATACTTTGCTCGCCACAGCTTCCAATTCCGTCCGCAGATCCTCATTGCGCACCGCACCACCCGATTCGCGCAGCACCAGCACATCGCGCAGCAAATCGTACAGCACCTTCAAATGCAACTCCAGTTTCTCACTCTTGCTGCGTCCGATGGCTTCCGAATACGGTACCCACCTGTCGAACGGCATCACGCCCGCCGCCACCCGCACCAGCGTGAACATGGCCGCGCGGCGTTTGTCGTACGCTTCCAGGTCCAGCGAAACCGCCACGCCCGGACTGCCGCCACTCAACGCCGCGCGTCGCTCGGCATGATCCAGGCCGCGCGCCACCACGAACTCCCGCACCGCTTCGGTCCCCAGCGGCGCAAATTGAAACGGCACTGCTCGCGAGCGGATGGTGGGCAGCAGGTCGTAAGCGTTCTCCGCCGTCATGATCAGGATCAAGTACGGCGACGGCTCTTCCAGGGTCTTCAGCAGCGCATTGGCGGCGTGTTCACCGGCGCGGTCCACGTGGTCGATCAGAAACACGCGCCGGCTGCCGTGATTCGGAGCGAGCTTGGCCCACTCGCGCAGCAGCCGCGTTTGGTCGATCGAGATCTGCCGCAGCGGCCCATCCGGCGGAAATGTGACGAAATCCGCATAAGAAGCGAATAGCAGTGGATCCTGGTTGCGCTTATCCGCCGGCCAGCGCTCGCGCCCCGCCACGATTTCGGTATTCTCGGGCAGGCTCAGATCGTCGCGCTCGATCTGCTCCGCATGGCCCAAGAGCTCGGCGGCCAGCCTGCGCGCCAGCGTGGCCTTGCCCACACCTTCCGGCCCCGCGAACAGCAGTGTCTGCGCCAGGCGGCCGCGCACCATCATCTGCTCCAGCGCCGCCGTGACGTGCGAATTGCCCCAAAAGCGCTCAAACATACGGCTCTACGGCCTTCCAGATTTCGGCCGCTATCGCGTCGATATCGGCGCGACCGTCCACGATGCGGAAGCGGTTCGGCTCACGCGCCGCCAGCGCGTGATACGCTTTGTAAACCCGGCGATGGAATTCGAGCGATTGCTCGTCCATGCGCGTCTCGCTATGCCGCGCCGTGGCATTGCGCGCATGCGCCCGCGCCAGGCTGGTTTCGGCGTCGATATCGATGAGCAGCGTCAACTCCGGAACCAGGCCGCGACAGGCGATGCGGTCGAGCGTCATCACCGCCTCCGCGCCCAACCCGCGCCCGCACCCTTGGTACACGAGCGTCGAATCCGTGAAGCGGTCGGAAAGCACGATCTTGCCCGCGGCCAGCGCCGGCATGATCCACTCGGCCACGTTCTGCGCGCGGCAGGCGAAATACAGCAGCATCTCGGCCGTGGGGCACAGCTCCTGATTGGCCGCATCCAGCAGAATGCGCCGGATCTCGATGCCGATGCGCGTGCCGCCCGGCTCGGCGGTCTCCAGCACGTCGCGGCCGCGCGCGCGCAGCCGGTCGGCAAGCAGGCGCATCTGGGTGGTCTTCCCCGAACCGTCCATGCCTTCGAATGTAAGAAATAGGCTCCGTTTTTGCATGCGGAACCCTCATTGTCCTACAGAGTGGCGGGCCGCTGTGCCACAGGGTTCCGCAGCACCCCGATACCCTCAATCTCTACTTCCACCACATCGCCGGCGCGCATGGCTCGTGTACTGCCCGGCGTCCCGGTATAGATGACGTCGCCCGGAACGAGCGTGACCCAACGGCCGACCCAGTGCACGATGGCCGCACAATCGAACGTCAGATCGGCCGTGGATTGCCGCTGCACGACTTCGCCATTCAACCGCGTTTCGAGCATCAGGTTGCCGTGGTCCAGGCCCGTGACGATCTCGGGACCCAGCGGCGCGAACGTGTCCGCGCCTTTCGCGCGCCACCATTGCAGATCCTTGTGCGGCCCATTCTGCCAATCGCGTTCGCTCACATCGTTGCCGCACGTAACGCCGAAGATCGTCCCGTGCCGCCCGATCACGATTGCCATCTCACCTTCGAAGTGCACGTTGGCGGCTTCGGGCGGGATCATGATGGGTGCGTCCGGGTGCTGCAACGCGCTCACCGGCTTGTAAAACATCTCCGGACGCTCCGGCGCCTGCCGGTCTCCCAAGTGGCTTTTGTAGTTGCGGCCCACCGCCAGAATCTTCGACGGTTCGCACGGGTACAGCAGCTTCACCGCGCTGAGCGCATGCGTCACGCCAGTCTGCTCGGGCGCATCGAACAAGCTGCCGCGCAGTTCCCTGACAACCGTGCCATCGAGAACGCCGTACGCGGCGCCGGAGTCCTTTTGATATCGAACGTATTTGGCCATGATTATCCTCCGCTTATAGCGGGAACTGAACACCCAAATCCTGAGCGGTACGCTTACAGCCGTATATGGCCGCGTTCGCTCATCATGCGGACATATTCGTCTTGGCTAAGTTCGCAGTCGATGAACCGCAACAGATCAGGCTTGGCCAAGTGTAGTTCCCTTGCGATTTGGCTCTGGAGCCAATCGTTCACGCTGCGCTGGCCGTGGCTGAGCCGGGTACGAATGCTCGTTCGCTTCCCATTCGCCATGAAGTGGAACATTGTATGGTGCTTGCTCTCCGATTGGTCGAAACTTTGGAAACGAGCGCGCCGTTGAATCTTGAAACGCGGATATCGGCCATTTCAAGCCGGCTCGACCGCACCCACGAGACTGCGAAGCCTGCGCTTGAGTTCGATAGCGTCCCGGCTTAATCGGCTATCCTGCTCCTCGGCATACGCTTTCCAGGTCGCGGAGAATACGTCGGCGAACGATTCCAGGGCTTCGTACTCATCCTTCCCGTAGCCCTCAATTTCGAGTTCCGTGTACCCGACAAAGCAATACGGCCCGCTACGCCGAACGGTAAGATCGATTGGTTCCCGGAGATGGAATCGGCGTCCTTCGACGATGATTTGTTGGACTGACCGCGTCACGTTGTCCGCTAGCGTGACCGCGTAATATAGCCGTCCGGGACGTTTAGTCCGCGCCCGGGGGCGCTCGATGGTCATTGGTCTGCCGATACGAGCCATTCCACCTCCAAGTATACGACGGGCAGCCCTCAGTACCCGTTATCCTCCGGCAAGTGCGCCGGAATCTCAAACAATCCCTGCGGAAGGGACGACGGCAGAAACGTATTGGGATCCGGCGCGGACAGCCCGTCGGAAGCGAAGAAACCCGCCACCTGCTGCTGCGCCGCCAGGCCGATCAGTATCCCGTCCAGGCTCGGAAACTCCACCGTGCTGCCTGATATGCCGATGAACAACGCCAGGAAGGGATGCGGGTCCTGCGGCAGCGGCAACCCATCCGCCAGCGCGATATCGTGCCGGTATTCCCAGGTGGTGGGATGGAAGGCCGCCTTGATCAGCCGCGTGGTAGCCATGTTCGGCATGGTCAGGTCCGTGCGCGCCAACTGGAACAGGATCCTCTTGAACGGCACACCCGGCAGCGGCGACGCCGTGGTGTGCGGCGCAAAATACACAGGATCGCCCGCCGACTCGAACCATTCGTAGAGCTCGAACGCGTTCTGAATCTGGATCGCGCCCGGCACCTCGTTCACCAACACCGGCTGATACGGGAACACGTAGTTGTCGTTGAAATCCGTCCCTTCGTTCAGCAACGACGGCGTGCGCGCGCCCAGCAAAGCCGCCGCCAGCCCGTGATACGCGCTGCTCCAGCGCACAATGTCCTCCACCGTGCCGCCGCCCACATTCAATACGGACGCCCGCACGGCCGGCTCCAGCGCCGAGAAGATCGTGCCATACATGGATCCCAGCGATTCGCCAACGTAGTAGATCCTGGTGGCGTCCAGGTCCGGCTTCCCATCGCCATCCAGATCCAAGCCGCCCTCGATCATACGCACGACCTCCGAAAGGTCCAGCGCCGTTTGCCGCAGGCAGTCGCGCAACGCCACCTGCGCCGGGTTCGCCGCCAGACAGCCTTCGTACGGACCAATCTGCCCGTCGCCATTCAAATCCACGCCGCGCCCGCCGGCAGTCAAAGTGGTCACGTTGCCCGCCGTGTCCGTAATGATGACTTGGCTCTGCGGCCCGAATCCATGTCCCACCGCATTGATCGCGATGGTCGCGAAACCTGCCTGCGCCAGCGTCGGCGCCACCGCGGTCGGCCCGCCCCACTGGCTGTCCCCTAGGCCGTGTCCGTAAATCACCACCGGATATCCCGCAGCCGGCTGGGGCGACGACGGTAGAAATACGTGGAAGTAGATCTCGTTCACCGAACCGGGCAGCGCGACGGCCTGCCCCGTCGGCGTCCACGGAATCACCTGCTGATCGTTCAGGAAGTTCGGCGAGGCGACCGTTCCGAATCCGATCGCGCCAATGCCCTGTATCAGCGGGTTCGTGATGGGCAGCGGCACGTCCACAAACTGCGCCGGATTGACGGCCACCTGTTCGTGCAACACCAGCGATGCGATATTCGCAAACTGGATCAGCGACAGCGGCAGCACTGGCGCCGGAGGCGGCACCACGTTCGGCAGTTGCGCCCAAGCCTGCTCCATCCAGTTGGTGACGTTCATGGTGGTGAACACGGAAGCTCCCACGATGTTGGCCGGCGCGAGCTGCGGGGCCACGCTGTTCACCGCTTGCGCCAACTCGAGGCAGTAACTGGTCGCCACAAAAGCCGGGTTCACGCAAGCCGTATATCCCGGGTCCGCCTCCACCGGATCGCCCGCCATGTCGCGGATCACGTCCGTAACCACAATGGCGAATTGGCGATGCTGGTCCAGGTTGCCATCCGGTTTGCCGTAGAGCGTATTCGTGGTCGGATCGTAAATCATCTGCGTCAGGTACAGCATCTGACCGGTATAGTTGATCCCGTGTTCTTCAGTGGTCAGGTTGTCGAGCGCCACGTAGTAAATGGCATGGTGTATCGAGTTCACGTCCACTGGCCCCGAGAAAGTTACCGTGATGCGCGGCACCGTCTGAAAGCCGTCCAGTTGATTGATCAGTTGCACGTCCTGGCAATCGCTGGGCGCAGTGGTGCAATCGGGCATCGGCAGGTTGATACGTATGCCGTTCTTTTGGGTGCTGTCGGGCGTCGTCAGGGCGTCCGTAGGGTAAGGTCCGATGGTGGGGTCCTGTGGATTCCACATTACCGTCACTCCGCTGGCTAGCAGCAGCGGCGTGAACATGAAAAACAGTATGACGGGCCTGCTGGCCTGTCTCATGACTCCTCCAAAATCGGGAACAATTCCGGCTTTTCTGTTTCCAGGAACCGCGGATCCAGCAGCCTTTTCGTATCCACATTGCCCATCGCCGAGAGCATGTTCTCCTTCAAATGCGGATACTCTTTCTCCAATTCGCTGAAAAGCCCGCGCAACGACCGCCGCACGGTTCCCGTCCGCAGCGAACAGTCGCATGGCGTCAACGGTACGGCGCGCGCCTCGGCATAAGCGCGCGTGATCTCCTCCGTTACGAACACCAGCGGACGGATCAAGCGGAATTGCCGGTCGCGTGAGTGGGTAATGGGCGGTAGCGCGCTCAGCCGCCCCGTGAACAGCGCGTTGCGCAGCAGCGCCTCGCAAAAGTCGTCGGCCGTGTGCCCGAAGGCGATCACATTGGCGCCCAGTCCCGAGCAGATTTCATACACGGCCCGCCGGCGATAGCGGCTGCACAGGTCGCAGCCATGTTGTGGCTGATCTTCCAGCAGGCGCAGCGACGGCTTATCGCGATAGTAGGTCCATTCCACGCCGCG
>Ga0187867_10000158_pt1 | contig 60353 bp, 60 predicted proteins | sample June2016WEW_13_1_FD_132976 | JGI IMG/M metagenome (GOLD analysis project Ga0187867, IMG submission 132976) | Peatland microbial communities from SPRUCE experiment site at the Marcell Experimental Forest, Minnesota, USA - June2016WEW_13_10 | ecosystem: Environmental > Terrestrial > Soil >...
ATGGCGAAACCCGCGATTCGACACGAGGTTGCACGTGCGATCAAATCGATTCTGGTAAGCCGCTAATATCTTAACTTGAAGCGGCTAAAGTAAACAATTATCATCGTCGAGCGTAGTTAACCAAGGTTATGTTAACCATATTGATGACAGATTTTAAATGTAGTGCCGCGACGGTTTTTCCAGTACCATAAGTACTTCAAATCATGTTACCGAAAGTCCTCTGTCTCATCAACGAGCCGGCCGGCTGGGAACGCGTATTAGACGAGATCCTATCGGATTTTCGCCTGATTCAGGGCACCGCAGGCTTGCAGGGCATTACCAAGACGAGTCTTGAAAGCGTGGACTGTGTGCTGATCACAGGGAGCATCTCCGCCGCGGACGCCGTTGACGCCCTCGGCATGCTCCATACGCTGGACCCGCTGCTGCCGGTGATCTTCTGGGACCCCGAGATGCGCGCCACGGACGCGGTTCGCCTGATTCGCGCCGGCGCCCATCACTGCCTGGGATACCGGGATTCCCATACGGCGTTGCGGGACTCTTTGTCCAGTGCGGTTGAATCCCGGCGTCAGGCGCTTAAGGTCCGTGCTCAGGCCTTTCGGCCGCTGGAGCCTTGGCTGGAGATCCTGGTCGGGCAGAGCCGCGCCATGGAAACGGTCGTCGAGGCGATTCGCCTGATTGGGCCCCGGCGCTGTACCGTCTTGATCACCGGCGAGACTGGAACGGGTAAGGAAATGGTGGCGCGGGCGCTCCACATGGCAGGTCCGCGCATGGGCCAGGCCATGGTATCCATCAACTGCAGCGCTTTGCCCGAGAATCTCCTGGAAGCGGAGTTGTTCGGACACGTCAAAGGCGCTTTTACGGGCGCCATCGGCTCCCGCGTGGGCCGTTTCGAACAGGCTAACCGTGGAACGATATTCCTCGACGAAATCGGCGACATGCCCATTGAATTGCAGGCCAAGCTGTTGCGCGTGCTGCAAGACCGCGAAATACAGCGGCTGGGGAGTTCCGAGAATATTCGCGTGGACGTACGGGTTTTGGCCGCCACCAACGTGAACCTGGCTGAGCGCGTCCGTCAGGGCAGGTTCCGGGAAGACTTGTATTACCGCCTGAACGTGGTACCCATCGAGGTGCCGCCACTCCGCAAGCGGGAGAGCGACATTCCCCTTCTGGTGGAGCATTTCGTGCGGAAGATCTGCCAGTTTGAAGGCATCCCGTTTAAGCAGGTGATGCCCGAAGCTCTATCCCGGCTGCGTTCCTGCCCCTGGCCGGGCAACGTGCGGCAATTGGAGAACGCCGTGGAAATGGCCGTGGCCATGAGCGGCGACCGCGAAGCCCTGCATGCCGGCGATTTCGGCCTGACGAAGGCCCCCAGCCTGGAACTTGTGCAGACCAGGGTGCACGCGGATCCGATGGAGGCGCCGGATTGGACGGATTTCGCGACGGCCGTAAGCCTCTTCGAGCACAGCATGCTGCAAAGAGCGCTGTCCAGGACCGCCGGCAACCGGACGGCCGCAGCCGAGCTGCTAGGCATGAAGCGCACGACGTTGATCATGAAACTCCGCAGCCTCGAGAACTCGGGCGCCCTGCGCGCCAGTTAGTCCGTGACGCACGCACATCGTCGATCTACGAGTTGAGATAGCCGTGCACCTTCAGTAGGAGTTCGATCTCGTTGCGCGGCGATTGCAGGGCAGCCGAGATCGTGGTCATGGACTCGCCGCGTCGATGCATGCGTAATGCCTGTGCGCGCTTGGTGAGGTTCAACCCTTCGAGTGCGGCCGGACGGCGCGGCTCCGGCGCGGGGGCATCCCGCTGGATCTGTTCCACAGTCGTGGACAGGGCCGTTACGGTGTGGTCCAGCGACTCTTGGAACTTCTCCATGCGCCGCCGCTCGGCGCGCATCCTGATGCTGGTCGAAAAGCACAAACCCATACATGACATGAATCCCAATGCCAGGACGCCGTACTGGGTGAGAGGGCTCAAAATCCAATCGAACTTCATTTCCGCTCCTCTACGATGGCGGCCATTGCGCCCGGTGCGTCGGGCGCATCGGCGCTCGAGTCCAGGCGGTCCGGCGCGCTGGCGATTTCCAAAATCCGGACGCCATAATGTCCATGCACCGTGACCGCTTCGCCCCGGGCCACGACCCGGTCGTTCACCAGCACCTCCACGGGATCCTCCACCGTACGATCGAATTCTACGATGGAACCGGTGTCCAGCCGGAGGATATCCTCCAAAGCCATCCGCCTGCTCCCGAAGCGCAGCGTAACAGGCAGCTCAATGTCTAACAGAATGTCCATCGCGGAGGCTGCCGCGTTCCCGCTGCCATTCAATCCGGCTGGTTGATTCTGACTTTCGCTCATGATTTGCTCCTTGGCTGGGATAGCCAGACTCTCTCCAGGTGGCTGCGCAGCCTGAGGACGGCCTGCACACGTAACTGGTGGATCCGCGAGAGATGCAGACCCATAACTTCGGCAATTTCGCGGAGGTTGAGCTCCTCGTAATAATAGAGGCTCAACACCGTCCGCTCCGTCTTGGGCATGCGGTCGATGGCCTGCGCTAAGACCCTCTCCAGCGCGGAGCGTTCCACGATGTACGAGGGGCGGTTCTCTTCATCGTCGGAGATGAAGTTCAGCAAATCGCCGCGGGTCCCGTCGCCCGGCACGTACTCCAGGGGCTCCAGTTCGACGGACTGTACCTCAGACAGCCATTTCTGGTACTCCGTGTGAGGAATCCCTAATTCCGCGGCGATCTCTTCTTCCAGCGGTTCCCTCCCCAGGCGTTGCTTGGCGTGATGAATCGCGGTCCCAATGAGCCTGGCCTTCTTTCTTGTTTCGCGGGGCGCCCAATCCATTTCGCGCAGGCTGTCCATGATCGCACCGCGAATCCTGCGCTCGGCATAGGTATTGAGCTGGACGTTAAGCATGGGATCGAAGTTATCGATCGCTCCAATCAAGCCGACCACCCCGGCGGATACCAGATCTTCCACCGCGATGTAACTCGGCAGACGATCGTGAATCCGCTTGGCGATCAGACGCACCTGTGGCAAGTGCTGAAGCACGAGCGCTTCGCGCCGCGACGCGATATCGTCGTCGATTATCGGCTGAGGGCCGTATGAACCGCTTCCCATGTCGTCTGGTCAGGCCACTGCCTGTAGGTCTTCTGGCAATTGGCGTACCAATGACTCTGTTACCCGTTCTGTGCTGGCGGCTTCCAGATCCTCTGGAATGAGTTGGCCCAGGCCGAAGTAAGAGAGCGGCATCCGCTGCTGGACGGCTTCGCAATATACAGACGCCAAAGACTCTGCCTCGTCGAGCCTGGTGAATAACAACTTGGATGGCCGGTAGATTCGATGCAGATCTACTAACTTCCGTAGTACCGAGTGATGTGTGGACGCTGTCAGAACCAGGTGCGTGTCAATGTCTTGACGGCGGCTTAGGAACTCCGCCAAATCGCCCCCCAGCTCCTTCTGCAAGACTCTGCTGTATCCTGGCGTGTCGATCAGGACGAGGTCGCAGGACGGGACCGCGTCGATGGCTTGGGCCAGAGCAGCGGTGCTTTCGACGGCCTGAAACGAAACACCTAGAATGGCCGCAAAACTCCGCAGTTGCTCCGCCCCGCCGATACGTTCGGTGTCGGCGGAAATCAGCCGCGTGGTGCGGCCGGCGCGGAGGCCCTCCAGGACCGCCAACTTCACCAGCGTGGTGGTCTTTCCCGCTCCCGGAGGACCCACCAGCGCCGTCACGCGGCCCACTCCGGAGCGGACCTCCAACCTGCTCGCCATCTCTGCCGCCGTCTTCGAAGCCAAAGTTCCCGTGCTTCGCCGGCACCCGCCGCCGGACGATGCCATCTGTACCACCGGCCCCCGGGGCGAGCCTTGCCGGACGGCTTGTTCGATTTCTCTAGCCATCTCAGGATAGACGCCGGCCTCGACCAGCGCCTCCTCGACACGGCCGTCGCTAACCGGAACGGGCACTTCCGCGCCGCTTTCTCGCGCGACGCCCAGCACGATTTCGCAGACTCCCAGGTGCCGCGCTTCGGGCGGCGCTTCGCGCGCATTCAAGAGCAGGGCGTCCGGACCGAGTTCCTGGTGCCCTAGCACGAGCGCCTCCTTTACGGTGGCCGCGAAGAAGGATTTCACGTGTAGATTTTGTGCATTGCCGAGGATAGCCATGGCTATTGAATGACTCCCAACGAGATGATTTTGACTTCAGCCGGTATTTCGTTGTGTGAAATGAAATAGAGGTTCCGCATAGTCGGCTCCACCATTTGCCTGAGAAAGTATCGGGAGCCAGATCCGGAGATCGCCGCCACCGCTGCCTCGGGATTCCCCACCTTCTTGGCGATGCGCTGCAAACAATCGCGTATCGCCGGAGGCGCAAGAGTGAGGTGGCTGGTTTGCTCGCCATGTTGTATGGCGGATTCGACAACCTGTTCGAGGGCCGGGTCCAATAGATAGGCGGACAGATCGCCCGTAGAGTTCAGGAAAGGCTTTACCAACGTGCGGCGTAGCGCTTGACGCACGTACTCGGTCAAGAGGACCGTATTCCTGGTCGTCACTCCAGCCTCTCCGAGCGCTTCCAGAATGGTGGTGGCATCGCGGATGGCGACGCGCTCCCGGAGCAGGTTCTGCAACACGCGCTGCACCGTTGAGAGCGGCAGCAGTTTGGGCACCAGGTCCTCCACCACTTTGGGAGACTCGACGGCGGTGCGATCCAGATACCGCTTCGCGTCCTGGCGCGAAAAAAGCTCGTGCGCATACCGTCGCACCAGTTCCGCCAGGTGAGTTCCGAGGACGCTGACCGGATCCACGACGGTGAAAGCGCGCCGCCGGGCTGCGTCGGCCTGTTCGGCCGGCACCCACCAACCGGTCATCCCGAAGGCCGGCTCTTTGGTTTGCTTGCCGCCGGGCGCCGGTTCCAGTTTGCCGACGGGAATGGCCAGTTCGCATCCGGAGGGCAACTCGTACCGGCCAATCTCCGCGCCCTTCAGTAGGACCACGTATTCGTTCGCCTTCAGCGTCACGTTGTCCACTACCCGCACCGGTCCCAGTACGATCCCAATCTCTTTGGCCAACTGTTTGCGAATTCCGCCAATTCGCTTGATCAGCGGAGACTCCTGCCCGCCGCTTACGAACTTCACCAGGCCGAGACCCATCTCGACCACCAGCGGTTCCACACGCAGCAGCGTCTCCACATTGTCCTTAGTGGCGGGCTTGGCCATGGCTTCCGCTTTTTCGGTCTGAGCCTGCCGCTTTTTCATCCTCCAGGCGAGCGTGCCGAGTCCGCACCCCAAGAGGAGAAACGGCGGGCCCGGCAGGCCGGGAAATATCGACAGGATCACCAGAACCCCGCTGGCCAGCAAAAGAGGGCTGGGACTGCCGAATACCTGCTTTGCGAAATCCGCAGCCAGCCGTTCATCCGAGCTGGCCCTGGTAACGATGAGGCCTCCGGAAATGGAGATCATTAATGCGGGGATCACCGTCACCAGACCGTCTCCTATGGTAAGTACGGTGTAGGTCTCGATAGCATGTCCCAGATCCATGCCATGCTGTAGCACGCCGATCAGAAACCCCGCGACGATGTTGATGGCCGTGATTAGAATGGCGGCTATGGCGTCCCTCTGCGTGAAGCGCGAAGCCCCGTCCATGGCCCCATAGAACTCGGCCTCCCGCGCCAGGTCCTTGCGGCGCTTGCGGGCCTCGGCCTCCTGGATCAAGCCGGAACTTAGATCGGAGTCGATGGACATCTGCTTTCCGGGCAGGGCGTCCAACGTGAACCGGGCTGTCACTTCGGAAATGCGGACGGCGCCATGGTTGATGACCACGTACTGAATCGCGATGAGTACCAGGAAAATGACCGCGCCAATGACATAGTTTCCGCCCACGACGAAGTTCCCGAAGGCCTGAATGACCTCGCCGGCGGCGCTAGTCCCAGTGTTTCCGTTCATCAGAATGAGCCGCGTGGAGGAGATGTTCAAAGCCAGGCGGAACATCGTCAGCAGCAGCAAGGTAGTTGGGAAAACGCTGAATTCCACGGGCTTGCGGATGTACAGCGCCACCATCATGACGGTGACCGACATCATGATGTCGAAAACCAGAAGCACGTCCAGCAGAAATGAAGGTACCGGCGTGACCAGCGCCAGAACAATGCCCAGCACTGCCACGGGTACGCCCAGTTCTTTCCAGTCGACCGCCGTCGTCCAGTTAAACTGCTTCGGCGGCGCCGCCGCGATGGTTCGTGCCGGTGTCAAGATTGTGATGCTCCTAAGTCTATTTCCCTGCCTCTATGCAGGCCGCCTGCCATTCATCAGCTTGAAGATGTAAGCCAATACTTCGGCCACTGCCCGGTAGAACTCCGCCGGTATTTCTTGACCTATGTCCACCGATTTATACAACGCTTGCGCTAGCGGTGGATTCTCGATCAAGGGCACGTGGTGGTCGACCGCTTTCTGGCGAATCCGCAGCGCCAGATAGTTCTTTCCCTTGGCGACGACCTTGGGAGCCCCCGGCGTATTCATGGCGTAACTCAGCGCCACCGCGTAGTGCGTGGGGTTCACGATGACAGCCGTGGCCTTGGGCACCTCGTGCATCATGCGGCGCCGGGCCATATCGCGCCGCAGCCGCCGCAGGCGCTGCTTGATGAGGGGGTTGCCTTCGATCTCTTTGAACTCGTCGCGGATGTCCTGCTTACTCATCTTCAGTTCTTGCTGATACCGCTGTTTTTGCCGGATCAGATCTACCGCGCCGAATACCACAAACAGCATGGACGCCTTCCACAGCAGCGCCTGAATAGAGGTGGCCACCAGCAGCGCCGAGGATGAAATGGTCCTAAGGGGCAGCAGGAAGTAACTGTCGAAGTTGTCCCGCACCAGTGTGTAGAGAACGACGGCGAACACCGGAATCATGACTACGGCTTGCAGCAGCGAAGCCAGGTTCTGTTTGGGCAACTGGCGCAGGCGATTCAACGGATTGAGACGTTGTGCGTTGGGCGTAAGACCCTTCAGGCTGATGCCCACGCGGGTCACCGCGAGTTGCACTCCGAGGGTGATGCCGATCATCACGCCACCCAACACCAACAGCGGTGTCAATACATGCTGTAAAAGACGGAGGCCGAAATGGATAACATCGAGGGCGGGCTTCCCAGGCGCCATCGCGTAACTCAGGATCTCGGCGATGACGTTGCGCAGATCCATGATCCACGGCAGGCCGAAGGCGCGCAGCATGGCCACAAAAGCCAAAAACTGCAACGCGCTGACGAACACCCGGGCAGTGGGAAATCGGCCTTCCTCGCGCGCCTTCTTCAGCCGGCGCTGTGTGGGTTGCTCGGTTCGCTGGTCTTTGTCCGCCATGGATCTCTCTAATGTGCAATCAGCCCGCGGGCGGCGGCGAATGTGCCAGCCGCACTAAGCCGGAAAAGCGCGGGAAACATCAGAACCAGCGAGCCCAGCAGACCCAGGGCGACTACCATCTTTACGGGAAAAGAGATGTGCAGGAGCTGCAGTTGGGTATTCACCCGTCCCAGCAAAGCCAGGGAAATGTCCAGCATCACCAGGATGGCGATCATGGGCATCGCCATCCGAAGCCCAGTCGTGAACATCGTGGAACCAATCAGCAGCATCTGCTCGCCTGCCCCCCGCGACAGCGTGAAAGAGCCGGCTGGATGCGTCTCCAAACTCCGCGCCAGAAGCCGGATCAACTGGTGGTCCAGACCCGTAGCAAAGAACAGCAATCCGGCCGCAACTTGAGAGAAGACCACCAGCACGGTGGAATCGGCCTGCGTGTTCGGGTCGACCGTGGCAGCGAACGCATAGCCTGCCTGCAATCCCATGATTTGCGCCCCCACGCCGAATGCCTCCATGACAAAGGCCACTGCCAGTCCGGTTCCCACCCCGAGGGCCGCCTCCAGCATGATCCAAGCCACAAACGATTCCACCGAGGGCGTGCCGGCCACCATGGGCCAGTGCGAAAAAAGAGCGATGGTGATGCCCAGCGACAGCAGCACGCGGGCCGGGCCCAAACTGCTGGATATGCCGGGAATCGGCACGAAGACGAACACGCCGGAAACCCGCACCAGCGTCAATAGAAACCCAAGCAATACCGGAATGGGAACGACCAGGTCACCGCGCATAGCGGCTGAAATCGCTCAGAATCGCAACAGTGTAAGCGGTCATCTTTTGCGCGATCCACGGCAGCGCCAACAGGAACGTCGCCAGGAAGGCGATCAGGCGCGGAATGGCGTTGAATGCCGAGTCCTGTATCGAAGTCAGGATCTGGACCAGGCTGACCAGGATGCCCACCGCAAATCCGACTGCCAGCAGCGGGGCAGCCAGCCAAAACGCCGTCATCAAGGCTTGGCGAAGAATCTGAATAGCGAATTCCGGAGTCATGCGTAGAAGCCCTTCATCAGCGAGCCGATTACCAGATTCCAACCGTCGGCCAGCACAAACAGCAAAATCTTAAACGGCGCCGAAATCATCACAGGCGGCAACTGGATCATCCCGATCGAGAGTGTTACGGACGCGACTACCAGATCGATGATGAGAAACGGCAGGAACAAAACGGCGCCAATTTGAAACCCGGTTTTCAGTTCGGAAAGAATGTACGCGGGGATCAGGATTCGGAGTTCCAGCTCGGATGCATTGTGCGGGGCGGGCGCGTGTGAGATTTCCAGAAAGAGCTTAACGTCTTTTTCCCGCACAAAGCGAGTCAGGAAAGCTTTCAGCGGTTTGGACCCGGCGTCGAAAGCTTGCTCGGTTGTGAGTTGATCCTTCTGCAGCGGCTCCCATCCCTGATGGTACATGTCGGCAGCCACGGGAGAAACGACCAATATAGTGAGAAATAATGCGATGCCTACCAATACCTGGTTCGAGGGAGTAGTCTGAGTTCCCAGAGCCTGGCGCAGGAAGTGCAGCACGATGGCAATCCTCAGGAACGGGGAAACCGCCATCAGCAGCGCCGGCAGCAGCGTCAGCAGCGTCATCATGATGACGATCTGCATCGGGACGCTCATGCTTCCGGTGTTCTTCCCCATGTTGATGCCCAGCATGGAGGTTGGTCCATCGGCGGCAGATGACAGCCTCGCCGTCGCCAACAGAATCGATATGACGGTTGCAACCCGTCGCATTATCCGCTCACCACGCGATCTTCAATTTGCATCTCAATTCCGCTGTTCAAAACCGAGCATCCGCCCGGAGAGAGAGCCACGAGCATGACCCGCTCGCCAACCTTGACCATGTGCAGCGAATGTTGGGGAGTCAGCCGAAGTTGCTCTATGGAACGCATCTGGCGCTTGGCGGGCCGGCGAAAGCCGTTACCCGTAAGCCGGGCGGCGCCCTTGGTGCGCAGCCAGTACAGCGCGCCGCCAAGCAGCCCGAGCACCAGCAACACCGCGAGGATCTGCCGTATGGGTTCCATGCTCAACTTTTCCCCTTGAATCGCACCATGCGCACGCCACGGCGGCCGTTCATTACATTCAGCTCGCCCGATCCGATATAAGCGTTTCCGGCGAATACATCCACGCTCTCCCCAGCCAGGTGCGTCGTGCAGATGAGGCTGCCGGCTTTCAGGCTCAGCAACTGGCTGACGCGAAGGGTAGGCCCTGGCAAAGTGGCTTCAACCTGGAATGGGAGGTCGAGCAGCCGCGCTAGTTGGGGTGACTCCATCTGGGTCACCCTTGAATCAGGTTCAGCACGTCTTGCAACATCTGGTCCCCGGTGGTAATGACTCGGCCAGCCGCCTGGTAGCTCCGCTCGTAACTAAGCAGGTTCGTGAACTCAGTGGCCATGTCGGAGGTCGATCCCTCCAGGGCGCCGCCCATAATCTGCCCGTTCCCGCCGGTATTGGCGCCGCTCACGACCGCCGGGGCGGTCGCGGATGTAGCTTGTAAGTTGTTATTCCCAACGGAAATCAGGCTGTCCGGATTCTGGATCGACGCCATTGCCAGTTGACCCACGGTTACTTGTTGACCGTTAGAATAGTTGGCCACCAGAAGGCCGCCATTTTGCAGGCTGACATTCGTGATCTGGCCGGGAGGCACGCCATTCTGGGTTTCACTTGCCAACGAGGAAGTCTCCGATAGTTGAGTAATGTTGGAATTGCCCGAGGCATCGAACAGGTTCCAATTGACGCTCATATTGTCGGCGCCATCCGCCAGGCCCTGAATGGCGATAGTCTGCGGGCCGGAACCGGCCGCCGGGCTCGTGAGATTGCCGTTTCCATCGAAAGTCATAGTTCCCGATGTCAATGTAGTATTGCCGCCGGAGGCCAGGTCGGAAGCGGGTATGGTTACCGTGTACGACCAGGAATTAGCCGCGGTCTGGGTAAAGTTGACGGTCAATGTATGGCTGGTGCCCAGCGAGTCGTACACGTCGATGGGAGCCGAAAACGAAGCTCCCGAAGCTGACCCCGCATTCAGATTGACGTCCAGGCTCATCGATGTGGTCGTCGTGCCCGGAATCAGAGCCCCCGATGGAACGGTCAGATTGGAGAGCGGGCCGTTCGGATTGACCGTCCCGTTGGCCGCCAACCAACCCTGCACGTTCTGGCCGGTGGCGGTAACCAGGTTTCCGGAGGAATCGACCAGGAAGCTGCCATCGCGCGTGTAAAGAGTCTGGCCCCCCGCGCCTTGCACCACGAAGAAGCCGTTTCCTTGAATGGCAGCGTCGAAGGGTGCGTTGGTGGTGGTGATGGCTCCCTGGATGTAATTGGTCTCGGTTTGAATGGGACCTACACCCATGCCGACTTGAGCCGGGTTCACGGCCCCGCCTAGCGTCTCCGACATCATGTCCGAGAACTCCACCTGGGAGGCCTTGAAGCCCGAAGTGTTTAGATTTGCGAGATTGTTGCCGGAAACGTCAATGGCGTTCGACTCGGCCGTGAGTGCCGAAAGTGCGGCGGAAAAACCTGGAAACATTGATATTCTCCTTAAGGTAGTGTCTGGCCGGTGGCAGGCGTCTGTCCGTTGCTATTTGTCTGTCCGTTAGCCGGCGCCTGATCGGTCGTGGCCGCGGCCTGTGCGGTGGCCTCGGTGTGATACGTCTCGATGTCGCTTCTGATGCCGATAGTTTGTTCGAGTTCGCTGAACTGCGCCAGCTCCGTGACGAACTGCGTGCTGTCAGTCGGATTGAGCGGGTCCTGATTCTGCAGTTGAGACACCAGTAATTGCAGAAAGACCTGCTGGCTGCCGTCTGACGCGGCGGCGGCCGCGGTCGCGGCAGACGAGGAAGCTGCGTTTGAGGTGGATGAGCTGGTAAGTGCGCTAACTGCTGAAGCCATGCGTTTCTCCTGATGTTTGTCCTCTGCCGGTGAGGCTGGATTCCATTTCCTCAACCCAGCGAGGGCGATTGGATTGATTCTGGCGTTGCTGGCCGCCGTCCTGCTGCGACCAGCCCGGTTGTGATTGCGAACCCCCCGGATGCGACTGATTGGAAGCGTTTTGACTCTCGAGGGTAGGCGCCACCGCTACTTGGGACTGCACCGGGTGCCAGGTATCGGCTCTGTAGCCGGTTCCCTGAAGCTTCCCGACCAGGTCCGAGAGCCCCTGCTGCAGACCTTGCGCAAGTTCCGAGTCGTCCGTGCGAACAGCCAGACGCAGTTCGCCGGATTGTTGCACCAAGCTCACCAGTACCTTCTCGTTCGCGGACTGGTTCACCTGGAGCAGAATGTTGTTGAGCGGCTGCGGAGCTCGCACGGGCTCTTCTGTCTGTAAGGATTGCACCTCCGGAGCCTGGGACAGCGCGGCCACCTGCTTTACTTCCGCCACTGGCTCCAACTGCCTGCTTTGCTCAAAAGCGGCCAGGCCGCTTTGCGTCAGCGAAGGCAGCTCTTGCGTTTCTCCGTCGCCTAACTTTTTAATGGCTGGAACACCTGCGTCCGTCAATCCCTGTTGGATTGCGGAGGCGTCGGCGGCGGCCGCAACCTGCATCCGCATCATGAATGCCGTAGTCTGCGGATCGTCGGCGGCTAATAATTGTCCCTGTACTGTGCTCGGCGGCTGAGGGCCGGCAGCGGCGGCCGGCTGGAGATTGGCGTCTGCCTGGTCACCCGGCGAACCGGCATCGTCTTGCGTGTCCGGATGAAGAACCAGCGGCAATGCTGTTGGAGCGGCGGCCACCACGGGCATGGCCGCCGTTTGGTCGACGTTATTATCCTTGGTATCCTTCTGTGGTTTGGCTGTACCCGAGGAGTGCCGCACCGCGCCGCGATCCTGCGTTTCGGAACCGTATGACGGCCTCTGGTCCTGCAATGCCGCGCATCCTTCAAATTCCTCGGCGAACGCGCTACCGGTCGCGATCGGCGCCGGCTGCCCATAGATGCCCGGTGCGAAAGATGCCAGAGCGCTAGCAGCGGAGACGGTTGTCACGGCTTGCGCAAATGCAGATTGACCGCCAACGTGGACCGGTAATGCCTTCAATCGGATACAACCCGGCGGACGGTGTTAGGAGTTTGACTGTCAAAGCAAACCGTCAAGCAGTTGACGAGTGAAATGTCTTCTTATCGCTAATATCGGCAAACCATTCCGACTTTCTAGGATATTCTATGCACTATAGCGGTTAGGCCAGAGAGTTGCATGTGTAAGTCGCGCAATCCATGGACCCCTTAGCCATCGCCGCCATCAGCGGTCTTCGATCACGCATGCAGTCGCTGGACCTGCTCGCAAACAACATAGCGAATACCGGAACCAGCGGCTACAAAGGCGACCAGGAGTTCTACAGCCTTTTCCGTGCGGAAGAATCCTCCGGTGTGGACGGCGGGCCGGCAGCCACCTTACCCGTAATCGAGCGGCAGTGGACAGATTTCTCCCAAGGCACACTCCAGGTAACGGGTAACTCGCTCGATGTGGCTGTGGCCGGCAAGGGCTTCTTGGTAGTCAATGGGCCCAATGGTCCTCTTTATACGCGCAACGGCAGCCTGCAGGTATCGCCGTCGGGCGAGCTCACCGTCGCCGGTAAGTACGCGTTGCAAGACCAGGCGGGCAACCCCATCCACGTGAACTCGGGAAAGCCCATACAGATAACCGCCAACGGCACCGTACAGCAGGATGGCAGCACACTCGGTCAGATCAAGGTGGTGAATCTGCCCACGACGGATTCGCTGCAAAAAGTAGGCGACGCCTGCTTTCAAAACACGGATCCCAACAATCGCCCCGTGGATGCCGTCGGCGTGGAAGTGCAGCAGGGCAAGATTGAACAGTCCAATGTGCCCGTCGCCGGCGCGGCCATGCGGCTGGTGGGAGTGATGCGGCAATTCGAAATGCTGCAGAAAGCCATTGGGATTGGCAACGACATGGATACCAAGGCCATTCAGGAGGTGGCGCGCGTTGTTTGATCGATTAGCGCGCAGCCTGTACCGGGATGGATTAAGGAGCACAAGAAATGATCCGCGCTTTATACACTGCCGCCAGCGGCATGAACGCCCAGCAGACTAATGTTGACAACATCGCCAACAACCTCGCCAACGCCAGCACCGCCGGCTACAAGGCGCGCCGCGCCCAGTTCCAGGATTTGCTCTACCAGACCATGACTCAGCCCGGCACGTCGGCCAGTCAACAGACCACGGTTCCCGCCGGACTGCAGCTCGGTCTCGGAACGCGCGCCGCTTCCAACGAGATCATCTTCACGCAAGGCAGTTTCACGGAAACCGACAATCCCCTGGATCTGGTTATTCAAGGAAACGGGTTCTTCCAGATCCGGTTGGCGTCTACAGGCCAACTTGCGTACACGCGGGATGGTGAGTTTCAACTGGATAAGAACGGCAACGTGGTCACCGCCAACGGCGACACGCTGGAGCCCCAGATAACCGTTCCCTCCGGAGCGCAGTCGATTACGGTTGCTTCCGACGGGACCGTGAGCTACACGTTAGCCGGTCAAACAGCCGCACAGAAGGCCGGACAAATCCAGTTGGCGGGTTTTCAAAACCCGGCTGGCTTGAACAGCATCGGCAAGAATCTGTACCAGCCAACAGACGCCTCGGGCGACCCCACCGTGGCCAATCCCGGCGGCCAGGAGGGCCTGGGAACATTGCTTCAGGGTTATACCGAGCAATCCAACGTGAGCATCGTGGAAGAGTTCATTAACCTGATTGTCGCGCAAAGGGCCTACGAGGCCAATTCCAAGGTGGTCAAGGCGGCCGACGACATGTATCAGCAGGTCAATAATCTACGGCAATGAGACTGTACCCTTTGCCGCTTCTGTGCTGCATGGCGTCCAGTGTTTGGGCGGAAGCGCCGGCCTGCACGCCTCTGCAGGACGACCGCATTCTGGCCAGGGACTTGGCCGCCGTCATCCCCGCGTTCCGCCAGATACCGCCCGAGACGTTGTTGAGCAACACGCCGCCGCCCGGATCGCAACGCATTTTCCACCATACCGAGCTACTGTCTCTCGCGCAGCGTTACGCGCTGCCTCTCGAAGCGGACGCCAGCGCTTGCTTCGAGCGCGCCATGGCGCCCTTGGATCGTAATCTTCTTCTGGAAGCCATGCGCGCCGAGTTGCAGATCCCCGATGCCCGCATTGAGCTTGCGGAAACCAGCCTCTACCCCGTGCCGCAAGGCAGGATCGAATTTGGATTCGATCGCCTGGGAACCCCCGCCTCGCCGGACCAGCGCGCCCCCGTGTTATGGCGCGGCGACGTCGTTTACGGAGAGGGCCACCGATTCGCAATTTGGGCCCGAGTTCGCATTTTGGCGCACTGCAAAGAGATTGTGGCCGCGGAAGATCTCAAGCCAGGCCGCGTCATTCAGACCTCCCAGTTGCGGATCGCGGCCGAAGAGGGTTTCCCGATCCCCCTCAAGCAGCAGCTCTCCATGGACCAGATCGTGGGGATGATGCCACTGCGGCCCATCGCGGCAGGCAGCGTGATTCGCCCGGACCTCATTTCCCCTCCCAACGATGTCAGCCGCGGCGATCTGGTTGAGATCGAAGTCCGTAGTGGCGCAGCGCGATTGGTGTTGGCGGCGCGCGCGGAATCCGGCGGACGCAACGGCGAAACCATCGCCGTCCGGAATCTGGAAAGCAACAAAATCTTTTCCGCTCAAATAGCCGGAAAGGGTAAAGCGATTGTCCTGACTGAATTCGTGAAGGCTGAATAGCATGCGCTCGAATACTCGCTGGCTGATGACGATTGTGCTGGTGCTGGCCCTGCCGGCGCACGGCGAAAGCAAGAAGAAGAAGGCGGCGGAACCCAGCCCCCTGGATCTGTATTTGCAGGAAGCCCTCAAAGAGCCGCAGGCGCCTCCCAAACCCGCACCAGGTTCGCTCTGGTCGCCGTCGTCGCGGTTGACCGATCTGGGCAGCGATGTGCGCGCTGCGCAGGTTGACGACCTCGTAACGATCCTGGTGAATGAGAATGCGTCGGCGGTGGCCACCGGCGCCACCAAGACGTCGCGCACTTCTTCCGCCCAGAGCTCCGTTGCGTCGCTCCTCGGCGTGAAGAGCGCCACCGGAATGTTGTCCAACCTCTTGAACGCCAATACGGCCACCGCGTTGGACGGTGAGGGCACCACCAGCCGCGTAACTACGCTCACCGACACGCTGAGCGCCCGCGTCACGCACGTGCTCCCTAACGGCTATCTGGTGGTGGAGGCAACCAAGAACCTGGTGGTCAACTCTGAGCACCAAACAGTAAAGGTCCGCGGCGTTATCCGGCCCACAGATCTGAGCCCTGGAAACATCATCAGCTCCAGCCAGATCGCACAGGTGGAGATCAAGATCGACGGCAAAGGCGTGGTCAACGATTCCGTGCGGCGGCCGAACTTCATCTACCGCTTTCTGCTCGGATTACTGCCCTTCTGAGATCTTCCATGAAAAAAGCCTTGGTTGCACTTTCCTTATCCGGCCTTCTGGCCCTTTCATCCGCGGGTGCCGCCACGCGGCTTAAGGAATTGATTTCACTGGAAGGAGTTCGCGACAATCAGCTCCTGGGTTACGGGTTGGTTGTGGGCCTGGCCGGCACGGGCGACCGCCAGCAGACCCTCTTTCCCGCGCAGAGCTTAACAAACCTGTTGGAACGCATGGGGCTGACGGTTTCACCCACCACCATTCAAGTTAAGAACACGGCCGCAGTGATGGTGACCGCCACTCTTCCCCCATTCGTGGAACCGGGTGCGCGCATCGATGCCACCATTGCCGCGGTGGGCGATGCTCCCAGCCTGCAAGGCGGAGTGCTCCTCATGACCGGACTGAAGGGCCCGGATGGCCAGGTCTACGCCGTTGCCCAAGGCCCTACCGTACTCGGTGGATTTGTCGCGGGAGGCGGCACCAACGTGCGCATCGTAAATCATCCGACGGTCGCGCGCATTCCGAACGGCGCCATCGTCGAGCGGGCCGCGCCATCCCGCAATCTGGGAGATCTTTTGCGTGTGCAGCTACGGCGCGCCGACTTCACCACCGCGGCGCGGGTCGTCGAAATCTTGAACAAGCGCTTCGGTTCCATCGCCCAAGCCGAAAACTCGGCTCTCATCAGCGTCAAGCTGCCCGCCAATTACCGCCAGAACACCACTGGATTTGTGGCTGAAATGGAGCAGTTGACGGTCGAGACGGATCGCGGAGCCCAGATTGTCGTCAACGAGCGCACCGGCACCATCATCATGGGTAAGGACGTGCAGATTGCGCCGGTTGCGATGATGCAAGGCAGTCTCACCGTCGAAATTCAAACGCGCCTCACCGTCAGCCAGCCGAATCCCCTCAGCTCCGGGACCACTCAGGTGGTGCCCAATACCACCGTCGATGTGAAGCAGGAGCAGGCCCGCAATGTGCTTCTCAAGGATGGAGCGACGGTCGAAGAGTTGGTACGCGCGCTCACGGCGATTGGATCGACGCCCCGCGATATTATCTCGATTCTCCAAAATCTGAAAGATGCCGGCGCGTTGGATGCCGATCTGAAGGTGATTTGAAAATGCCGACGACCAATCCCATCGATGCCGGGATGCCGGCGCACCTCACAGCCACCCGCCCCAAGGACGACCCGGCCAAGATCAAGGCCGCCGCCACACAGTTCGAAGCACTGCTCATCGGGCAGATGCTCAAGTCGATGCACGACTCCGAAGGAGGATGGCTGGGCACCGGAGACGACGAGTCCGCCTCTTCCGCCATGGAATACGGCCAGGAGATCTTCGCGCAGGCGTTGGCAAACAACGGGGGACTGGGGCTCGCCGCAATGGTTGCGCACGGTCTGGAGAAACCGTCTGAGCCTTAGTCGATCAGGCGGTCCAGCTATGGTCGGCGTACGCGGAGTTCACATCCGGCAAGAATCGGCAGTCGCCTATATCCGGCGGCAGGCCACCCGTCGGAACCGCCCCATCGTTGGCGGGGTTGGCGGGTACCAGCGCCGGGTTCTGACCGATCGCCTTCCAGGCCCCACCCAGCGTTTGCATCAGCGACTCTACTTCCGCCAGCGGAGCGTCTTGCTGCTTCAGGTTAGCCACCATCAACCTGGTTCGCATGTATCGATACAGAGCCGCCAGATTTTGGCTGATCGAACCGCCCGCCTCCATGTCCAGAGATCCCTCCAGTTCACCCAGAATGCCGATCGTGCGGGAGATCGCCCTGGAGCGCTCTACGATATTCCCGGCGGCCAACGCGCTACGCGCCTCCCCTACGAACTTGATCGCGTGTTCATACAGAATCCGAATCAGCTCGACGGGGTCCGCGGACAATATACGGTTCTCCAGGTACTGTTCTGGCATGGTGGCTATTCGTCCTTGATGTTCAACTCCGCTTGCAGTTCAGAGACCAGACGCAAGACGGATTCCGGCGGGATCTGGTCCACCACATCGCCCGTCTCGCGTTCGAGAATCTGGATCACAAGCTTGCCCGTTTTGGGGTCGTGCTTGTACGTAAGTTCCCGATCCTGCCCCAGCCACTCCGCCTGGTTCAACCATTGGACTGCCGCGATCGCCTGGCGATCGTTGAGCGGCCCATCTTGTGAGCCCGTTTGCGATGTGACTGGCGCGCTCATATCCACTCGGTTGGCTGGCCCGATTTCCATGGCAGCGCTCCATTTCTATGGTTACGCGCGGGACTTGCCCGCAAACTCTCATCCATCACATCGGCGCGGTAGGCGCCGCTTTCGAGGGATTCTCCTGTGAAAATGACAATTGGAACAATACTAGACGCGGTTTTCACCCTGCTCGCTTGCACCTGCTTCGCCGGCGGTTGCATCGCGCTTCAAGCGCAGACCACTGCACCGCCGGCGCCGCATGCGGCCGGCGAGGATGCCGTGGCAATGCAACATACCGCCATAGCGCAGATGCAGGAATCCATTGCCCGGCAGCGGTCGTCGGTCGAGAAACAGTTGGGCCGGACCGCGAGCGACTTCTTCATTCTCCCGCCGCCGGAGCGTATGGAAGGCGTCGGACTGGCCGCAGCCGCCGCGGAATGCCCGCCCCTGCCTGACGGGGAGGTGCGGTCCTTGGCCAGCCAGGCCGCCACGCGCGAAGGCCTGGATGCGGAGATGCTTCTCAATGTCATGCGGCAGGAATCCGGCTTTCGCCCCTGCGCCGTTTCGGAAAAGGGCGCCGTCGGGTTGATGCAGCTTATGCCGTCTACCGCCGAACAACTCGGGGTGAAAGACTCTTTTGATCCGCTGGAGAATGTGGACGCCGGCGCGCGATTCCTCCGTCAACTATTGACGCGCTACAACGGCGATGTGATCAAGGCGGTCAGCGCTTATAACGCCGGCCCGGCCAGGGTGGACGCCGTGGACGGAATTCCGCAAATTCCAGAGACGATCGATTATATCAAGCGCATCTTCTATCCGGATCTCCCAAAACAACTCCCTCAACAATAGCGCTCAGATTCACCGGAAAAGCAGCGCTCCGCCGCCGATAAGCCTTATGTGACGGGGCTATGGCAGCAGGCGGAGGAGCTTCTGGATACTGCCAGTCGCGCGGCCATGGGGCCCGCCACGGTGATCCTGGTCGACCGCCAGGGTGGTATGCGCATACTCGACCCGATCGGCTGGACGATGCCAGCCCTTGCCGCGGAGTTTGGTGCATCCGCCATCTTTAAGGTTAGTAAGACTCAGGGCACGACGTCTGTGGAAGGCTGGGCTGGAAGCGATCGTTGTCTAATTGAGCGGCAAACTGTTAGCCGCGGCTTTCCCTGCGTGTCCCTGATACCTGAAGTTTGTCACCCGATCAGATTGCATGTCCAGCCGCTGCCGATCGCGCAGTCGAATGACCGTGAGTCTGCGGTTTGGAACAGGTATTGACCCATTTGCACTGCCGTCCCTCGGGCGTCGGTTCTTACCACCCTGCCGTCGACCACCAGCACCACGGAACACACGCCTTGCACCAGGAACGGCCAAATAATCTCCACTTGTATGAGCGCTCCGTCCGGCGGAGGACAATCGGATTGAAACAGGAGGCCGCCCGCCCCGAGTTCAATCGTGTGGCCGGCTCCCAGGCTGGCCGTGCAATGCTGCCGGAGAGAAAACAGCAGCGGCTGGTCAAAGCCGTACCGGCAGTCTAAGCGGCGTTCCAAGTGGCGCATGGATGGCTTCAACATGCTTCTCAGCATCGATTATCGTTGGTCCCCAGGCAGGCAGAAAGTTCTACGGGTACTTATTGCGTTCTATCGGTACGTCATGCCCGATGCCGCCACTTCGAGTATTAGTTAGGCGATGATAATAACTAATGTAATTATTGCTGTTGTTTATTTAGGTATGCGACTCTGTTAACAATAAGCTAGGAATCGCACAAGGAGCAGACACATGAGCACGGTCACCAACGTCGGTAGTTTTGCTTTGCAGGCTTACCCGTCGCCGTTCGTTTCGAAGAAGCCGGCATCTCCTGCCGAGTCCGCCACCAGCGCCGCCGAACCCGTGGATCAGGTCGATATCCACGCCACGCTGCGCGATACCTCCGAAACCGGACGAATTGCCCTGAATACGGCAGCGGGCAATCTGACTGGCGACCAGACTGCCCAGTTGTATCAGCAGGTCGGTTCCATCCAGTCTCAGATCGAGGCGGACAAGCAGGCCGATGGCGGGTCGCTCTCCTCTCAGGATGCTCAGACCATCAACCAACTTCAATCCCAATTGAGTGCCACAATTTATTCGGATGCGCATAACGGCGCCGCCCCACCCTCCGACCCAACTCAAAGTGGGGCCGCGCAACGCGAGGCGCTGCAGGCCGGACGTATCCAACTCAACGAACAGGCTGGAAACCTGGGTTCGAGTCAGGCGCAGCAACTGATGCAGCAGCAGTACTCGATCGATCGGCAGATCGCTACTGACACCCAGGCCAACGGTGGCCCGTTAACTCAGGCGCAAGCCCAGCAGATCAATCAGTTGCAGGACCAGGCGAGTACGCAGATTTACCAGACTGCCCATAACGCCACTCCCGCAACTTAGTAGCGCAATCCCTGGCGCCCGGTCCTAAGAGGCTTCCTCGGGAAACAGGCGGTTCAGTTCTGCGCGCAGGAGCCGGTAGCAGGGGCAGGCGAATTCCTCAAGACGGCCGCGCTCCACAATGGCGAACTCGCCACGGTCGTACTGGATCGCACCAAGCTCCTGTAACTTTCCCACAGCCTGGCTGATGCTGGCCCTGCGGACCCCCAGCGTACGCGCAAAGAACTCTTGAGTGAGACGAAAGCGCGACGCCTCCAAGCGGTCTTGCATGGTGAGCAGCCATCGCGCGCAACGTTGCTCGATGCGATGTGCGCCCCGGCATACGGCTAACTGAGCGAGCATCACCAGCACGGCCTGCAGGTAGCGCCGCAACGCCGAGTCCAGGCACGGGTTGCCGGTCAGGCAATCTTGGAATGCCGCGCTGTCCATCACAAAGGCTTCGCCGGCCGTATGCGCCCGGACCATCCAGGGAATCGAGTCTGTGCCTAGGAACGGGGGCAGTCCTGCGATCCCTTCTCTGCCAACCATGAGCGCCTCGACTTGCTGATCCGTTCCCGCAGATATCAGGATCGAGATCACGCCCTTTAACGGAAAAAGCACCGTTCGCACAGGTTCGCCGGCCTTATGGAAGACGTGGCCATCGTTAAATGTGACCAAATTAACGCTGCCCGCGATTTGGCGCAGCTTCAGTTCCGGAATCGTACAGAAAAGTCTGTTCTCCGGGACCGGGTAGAATGACATCAGTCCGTGTAGCCCCCGCTATTGAGTCGACATTCGTTAACTCGCTGCTGTACGATATTGTACACTGTTTGTCTTTTCCGAAGGCAAAATCCGCTGGTGGTTCGGTCTGAAAACGGGCGCTTTGCACGCGCTCCAGCATCAGAACGCTAACGTTCGATATCTGTACGGAACCGTATGCATATGGTACCGTTAAGAACCACAATGCTGACCAACGCCGGGAAGAGTTTACAGACTCGGCCGCGGAAGGAGTTTTTGACCTTCCTCGAGGATGCGGCCGTCCCGGGGAATGTCCCAGCCCAAGCCTCCGCACCTGGAGGAAGACGACCTCCTGCTCTTCGCAAATGGCACGCTCGAGAGAGAAAGAGTTGCGCCAGTTGAGATGCACCTTTCCTTCTGCCCCTCATGCAAAGCGGCTCTAATCGAGGCCCGGGGCCCTGCTTGCAGCGCTGGCTGCAGACCAAGCCTCCGCGACCCCCGGCACGTGTTCTGTGGCTGCGGATGCTGCGGCGGACCGCCGTCTAGCGCGGCTTCCAGTTTCGATTCACATTAATTAACTGAGTGCTGACTGGGCGGCAGAGCGCCCGCTTGGCCGTCAATAGTAGAACTTCAGCGCGAACTGCACCTGCCGCGGAGCGCGCGCCGCTGTCACATAGCCGAACGAAGGCGTCCCGTAGACCGTCGCGTTGTTCGCGTTCTGGGGTCCAGGCTGCGCGAACAGAAAATTGGCGTGATTGAAGATGTTGAACATCTCCGCCCGGATTTCGAAGTGCCGCTTCTCGCCCGCCGCAAAGTCCTTCTGAAACGATGTGTCCCATTCCTGGAGGCCCGGCCCGCGCACCGTGTTCTGGCCGACGTTGCCGAACGAGCCATACGCCGGGTCCGTGAAAGCGCACGTGTTGAAGAACGTGCCTGGAACGCAGGGTGTGCCGTTCGGCTTCTGCCCCGGCACGCTATCGGGGCGCTGCTGGCCATCCGAATTCGCGAAGTTGGCGTCGGCGTCCGTCACGGTGTACCACGTGCCGTCTGAGAACGTGGTCACGCCGGAGAATTCCCATCCGCCCAGAGCGGCGTTCATCCACCCGGGCGCGTCCGCACCGAAGTGCCTGCCGTGGCCGTACGGCAGTTCCCAGATGTAATTGAAGACCAGCCGTTGGCGGATGTCGAAGTCCAGGTTTCCGTGTTCCCATTCCGGATGTTCCGACCAGCGGAAGGAGTCGTTGTTCTGTGCCCCCAGATTGGCGTTCGACGCATTTCCCAGTCCGTGACTCCAGGTGTAATTGGCCAGCAGGCTGAGGCCACCCGAGAAACGGTGCTGGAAGCGGGTCTGCAGGGCATCGTACTCCGAGTTACCCGCGGTGTTCAGATAAGCAATGCTCGCGTCGATTTCGGGAAAGGGACGCCGCGGCGCGTAAGGAGCACTCACGTCGGCCGTAGGAGCGGCCTGATTCACATTCCCGAACGTGTACAGTTTGGTCCCCTTGGATCCCACATAGGCAACCTCGATCAGGCTGTTTTGCCCGGCCTGGTATTGCACTGTGAAATGCCACTGCATGACATAAGGCGTGCGCATATATGGGTCCATGGAGAACAAGGTGGGCGTGTTGGGATCCACCAGGGAATTCGCCGGGAAGCCGTTGGCGAGCACGCCCAGGCCGGGTACCGAACAATCCAATACCGCATTGGCCGAGGGCAAGCCGCACGGCGCCGCAAAAGTCTCGCCCACGAAGTACGGCGGATTGAAGCCCGGGCTGGGATTCGAGTAAGGACCATTCTCCGAAGCGTTGTAGAACACTCCGAACGCGCTGCGCAACACCAGCTTCGACAACGCCTGGTAAGCAAAACCTACGCGCGGCGCAAAGTTATTGAAATCGGAGTGCACCAGTCCTGCGCTCGCCTGGTGATTGACCTGCAGCAACTGCGCGAAGGTGGGCGTCAACGCCACGTTACTGCCCGCCGGAATATCCAACATTCCGGTGATCGGGTTGAAATTGGCCTGCGAATCGAAGCGCTCCTTCACCACGCCGAAGAACTCATAACGGAGCCCCAGATTGACGGTCAGCTTTCTGCCCACCCGCCAATCGTTCTGTACGAACGCCGCATAGTTCTTGCGCGTGTAGTCCACGTTGTGCAGGTTGTTGATCGTGCCGCCGTCGCTCTGGCCGGCCAGCATGGAGGCCAGGCCGCTGCCGCCGGTTCCCGGCTGGGCGGGATTGTCCGTGTATACCGGGCCGAAATCCAAAGCGCCGCGGGGCGCGGCCGGCTGGAATATAGTGAACTCCTCCGGCCGGAAATCGCCGCCGAATTTCCAGGTCTGCCCACCGCGAATCACGGTGAAAGTGTCGGAAGCCGAGTAGGTATTCTGGATCTCGAGGGACGGCAGATAAGTGGGGCTCCCCAAATTGGATGCGTCGCTGAAAGTAAGCTGCGGCAGCCCGCCATTATCCGTTCCGGCGGCATAAGGCACACCCGGAAAATTGAGTTGGGCGGCCACGTCCTGGTTGTAGTTGTCCTGGAAACGGCTGGCGCGCAGCCGGTTGTACCCCAGCCGCAATTCGTTTACGCGCGTGGGACTGAAGATGTGCGTTTCGCTGATGGCCGCATTGTAACCGTTGAAATCCTGTATGCCGGCGAAGAATCCGCCGCCATCGGCCAGTCCCGGCAGGGGAGATGGAATCAACGTGGGCGACCTGGAGACGCTGAAACGGTAAAACGCATTGTCCTTGCTCGAAAGAACCTGATCGACCCGGACATCTCCCTGATTCCGGCTCTGGTCGAGAATGGGATTGGAAACGTAGTTATAGCCGCTTCCGTTGGCATTGGGCGCTGGAAACAGGGCCATCAATCTTTGCCCCAGAGGGTCCTGCCGCGACGTGGGAATCACATTGGATGGCGTGCCATCCGCGTTGTAACCGAAAGGCACGCCGCAATAGCCCGTTGGCGACGACGCGCTGGCCTGTGTCTGGCGGGTGTCGAATAACTCCCCGGCGTAAGTCTGGTTACCGTTGCAATCCGGCACGCCGGTCGGCGAGGTCAGGTCGAGTTGCGAACTGAAGTCGCCGCCGGCCTGCGCGGGTGTGGGCACCAAGGAGGTGTACGTTTGTCCCTGCCGAACTCGCAATCCCTCGTAGTCTCCGAAGAAGAACAGTTTGTCCCGGACGATGCGGCCGCCCAGCGTCGCGCCGAACTGGTTCTGCTTGTACGGCGGACGCGACGGATCGAAGAAGTTGCGCGCATCCAGCAAATCGTTGCGCAAGAATTCGTACAGCACGCCGTGAAACTCATTGCTTCCGGATTTGAGCGTCGCGTTGACCACGGCTCCGTTGGCGCGTCCCAACTCCGCCGAGTAGGTGTTCGTCTCCACCTTGAATTCCTGCAGCGCATCCACCGACGGCATCACCACGTAGTTGGCCTCATTCAGCAGATCCGGCAGGTTGGAGTTGTCATCGATGCCGTCGAGCAGGAAGTTATTCTGCAGCGAGCGAGCGCCGTTCGCCGAAAACCCATAACCTTGTTCGTCGCGCGCGCCGGGTTCGCTAAACACCACACCGGCCGTAAGCTGCGCGAGTTGCACCGGATTGCGGCCGTTCAGCGGCAGGCCTTGCATGTACTGGCTGTCGATCACCTGGCCGCGGTCGGAGTTGTCGGTCTCGAGCACGGGCGCCCGGCCGGTCACTTCCACCATCTCCTTCACCGCGCCCGGTTGCAGTGTGAAATCCACCCGCGCGCGTTGCTGTACTTCCAGCGTCAGGGATTCGACCACCTCGGTCTTGAACCCGCTGGCCCCTACCGAAAGCCGGTAAACGCCGACGCGCACCGGGCTCATGACGTACTGGCCCGCGGCATTCGTGACCGCATGATAGGCGAAGTTGGTGGCTGTATTCAAGGCCGAAACCTGGGCGCCGGGAACCGACCCGCCGCTCACATCAATTACCGTCCCGACGATGGCGCCCGTGTCTTTCTGTGCGAAAACCGTGCCCGCGCAGCAGAGCATCAGAACTGCAAATCGAAGATGTGACATGGCCGAATTGTAGGCTCAATTCAAGCCCTGCGTCAACGGTGCGCTACAGTAGGGCTGTGTATGCTTAGATCGGCATGGCCAATCCTGTTCGCGGTTCTGTCCGCCGCACATGCCGCGGGGGCCACAGCCTCCCTGTCCTCCGGGCATATCCGCCTGGAGTTCAACGCCGCCCTGCACAGCCGCGTGATCGCCCTATTCAATGGCAAAGAGACTCCGATCGGCCCGTTTACCGATTCCGAAACGATCCGCATTAATGGCCGCGACCTGCATGATTTTGCCCTCACATCCTCCGCGTCGTCTTCCTTTCAGGACCGGCTGGGCGCGGCCAGCAGGCTGGTGCTCCGGGGAATCTCTGCCGGAATCGAGAAGGCTGTCACCGTAGATTCTTATCCAGCATTGCCGTATGTGCTCTTTATCACGGTGGAATACACCAACAAGGGCAACACCAGCGTGTCCGCTGACGGCTGGACCAGCCACGCCTATCGACTGGACGCTCTGCCCGCCGCCGCTCCGGCCTTCTGGTCGCTTCAAAGCGGCTCTTATGAAAAACGGCCTGACTGGATCGTTCCGCTCACGCCCGGTTTCAGTCAACAAAACTACCTCGGCATGAACGCAGACGATTACGGCGGCGGGACACCCGTCAGCGATGTCTGGCGTCGGGACGTTGGCTTGGCAGTGGGCCACGTCGAGTTGCAGCCGAAGCTGGTGTCCCTGCCGGTCGCCATGCCGGCCGCAAACGCCGCCACCGTCGCCGTCGAATACCGCCACCAGGAGACCCTTGCTCCCGGCCAGAGCCTGCGCACCTTCCGCACCTTCGTCGCCGTGCATCAGGGCGATTGTTTCGCCACCTTGCGGGACTACCGCCGCATCATGCTGCTGCAGGGCGTCCAGCTTCCTGACAGCCCGGACAACGGCTTTGAGCCCATCTGGTGCGCGTGGGGCTTCGGCAGAGGATTCCAGGTGCAGCAGATTGACCGTGCGCTCCCCACCGTCAAATCGCTGGGTTTCAAATGGGTGACCCTCGACGATGGCTGGCAGACGGCCGAAGGCGACTGGAACTTGAATCCCAACAAATTCCCTGACGGCGATGCCGGTATGCAGGCGTTGGTCGCCCGGATTCATGCCGCCGGCCTAAAGGCGCAACTCTGGTGGTCGCCGATGTCGGTGAGCCCGAAAGCGCGCTTATTCGCGGAGCACGCCGACTGGCTGCTGCTCGACTTGACCGGCGCTCGCCGCAAAATAAGCTGGTGGGACTCATACTACCTGTGCCCTGCCCTGCCGGCCGTGGTGAGCTATCATCAGCGCCTCGTCCAGAAGATTCTCGCGGAATGGGGCTTCGACGGACTGAAGATCGACGGCCAGTTTCTCAATGCGGCCCCGCCCTGCACCAATCCGACGCATCGTCATCACCGGCCCGAAGACGCGGTGGAAGCGGTCCCGCTGTTCTTCAAAGCCATGGCGGAAACGGCCCGCGCGATCAAACCCGGCACGCTGATCGAGCTATGCCCGTGCGGCACTTCCTACTCGTTTTATTCGATGCCTTACTACAACATGACCGTGGCTTCCGACCCGGAGAGTTCCTGGCAAATACGTACCAAAGGCAAGGTCCTCAAGGCCCTCATGGGCGATACCCTTCCTTATTTTGGCGACCACGTCGAGCTCAGCGACGGCGGTAACGATTTCGCATCCACGGTGGGTGTTGGAGGCGTGATCGGAACCGAGTTTCGCTGGCCGCCAGACGACACCGCCAGCCCTCCCAGCGACACGGAGTCGGCCAAACTGGCGCTCACCCCTGAGAAGGCCAAGCTCTGGGCGTCGTGGGTCCGGATCTACCGTGAAAAGATGCTGCCCAAAGGGGAGTACGTGGGCGCGCTCTACGACATCGGTTTCGACCGGCCCGAGGCGCACGTCATTCGCAAGCAAGAAGGGATGTATTATGCTTTCTTCGCTCCTAAATGGACGGGCGCAGTGGAACTGCGCGGCCTCAGCCCCAGGTTATACAGGCTCACCGACTATGTGCATGGCCGGGAACTGGGCACGGCGCGCGGGCCGAAAGCGCGCATTGCTGTGCAATTCCGTGGATCCCTGCTGATCGCAGCCATACCGCAATAAGGGAGCGCCGCTCCTTGCGGAAGTATTATAGGTCAAGGAGCAGGCAGCCGTGACCACGCGTCAACACAGGGTTCAAACTCAACCCGGCCGAGCCGCAGTCCGGATCTTTGCGGCCAACGATCGCATGAACCAGGTTCTTATCGAGAATCTTGACCCGGCCGCCTGGACAGCCAAACCACCCGGCAAGGCGCGCCCGATTGCGGCCATCTTCACGCACATGCACAATGTCCGCTCCAAGTGGGTCAGGCTCACGGCTCCGCACCTGAAGGTTCCGCCACAGCTCAACCGGACGCACTGCACGCCGCAGCAGGCCCGTGCGGGATTGGCCGAGAGCGCCACTCGCTGCGCGGAGATGCTCGCCGAGGCGCTCGGCGGTGCTGGGGGCCGCGTCGAGAAGTTTCACAGGGACGGCTGGGCTCCAGCTTGGCCGGTTGGCCTGGAAATGCTTTGCTACATGCTTTCTCACGAAGCCCATCATCGCGGGCAGGTGTGCATGCTCGCGCATCAGCTCGGATTCCCGTTGCCGAAAAACGTCGTGTGCGGGATCTGGAATTGGGAAAAGCTGTGGAGAGAGTGCGGGTGGCCTGGCGGCCCCGGCTACGATTCTTAGGCAGTCGCTTCGCGTCTTCCCCGGCGATCGAACGGGCGGACGACATCCAGGCTGATACAATTCATTTTTTGTTCGGGAGTCAAACATGATTTTTGCCCCGCGCTCGAAACGAACAATAGCGAGGGTCGTAGCATGCAGCGCTGCAGCCATCCTCGCTTCTCAAATGGCCACCGGCCAGCAAAATCCCCCAGCAAACGGCTGCGCGCAGCCGTTGAATTGGACGGCAGAGCAAGACCATCGGAACATGATGGATCAATTGGGCATCAAGGCCCTCCGTCCGGGGCCGAGCGGGAATGAGAAAGCCCCGGATCACGCCAACTTCGATGAGTCGAAGGCTAATCCGTTTCCGGATCTGCCCGATGCGCTCACCTTGATAAACGGGCAGAGGGTCGCGTCGGCCGCGCAGTGGTGGCATCGACGGCGCCCGGAAATCGTCGAAGCTTTTGAGCGCGAGGTGCTCGGCCGCGTCCCGCCCATTGTGCCAAAAGTGACGTGGACCGTGACGAGTACCACGGATTCGCAGGCGGGGATCTTTCCCGTCGTCAAAAAGCAACTCGCCGGCCACGCGGACAACTCGGCCTGCCCGTCGATCAACGTCGATATCGACATGACGCTGGTGACGCCGGCGAATGCGCATGGTCCCGTGCCCGTGATGATGATGTTCGGCAGCGCGGCGTTTCTCAAGCGGATGGCGGACATGATGGCCAGCCGTCCCGAATTGAAGGCGATGCTGGGCAGTGACCCGCCTTCCATGGAACAACTGATAGCTGGCGGCTGGGGTTACGCGCTCATCGACCCAGGCAGCGTTCAACCGGACAATGGCGCAGGGCTTACCAAGGGGATCATCGGCCTTGCGAACCAGGGTCAGCCCCGCAAGCCGGATGACTGGGGTGCGCTGCGGGCTTGGGCGTGGGGTGCTTCGCGCGGTCTCGACTATCTGGAGACAAACAAGGCTGTCGACGCTCGTCGCGTCGGCATCGAAGGCGTCTCTCGTTACGGGAAAGCCGCGCTGGTGACCATGGCGTTCGACACCCGCTTTGCCGTCGTGCTGGTGGGTTCCTCCGGGGAGGGCGGCGCCAAACCCCACCGGCGCAACTTCGGAGAGGCGGTGGAGAATCTCACAGGATCCGGAGAATACCATTGGATGGCCGGCAACTTTCTGAAGTACGGTGCGGCCGAGGCTTCGTTCGGAAGCCGTACTGCCGGAGACTTGCCGGTCGACTCGAACGAATTGATCGCACTTTGCGCGCCGCGGCTGACTTTCATCAGCTACGGAATCCCCGAGAAGGGGGACGCAAAGTGGCTCGACCAGCAGGGCAGTTTCATGGCCACCGTGGCCGCGGGACCTGTCTTCCGGCTATTGGGCGCTAAAGATTTGGGCGTGCAGGACGACTATCGCACCGCGCAAATGCCACCGGTCAATACAGGACTTCTGGATGGCCAACTCGCTTGGCGCCAGCATGACGGCGGCCACACCGACGCCCCGAACTGGAAGTACTTCATTCCCTGGGCCGATAAGTTCCTCAACTATCATGCGGCGCCCTTGGAATTCCCGGCGGACCAGCCGGTCTTCCGAACCGACCCAAACTCCCTGGTGGCGCATTCTCAACTGCTGGCCAAGGCGAAGCAGGGTGGGATCGAGGTCTACTTCGAAGGCGACTCGATCACCCGGCGGTGGGGAGCGCTCGACTACCCCGATCTGCTCGCAAATTGGAAACAGAATTTCTTTGGCTGGAACGCGGCAGACTTCGGATGGGGCGCCGATCGGACGCAGAACATACTCTGGCGTTTGGAGAACGGCGAGTTGGATGCCGTCAATCCCCAGGTCGTCGTTCTGCTCGCCGGCACCAACAACCTCGGCAATGCATCCCGCGCGGACGCTGACGCGAAAGCGAACGATGTCACGCGTGGCCTGCAGGCGATTGTCCGCGCGATTCAAACGAAGGCTCCCGCGGCGACGATCGTCGTAATGGGAATCTTCCCGAGAAACGACAACATGGCTCTGATGCCCGTCATCGACCGGATCAATGTCAATTTGTCCAAGTTCGCAGATGGCCGGAAGGTCCGGTACCTGAACATCAATGACAAACTCGCCGGCGCCGATGGAAGGCTGTTCGACGGGATGATGAACGCCAAAGACAAGCTCCATCCCACCGTGAAGGCGTATCAAGTCTGGGCAGATGCGTTGAAACCGGTGCTCACGGAGTTGCTGGGGCCTCCCGTTGCCGTGGATCACGCCCCGGCGCCCACTGGCGATCCGTCCGCGGAACGCCGATGACGTCGCGCAGCTATGTTTCCGTTCTGTCCTGCGTGATCCTCTCTTCTGCGGGCGCAATGCGCGCTTCCGATCTGCCTCGCGTTCAGGCAGGGAACGGCGCTGAACAACTCATGGTTCACGGCACGCCCTTTCTCATCCGTGGGGGCGAACTCGGCAACTCTTCGGCAGGAACGCCGGCGCAGGCTGACGCCATACTGCCCGAGCTGGCACGGATGCATCTCAATACGGTGCTGATGCCGGTTGCGTGGGAACAGGTGGAGCGGCGAGAAGGGATTTTCGATTTCACCATCCTGGACCACTGGATCGACGTCGCACGCCAGCAGCATCTTCATCTCGTTTTGTTGTGGTTCGGAAGTTGGAAGAACGCGTTTTCCGAGTACGCGCCGGACTGGGTAAAAGCCGACATCCGGCGCTTTCCCCGGGCGCAGTCGACGCATGGCGGGCCGCTCGAGATCCTCTCGACTTTCGGAACGGAAACACTCCGCCTCGACAGCCGGGCGTTTGCAGCGCTTATGGCGCACCTGCGCGAGAACGATCAGGAGCAACAGACGGTCCTGATGGTGCAGATCGAGAACGAAATGGGATATTTGGGCCCGGGCAGAGACCGCTCCCCGGAAGCGAACCACCAATTCGATGCACCCGTCCCGCAGGAAGTCATGCGCGGATTGCTCGCCAGGCGGGCGGACCTTTCACCGGAACTGGCAGCGCACTTCAACCCGCAGGGCCGCATTTGGCGTGAAGTATTCGGAGAGGCCGCCAACGAGGTCTTCATGGCCTGGCGATACGCAACCTGGGTCGAATCGGTCGCTCAAGCCGGAAAGCGGGAGTACCCCTTGCCGATGTATGTGAACGCGTAACTCCCATCTCTCATGGAACGGCCCGGAGAGTATCCCAGCGGAGGACCGCATCCGTACTATCTGGAGGTGTATCGCGCCATGGCGCCCGCCATCGACTTCTACGCTCCCGATATCTATTGGCCCGACTTCGAGTATTGGGTGAAGAGGTACGAGATACCGGGAAACTCGACCTTTATTCCGGAAGCGAAAATCGAACAGCGCCCCCTACAACGCGCTGTATGCGTACGGGGCCGCCAAAGCGTTCGGGTTCTGTCCATTCGCCATTGAGAGTCTGCACCCGCCGGCCAATCCATCCGATCCTGAACCGGCCATCATGCGGGTGTACGCGGCCATCGCCAGCCTGGATGACGTGCTCCCGTCAGCGCAACACTCCGGGCGCACACGAGGCGTTGTGCTCCATGCGAACAGCCCACGCGCGACGCAATCCGTAGCGCTCGGCGGATATGTGTTCGAGGCGTCGTTATCGCGGGCCTGGTCGACAGGCGCGCTGCTGGCAAACGACGGCGGCATGCTGCTGATCGAGTCTCAGCCGGATGAGTTTTTCGCCGTGGGCAGCGGCCTTACCGTCAAGATGAGCAGGGACCCCGACACCGATACCCGAATTGCCGGTATCGCGAGCATTGAAGAGGTTTCGAAATCCAGCTCGCAATGGGTGGTTTCCGCCAGGCTCAATGGCGACCAGAGCAACCAGGGAAGACAACTGTCCATGGACCCGCGGCAGATTCGGACCTATCGCGTGCGCTTGTACAGTGCGCCTCAATAATTCATCCGCAGTGCTGGATGAGGCAACCTAGACCTGGTCGACCTGGTGGCCGCAACCCGCGCAGAAACGCGAGCCGCTTGCAATCGGCTTTCCGCAGCGGGAACAGAAACCTCCCGGCGGATTCGGAGACGCGCGGCGGTCCGGCGGAGGAGCGTTAGTTGTTTGGCGGTTCATCAGGAAATAAATCAATGCCCCGATGAGAATCAACGGAAAGCACAGACCGAGCAGCCCGCCGAAAGGCAAGCATCCGAGGCATCCGAAACCTCGCAATCCTCGCACACCCATGCTGTTCGGGACCCGTCTTCTATGACCCTAGCATTGTATCAAGCGACGGTGTAAGGGAAATCGGTTATACTCGTCCGGAGCCGGCTGGTTTTCCGGCCTATCGGTGCATCGCGGGAGACGGGTATAGCGAATGAAAACGGTATCGCGGGTTCCGGGCCAGGGACCATCATGAACTTCAGATCGTTCGTGACCTTCGCCGTCTTCGTCGCAACCGCCCTGGGCGAGCAACCCATCTTGTTTCCGCACAATCGGCACATGGCGCTGGGGCTGGCCTGTCTGGATTGCCACTCGACCGCCGACCAGCAGGCCGCCGCGGGCATCCCATCGGTGCGCAAGTGCATGCTGTGTCATGCCAAGCTGGCGGTCAACAAACCGGGCGTGCAGAAAGTGCGGGCTTACGCCGCGCAGGGGGTCGAGATTCCCTGGGAACGCGTCTACCGCTTCAGCTCCACGGCTCTGGTCAGATTTCGCCATGCGCCTCATTTCCACGCGGGTATCGACTGCGCAACGTGCCATGGCGATGTAGCCCAAACGACCGTGGCCGTGCTTGCCGTAAAGCACAACATGGGCACATGCCTGACTTGTCACCGGCGCTACAAGGCTACCGAGGACTGTGCGGCCTGTCATTTCTAAGGCACGAATATGGATCGGCGAAACTTTGTCAGAATTATCTCGACTGCGTCCGGCGGAGCGCTTACGGGAGCTTGCGGCAAAAAGGTCGAGCGCTACATTCCGCTGCTGGTCTCCGAGCAGGAGATGGTGCCGGGCGAGGAGGCGTGGCATCCGGGGATCTGTGCGGAATGTGAGGCAAGCTGCGGTGTCATCGTGCGCGTGATGGAAGGCGAGCGTATCGTTGAGCGCCACGGAGAGCAGTTTCGTTCCAGGATCGCTGCCATCAAGAAAATCGAAGGCAACCCGCTTGATTCGGTGAGCGGAGGCCGCCTCTGCGCGCGTGGGCATGCGGCCTTGCAGTCGCTCTATCATCCCGACAGGCTTCATGGACCCATGCGGCGCTCGGGGCCTCGGGGCCAAGGCGATTTCACTCCAACATCTTGGGACCAGGCAGTGGCCGATGTCGCCGGCAAACTCGATCAGGTGCGCCATAATCCGGAGGGCATTGTTTTTCTGGGGCGGCCGCGAGCCGGCACTCGATCCCTCACGATCGATCGATTTCTCCGCGCGCTTGGAGCTTCGCCCGCCACGAGTTTTGAGATCGCCGATTTTCCACTTGAGCGCCAAGCCGCGCAGCTAGTCTACGGATGGGACGATCTGCCGGTTTACGACTTGGCAAACGCCACCTATGCAGTGGGGCTGGGCGCGGATTTTCTGGGAGGCTGGACGTCGCCGGTGTTCTATTCCCGTCAGTTCGGGCATTTCCGGCAGGGTAGAGCGAACACGCGCGGTAAGTTGGTGCAGGCCGAGTCGCGATTCTCGATTACCGCCCAGAGCGCCGATGAATGGCTTCCTCTAAATCCCGGTACCGAGTTATTATTGGTGCTGGCTCTTGGACACCTTCTGCTCGCCGAAGGTTGGGCACGCTCAAAGTCGACGCCGGCCCAGGCGCTGGAGGCGTTCAAAGCGGCGGACCCCGGCGCCGCGGCGCGACTCTGCGGGATCCCCGAGAGACGCATCCGGCAGCTCGCGCGCGAACTGGCCGAGTCGGAAAGGCCGCTGCTTGTGGCTGGCGCTTCCGTGCCGCAAACCAATTCACTGGCTGCGCTGGTGGCGGCTGGTTACCTTAACATGCTGCTCGGCAACGTGGGTAGCTTGGGTGGTGTAAAGCCGCCGGCGCCGGACCCCACTGGCAGCCGCCCGGCTTATACCAATGCCCTGGCGCGGCTGGAGCACGCGAAGTTCGTTTTCCTGGATGGCGTTGACCCGCTCTACACATTGCCGACGGCAGCCGGCATCGCCGGGATGCTGGCACAGAGCGAGATGCTGGTCAGCTTCTCGTCTTTCCTGAACGATAGCGCGGCCTGGGCGGATCTGATATTGCCGGATCACCACAGTCTGGAGTCCACCGCTGCCGTCTTCACCACAGTGGCTCCCACGGTGCGGGCGGTATTAGCAACCCCGTTCGTGCAGCCGCTTTACGACACGCGCGCGACCGAACTCGTACTGGCCGAATTGGCGGGGAAAATGAATCTGGAGTTCGAACCGGCCACACCGAGATCGGTATTGGAAAAGCTGCTGCCGCCCCAGCAGCCCTGGGATGAGGTGGTCCGCCGGGGAGGCTTCTGGGGAGAATCGACCGCTGCCGGATTGCAGTCCTCACCGGCCCACCCGCCAACGGCCATGGAAGCGGCATCTGCGACTTTCTACGGCGATGCCTCACAATTCCCGCTTTATTTCCTGCCTTATCATTCGTTGCAATTCCACGATGGCAGGAGCGCCCATCTCCCCTGGATGCAGGAGCTGCCGGACCCGGTTTCGAGCGCCATGTGGGGCCTGCCCGTGGAGATCGATCGGCAGACGGCTTCCAGGCTGGAAATCAAGACGGGCGACCGGGTAAGAGTCGAGTCGCCGTACGGGCAGTTGGTGGCGCCTGCTTATGTGGATCCTGCGGCGGCGCCGGGAGTGGTCAGCATGGGCATCGGGCAGGGCCATCGGCACTTTGGGAGGTACGCATCCCATCGCGGCGCCAATCCACTCTCCATTCTGGCTCCGGCTTGGGAGAAATCGACCGGCGCTCTGGCGATTGGGGCTACCCGGGTGCGGCTCACCCGCGTGGGGACCGGCAACGAGCTGATTCAGTTTGCCGCTGTGGACCGGGAACTCGGCCCTTGGGGACACAGGTAAAGGGGAAATCGACACATGGAACACCGCTGGGGAATGGCGATTGATCTGGACAGATGCACCGGATGCGAAGCTTGCGTAGCAGCTTGCCATGCGGAGAACAACGTGCCGCTTTCGAATCCGGAGCAGGCAGCTCAGGGACGCGCCATACACTGGATCAGGGTAGACCGTTACTACGAAGGCGAATTCCCCGACGTGCGGATCAAGTACATGCCAGTTCTTTGCCAGCAGTGCGATGCCGCGCCGTGTGAGCCGGTTTGCCCAGTCTACGCCACCTATCATAACCCCGAGGGCCTCAACGTTCAGGTCTACAATCGCTGCGTGGGGACGCGCTACTGTGCGAACAATTGCCCCTATTCCGTCCGTTTTTTCGATTGGTTCGAGCCCCACTGGCCTGCGCCACTGGAGTTGCAGCACAACCCCGATGTGGCGATCCGGCCTGCCGGAGTCATGGAGAAATGTACCTTCTGCGTCCAGCGCATCCAGCGCGCTCAGCGTGATGCGAAGGCCGAGAATCGCCCGATCGCCGACGGCGAGGTGCAGCCGGCTTGCGTGCAGTCATGTCCGGCTGAAGCCATGACCTTCGGAAACCTGAACGACCCGGAGAGCAAAGTATCCCGCCTGGCTGCCAGCGGCCGCGCCACCCGGCTGCTGGAGGATCTGGGCGCTCAACCAAAAGTGTTTTATCTGCAGCGAGCCAAATAGGGGCGAGGCGTGATGGAGACAGCCGTCGGAATTCGCGCGGACACCCTGCGGAACACCCTATGGAGGCCCCTGAGCGGCGCGACATTGGGCTACCGGTTGGCCCTCTCCGTGGCGTTTGTGCTGGGCTTCTGGGGCCTGTGCTGCTGGGGATATCAGATCGTGCGGGGGATCGGCGTGGCCGGTATCCGCCGGCCCACCATGTGGGGGTTTTACCTCGTCAACTTCGTGTTTTGGATCGGCATTTCGCATGCCGGCACGTTGATCTCGGCCATCCTTAGGCTGACGAATGCCGGGTGGCGCACGCCGGTGACTCGCGCCGCCGAAGCCATCACCGTTTTCGCCCTGATGATCGGGGCCCTGTTTCCGATCATCCACCTGGGCCGCCCCTGGGTCTTCTTTTGGCTGCTGCCATATCCCAACTCCCGGCTGCTCTGGCCAAACTTCCGCTCTCCCCTGTTATGGGATCTAACCGCCATTGCTACCTACCTGACCGGCAGCATGATCTATTTGTACCTGCCACTGATTCCCGATGTGGCCGAGTTGGCGCGGCGCACCTCCGGCTGGCGTTTCCGGCTTTACCGGTTGCTTTCTCTCGGTTGGACCGGGAGTAGCCGGCAGTGGCACGCGCTCGAACGTGCCATGAAGCAGATGGCCGGAATCATTCTGGCGGTAGCCGTATCGGTCCATACCGTGGTGGCCTGGGATTTTGCCATGGCGGTGGCGCCCATGTGGCATAGCTCGATCTTCGGCCCATATTTCGTGGTGGGAGCGATCTTCAGCGGAATCGCGGCGCTGCTGCTGGCGATGGCGATTATCCGGCGGGTCCTGCACCTGGAGGCTTTCCTGCGGCCATTGCACTTCGACAACCTGGGCAAACTGTTGTTCTTGATGAGCCTGTTGTGGCTCTATTTCACGGTCGCCGAGAATCTAACCGCCTGGTACGGCAACGACCCTGCCGAAATGAATGTCTTTACGGAACGCATCCGCGGCCGCTTCGCACCGTACTTCGGGGTCATGGTGTTCTGCAATTTCGTCGTGCCGCTAGTGCTCTTGGGGATCCGGCGCTTGCGTTCTGTTCGCACGGTGACCATTACGGCCGTATCTGTGCTGATTGGGATGTGGCTGGAACGCTACCTGATCATCCTGCCGACGTTGTCGCGCCCGCGCCTGGCGGCCGCCACGGGCTTCTACTCGCCCACGTGGGTGGAGATATCCATAACCGCATCGACGTTCGCCGCCATTGTCTTCTTGTACCTGATCTTCTGCAAATTGTTTCCGATTATCGCCATTTGGGAATACAAAGATGTTGTTGAACGCGGAGTTTAACGACCGGCAATCGATTGCCGCAGCCATCGCGGCACTTCAAGCGCGGGGCTTCGGGGCCGGCGGGATCGAAGTGTACTCGGCTCAACCATTGGATCTCCCTGATGGCTTGCTGAAGCGTCCTAGCCACATGTCTCTAGCCGCCGTCGCAGCGGCCACAGGAATTGGTTTGTTGGCCATCGTGTTTGTCCGCGCTACCGAGTACAGCTATCCTGTGGTGACCGGAGGCATGCCGCTCTTCTCCTGGTGGGCGAGTGGCGTGATCTTTTATGAGTTCACCATGTTCGGGGCGATTGCCGGCACGCTCGGCATGTTTCTCCTGGAGAGCGGGCTGTTGAGGCGCGGCCCCTCGATACCGGCTCCCAACCTTACAGATGGGCGCATTCACGTCCGTATATCCTGCGAACCGGAGAATATCGGGCCGGCGACCGAGTGTCTGTACCTGACCGGCGCCACCAGAGTCGAGATGGTGGAGAAGCAGTAATGCGGCTGGCGTGTGTCCTGTTGTTGGCCGCCGGGCTTTCCGCAGCCGAAAACAACGCTCCGCCGTGGGAAAAGCCGGCAGCCGCAACGCTTCTAGGGCAGAAACTGTTCCGCGAGAACTGCGCAGTCTGCCACGACGTAGATAAGGACCAACGCAGCACGAAGAAGATCGGTCCCAGCTTGCGCCACCTGTTTAAGAACAAGAAGCTGCCCCTTTCGGGCGGCCGGCCGAGCCGCGAGTACGTTACCATCCGGATCCACTATGGCGGTGTGCTCATGCCATCGTTCCAAAAGTCGCTCACCGACTCACAGGTGGCGGCCCTGCTGGCCTATCTGGAAAGTCAGTAAGCCCGTGTAGCCCGTGCTTACCTGCCGTGGCCGTCGAGATACGTCAAGACGGTTTTTGTCAGATCTTCCTCGACCCGGTCGGTGAAGGGATTTGTTTGGGTCTCGTAGCCTCCCTCGGAAAAAGCCTGCCGGGTGGCCAGATAACCAAGCCAGCCGTTGGCATAGCCGAAATAAAACGTGTGCGGATAAGGCGAGCGGCTCCGCACGTTCAACGAGATTTCGCAAAACAACTCGACCGGGGCGGACCACAGCGCGAGCTCGTCATTGACGATCGCAAACCGGATTGGGAAACGAATGGCGCCTGACTCGCCCTTGCCGGCCTGTAGATAGCCGCCGAGGGACTCGTCCCAGCCGAAGCCCTTCCGGCGAGGGGTCTCGACAAAACTCTCCCCCTCCCTGATGCTGACGCGGGCACTGGCCGGCGCGAGCGACCGGTTGGCGGCCAAAATCCGGTCTCCGAGGAGCACGTTGAACTCCGTGATGTGCGCGGCGCGGAAGTCTTCCTGAACCGTGTAGATCGGGGCTAGATTTCCGGCAGCGCCGTTGACATAAAGCATGGGAGCACCGAGCTTCTCTTCAACGTATGCCTCCACAATGCCAGGCGCATCGCCGCTGATCAGTGTGTTGTGTGGACCGAGGGCCGTACCGTGCATCGAGTAATTGGCAATCAGGGCAACGATAGGACCGTCCGTGCGCTCAATCCGGATCAGTCCGACCTGCCGGTCGGCCGGTCCGTCCGGATTCAGGCCCAGCGAAATCCGGCCGTCTGGATCGCGCGCGCGGCGGTTCATATTGGCGGCCGAGTAGCCGGTGCCGAAGGCCAGGCGCGCCGGTACGAGTTCGCTTCGCGCTTTCTTGATCCCGTCGATCAGGGCCCTTTCCACCGAGGCCGTGTACTCCTGGTCCGGTTCGTGCGTGTACCGCTCGGGCATCATGAGCTTTAACAAGCCGTGTGGGCCGACCTCGGGCGCGGAATGCGTGTGGGTCACGGTCCACCAGACTTGGACCGGTTCGATGCCTGTTTCCTTTTTCAACTGCGCAGTGGCCTCGTCGTACACGGACGGCGCGAACAAGCACAGGTCCGAGGAAACCAGGAAGAACTGCGTCTGTCCGTCGTCCATGGCGACGATCCGGTGGTAAAGGCGATCGTGCACGCCCGTGGATCGCCGGGCTGGATAGCCCGCCAGCCACTTGCTGGCGGACGGAGTGATGTCCACCTTCACCGCCGAAGCGGAGAATTCAGCGGCCGGCGCGAGCAGCGCGCAGACGAATATGATCCCGATTTCGCTCAACCTAGCCAGGTCATTGATAGCGCGACCCAGTCCGGCGCGAATAACGGAGGGTCCCAACGGGAAGGGCGCCGCCCGCGGGCCTGCTGCGCTGCGGCACACCTCCCCGGATCGCTTACCTTTTGCCTTCAGATACGTGGCCCCGTCCATCCCGCGCTTCGTTTCCCTGGAAGTGCGCGCTATCGACACGCTTTGACTCCTCGGCTTTCTCGCCACGTTTTGGCGTTGGGCCTTTATAGCCGTGCTCCGGATGCAGACGGTTATTCACGTTGCCCTGGAACTCCTTGGAACCATGAAACCACGGGCCGGCGCCAATGAAGCCGTCTCCGTTAAACCATTCCGGACCGTAGTAGCCAGTGGGAGCACAAGCATACGGAGCGGTGTCATAGTAACCGTATGGACACTCGGGGGCTACTCCTACCTCGACGCTGACCTGAGCCTCTGCTTTGGGAGCGCCAGCCGTGCAGCCCATTCCGGCAACAGCAGCGAACACTAGAACTGTAAATCCACGCATCTAATTCACCTCGCGATTGTTACGGCACTTCCCCGGCCACCAGGCGATGGATGCGGTAAACTGCCGGTTCCATTGAGCTTCGAGCAACACCCTCGGGGCAAAAAGCGCCTCATGCCGATTCGACCGCGTGTGCATGGCGACCACCAAACGTCACGTGACCAAGTGTGGTCATGCGGGGACCAGTGCGTTTTCGCACCCCTTACCGCTCACGGAACGTCCGCTCACGCTCCGAGAAACGCGTGGGTACCGTGCGTGATGGCAGCGCCCGCCCGCAGCGCCGCCGCGATCGTCACCACCTCGGCGATCTCCGCATCGGTCGCGCCGGCCTTCCGCGCTTTGCCCGCGTGGATCTCGATACAGTAGGGGCATTGCGTGGTGAACGCGACTGCCAGCGCCATCAGTTCTTTGTATTTTACCGGGATCGCTCCATCGGCCATGGCGGCTTTGTCGAAAGCCCAGAACGCCTGCATCGCGGCAGGGGCGTTCGCGTCCATAGTCTTGAGTTTTCCCAGGTTACTCATGCTGTACAAGGTACACCTCCTGTTTTTCGGAAAGAACCCCAATTGTACCCTAAGATGGAGATGGCTTTACCGGCAGTGGCCGCTCGCCAGGATCGTGCACAGGTTCCAGGCGATCAAGCCCGCATACCAATAGGTGATCCAACGAATCAGATGGCGCTTATGCATCGCGATGCAAGCGCCCGCCAGCACCAGCGCCGCCCCTTTCGAAAGCAATAGCGCAGCCAGCGGCCCGAACTGCAGCAGTGCGCGGATGAAAGGGCTGGCCTCGCCCAGACCGAGCTTGAAGCCAATGAGGGTGGTAAAAAGATCCAAGACCTGGAGGTACAGGAACATCTGTGTGTAGAGCATTCTGCCGTCCGTCGGGTTCGTCTCGCCCTGCAAGGGAAGTTCTGTCCCTCAGTTGAATTATAGAAGCAGATCCACAGCCCGTTTGGCGCGCAGAGGGTAATGTGCGTACTAAGGGCGGACTAGGCCGGCGAAAAGACGCGGGCCATTACCAGAAATGCGACTACTCCCAGACAGATCCGTACCGCTCCCGGAAGCCGGAGCGCCTTGGTGCTGCCCACATCGAGTTGTTCCCGCGTCAAGTGCGGAGCGTGCCCCTTGATCAACTCGCTAACCATATAGCACAGGTTCCAGAGTGTCTGCCGCACGCGCCCTTTCACTAGCATCAATACAATGGCCAGCACGCCGCCAATCAGCGCGGTCAGGATGAAGATCCCTATAAAGTCGGAGCATCCCACCATGGCCCCCACGGCGGCCAGCAGTTTGACGTCTCCAGCACCGGTCATGTGGAGCATGTACATCACCAGATTCAAGCCGAAGGCCAGCCCAAATCCCTTGGCTGCCAGCCACAGGCCGTCCAGCGGCGAAGGATAAGCGATCAGCGCATTCAACACGAAACCCAGCAGCAGAGTAGTCACCGTCAGCCAGTTGGGGATGCGGCGCGCGCGCAGATCCGTAAAGGTAGCCACCAGCACGGCCAACACCAGCACATATTCGATCCCCGGAGCGGGGCGGGTCAATTGAATCACAGGCACTAGTATACAGATCGGCGGAAAGCGTGTTAACCATAACGATAGTTAACTCCCCCGTGGCGCACGCACCCTGCGTGCCGCGTCCCCACTCATGGGGACGCCCGATTTGGAATGGAAGTCCGAGAAGACCGCACCGGCCAATAGGAGCCGGCCATTCCGGGTGGTGGCGGCTGAGGTGCTATCTTGAACCTAAGCACTCATGGGACACGATCTCCGCTTTGCCCTGCGCACTCTGGCGCGTAGTCCATTGTTTACGGCCGTCGCGGTACTGTCGCTGGCGCTCGGCATCGGCGCCAATACATCCATCTATTCGCTCCTCGACCAGGTTTTGTACCGCTCGCTGCCCGTGCGCGACCCGCACGCCCTCGTCGTCTTCGATGTGGACGACCACAGCTCTGGCCTGAGATCTTCGGACAATAGCGTGGCGGGCGTCTTCTCCTATCCTCTGTATCGGGACTTGCGCGACCGTGGATCGGTATTCAGCGGCGTAGTCGCGCGCGCCCATGAACCCGTCAGCGTCTCCTGGAACGGCCAGACCGAACGCGCCCACGCCGAGATCGTCTCCGGCAATCTGTTTCAAGTGCTGGGAGTCTCCCCCGCCCTCGGCCGCGCTTTCACGCCGGAGGACGATGGCGCGCCCGGCGCGCATCCCGTGGTCATGCTCAGCCACGATTACTGGGTGCGCCGCTTTGCCGGCGAGCCCGGGGTCCTCAACGTCAAAGTGGCTGTCAACGGCCATCCCATGATCGTGATCGGTATCGCGCCCGCCGGATTCCGCGGCGTACTTTCGGGAGACAATCCCGAACTATTTGTGCCCATCGCCATGAAGCGCGAGGTTACGCCCACCTGGGACGGCCTCGCGGATCGCCACACGCACTGGCTGAATATCCTGGCGCGCCTCCAGCCGGGAGTTTCGCCGGCGCAGGCGCAAGCCGCCATGCAAACCGTCTACCGGCCGCTCATGGAAGCGCAGGTCAAAGAGTATCGCGAGGGAAGCAAGCGCGCTGAACAACTCATTATTAACCAGAAGCTGGAATTGCAGCCTGCCACGCAGGGCATCAACCAATTGCGGCTGAACTGGGAGAAACCGTTAGTGGCCTTGATGGCGCTGGTGGCCCTGGTGCTGCTGATCGCCTGCGCCAACGTGGCCAACCTGCTGCTGGCCCGCGCCGCCTCCCGCCGCCGCGAAATGGCCATCCGCCTGGCTTTGGGAGCCGGCCGCGGGTCCCTGCTGCGCCAGCTTCTGATCGAAAGCCTGGTGATCGCCCTGGTCGGCGGTCTGGCCGGGCTGCTAGTCTCCTTGTGGACCACCAGCGCGCTGCTGCACATCCTGCCGGCGGACGCCACCGGCGGATGGATCGCGGCCACGCTGGACCTGCGCACGCTGGTTTTCACTCTGGCCCTCGCCACTTTCACGGGCCTGCTGTTCGGACTGGCGCCGGCGCTGCAAGCCAGCCGCTCCGAGGTGGCTTCCACGCTGCGCGAACAACCCGCGGCCTTGGCATCGGCTGGCGGAGGCGCGCGCATTCGCCGCGTTCTGGTGGTCGCGCAGTTGGCGCTTTCGCTGCTGTTGTTGGTGGGTGCAGGTCTGTTCGCCGGCAGTCTGTTCAACCTGCGGCGGGTGGACCCCGGTTTCCGCGCGGACCGCCTGCTCACCTTCGCCATCGATCCGGCATTGAACGGCTACACGAAGGAGCGCGGCTTCGCCCTGTACCACGATCTGCAGGAGCGGCTCGCCCGCCTGCCCGGAGTAGCCGCCGTCGGCGCCGCCAGCCCCGGTCCGCTCACCCACAGCAACCGCGGCAGTAATATTACCGTGGAAGGCTATCGGGAGCGCGAAGACGAAAACATGGATGTCTCGCGGCATGCCGTGAGCCCAGGCTATTTTCGTGCGCTAGGCGCGCCTGTGGTGCGCGGCCGCGAAGTCAACGAGCGCGACCTCGCGTCGCCGAATAAAGTGGTGGTGGTCAACGAGGCTTTTGTGCGGCGCTTCTTCGGCGACGCCAATCCGCTCGGCCGCCACATGATGTTCGGCGTCGACAGCGCGCGCCTGCCGGATTTGGAAATCGTCGGTGTGGTGCGCGACTTCAAGCACGGCAGCCTGCGCGAGACCCCTAAGCCAGCGGTCTACTCTGCCTATACCAATGAGGAGAGCCTCGACCGCCTGGAGTTCTACGTGCGCGCCGATCGCGATACGGCCTCCCTGGGCGCGAAGGTCCGCCACCTGGTGCAACAGATGGATGCCAGCCTCCCCGTTTTCGACATGCAGCCGGTCGAAATTCAGGTCGCCCAATCCATCCAGGTAGATCGATTGATCGCCATTCTCTCGTGCGCCTTCGGCGCGCTGGCCACGCTGCTGGCCGCCATCGGATTGTATGGCGTGGTGGCCTACACAGTGGCGCGCCGCACCGCCGAAATCGGCATCCGCGTGGCGCTGGGCGCGGTGCCGCGCGACGTGCTGTGGCTGGTGATGAAGGACGTCGGTACGCTGGTGATGTTCGGTCTGGCCATCGGCCTGGCGGGGGCGCTGGCGCTGGGCCGCCTGGTGGAGTCGCAACTGTTCGGCCTGAAGGCCGCCGATCCGGCGATCTACGCAGGAGCCTCGCTGGCTCTGGTGCTGGTGGCGGCGCTGTCGGGGCTGATCCCCAGCAGCCGTGCCGCGCGCATCGATCCGATCGCCGCTCTGCGGCACGAGTAGCTTATTCTTCCGCGTGGGGCAGGCTCGCAGCCTGCGGCGGCCTCGTAGGCCGCCAACGCGCGTTAGCACGCGGTTCTCCAGCCGCCCGTTGCGCGCCGCCGCGGTAATGCGGCAAGCGGAATTCGCTGCGCCGCCGGCAGCCTCTCGGCTGGTTCACTGGTTCGAGTTCGCCATGTTCCGTATCCGCGATGGGCGCCGCCGGAACCTGAACCTGTTCGAGCGCGTGCAGCACATCCTGCGTATCGCCACATACGCACGGCAGCACGTCGTTTTCGAAATACCCCGGACACGGCGCCGGTTCACCGGCAAAGCAGAATGGTGCGTGCCCCTTCCTCATGACATCCTCCTCTCATACCGAAAGAAAACCGGTCAGTGAACGAGAGCGGCAACGATTACGGCGTCCACCGGTTGGCCATGGCCCTTCGACGCCAGTTCCCGCTCCAGCTTGGACGGCCCAACGCTGCCGCATACCGCGTCCGTCTCGACCTGGGCCAGGAAGTAACGGTCACCCACTCTGTGGAATACCACCGCGTTCGTGTCCCCCGCGCGTCGATATTCCTTGTCGCTGCCCGGAGCGAGCACCAGGATTGCTTTGCGGGTCTCGTTGTTCCGGATCAAAATCAGGCCCTGCGTCCCGGAAGGCGCCGACAGGGTGTACGCGCCAGCCGGCAACGTGGTGTTCTGCGCGGTGAACTCGAACGGGATTGCGGCCACCGCGCGCGTTTGTGCGCTGAGCGCGCCGGCTCCCCACATTGCCACGGCGCCGGCACTCAGGATCATCGCCTTTAGGGTTTGCATGCGAGTCTCTCCTTCAGTCATAAATGCGTTCATAAATGGAGAAGCTCCACCGCGCCACTGCGCGCGGTGGAGCTTCTTGCCCCGTGCGCTCGCCGGTTAGCGAACGATCAGAGCCGGAACGATCACGGCGGCCACCGTCTGGCCGCTGCCGTTCGAGGCCAGCTCGCGTTCCAGTTTGCCCGGAACCACATGGCCGCAGACCGCATCGGTCTTCACGTCGGCCAGGAAGTAGCGGTCGCCCGCCTTGCGGAACACCACCACGTTCTTGTCCTTGGGGCTTCGATATCCGCTCTCGCTGTCGGGCGCCAGCACCAGGATCGCCTTGCGGGTTTCGACATTCTGGATCAGCATCCAGGAGTGCGTCTCGGAACGGTTAGAGATGTTGTACTCGCCGGCAGGCAGCGTGGTGTTCTGCACGGTGAATTCGAACGGGATGGCGGCAGTTGCCTTTGTCTGTGCGGAGAGCGTGCTGGCTCCCGCCAGTGCAACCGCGCCAACCGTCAGGATAATCGTCTTTAACGTTTTCATTGTAGTCTCTCCTCTGTTCTCCTCCGAGTTCGTTTCTCAGTGGATCACGTCGCACAGCAAATGCAATCGCTGCGCCAAATGCGGTCTGGCGCGCAGGCTTCGCGCAAACCGCTGATAAATCAGCCAATCGCTGCCGGCGAGCGGAATGCGCCGCCCCACATCCGGCTGCCGGATTGAATCTCCAGGTGAAACCGGTAACCAAAAGGTGAACAATGAACAATAATGGATGTGATGAATCCCCGACTGCTGGTGGTGACCGGCCCCGACCAGGGTGTCAGCTATCCGATCGCCTCCGATTCGTTCACCATCGGACGCAGCCCGCGTAACCTTCTCCCCCTGGTGGACATGTCGGCCTCGCGCGAGCACTGTGTCATCCAGCGGCAAGGCGACGCTTTCGTGATTCGCGATTTGGGCAGTCTGCACGGCACGCTGGTAAACGACGAACGCATCACGGAGAGCGTGCTGGTCGACGGCGATAGCATCAAGATCGGCAGAATCGCACTGCAGTTTCTGACCAGTCAAGATGCTGTATGGCAGGAAAGCGGCGAAGACTCCAACACCACCGTCGAAATCTCCGCGGCCCACACCCAGCTTCCCGCGACGCTGGAGAATTCGCGCGATTTGCACACGCTATTGCGCGTCAGTGTCATGCTGCACTCGTTTCACGCCCTGTATGGAGCGCGCAGATCGCCCGCGCGCCGCACTCTCGAGCGGCACTTGCTGGAGTTCATCTTCGGGGCGATCCCCGCCACCCGTGGGGCCATCCTGCTCTATGACGAAGACTTGAGCGAGCCCTCATCGCTCGCGGTGCGGACCGAGGAGTCCGCGCCGCACCGGCCGGTAGTCATTAACCGGGCTTTGGTTCAGCGCGTCATTCAGGAGCGCTGCGGACTGATCGCGGACAACACCGAGCAGCCTGCCGCCGCCAGCCCCGCCAAGCCCACGGCGCTGTTGTTGGCGCCCCTCTCGATCCGCGAGCGGCTCTGCGGCATCGTCTATCTGGAAGGCCCGGCTTTTCGGGAGCCGCATCTGCAACTGCTGGTGGCGATCGCGCAAATCGCGTCGATGGCGCTGGAGAACGCGTTCCACCTGGAATGGCTCGCCGCAGAGAACCGGCGCCTGGAATCGGAGCTGCACCCCGACCATCACATGATCGGCGACAGCCCCCGCCTGCGCGAGCTGCAGCGTAACATCTTGCGCGCCGCGCAGACGAATTCCACCGTCTTGATCGCCGGCGAGACCGGCACCGGCAAGGAACTGGTGGCGCGCGCCATGCATCAGAACAGCCCGCGCGCCGCGCAGCCGTTCATGGCGGTGAATTGCGCGGCGCTGGCGGAGACGCTGCTCGAGAGCGAACTGTTCGGCCACGAGAAGGGCGCCTTCACCGGCGCGTTCGCCCAAAAAAAGGGACGTCTGGAAGTGGCCGCCGGCGGTACCGTCTTCCTGGACGAAATCGGCGAGATGCCGCTGCTGTTGCAGGCCAAGCTGCTGCGCGTGCTGCAGGAACGCCAGATGGAGCGCGTGGGCGGCACCCAGCCGATCAAGCTGGATATCCGGCTGATCGCGGCCACCAATCGCAACCTGGAAGAAGAGGTGCGCGCGGGAAGATTTCGCCAGGATCTCTACTATCGTCTCAACGTGGTCACGCTCAAGACGCCGCCTCTGCGCGAGCGCCAGTCGGATATTCCAGTCCTGGCGATGCACTTTGCATCGAAGTTCGGCGCGCAGTGCGCGCGGCGCATCGGCGGTATCTCACCCGAGGCGGAAGCCTACCTCACGCACTACGATTGGCCGGGCAATATCCGCGAGTTGGAAAACGCCATGGAGCGCGCGGTGGTGCTCGGGTCGAGCGACGTGATCCAACCGGAGGACCTGCCCGATAGCGTCCGCGAGATTGCCAGCCCGGCCGACGTGGTCTGCGCGCCGGGGCTCCAGGACGCCGTCGATCGCGCCAAACGCGAAGCTATCGCGCAGGCGTTTCAGCAAGCTAAGAACGATCACGCCGCCGCAGCCAAGCTGCTCGGCGTCCATCCGAATTATCTATATCGCTTGATGCGGAATCTGGGGCTGCGATAGGAAGGCCGCTTGGCGCACGCACTCTGCGTGCCGTGTCGGCACTCGTGCCGACACCGGGCAGAATTGCCCGCCCTCCAGTTTATGCGAACCATTCTCCGCCAGCGCCAACCGCAGCTTGTGCAGGTCGATGTAGCCTTCGATGCGGGTGGTTCCAAGGGCGCGCCGATAGCTCAGGGTCAGGCGCACCAGCCTGGCGCAGGCCGGCGTCCTGAATGAAAACCTGCCTTCCCGCTCGCTCTCCGATGCCAGGCTTCCCCCCTGCGCCAGCATTTTCGACCCATCCAGATCCATAATGCGCCAACCCAGCCCCGTCTCCGCCGCGATCCCGGAGGTACGATACAGAAAACGCAATTCGTAGTTGGCGCCGTCCATCACCGGCAGAATCTGGGTGAGCACGTCGCAATTCTCCGGCTGCCGGCCGGAGAACGAGATCCGCAGTCCCGCCGGCTGCTCGTCGAGCAACGTGCCGGCCCCGTCGACGTTCGGCAACTGCCAGTCGAAGCCTTGCGACGTGGGCGTCGCCCTGAAGTCGCCATCGGTCAGAGATCTGCCCGAAGCAGGCGCCAGCTTTCCATAGGGGATTCCGCGCAGATCCGCGAGCTTGTTCCAGATCTGGATCGCTTCGTCCGCGCGCCCGTCCAAAATCAACCGGTCACAGGCGGCCATCAGCACCGGTTGGTCGGCTTCCCGGTTCCAGGCGAGCAATCGAACGGCGGCCCGCGTCAGCGGCTCCACCCGGTTCTGGCTGGTCAGGTAAGCCAGATAGTTCGCCTCCAGATCGGCTTTGCGAATATCCAGCTTCCGCTCGATCATGGGGCTGTCGCTGGTCACCTTCCAGCATAAGTTGAACAGCGGCGCCTGGTCGCCGTAAGCCATGGTGGTTGCCACGTGCGCCCAGAACCAGAACTTCTCCGCTTCGCCGCGGCGGAAATAGTAGTTCGCCAACGACCAACTGGGCAAGTACTGCTTGTCGATATTGGCGGCGCGCAGCAGGTCGCGCTCGGCGCCTGCCAGATCGCCGGCCGCTTCGGCGCGCAACCCGAGCTCCACCCAGGACTCGGAATCTCGCGGATTCAGCGCCACGGCGCTTTCGAGCGCCTGCTTGGATCTTGCCGGGTCGCTGTCTTGGGTCAGGGCCGACAACCGGGCGTAATAGCCGGCACTATCGGGTTCCAGTTGGATCGCTTCTTGAGTGCCGGCCAGCGTGTCCTGCCTGAAGTGGGAGTCCGCCCAAGCCATGCGAACGGTCCAGACGCCCACCAGCGCGAAGACAGCCACGATGACAGCGGTCAATACACACCAAGCGGCTCGCGTGGGCATCGAATGGCCGCCATCCAATTTGTGCTGTGATCGCGCCTTACGGGGTGCTGACCGCTGGTTTGCTGCTGCTGCTGAAAGTGCCCGCCGCAGCCAAGCCAACGACTGTAGCTACCGCCGCCACTCCGGCGACGATGGCTACAATAGCTCCCGTGCCCAATCCCGCACCTGCTACCGCCGCGCCACCCGGAATGTTGCACCTGGCACCCACTGAATCGATGGTCACTACCTGCACCACTTGCGACGCGCCAGGCGGCGGGGTGGCGCCCGGAATCATCGAGCCGCTAATTTCAACTTGATGCCCGGCGCTCGCGGCTACCGCGGGACCTTGCAGTTCCACCGTCACGCCCGTGGCTTGGTCAGTCAGGAAGTAATGGCCGTTCTTCATGCCCAGGCAACCCTTCATCTTGGTGGCCGTCGACGCACCGCCCGCTTGCGCCGTGAAGGCCAGTGCCAGACCGGGACGAACGGTGGCGACCAACACGCCCGCGCCGTTCCGCACATCCACCAAGCCTTGGCTCGCGCTGACGGAGACGCGGTTTCCATCCTGGGTCAAGATTTCAGCGACGGTATGCGTGTCCGCAGGCGAGATCCGAAGGGTGGCCGCTTCCAGGTAATCCTTGTACACCTGGGCGCGAGTATTCGGCTCAAGCACGATTTGCGCCCCACTCGACCATTGGATCTTCGACTGGGCCGCGGCAGTTTGCACCGTGCTGCCCTCGAACAGCGTTGCATTTCCGCTGACCTTCGAGCCATCCACCTGGAAATCGCCAGTGGAGCGGATCACTCCGATAGACGGCGGCACTGCCATCAGGAAAACAAGGCAGCCGCTGACGGCCAACGACAAAAACGCTCGCACAACGGTGTTCATGGTAGCTTTACCTCCCAAAGAATCGTCACTGTCATCGTACAGGCAGCGGCGGTGGAAAAGCAACAGGTTTTTGTCTTAGTATAGATACAAGCGTGGCTGTTCGTACGAATTTGTACGGCCAGGAATCCTTAGAAAATACGAATGTTATACAACGGGCGGCAATGAACCACTACGAAGAGCTGGCGGTTGCCCAGGATGCCTCGGTCGACGAGATCCACCAAGCCTATCGTGCCCTGGCACGCCTGCTGCATCCCGATAACCAGCCGGATCCGAGGCTAAAGTCGCTAGCCGAGCGCCAGATGCTCCGGCTCAACGAGGTTCTCTGCACTCTTTCAGACCCGGACCGGCGGCGCGAATATGACGAGAGCTTATGCCCGAAATCTACGATATCCGAAACCCATCGGCCGCTTCCCGCAGTACCCCGTTTTGTGCCGAACCGGCATTTGCCTTGGGTTTTGGCGATGTGCATCCTCATCGCCGCGGGCCTCTGGTATCTGCGCTCCAACGATTCCGGCGGCCCCGCCGCGGACCGGGGCGCACCGCCACCCCCAGTGCAGCCGGTACAAACGGCCGCTCCTGCGAAAACGCCGCATGCGAATATAAGGCGGCCAACAAGTGAAAACCGCTTGCCGGCGGGACCCGCGACGAGCCCGCGCGCACCATCCACGTCCGCGATCCCCCATACTGCCGACATTCCCGCAGCCGGCCCACCGTCGAATCGATCGCCCGAACTGAGTGAGCCAGTGGCGCCGGCGCCGCGTATCGACGGACACGCCGAGGCCCTCACCGCCGCTCCGCTTCCGCAAACAGTAGAGCCAAAACCGGCGCCCCCGCCCCGCGCCGCCGATCCGGCCGGCCCGCCGACCCTTGCGGGGCACTGGTTCTTAGCCCTGGGACCCCACGATGCGCGGACTGCCGGTCTGTATCCGCCGGAATTCATCGAGCTTTTCCTTTCCGAACAGCAAGGCGTGGTGTCCGGGAAGTATTGGGCGCGCTACCGGATTCCGGATAAACCCGTGTCGCCCGAAGTGCTGTTCCGGGTCACTGGCGCACCGCCAAAGGGAGATGTCACAACTCTAAGATGGGATTCGGACGACGGCGCAGCCGGACAGATGAAAGTCGCATTGCACGGCTCCAATTCCATGGAAGTAGTCTGGTGGACCACTGCCTTCGGGAAGCAGACGGTGTTGACCTCGGGCACTGCCCAGCTGGTGCGGCAGCAAGCGCGCTAATCGCCGCGCCGGCAATTCCCTATTCGTCCATCACGCACCGGAACCCCAATGTCCCGGCGCGATCCTTGGAAGGCGCCATCAGCAGATACTTTCCGTGCTCGTTGAGTTTGTAAGCTTGCGGGAAGTACCACGTCGACCCTTGCGGCCGGTAATAACCGCCGCCGCGCACAATCGCCGCGCGCGTGTGTTCATCCACGAACTCGTCGGTCCATTGCCACACGTTGCCGGTCATGTCCATCGCCCCGAACGGACTCGCGCCCGCCGGGTGCGCATCCACGTCCGCGGGACCGGGCAGATCGCGGCCCTTGTACGGCGCGGGCGCCGCACGCTCGTCCCACGCGTTTCCCCACGGATACAACCGGCCGTCCGTTCCTTGCGCCGCGTATTGCCATTCCCACTCGTGCGGCAGCCGCTTGCCGGCCCACGCGGCGTAAGCCCGCGCATCTTCCAGCGATACCCAGGTCACAGGCTTATTCGCCCAAGCGTCCGCGTACTTTCCGTCGCGCCAGTCCTTCAGAAAGTTGTGATCGTCCCGCGGACGGTAGCGCGCCGCGTCCAGGAATTTCTTGAAGTCCGCATTGGTCACCGGAAAGCGATCGATATAAAACGATTTCATCTCCATCCGATGGCGGTGGCCCCGGCGCGGCGCGTCTTCCCAGGGATACTGCACATCCAACCCGATCCAGTCGGATCCCTCGATCTCGATGCCGGTCACTGCAAAATCGAATTCGCCGGCCGGCACATGCACCATTCCCGGCGGGCTGCCGATGGGCGGTTTGGTGGGCGCGGTCTCCACCATCTGCTGAGGCAGGAATTTCCACTCGTGCGCAAGGCTCGAGAGCGGCACGCGCGCCCACTGCCCCATCTGCGCCAGCGTGGCCCCCAGATTCCCCGGAGCGCCCTCCACCATCACCGCCAGAATCGCGCCGAAGCCGTGCGCCTCAATGGCAAAGCTCAGCACCGCGCTCGGCCCGGTCACGCGGGGTTTCAGCTCGACGCCGTTCCATAGATCGTAGTAGCGCGCGCCGGCCATGTGCCGCACCTGGATCTGTTCGCCTTGCACACCGTATTCGTTTCGATTGACCATCGTCCACAGCGTCCGTCCTGCGCCCGGAAAGCGCGCTGCAAATACGCCGTATTGCAAAACCGGCGCGTGCGGCTCCCAGTCGCGCGACACCAGCAGGTCCGCGAACTGGCGCTCGAGGTACGCGATGCGCCGCAGCGCCTCCGCATCCCGCGCCGTGATTCCGTTCCAGATGCCCCAGATGTTTTCCCAGCTTTCATAGCCCACGCCGTTGAAAAACGCGGCTTGCAGATTGTCGGTCTTATCCCGCGCCCAGCGGTCGCAGACGTTGATCATGTGCCGCGGCTCCAGCCATTTCAGCTTGCTGACCATGGGCGCGAACGGGTACTTCCAGTAGCCCCAGCTCTGGTTGTTCCACATCAGTTGCTCGTCGGCGCGCGGGGAGCCCTCCGGTTCCAGCGTCACCGGATGGCCGGTCTGGTCGGAAGCCGTGCGGTAGGCGCGCGGCATCCCGTCGAACGTATCGCCATTCAATCCATCGGCGCCGGTCTCGACCATGAGCTGCGCAGCCGCGTTCCAATATGGCTGCCCCACGTCGCGCGTGCCGGTGTCCCATGGCATGGTGGGGAAAAAGACGCGCACGCCCCGGCGGTGAAAATCTTCCACCATCCCGCGTAGCCCGGGGATGCCGCCGGGCAGGTCGCGAGCCAGGTCCCATTGATTGCGGTTGTCGATGCCTATATTCGGATACACCGGCCAGATCAGCACGCTATCCACGCCGCCGTAGCGCTGGTCGAGATCGTCCAGGAAGCGGCCGACCGTATACTTTCCGGCTGTTGGATCGTAGAGATAGCGTTCCTCCACCATGGTTTGCGGCTGGATGAAGTTCCTCTGGGTCCACAACAGTTCGGGCCGCCGGTATTCGGCATCGTCGTAACCCATGCGGATGAGCCTTTCGCGCCGCCACTGGCGCAGATCGCTTAGCCAGGCGTCGTGCTCGCCGCTCTCTATCCACGCCGGGGTGGAGTCTTGCCCCGGCCCCGGTATCTGGCTCCCGTCGGCAGGAAAGCGGGTATCCTGAGCGGCCGCGCTGATAACGGCTGCACAAAAGACGCCGATAAGTCGCTTCATCACCGTAGAACATATCATCTCTGCCAAAATGTGAGGCGTGCAATTCTGCCCGCAGCCGGCCGTCAGCGCCCCTGCAACCCGGTAAACTTTTCCTTCACCGCGTAGAAATGGGCGAAAACACACCAAATCCAACGCATAAGTCCTTAACAATCAATATACGGCAATATCGGCGGGAAAATTGCACAGCAATGCGCCGGGAGTTAACTATGACACGGACTTTTCTCAGTACAGGTCTTCTGGCGGCGACGCTACTCACTGGCGGATGCGCCACTAAGAAGTACGTGCAGCAAACGACCGCGCCGATCCAGGCCAAGGTGGACCAGGTCGGCGATCAAACCAACAAGAACGGCCAACAAATCCAGCAGACCCGCACCGACCTCACGGCTAACATCAACGGGGTGGACGAGAAGGCCCAAAGTGGCATCAGCGCCGCGAAAGAACAAGCCATGACCGCCCAGAACAGCGCGCAAGGCGCCATGAACAAGGCCAATGACGCGTCGGATCTGGCAAACAAGGATTCCCAGGAGATCCGCAGCCTGCGGGAGCAGGTTTCCAACCTGGATGACTTCAAACAGGTTGCCGACCTGACCATCCCGTTCGCGTTCAACAAGTACACCCTGACGGCCAAGGACCGCGACGACCTGGACGCCATGGTGGGTAATGCTTCCAAGAACAAACGGTATTTCATCGCCGTGGAAGGCTTCACGGACCGCGTCGGGTCGCACCAGTATAACGAGGCGCTCAGCCGCAAACGCGCCGATGCCGTGACCGAATATCTGGTGGCCAAGCACGACATTCCCATTTTCCGCATCCATATGATCGGGCTCGCGGACGAGAAGCCGGTGGACGACGGTCACACCCGCGCCGCGCGCGCCAAGAACCGTCGCGTGGAAATCAAAGTTTTCAGCGCCGACGAGAGTTACACCCTCTCGCAGTCGCCGTCGCCTGCGAGCACTCAACAACAGGCACAGGAATCGCAGCAATAACACCGCCGGCCGCGCAATGCCGTCTTGCAGCGTCGGGTGGGTCCCTCGGGGCCCGCCCCTTTTTTTGGGGGGCGGCGCGTTTCAGGCCGGAGATCTCTGCGGCGCGGGGGCCGCGCGTAGCGCGCGCCACCAGATGTAGAGACCTAAAAATCCCGTAGTCACCTCGATCAATCCTCCAGTCAGATTCAGGCTGTGGGAGAAATTCCGCAATTGCTCTCCCATGATCGCCCCGGTAAGCTGCAGGCCCAATCCCCCGCTCAGCAGCATCAGCCGGCGGTTGGGGCGGCGCGCGGCCGCCAGCAGCGACCAGAGAATCACGTCCAAAATAACCGCGCAGATATTCAAATCGCGGCTGATCAGAGTCATTCGCCGATTCAAGTGCAGGCTTTGGTGAGATGCATACGATACCGCGCATATCGCGGCCGCGGCGAGGACCAGCCAATGGCGCGCTATTATTTTCTGCCTGGACTCCCGCGCAGCCTCGTCGATGAAGGCGATCACTAAACAGAAAACCAGAACATCCAGGATGATTTCGTCAAACCAGTAATAATCTGCCTTCAGCGTTTTAGACGCGCTCTGGAGTGCGATCTCCACCACCGTGGACAGCAGCAACGCCAGGGAATAGGCGAAGACAAACGGATATTGCCGGTAGCTTCCGCGCACCAGCGCGGAGATTACCTGTATGTTGAGCCACAGACCGATGGCCCATAAACTATACTGAATGGCCTGCTGCATTCTCCTCCGCGAAGAGGCCCTGGCATCCCGCGGGGATCAGCTCGCGGCGGTTCAGACTTTGCCGCACCACGGATCGGGCGGGAGCGTGGGGCCATGCGCCATTTTACCTTCCCACGGATCGGGTGGGAGAGTCGGGCCATGCGCCACTTTACCGCACCACGGATCGGGTGGCAGAGTGGGGCCGTGGGAAACGTGCGTCGCCGGCACCGCGGCGAATCCGTTTACCGCCATGCAAACCATGATCGCGGCGCATGCCAACAAGTGAGCGAATCTGTTCCTGGTCAAAACGTTCATGTACAGCTCCTTCGTAGCGATATCCCAGCACTGGCTCCCGGCCGGACATCATCCGGCATGCCGAAACCAACTGATGTACGGATAGTGCGAAAACCGGGGCTTTCTTTCACCTGAAGTGTATCCCAATTTTAGTGAGGACAAAAGATAAACTTGAGTTAGACCGCGTTTTTGTGGGTGATTGCTAACGAAGTGGCGGCCTGAGGTTAATCCTGAGATAACCAACGGATACTGCCGGGTATCCTACGCTACCGGTGGTATCACTGCCGCCGTTCCCGCAGGGCGCTGTCGGTATAGTTGCCATCCGCCCGGAAGGGTCTCGGACCGGGCGCCTGCAGGCGCATGTCGGCGGCCACTTCTTCCACCATCGCCGTCGTGACCACCTTGCTCTCCAGGGCGAATGCCGTGAGCAGCAGATTATCGCACATGGCGTTAATCACTCTGGGAATTCCCTGAGTCCGGAAGTGGATTTCACGCAGAATCTCGGGCGGGAAGACAGTGCGTTCCTGCAACCCGGCCCGCATTAAACGCGACTCGATGTACTCCAATGTCTCATCCAGTTGCAGCGGCTGCAGAACACAGCGCAAAGCAATGCGCTGTTTCAATTGCCGAAATTCGGGCGCTTCGAGTTTGCGGTCCAGCTCCGGCTGGCCGGCCAGCAAAATCTGTAGCATTTTCCCACGCCGGTTTTCCAGGTTGCCCAACAGCCGGATTTCCTCGAGCACCTCCCAATCGAGGTTGTGTGCCTCATCCACGATCAGCACGGTGGTACGCCCCAGGTTGGCGCGCTCGATGATCATCTCGTTCAGCGCAAACAATACCTCGGTCTTGGAAGTCCGTGTGCATCGCAAACCGAAATCGTAGGCGATCATTTCAAAGAACTGCTCGACCGTCAGCCGGGAATTGAACAGCGAGGCATAAGTGATCTGCTGAGAGTTTAGGAAATCCCGCAAGCATTCCAGCATAGTGGTTTTGCCGGTTCCCACTTCACCGGTGAGCACCACGAATCCCTTACGGCTCTGCACGCCGTAAATCAGATTCGCCAGGGCTTCTTCATGCTGCGCGCTCCGGAATAGGAACGACGGGTCCGGACTCATGTTGAAGGGATTCTCGGCGAAACCGAAGAAGGCTTTGTACATCGAATGAACTTCCGTTGTATCTTAGCACGCCGTACGACAGGCCTCTTGGCCTGTCGCTAACTCTTCACCGATTTGGCCGGGCTGATGAGGATGTGCGCGTTGCGGCCTTCCATGCGCGGCGCGCTTTCCGCCGTGCCGTACGCCGCCAGGTCTACGGCGAAACGCGCCAGCAGCTTGCGGCCTAAATCGGCATGCGCGATTTCGCGCCCGCGGAATTGCACCACCGCCTTCACCCGATTGCCCTCCTGCAGAAAACGGATGGCGTGATTTTTCTTGAAATCGTAATCGTGATCGTCGGTGTTGGGACGGAACTTAAGTTCCTTCACCTGCACGACGTGCTGCTTCTTCTTGGCCTCGTGCTGCTTCTTTTTTTGCTCGTATTGGTAGTGGCCGTAGTCCACCGCTTTCGCCACGGGCGGCACCGCGGTGGGCGACACGATTACCAGATCGAGGCCCAACTCCTGCGCCTTGCGCAGCGCGGCTGCGGTGGGCATGATCTCGGCCGTGCCATCCGGGAAGACCGCGCGCACTTCGCGCGCACGAATCGACTCGTTCACGTTTTCTCTACGGGCTGGCCTGCGTGGGGGTAAATTTCTGCCTGGACCCATGTATGCTATTGAGCGGCTGCCTTAGGATTTGCCACGGACGCGAGGCGGGACATGCGACGGCTGCCCGCGCCGGACGGTTGGATAAAATCGTGGATGAAGGTAAATACCAATCGAAATTCGCTGTCTTAAGATAGTGTACTTCCAAATGGGGACGATTGTCCAGCTTTTGTGCGGCGGGACCTCCATACGTGGCCGCGCGCGATCCTGGCGCCGCCCGCGCACCCTCCGCGCGAGGGGTTCCCCCGCATCGAGGATGAGTTGGACGCCGGCTATGACCAGCAGGATCAGAGCGATGAGTTGAACGCAAATGATCTCGATTTCGGGTATCGACGGTAGATGTTCCATTGCACCGGATAGTGTGAGGATTCGGCCTTTCTTTCATCCGGAGTTTATCTCAAGATTTGGCACGGACGAACGAAAATAGCGGATCAGCGGTGTTTTTATGGATTAATGCTAACGAAACGCACAGGGATGCGAACCCCAAGCGGGACTGTCTCCTCCCGGGCCGTTGCCCCTCTGTCCGGAAAATGAACCGAACCTTTGGTCAGCCCGTATCATCTAAATAAGACCGTGCCCGCCTCCGCTGGGGAACAATACGGAACCGTGGCTTCCAGCCCTGGCTCCGCGCCCAAACCCGCCCCCGACGGAGTCCGCGCGCAGTTGGCCAAGATCCTCGCCAGCCGCGCATTTGCGGGGGCGGAACGCCCGGGCCGCTTCCTGCGCTTCGTCGTCGAACAAGCTCTAGCCGGCAATCCGCTCAAGGAAACTCTGCTGGGCGTCGAAGTCTTCGGCCGCAGCCCGTCCTATGACCCGCGCCTGGATGGCGTGGTCCGCGTAGAAGCCGTCAAACTGCGCGCGCGCCTGAAGGAATATTACGAAACCGAAGGCGCCGCAGACCCCATTCGCATCGACCTGCCCAAGGGCGGCTATCTGCCCTGCTTTGAAACGCTGCCGAATCGGCCCGCGCCGCCGCGCCGCATTTGGTGGTCGGATTGGCGAATAATGGCTCCGCTGCTGGCGCTGGCCATGCTCGCCGCCGGGTACCTGCTGGCCCGCAAATCGCATCCCCGGCCCGCCACTCCGGATTCGTCATCCATCGCCGTGCTCCCCTTCGTGAACCTGAGTTCCGATAAGGAAAACGAGTACTTCAGCGACGGCCTGACCGACGACTTGATCAACGCCCTCACCCAGGTCCGCGGATTGCGCGTGGTCGCGCGCGGCTCCGCATTCCAGTTCAAAGGGAAGAATCCCGACGTGCGCGCCGTGGGCCGCCAGCTCAACGTGGCCGCCGTGCTGGAGGGCAGCGTGCAACGCGCCGGCGACCGTCTACGCATCACCGCCCAGCTCAGCAGCGTGGCCGACGGCTATCACGTTTGGTCGCAAACCTACGACCGCCGGCTTGCCGACGTCTTCGCCGTGCAGGATGAGATTTCGCGGGCCATCGTGGGCGCGCTGGAGCTTCGCGTAGCCGGCGATCCGGGTCGCCGTCTGGTGCAATCGTCCACGCAGGATCTGGAGGCTTATAACCTCTATTTGCAGGGGCGGTTCCACCTGAATAAGTGGCGGCCGGAAGGCGCCCGCAAGGGCATAGAGTACTTCGCGCAAGCCATCGCCAAGGACCCTTCCTACGCACCCGCTTATGCCGGCATGGCGGATTGTTACACGTGGCTGGGCGTGTTCGGCTGGTCCGCCGCGCGGCAGGCCATGCCGCAAGCGCGCCAAGCCGCCAACCACGCGCTGCAACTGGATGAGTCGCTGGCCGCCGCGCACGTTTCACTGGGTTACGTGAAGGCGCTCTACGACTGGGATTGGCCGGGCGCCGAGCGCGAATTCAAGCGCGCCCTGGAACTTAGCCCCGGCGACGCCGATGTCCACTTCGCTTACAGCGTGACATATTTCAACCCGCTGGGACGCTTGGATCAGGCGCTGGCGGAAATTCAAACCGCCGTAGCCCTCGATCCGCTCTCGCCCTATAAGATCACCATGGCGGGGATGATTTACGGCGACCGCCGCGAATACGATCGCGCCGTGGAAAACTACCGGAAGGCCATCGAACTGGATCCCTCCTTCTATCACGCCTACGACGAGATGCGCAGCCTCGAAATCGTGAGAGGCAGACCCGACGCAGTCGACGCGGTCACCCAGGCCATGCGCGCCGCGTTCCCCGATGTGGACGACACCTCGGTCCGCGCGCGCCTGGCCGCGCGCCAAGGCAGGCAAGCGGAAGCGCGCGGGATGGTGGAACATTGGATCCAGGAGTGCATCCGCATCCAACGGCCCGGAAAATCCTGCTACGCCGCTCAGATTTACGCCAGTATCGGTGAAAAGGACCTGGCATTCAAATGGCTGGACCAGGCGTACCAGGAGCGCAATCCGCTGCTGGTGTATGCGAAGGTGGTGCCGTACTACGACAACCTGCGCTCCGATCCGCGCTTCACAGCGCTATTGCAGCGCCTCGGCCTGGATTGATTCTTCCCGCATCCGAATAGCGCGCGCGGAATAAGCCGCCGCCAGCCTACGCCTGCCCTGCGCCCTCTCCAACGTAGCCAAATTGGCCAGCGTGGCCGCCACGAACGGATGGTCCGGACCCAACGCCGCCTCGCGAATGGCCAGCGCCCGCAAATACAGCGGCTCGGCCTTGGCATATTGGCCCTGCACCTGGTAAATCGCGGCCAAATCGTGCAGCGCCGTGGCCATCAGCGGATGCCCCGCGCCCAAGCTGCCCTCCACCACCTCCGCCGACCGCCGCGCGAAGGCCTCAGCCTCGGTGTAACGCCGCGCGTCGAAGTAGAGTTCCGCCAGCCCGTTCAATGCCGGCGTCAGATCCGGACTCCCGGCGCCGGAGATCCGTTCCACGATCGCCAGCGCCTGCCGGTACTGCGCTTCCGCACGGTAGAAGTATCCCTCCGCCCGGTACTGGCGCGCACTGACGATCAGCGCAATGGCCTCACCGGCCTGAGTGTCGGGCGGCTCGCCCCCCGCCAAACCCAGCGGGATCGTAACCAACATCAGCCCCAGCAGTGTTCCGCGCATTTCCCCCTCCTGATTCGAGGGTGCGCTCCCAACGCAAGCGGGCACAAGTATTTAGGGGTAGCGTAACGGTTGACGCAACCGTTACTCCGCAGCGTCCCGCCGGTCCTCGCCGAATCGGCGGCTCGACCCACCGCATCCATGGAATAGGCCCCAACATGTTGCCCTTTCCCTGGCAAATCGGACTGCTCGCTGTCGGGCTGGTATTGCTCATGGGGTTGTTTTTGGGGCTTGCCCTTGGGACCCTTCTTTCGGCGGCTCTCCGCCGAAAACGAAGATACATGCTCGACGGAATTGCCGGCATGGCCGGATGCTTGGGCGCGTACTGGCTGAGCGCCACGAGCGCCGTGTACGCGGTCCAACTAAATGGAGTAGTGGTTGGATGGCCATCCGGAACGCGGTGGCCCAGTCTGTGGGCTTGGGCCTTGGAGCACGGCCTTCTCTCGGCGATCATTGGTTGCGTCCTCTGCATCGCGTTGGGCCGCGCGCTGGCCAGCGGCGCAGATCGTCTTAGGCCGTCAGCACGGCTGCATCGGGCCACAGCAATAAGACAATGAGCATAAAGAACTTACCGTAGAAATTGGCTTCGTATGGTCAAAAAGGCCGACCCCACCGGCCGATGCCCAATTCCGCCCAATCCTGCACAACCCAAAAGCCAGCCCCCGCATCCCGCCGCCCCGCCCCGGTTGTCCCCGCTCCACCCAACCTGTTATGCTTCAGTTGTCGAATTCGTGACAAGCTAGCTACCTGGCCCCGCAGGCCGGGCCCCACGAAGAGGTTTTGCCATGTCAGGTCATTCAAAGTGGGCGACCATCAAACACAAGAAGGCCGCACTCGACGCCAAGCGCGGAAAAACGTTTACGCG
>Ga0187867_10000160_pt1 | contig 60296 bp, 40 predicted proteins | sample June2016WEW_13_1_FD_132976 | JGI IMG/M metagenome (GOLD analysis project Ga0187867, IMG submission 132976) | Peatland microbial communities from SPRUCE experiment site at the Marcell Experimental Forest, Minnesota, USA - June2016WEW_13_10 | ecosystem: Environmental > Terrestrial > Soil >...
GCGTTCTGGAAAGTTCCATCGCCGTTGCCCCATAGCACCGCGACGATGCCACCGTACTCATAGCCGCAGCCGCTGATCCCACATTCATTCGCGACAATAAGATCGAGCTTGCCATCGCGGTTCAAATCCGCTACCGCTACGGAATCGCCTTGGTAGCCGCCCGAATCATAGGACACCGCAGGCTGAAATGTGCCATCGCCGTTGCCCAGCAGCACGGCAACCGCCCCGCGGAAGATGGCGGCACCGCAACTGTAGGCATTGAGGACACAATAGTTGGCCACGATGATGTCGAGTTTCCCGTCTCCATTGATATCCGCCAGTGCCACGGAGACGGCCGCTTGGCCACCTGAGCCGTAATTCACAGCGGTCTGGAACGTGCCGTCGCCATTGCCCAACAGCACGGCAACGGATCCGGTATATGCATTGGCAAGCACCAGATCGGGCTTGCCGTCGCCGTTGACATCAGCGATCACCACAGCATGCGTATCGACCGCTCCCGCCCCGTAGCTAACGCCTGGTTCAAAGCCCCCGCTTCCGTTGGCCAAAAGTGTGGTGACGGAGCCCTGTCCATTGGCGTATACGATCAAATTTGCTACTGCTAGGTCGGGCTTGCCATCCCCATTGAGGTCGGCGACGGCCACTCCGAAGGGGTAGGCACCGGTGTAGGAGTAAGTCACTGCAGGCTGAAATGTTCCGTTGCCGTTGCCGAGCAACACGGCAACGGATCCGGTATTTGCATTGGTAACCACCAGATCGGGCTTGCCGTCCTGATTTACATCCGCCACCGTTACAAAAGTGGCGTAATCGCCGCCCGAGCTGTAGGTGACCGCTGGCTGAAACGTCCCGTCGCCGTTGCCGAGCAGAACGCCGATGACCCCGCCAGAGTTGCAATTCGTGCTGCTCTCGCATGCGTGGGCGACAATCAAATCGGGAATGCCATCTCCGTTCACGTCGGCCGCCGCGACTGAGTTGGCTTGAAACCCCCCAGAGCCGTAGCTTACTGCGGCCTGGAATGTTGTGTCCGTATCGATGTTGCTGCCCGCCGCGGTCGCCACCCCCTTTTCGCGCGGGTCATGACCGCTTTGCGCGGACGCAGCGAGGCCGAGTGTGAGAATCAAACCAAGAGTGACCGTCGCGAGTGCCTGGGTGCGAATGGTTGCAAATAGAAACGAGGAGAGATGCGGAGTTCGTATCATGGAGCCCTCATGTCTTGACGAACTGCTTACTCGCAACCCGTCGAGGGTGTGGTTCAAGTTCGCCTCTTGGGGGTGAGGCTCAATGAGGGGGAGGCTTCAAAGAGGCGAGGCCATGTACCCCGCGCCATCGTAGGAGAGACTTGAAAAATTGTCAATGACACCGTTCGCAGATCCCGGCCACGTATCGGTTCGCGAAACATCTCCATCAAACTCAGGACCTCGGCTGGCTGATGGTCAATGAGTGCAATCGTGTTTTCGTCAACGATTCAAGATCGCGTCGCTAGGGAGTCAGCTTATACACGGTGCCGCAGCCATAAGGAGCCTCGCATTCGAGGTCGCCGCCGTGAGGGGTGGTTCCGTAGAGGTCGCCGCTGTTATCGAAGATCGGGGTTGCATACGGATAGATTCCATCGCCCGTCTGGCTGCCAAAAGTGTAGAGGATTTTCTCCGTGCCCGCCGCGGTCAACTCGAACACCGTGCCATCGTAGTAGGCGCCGCCGAAATACGTGGTTCCGTAGAGGTCGCCGTTTGTATCGAAGATCACACCCCCTATGGGAAATTCACCATCGCCCGTTTGGCCGCCAAAGCTGTAGAGGATCTTCTCCGTCCCGTCTGCTGTCAACTCGAATACTGTGCCGTAGCCGTAAGCGCCACCGTCGGACGTCGTGCTGTAGAGGTTGCCCACATTATCGAAAATCAGGGCCGCCTCGGGATGTGACCCATCGCCCGCATAGCGGCCAAAGCTGTAAAGGACTTTCTCCTTGCCGGCCGCAGTCAACTCGAATACCGTGCCGCGTCCGTAATAACCACCGTCGAGCGTGGTGCCATAAAGGTTGCCCGCATTATCAAAGATGAGGCTCGCAAAGGGATTCTGCCCATCACCCGCATGGCTGCCAAAGCGATAGAGGATCTTCTCCTTGAAGTTCCCCTTGCCTTTCGGGGTCAACTTGAACACCGTGCCGCAGCCATAACCGCCGCATTCGAGGTCGCCGCCGTAAGTCGTGGTGCCGTAGAGGTTGCCAACATGATCGAAGATTAAGCCCGCCTGGGGATCGGTCCCATCGCCGCGCGCGCTTTGGTACAAATTGCCAAAGCTGTGGAGGATTTTCTCCGTACCGTCCGCGGTCAACTCGAACACCGTGCCGCAGACATACGCGATCGAGCATTTGTCGGCTCCGCCGTAAGCCGTGGTGCCGTAGAGGTTGCCCGCATCATCGAAAATCACGCCCCCATAGGGAGCGCTCCCGTCGGGCTGACTGCCAAAGTTGTAAAGGATTTTCTCCGTGCCCGCCGCGGTCAATTCGAACACCGTGCCCCCGTAGTGCGTGCCGCCGCTCACCGTGGTGCCGTAGAGGTTTCCCGTTGTATCGAAGATCAGCCCAGCGTCGGCATAGTCCCCGTCGCCCGGCTGGTTGGCAAAGCTGTGGAGGACGGTTTCGGTTTGGGCCTCCGCCGGAGGAGCGACAATCAGCAGCGCGGCAAGCGCAACCAGCGCGAGAATGCCAGATACGATGGTTTCACGCACTCTAAGGTGATCCTTCTTTGTGTAGTTCATAAGCCTCCTTCGCTGTCTGGGGCAGGACGCGTTGTTTGGGAGCTTACCGCGAATCGCATCTAAACAGGTATCACATATTTCTCAAATGTTTGGTCAGCTCAAAAGGCAGGTTCTTGCGGGAGAATGGCTTAGCCTGTGAGATCGCTGAAGTCAGGCTGGAAGCGTCCGCGCTTACGCAAACATTCGCAATCCCAGCTTCGAAGTCCAGCGCAGCCCGAAGATGCAGGCAAATCAATTGGTGAAAAATCGCAATTACACTCACCGACTTCTCACCGCGTTCCTTTTGGGGCAGCGCTTCCCTTTCCTTTTCTCCGCATCCGCGCCTCCGTGTTGAAAATGTTTTATGATCAGCGTTCAACCGCCTCCATCCGCGGATAAGAAGGTCGGGGTTTCCAGAGTATGTTTGCCAAGATTCAGCGCATCCATTTCGTAGGCATTGGCGGCATCGGCATGAGCGGGATCGCCGAGGTGCTGCTGAATCTTGGCTACAAGATTTCCGGCTCTGATCTGAAAAGCTCCGCGGTTACGCAGCGGCTGGCTTCGCTGGGCGCGCAGACATTCGAGGGGCATCAAGCGGCGAATATCGTGGGCGCGGATGTGGTCGTGACCAGTTCCGCCATTTCGATCGACAATGCCGAAGTTGCGGAGGCGCGCCGCCTGCATATTCCTGTGATCCAGCGCGCCGAGATGCTGGCTGAATTGATGCGGCTGAAGTACGGGATTGCCATCGCCGGGATGCATGGCAAGACGACGACTACGTCCATGGTGGCTGCGGTTCTGGCCGCTGGCGGGCTTGATCCGACGGTGGTTGTGGGAGGGCGCGTCGATGCCATGGGTTCGAACGCGCGCCTGGGCAAGTCGCAATACCTGGTTGCCGAGGCCGACGAGAGTGACCGCTCGTTTCTTAAGCTGTCGCCGATCCTCTCGGTCGTCACCAATATTGACCGCGAGCATATGGATTGCTATCGCGACATGCGCGATGTGCATCGGACTTTTCTCGAATTCATGGAGCGTGTGCCGTTTTATGGACTGGTGGTGGGCTGCCATGACGATCCGGTGCTGGAGCGCCTGTTGCCGCGCGTTCACCGCCGCGTGACGACCTACGGGACGAGTGAGGGCTCCGATTTCCGAATTCGCATCGAGCCATCCCAAGGCGCAGCGGAGCACGCCCCGGCTAACCGTTTTCGCGTGACCTATCAAGAGAAGGACTTGGGCATGTTTACCTTGCGCGTGCCGGGAACGCACAATGTTCTGAATGCGACGGCGGCGATTGCAGTTGGGACAGCGCTCGACATTCCCGCTGATCAGATTCGCTCCGGGCTGGACGAGTTCCGGGGCGTGGATCGGCGCTTTCAGCTCAAAGGCAAGGCAGCGGGAGTGAGTGTGGTCGACGATTACGGGCATCATCCTACGGAAATCCGCGCCACGCTGGCAGCGGCGCGGCAGTGCGGATTCGGGCGCGTGCACGTCATTTTTCAGCCGCACCGCTTCACGCGGACGCGCGATCTGATGGACGATTTCGCAACCGCCTTCACGGATGCCGACACGCTGTTGCTGCTCGATATTTATCCTGCCAGCGAGAAACCGATTGAAGGCATTACGACCGAGGTCCTAGCCCAGCGCATTGCGGGAGCGGGGAAGGGAAGACTTGCCTACGTTCCATCTTTTGCAGAAGCAGTGGAACGTGTCGTTGCTCACGCCCAATCAGGCGATCTGATCCTGACTCTTGGTGCGGGCAGCGTTTCGCAGCTTGGCCCCGTGATTCTCGACAAACTTGAGAAGCAGTCAATGCTTGCAGGTCGTTAGCAGTTACTGGAGCCGGTCCTTCGCGGCGCTCCAGTTGCCGAAGCTGCCTTGTTTTATCGTCCAGCGAAGGGCAGGAGGATTCATGAACCAGGCGCAAGCTCCCGATCGAATCGCCATCTTGGAAAAACGTCAACGTCAAACCGTCTTCGGTTTTGGTCTAGCAATGATCGTTGTGGCCTCCGTGCTGCTGGTTCAATGGAAGGAAATCCGAAGCTGCCAGAATCCTCAAAAGTTGCGCGTCCGAGAATTGGCCGTTGTGGATGAGCGCGGGACGGAGCGAGTCTTACTCGCGGCCCCGCTTCCGGAACCCATGGGCAAAGAGGGTAAACGGGGCACACGAGGAGGCGGTACTCTGTCGGGGATTATCATCGCGGACGCTACTGGCACCGAGCGCGGCGGTTACGCGACGGGCGACAGTTACGCGAATGCGATCCTCACGCTGGACGGGCAAGGTCATCAGACAGTTTTGCTGCTCGCAGAGCCGGACGGTTCGACAATGTTCCGAATCTGGAACGGAGAGAAAGGGTCGATCACTATGGGCGTCGAGGATGACACCTTCCTCAACCTGAAGCAGAACGGCAAGCCAGTGCTACTAGCACCCCCGGACAATCCGGAGAGCCACGATCGGCGCCCGCTCTTTCGATGAGATCGAAAGGCACAAACCTCACCGCGCCCGTCATCCGTCGCGGAGTATGATTTCGCCATGAAGATCGGGGAACTGGCAAAGCTAGCCGGCGTGAATGTACAGACGGTTCGCTTCTACGAGCGGCGGCGGCTGATGCGTACGCCGCGCCGCACCGCGGCCGGCTACCGTGTTTACACGGAGAGCGACCTTGAGATCGTGCGCGCCATCAAACGCATGCAGCACTTCGGCTTCACTCTGAAGGAAGCCCGGCGCATTTTGCAGCTCTTCGAACTTCCGACCGATAAGGGGAAAGAGCCTCCCTATGGTCGCGGTTCTCACGAATGCCTGCGTGAAGCAGCGGGCATTGGCGAGCAAAAGCTGAAGGCGATGAATGAGCAGATACAGGCTCTCGTTGCAATCCGCAACGAACTCGAAGAGGTGCTGGTGCAGGTGCACGAGAAACTGTCCCCGCCCAGGAAACAGGCAACGTCGAATGGCACTCGGGCCAATTCGAAGGTTCGGCGTCGCGGCTGAACATCTTTCTTGCTTTCTCCTTGACTCTATACCAAGGTATAGCCCCAATACTTGGGTTGAGCCTTGCTATAAACGGCAGGGCGCAAGGAGGATTTATGCGAAAGACTTATGTTCTCGCCGTCCTGTTCGGATTGCTCTTACTCGCGCCGCTCGACTCCGCAGCCCGTTCTTCCGGAAATGAGAAAAACAAGGCTGTGGCGCGCCAGCTTTTTGAAGTGGCGCTCAACCATGACAACTGGGACGTGTACAACGAGATCCATACGAAAGACTTTGTCGCTCATGCTGGAAAAAGGTCGGAGAACCTGGCGGAGGATTTGCAGAGTGCAAAAGGGTGGCGGCAGGCGTTTCCCGATGGACAATACACGGTCGATCAAGTCATCGCGGAGGGAGACTTGGTGGTGGTGCGCTTCACCGGACGCGGAACGAACACAGGCACGGGAAATCATCTGCCGGCGACCGGCAAGCCAATTGAGATGACCGGCGTCGCGATTTTCCGCATGGCGGGCGGAAAGATCGCGGAAGAGTGGACGGAATATGACAGGTTGTCATTGCTGAGGCAGTTGGGTCTGGCGCCGCCGCAATAATTTCACCGGAGAACCGTTTGGATTTGTTCTGTTGACCTTTTTTGGGTCCGTTCGTCCAACGTTCATAAGGTGAGAATTCCCATGAACACGACCAAAGCCGCTTACTGGATCGCGCTCGCAGCATTGGCGCTTGGCCTGAACAGCGAATATCAGCATGGAAAGTTCCCGGCGCTGCATCGCGCGGCAGACCGGGCTGGGGTCGCGGTTTGCCAGCTGACTGCGCGAGCTGAGCAGACTCTGGCGATGGCGAGACTGGTTGTCAGCCAACAGGCGGTGCCAGCCGTCGATTCGTTCGCTTCGAGTTCGGAAATGGCCGAAGCGCGGGCGGAGATGCTGCAAGACCAGGCCCGCGATGGAGAACAAATGGTTCGGGACCAGGTTCGCGCCCGCGCCGAGATTCTGCGAGCCCAGGCTGAGATTCGGCGCGCACAGATTGAGCAGATTCGCGTCAGCATCCCGTCATTGGAGATGAGCGGGGCAGGGAATCGCCGGTTTGTTCTCGCCGTCCCCAGGCGGTGCGCCAAGCCGAGCTTTCGCATCGCGATCGACGGCCGGGAAACTTTGATCGGTCTGACCAGCGATAAGCCGGACGCTGGAGACATGTTCTAAGCGCGGACCAGGGACAGAAAGCACTTTTCCACAGGCATCGACCTCACGAACCACATTCGCACTCAACTTTGCACTGTCTCGTTTTGCGAAAAACAGCTATAGTAATTTTGCTCAGCGGTTTTCTGTCGACAACTGACCCGAACGAGTGGCGCGGAAATCAAGTTCCACGGCCGTCCAGGAAGAGTTGTATCCGCTTTCCCACGAGGATGACGGGTACGATGCTCGCCAGCGTGATGCCTCCGAGCGGGGGGCACGTGAGCGCGAGTCATTCGACGATGCACGCCTGGTCGATCTCGAAGCGGAGCAGGAATCTCCATTCCTGCGTGGACAGAAACGCGTCTCAGTCCGCCGCGGATCGATTCCCAAGAAAACTGCAAACCGGCTGAAGTGGGTCGCTTTCGCGCTGGCCATTCTGGCCGTCGTCGGCGCCTTCGGTTCGGTTGTTTATCGCTACGGAAAGCATTCCTGGCGATTCCGCATCGAGTCCAGCGATCAGATTGAAGTCTCCGGCTCGCAGCACGTCACGCACGCCCAGATCATGGAAGTGATGGGCGGCGACATCGGACGCAACATTTTTTTCGTACCGCTCGCGCAGCGGAAACAGCAGCTTGAGCAGATTCCGTGGGTAGAGTCGGCCAGCGTGATGCGCTTCGTGCCGAACCGCCTGCGCATTGAAATTCACGAACGCACGCCCGTAGCTTTTGCCCGCATGGGAGCGCATATTTCGCTGATCGATTCCGGCGGCAACCTGATTGAGCTTGGGTCCGGCGGCAAGCACAAATACTCGTTCCCTGTAATCGCTGGCATGAATGCCGGAGAGCCGCTTTCGACACGCGCGGCACGGATGAAGAACTACAACGAACTGATGGGGCAGCTCGATTCGACGGGAGCCCATTATTCCCAGGAGATCAGCGAGGTCGACCTTAGCGACGCCGAGGATGTGAAAGTGCTGGCCTCGGATCCGAACGGCGAAGTGCTCGTGCATCTCGGCTCAGGAAACTACCTGCAGCGCTACCGAACCTTTGTGACGCACGTGCAGGCCTGGCGGCAGCAGTTCACGAAACTCGATTCGGTCGACTTGCGCTATGACGGACAGATCATCGTAAACCCCGATCTTGAAGGGATTGCTCACCAGCCGGCGCTGACGCAGGCGTCTGCCAAAGCGGCTTTGGCCGCGGGCGTTAAGAATGCGGCCATCGTGAATTACGAAAAGTTTGTGACGCCGCCCGCGCCGCCCGCTCAGGCCACAAAGCAGGCGGATGCCAAGGCGAAAGGTGCGGCGAAATCCGAATTGAAGGCCCAACCGAAAAAGGTTTCTAAGTCCGCGTCCAGGGCCGTCCCTCACCATCCAACGCGGAAGCCGAAGGCGAAGGCCGCGACCGTTCCCGCAGCGAAAGCTCCAGCAGGGAAAGTACCAGCGCCGAAAGCTCCGGCAACGAGCGTTGCCACGACTGCTGCCAAGCCACCACAGCCGGCGCCCACGATTTCGCCGGCCGTCAGCGGAGGCCAGAAGAAACCGAGCCCCGGGATTCCAAAGGAGACTCCGCAGAACTAGCGATCATTATGCCGAGCCGCGAACCCAACTTCATTACCGCGATTGACGTAGGCAGCGCGAAGACGAGCGTGCTGGTTGCCGAACTCAGCGAAAACGGCCTGCGCTATCGAGGACACGGCATAAGCCCATCGCGCGGCCTGCGCAAAGGCGTCATCACGGAACTCGATAAAGCGGTCGGGAGCATTCAGAAAGCCGTCGAGGCCGCTGAGGACGTGGCGGGCATTCCGATCGAGCACGCCATCATCGGCATCGCTGGAGCCCACATCCGAGGGATGAATAGCCACGGTGGCATCAGCTTCGGCGCGCGTTCCCGCGAGATTGGCCGCGAAGAGATCCGCCAGGCTGTTGACAAAGCGCGCACTGTTCCACTGCCTGCGGATCGCGAGATTCTGCATCTGTTGCCGCAGGAATTCATTCTCGACGGCCAGCCGGGGGTGCAGGATCCAACTGGCATGATGGCCACGCGTCTGGAAGTTCGTGTGCACATTGTTACGGCGTCTTCGAGCGCAACGCAGAACCTGGTCACGGCCGTCAATAAGGCGGGAGTACGGGTTGACGATACGATTTTTGAGCCACTGGCGTGCGCGGATTCAGTGCTCCGTTCCGACGAGCGCGAGCTGGGGGTCTGCCTCGCCGACCTGGGCGCCGGGTCGTGCGACCTGATTGTGTTTCAGCAGGGAGCCGTGGCCCACACGGCCGTAATCCCGGTGGGCGGTGACCACTTCACGAGCGATCTGTCGGTTGGGATGTGTACTGGCCTCAGAGATGCCGAGACGCTCAAGAAAACTTTCGGCAACGCCGTGCCCACACTCATTCCGGAAGGAAATGAAGTGGAGGTGCCGTCGGTCGGAGACCGTCCCTCGCGCATGATGTCGCAGCGCATGACGGGCGAAATTCTTGGCCCACGCGCTCACGAATTGTTCGAGATGATGCGCGATAACCTGCGCCAGGCTGGCGTTCTCAATCACTGCGTCGCTGGACTTGTGTTGAGCGGAGGGGCGTCGCGGCTTCCGGGCCTGCTCGACGTCGCTGAATCGATCCTGCGCAAAGCCGCGCGTCTGGCATGGCCGACGCCGATGGCGAAGATGCCGGCGTTGCTGGCCGAACCTGAGTTTTCGACGGTGCTGGGCATGGTGTATTACGGTCACCGCGCACGTTTAGCGCGAGGCCTTCAAGAATCCGGATTCGGGTCGAGAATGAAGGCATTGTTTGCAAAGAAAGGAGCATGAGGGGTTGTGTGGGAACGGGCCTGTGGCCCGTTTGGCGGGGCAAAGCCCCGCCGCCACACTGAACTGGAAACCGGCAACTGAGAGCCGAATTTTACGAGGTGTTTCATGATCGAAGACAACGGACTCCGCATCTGCTTTAACGAAGAAGCCCGCAACGACGCACGCATCAAAGTCATCGGTGTGGGCGGAGGCGGCAACAACGCCGTCAACCGCATGATTGACTCCGGCATGGAGCACATCGAATTCATCGTAGCCAACACCGACCTGCAAGCGCTGCGGATGTCGCGCGCCGCCACCAAGATCCAGCTCGGGGTGAAGCTGACCAACGGCCTTGGAGCGGGCGCGAATCCGGAGATTGGACGCAAGGCGGCACTCGAAGATTCCGACAAGATCATTGAAGCGCTGGAAGGCGCCGACATGATTTTCGTTACCGCGGGACTGGGCGGAGGGACGGGTACGGGCGCAACGCCAATCATCGCTTCGCTGGCCAGCGAAATGGGCGCGCTGACCGTGGCGGTCGTGACCAAGCCGTTCGCATTCGAAGGCAAGCGCCGCATGCAACAGGCCGAGCGCGGCATCTCCGAACTCATGGAGTCGGTTGACACCACCATCGTCATCCCGAACGAAAAGCTGCTGGCCGTTGCCGAAAACGCAGGCTTCTTCGAATCCTTCCGCATTGCCGATGACATTCTCCGGCAGGGCGTGCAGGGAATTTCCGACATCATCACGATCCCCGGCATCATCAACCGGGACTTCGCCGATGTGAAAGCGATCATGGCGGGCATGGGTTATGCGGTGATGGGCACGGCCACCGCTGCCGGCCCAAATCGCACGGTCGAGGCCGCGCAGCGCTCGATCGCCTCTCCGCTGCTCGAAGCCGGAGCCATCGACGGAGCTCGCGGCATTCTGATCAACATTACGGGCTCCAGTTCGCTCAAGCTCGCCGAAGTACAGCAGGCCTGCACGATTATTCAAGGGGCAGCGCACGAGGACGCCAACATTATTTTCGGGGCTGTGCTCGACGAGAAGATGAAAGACTCGGTGAAGATCACCGTGATCGCCACGGGCTTCCGCGAGGCGGAAATGCGCCGTCCGCGCCAGCACGAAAACTTTGACCCGGTGATCTTGTCGCGGCATAGCTCGCGACACTCGTCCGACGACATGGCGTACGAAGTTGCACGCCAGCGCGAGATCGTTCACGATGCGCAAACCGAGGTCGAGCCGGAGCCTGCATTCGACCCGGAGCCGGCGTTTGAGCCAGATCCCGTGCCCGCAGTGTTTGGGGAGTCCGCGCCGCCAAGCTTTACGCAACCCGCGGAAGTGATTTCATTCGATGGGTTGCAGTCGGTTGCGCCTGTGTATCAGGCCGAGGATCTCGATGTTCCGGCATTCCTGCGCAAGCGCAATGATGTGATGTAGGAATGTCATGGCGTATCTCCCGGAGATGAACAGCCTCACAAATTACGAGAGCGATGGAAGCTTTCGTTCTTAGAACGATCTAACGATATCCGCCTGCGGGGGATTTTTCAGTGCGTCGAGTCACGTGAAAGTGTGATAGCAAGGGCCGCGAGCACAACATCATCAGGGGAAAGTTCCAGAGAAAATGGTACCGCTGTGATCGGCCGCGGGAAGATGTGTTCCCGGCCGCGCACAGATTTCAAACTGCGCATCGACGTAGACCCGCTTCCATCCGTGCTCGCGAAGCAGCGCTCCAACGGGTGCAACGCTTGGCGTAAGAACGAGATCGGTGGGATAGACATCGAGAGTTGCGCGCCAGTCACCGGCTGCGTCGTAAAAGCGGAATGTCCGCTCGACCCAGTCGTCCGGATACGCAACTTCATAACGGCTGTCGACCGAGACTTTCACCGCAGGGTACAACTTCCAGGAGACATATGCGCCGCTGGCAAATGGGACCATGACGTTGCCGTGAAAATTCTGTGCGGCGAGGTAGTCGACGGCTCCCACAGGATAAGAGGCTTTTCCAGCCACCTGCGGGACTTCGACTTTCCAGAATCGCAGCTTTAGCGCCGGTACGAGACAGGCGGCGATCACGAATGTCCATGCCAGCAAAAGAAATCGGGTGTGCCTTTGCGAGAATTTCTGTAGCCACTGGCCGGCGGTGGTTTTCTGAAAATAGGCGGGAACGTAGCACAGCCACGCGATGGCAAAGAAGGGCAGCAGTTTGCGGTGAAGAACGGCTTCCATCCCGCTGGCTGCGAGCAGCAAGACACCGGGCTCACGCAAGGCTTGTGATCGTGCGAGCGCGAAGACAAGCACCGCCAGGGCTACGGTGAACAGAACAGTCGTATTCCATCCCAGCGTCCAAATCGGCTTCCATTCAGCGATCCGAGGGCGCGCCATGGTCAGCGCCCGTGCCAGATATGTGAAATAGCGCGTACCGTAAGGGTTGATGAACACTTCAATCCCCATGCCGCAGAACGCGAGCGCCGCCGAGCGGAGCGGTTTTCGCAGGCTGGCTTGCTCGACGCAGTAGAGAAATACATAACCGATGCCGACGACGAATCCTGCGTGCAGATTCACCCAAAGAGGCCACGCGGCCAGCCACACCCATAGCCACTGATGGCGTCCTTGCCGGTCCATTTCGAAGACGCACAACAGCACAGCACTGAACAGAAACGAATAGGCATGTGCCCGGATGACGGGAAGGAATCCGCCATAGAAAAGGCCGATGCTCACGGGCGCCAGAAATCCGAGGACAGTAGCGCTCGCGCCGCGTTGTCGCGCAAGCCGCAGCGCTAAAAAAAGCGTGCCAAATGCCGTGGCGAACTTCGGCAACAGAATCCCCGCGCCGCTCATCCACTGGGTGAGGAAGAACGCCAAGGCGCCGGCCGCCCATTCATGGTCGATCATCGGGTGAAGGGTTGGAGTGTAAGCGAATGGGTCTTGGGTGAGCAGGCGCCCGGCGGCAAGGCTCTCGCGGATGAGGCCCATCTGGTGCCACAGGTCAATATCGACGAAGTTGAACGCGATCTGGGACAGGAGCAGAAAAGCGCATCCGGCGTAGATCACGATCTCAAGTGCGCGCGCCTCGGTTCGCCGCCTGGGCGATGCGGGGGTCTCCGTGCGGTCAGTTGCATTGGTCGCGCTCGCCAGAGTGTTCATGACGGGCAAGCGCGTCGCGGATGATCAGCGGGCCTCAATGTCAGCCCACTATAACCGAATGCCGCAGATGGAATCAGCCGATTATGCCGGGGAGTGGGTCAATGAAGATTCACAATCCCCAGATCCGATTCGCTCCGATCACCAGTCCGAGCGTCAGGCAGGCGATCAGGATCTCGCCCAGCGCGCCAACAATAAAGGGGCGCAACCCCTGCTTCGACATCTGGCGAAAGTTCGTCTGCAGGCCGACCCCGGCAAACGTCAGCAGAAATGCCCATTTTGAGAGATTGCCAAGCGAGGAGACCTGTCCCTTGCTGAACGTGTGGAACCCGACCAGCAACGACATCAGAAGAAAGCCGAGGATAAATTTCGGAAACTTCTTCCAAAGAAAAGCAGCCTTGTTGGTGACCGTTTCGGCCTGTCCTTTGCCCGCCCAGTAAAGCGCGTAGGCGAGCACGACGAAACCGATCATGGCGTTGCGCGCGGTCTTCGCGAGCACGGCCACTTTTCCGGCGGCATCGGAATACAAAGCGCCCGCGGCCGTCGCTTCCGCAGTATTGTCGACGCCAAGTCCGGCCCACAAACCGTACGAAACATCATTCATGTGCAGACCGTGCGCGATTGCCGGGAAGCTGAACAATGCCAAAGCTCCCAGCGCCAGAATGGCGGCAATGGCAAAGGATGAATCCTCATCGTCCGCATCGATCGCGCCCTTGGCGGCGATGATGGCAGAGACTCCACAAACCGCCGATCCAATCGCCAGCAGCGAAACAAGTTTCGGCTTGAGCTTGAACAGCTTGCCCAGCAAAGTCATTAACGCCAGCGAGAGCGTAATCTCGATCACGACGAGCGCGAGGGAGATGCCGCCGAGTTTCAGAATGTCGGCAAGGACAAACCGCGCGCCCAGCAGCACGATCCCAAGCTTCAGCCAGAACTCATAGGTGGCGATTCCGGCCGAAAATATCCTGGGAATTGTCAGCGTGTTCGAGATCACCAGCCCGATCAGAATTGCCCAGAGAACATACTCGATGTTGGGAAATATCCAATGATGCGCCTTTGCATAGACGTTGACCGAGTGCTCCAGAATTTTGGCAGCGTATCCGATTCCCGCCAGCAAAAGAACTCCGGGCAGGATTTCGAGAGCCCTCGAAACAGGATTACTCGACTCTACACGCGACAGCGAGGTCCAGTACGCCATGATTTGTTCTCCACCTCAAACGAGTTTTGGCGATGCGGTCACTGCGTTTACCAGGGGATGTTTTTGAGAAGATCAAACCTGACCGCCAGCGCTAACAAAAGCGCGATAATGACGGCCCAAACGTCGAAGGAAAATAAAACGCCTTTCGGGGGGACCGAGGGCTTGTCTGCGGACATGGAATCTCTCCTTGGACAGTAGCGTTTCCGATTCGGAATGCTCTCGCTACGGACTTTCGTACGTTGTCAACTCAGACGCCAGTAATAGTCAACTAATACAATCGACATTATATACATAGTCTGAATTGCAAGATTGCGGCCATCCGGCGCTGCCGGGGGTAAAAGCTGCAAGTAGTTGAACGGGCGTCACATCGGTGTTGAACGACATTTTCGCGGTGCGCCGCGGGAGCGCATTTTGTTGCATCCAGCAAGCAAGGCTTTTCCTTCGAAGATCACCGCCCAGTCGCCCGGCCAGGCCGATCCTGGGCCGTTCTTTCCTGGTGGATCAACTCCCGGAGAACCTGCATACTGGAATTCCGATCCTTGAACTCACCAGCCAGTAACGTGCGGAGAAAGCTTCCCGTCGCTCGAAGACGCCGTCCCCGGGCGGGAACGATCCTCGTCGCGCTGCTGGTTTTGATTTGTCTGCTGCTGGCGCGCCCGGCTTTCACCGGTCTTCGCGCCGCCGGCTTGTTGCTGCGGATGCAAGACCTGCAACATGCAGGCGTAATCGGTGCATTCCACACCTATCACGTCGAGGAATCGTCGACTGATGTGCAGACGCCTGGCGGTGTGATTCACGCACGTTTGTACAGTCCCCGGGGAATCGCCCATCCTCCCGGAATGCTCATCGTTCACGGCGTGCATCATCTTGGGATGGAGGATCCGCGACTGGTGGGGCTCGCACGGGCCATTTCGGCGGGCGGCATTCGCGTACTGACGCCGCAGTTGCCGTTGCTTGCCGATTATCACGTGGACAGCGGCTGCATTCCTGAGATCGGCTATGCGGCACGCAGTCTGGCCACAACGCTGGGCGAAAAAGTCGGCGTACTCGGCATCAGCTTCGGGGGAGGCTTGTCGCTGCTGGCCGCCGCCGACCCGCAATTCGAGCCCTACATTCGTTTTGTGGTGTCCATTGGAGCGCACGACGATCTGGCGCGCGTGCTGCAATTTTTCATCACGAACCAGATCACTCGCCCAGACGGATCAACGCTGCAGATGCAGGCGCACGAATACGGGCCGTTCGTCCTGATCTACTCCCATCTCGAGGATTTCTTTCCGGCAACGGACATCAAGACCGCCCGCGATGCTCTGCAGCAATTGCTTTGGGAGAACGTGAATGAATCGAAGAAAATCGCAGAGGGGCTGAGCCTCGCTTCTCGACAGAAAATGGAATTACTCTACAAACATGATGTGGATGCTCTGGCCGGCGAGATGGCCGAGTCCATAGCGCGACACGCAGGGGAACTGGCTCCGGTTTCGCCGCACGGGCGCCTGCAGTCACTGCGCGTCCCGGTTTTGCTGCTGCATGGAGCCGCGGATAATGTGATCCCGCCGTCGGAATTGCTCTGGCTTGAGCAGGACGTACCGCCCGGATTCTTGAAGGCTGCGCTGGCCAGCCGCGCGATCAGCCACGCCACCATGGAAGAGAAACCGTCTCTGGCGGACGATTTTCACCTCGTCCGGTTTATGGCGCAGATGCTGGAGCTGTCAGACGATAGGGAACGACTTTCCGGATCGCCGCGCTAGAACCAAAGCGACCAGATCGCGTCCACGGTGGCGTGGGTAATCGCAGAAGCGGGCACACGCCGATCCTCGCGCCACGCGCGTCCGTAGAAAATTCCGGCAATCGTTGCCAGAAAAACATAGTGCCAGTTGAAGTGCATATCCGGCGAGAGCCGTTTGTTGAAATGCGAAAGCCCGAATAAAACGCTCGTGATCGCCAGCGCGGTCACGCGCGCAAGACGAGACGCCCGCGCGCCGGCCGGAGAATCGAACCAGTGGCAGAGACGATTTTCGAGGAGGTTCTGCGTCCACGCGCGGAAAAAAAGTTCTTCGGGCACGGCGATGAATACAAAAATGTAGACCCAGGTCAGCGCCATCGAAGGGCGCAGCGCATGTACGTGCGGGCGGAGAAATCCCAGGGCCAGCCCGAATGCAATGACCACCGGCGCAAAGAATGCCAACTCGCGCAGCCCTGTTTTCCAGTCACGCCAGCGCAGGTGAAAGTCGAACCCCGCGCCGCGTAGCCGGCGAATCACCACGAATCCATATAAGGCGGCGTCAACCAGCAGCAATTTGCCGAGACCGGCAAGTCCATGCGGCCACAATCGTTCCAGCCAGCGCAAATTTACTGCAAGGCCGAGCGCCAGCAGAACGATCAGATCGCGCCAGTTGCCGCGTTGCTCTGGATCAGCCTCGGCCGCACCCGTGAGCAGCCACGCGATGGCGACCGCAATGGCCGCGTAAAATGCAGACCACAGAGCGAGCGATTGGGCGGAATCGATCGGGTGCGAAAAGCCAACCAACGCGAAAGGCAGCGCGCACAGCGCAGGCAACAGGATGCGCAGCATTCGCGGCCATTGCTCGGCTGCCCGGGCAACGCGCTCCCCGGCGAAACCAAAGATCGCCGCCGGGATTAATTCCAGCGCAAGCACCGCGACGTCCGTGTGGGTGAAGTTCTGCATGGGCCTGGCTAATAACGCAAGTATCCGATCCCTACGCGCATATGATGCATCAGGCTGTCAGGCATGGTGACGGCCACCGTCAATCCCAGAAACGCATGGACAACAGCAATGGGATAAATGCTGCGGTAGAGTCGAAACATGGAACAGAAAAACAGCGCCGCCATCAGAGTAAATGTAGTGAGGATCGGGCTGGGCAGGTGTGCCGCCGCGAACAACGTGGCCGCAACCCAGACCGCCGTGTCACCGCCAAACAGATCTTCGCAACGGGTGAAGAAAAACGATTGCAGAATGAATTCCTGAATGAGCGCCCAGAGCAGGTATCCCGATGACTGCTTCAAATTGGGCCAGGTTGGATTCGTCGGAAGGTCGCCGCCCGCCCAGTGCACCGTGAAGATGAGAAAGATGGCTATCGCAAAACTGATGGCCAGCACCCGGCTGGCGCCGAAGGTAGTCGGGAGGCCAAGGCCCATCCGGCGGACGGAGGGACGATCCAGAAGTACGAAGGCAGTGATCGCAATCGCCGCCGCCAAGGCCCACAGGTTGCGCGTCGCCATGCGAGAGGACCAGAGCGCGCCCTCGGTGAGAACATAGACGACGATCAGCTGAAGCCAGGTGAAGTAAGTCCGGTAGGGCGGCGGAAGCTCGAGCGAGAACCTCACGATGGTAGTTTACGATGTGAGCGGCTACGGGCGAACGGACACGTGTTGGGGGCGTTTTGGCAAGACGGTAGTATCCTGCTCCAGAAGCATTTGGAGGTCTATTGTTCTTCAAGCTGAAGGGCCGACGTTTGGCGATTGGACTGCTCGTGCTCTCCAGTCTTTGGGCGAGTGCAACTATCATACCTCTTCTGTATTCGTTGGTGTTTCCGAACGAAGGGCTCGAAGGCGTTGTAATGGCCCTGGAAGGGCGCACGACTGCAAGCCCAGAGGCAGTTGCCGTTGTTCAGGAGACGCTAGCTGCGGCGGGCCCGTTAAGAAGGGCTATGCAGGTCGCATATTATTCGCAGGTGACGGCTACAGTGCGACATGGCCAAACGCAAACGTCGAGGATGAAGCAGGTACTCTGGATCGCATGGTTTGAAAAGCTTTCGAAGCCCATTCTGCTCGTTATCACGCAATTTGAAAGCGAGGGTGTTCTGAAGTACGCCATCAGCGAGGGTGAACTCATCAGCATAGTTCGTGGTTACGGCTTTCCCTTGCTAGCCTTCGGATTCTCGCTCTATCTTGTTCGCCGAAAGAAATCCATCGAAGATCCCCCGTGGTGACCCTTACTTCTTCTCTCGAATCCATTCGTTAATCTTCTGGTCCAGCACATCCAACGGCAGCGGACCCGAATCGAGCACCGCGTCATGGAACGCCCGCAGATCGAACTTCGCTCCTAACTCACGTTGTGCGCGCTCGCGCAATTCGAGAATCTTCATCTGGCCCATCTTGTAGGACAGCGCCTGCCCCGGCCACGCGATGTAGCGGTCGACTTCCGTGTTGATGTTCTCGTCGTCCATGGCCGTGTGCTCGTGGAAGTAGTCGACCATCTGCTGGCGCGTCCAGTGCTGCGAGTGGACGCCGGTATCGACCACCCAGCGCACGGCGCGCCACATTTCATTCTGCAGCCGGCCGTACTCGCTGTAAGGATCCTGATAGAACCCGACTTCCTTTCCGAGTCGCTCCGAATAAAACGCCCAGCCCTCGGTGTAGGCATTCACATCGAGGTCGAATTTGCGGAAAGGCGGCAGGTCGGTCAGCTCTTGCGCAATCGAAAACTGCAGATGATGGCCGGGAACACCTTCGTGGTAGGCAATCGCCTCGACATTCAGCAGAAGACGCTTCTCCGGAGCATATTCATTGACGTTGATTCGTCCGGGCCGCGATCCGTCGCCGGCGCCAATCGAGTAATCCGCGGGCGGAGCGGAGGCGCTGCGGAACGATTCCATCGGAACGACCGCCAGCTTGTTTTTCGGCAGTCGCCCGAAAAGCTGTGGCAGCTTCTCATACATCTGGTCGCGATAGTGGGTGTACAGGTCCATCAATTGCTGCGCGGACTTCCCATGCAGCGCCGGGTCCTGCCGGATGTGATCATTGAACGATTTCAGATCGGCGAAGCCTTGCGCCTTGGCAAGCGTCAGCATCTGGGCTTCGATCTCCGCCACGCTCTTTACGCCGAGTTCGTGAATTTTGTCGGCGGAGAAATCGGTCGTCGTCTGATGCCGCACGGCAAACTGATAGCGAGCCTCGCCATCCGGCAGCGCCCACTCTCCCGGATCAAGGCGTCCATGCGGAGCGTAATCTTCGCGCACAAACTTCGCGAACCTGGCATACGCGGGCGCGACTTCGTTCTTAACCGCTTGCTCGACCGCCGTGCGCAGCCGCTGCCTGTCATTCTCGGAAATCGAATCGGGGAATTTTCCGAGCGGCGAGGTAAACGGACTTTTCTCCAGCGAATCGTCGGCAATCTCCTGTGCCTGCGCAGAAACTTTTTCCAGCAGATATTTGGGAGGCATCAGGTGATCGCGCAGTCCATCGCGCATGTGGGTGGTCGCCTGCTCCAGCACATGCGGAATCTGATGCAGCCGCGAGACGTAGTCGTCGTAGTCCTTCACGTTGCGGAACGGCGAATCGAATGGCAGTCCCGCGTAGCCCAGGTGGATGCCGCCGAACTGCGTGGCGGGCATTTCCCAACCTTTGAAACGAGCGCTCTCGATGTCCTCGCGCAGGTCGCGCACCATCAGTGCATGATTGAGCCGCTCCTGCTCGGGGAAGCCGGTAACGTCGACGGCCTCAAATCGCGCCAGCGCCTGCCGCGAATGCTCAAGCCCATCGGCGATTGCCTTGTCGGAAAAGTCGCTCAGCCGGTCGTTGTAGCGGTTGTCGCCGACCTGGGTGGCGAGCTCGGGCTCGGTGCGGAGCGTGTATTCCCATTCTTGGGCGAGAAGGCGCTTAAGTTCTGCCCGGCGTGCATCGAGATTCTGGTTGGAGGCACGTTGAGCAGCAGCGCCGTCTTCGGATGCGTGAGCCAGAAGTGGGACGATAAAGACCAACGAAGAAAATAGGACAACGATCAACGTTCGCAAGAGGCAGACCTCGGCAGAATTATCTGAATCATGACTGCTGCGTGATGGATTCTACCGCAGTCTGCCTAATGGGCAGTTGAGCTGCGCCACCGCGACGACGACGCATCTTCCACTGTCACCGCAAGCTTCGCAAACTTCTTCAGGTAACAAGAGCTCATGATTACTAAGGTGCCTGTCCTCCATGGAAAATGCACTTAAACTATTGGGATACAATAAGTTACGCATTTATTGCCGGCCTCAGCCAAGATGCACTTTCCGGTTGCGCCAGAGTGCATAAATCCCTAATATCAGGACAGTTGCGCCAATTCAGTGCCTTTCGTGCCATGTTTTTGGCGATCAGCTTGCATCATAATTAAGTCAGGATTCCGCGGCTTTGTCCGTGTAGTCTCGGGGATGGTTTTTGTGAACGTGAAGTGGGCGCTTCGTCTATTAATTTTCTTCGTATTGGCAATCGTACTGGAAGCAAGTGGTATCGCGGCCAGCGTAAATCCGCACGCGAGCACTCCGCGCTCGAAGTCACGCACAGTCACCGAAACCCAACATGCCAAACGCCGCATGCGCACGCTCGCGCATAGCCGCGTCCCCATCTCGAAATCCGCCGCTGCTCATCGTCGTCGCTATTACGAGCGCTTCTACACCAGTTCGTTCGCAAATGACATCACGGAAGGCGACATGACGGCCGGGGAAGATGCCATCGTGCGCGAAGCCGCCATCGATGCACTGGGCAACATGAACGGAACGGTGGTGGCCATCGAGCCCACCAGTGGCCGCATTCTGGCGATGGTCAATCAGAAGCTTGCGCTCTCCAGCGGAGCGCAGCCCTGTTCGACGATCAAGCTTTCGGTCGCGCTGGCAGCGGTCAGCGAGGGCCTCATCGACAAAGAAACGGAAGTTCCCATTGCCGGCCGCACGCGCATGAATCTGACCGAGGCGCTGGCGCATTCCAATAATGCCTACTTCGAAGCCCTCGGACGCAAACTTGGTTTTGAGAGAGTGCAGTACTACGCGCACCAGTTCGGACTCGGCGAATATGCCGGCTACCACGTTCCCGGCGAGCAACTCGGCACGTATCCGGAGGAAGAAATTTCCCCGAAGCTGGGCGGCGTGGGCAAGATGTGTTCGTTTGGCGAAGGCATTTCAATGACACCCCTGCAACTCGGGGCACTGGTCGCCGCGATTTCCAATGGTGGCACGCTCTACTACTTGCAGCATCCCACCAGTCCGGAAGCGGTTGCCAACTTCCAACCGCGCATCAAGCGCCATCTCGACATTGACTCCGCCATCCCTGAACTGGCCGACGGCATGGCTGGAGCCGTGCAATACGGCACCGCGCGCAGCTTGCGTCTCAATTTCAGTGAGGAAGAAATCCTCGGCAAGACCGGCACGTGTTCCCGCGCGGGTACGCGCTTTGGATGGTTTGCGTCCTATGCCAACACAGATGTCGGGCGCATCGTGACGGTCGTGTTTCTGCAAGGCGGACGGCCCACATTCGGCCCGAAAGCGGCCGAGATCACCGGACGCCTGTACCGCAATCTCTGGGATCACAATTTTTTCGTTGCGCGGTCCAACGGCGCGACGCCGGCTCCGGTGCTGCAGAATCTGCTCCAGCCCAACCAACACTAACCCTTGGGCTCTGCGCCGCGCGGACCTGCACTGAGCGGACCCGAGGAATCGTTGTTGATTCCGTGACCAACGGAACTCCATAAATCCCTTCTGCCTCGCGAAACCCCCCGCCATGGTTCAAAATAGTGACACCGATGAGTTCGCCTTCCCCTGTCGCACCAGCAACAGCTTTGGAAAAGCATCGGATTGCGCCTGTCTCTAAGTTGTCCTCCTCTCCCAGCGTGCGCACGCTGCTGTTCTCGTGCTTGCTGATCGCCGGCGTTCTCGCCGTCTACAGCCCCGTTACCCAGAACGGCTTTCTCAACTACGACGACGACACTTATATCACTATTAATCCGCACGTAAAGGCGGGCCTCACCCGGCAGACGGTGAAATGGGCATTCACGACGTTTGACGCCGCGAACTACCATCCCGTGACCTGGCTTTCTCATGCGCTCGACTGCCAGCTTTTCGGACTGGACCCCGCGGCCCACCACGAAGTCAATGTTCTGCTGCACGCGGCCAACGCCGTGCTTCTTTTTCTGTTGCTCCAAAGCGCGACGGGATTTGCCTGGCGCAGCCTGTTGGTCGCCGCCCTGTTCGCGCTTCATCCCATCAACGTCGAGTCCGTGGCCTGGGCGGCCGAGCGCAAGAACGTGTTGAGCATGTTGTTTTTCCTGCTCGCTCTCTATGCTTATGTCTGGTATACGCGCCAGCCTGGCCTTCGTCGCTACGCGGTGATGGTCGTGTTTTTTGCGCTGGCGCTGCTCAGCAAACCACAGGTGATTACGTTCCCATTCCTGCTTCTGCTGCTGGACTACTGGCCGCTTGGCCGTCTCGGAGCGGCGCAAACACAAGTTGCGGCGGCGGGAAATGCGATCTCGGAAAGCACGCCGCAGGAGGCTGGGGCCAACCCCGCCGCTCCAACGGCTGCGGCGCGATCGATTCGCTGGCCCGGCATCATTCTCGAGAAGCTTCCGCTTCTCGCGCTCTCCGTGGTGAGTGCGGTCGTGACGATGAAGGCACAGAAAGCCGGCGGCGCGGTTCAGACTTTGTCTTTATATAGCCCGCTCCTGCGTCTGGAAACAGCCCTGATCGGTTACCTCCGGTACCTGGGCAAAGCGTTCTGGCCCACAAATCTGGTTGTGCTCTATCCGCACCCCGTGCAGCTCTATCCCGCATGGCAGGTGTGCGGGGCGGCGCTGCTACTCGCCGCCATCACCATTGCGGTCGCCGTCGCCGGTTTGCGAAGGCGCGACCGCCGTTATCTCATGGTTGGATGGTTCTGGTTCCTCGGCGCGCTGTTCCCCATGATCGGCCTCATCCAGGTTGGCGCTCAGGCAATATCGGATCGCTACGCATACATTCCGTTCATCGGAATATTCGTGATGCTGACTTGGCTGGTCTTTGATCTGGCACGGCCGGATCTGGCACGGCCGGATCTGGCGCGGCCGGGTTCGGTACGTGCGGATTTGGCACAAGCGGAGCGGGCGCACGCGGATCGAGCGGCGCGGAATCGTGCTGTTTGGCTCGCCATCCCCGCCATTGCGATTGTGCTCGTGCTCGGCGTGCTTACCTACGTGCAGGTCGGCTACTGGCGCGACATTCCGTTCTTCTGGACCCGAACGATCGAGCTGACCGAAAACAACTACGTGGCTCACGATACGCTGGCCGAATATCTATTCGATCGGGGCGAAACGGAAGAGGCCGCGCGCCACTTCCGCGCCGCACTGGCCATTCGTCCCGATGACTTGCCGGCTAACCTGAATCTCGGCACTTACGACCATGCTCACGGAAATCTGCAAGCAGCGATTGAGCGCTATGGGATCGTCGCCCGCCTTGCCGCCGACCCGAGCCTCCGCGCCGCCGCTTATGGCAATCTCGGCTCCGCCTATCGCCAGCTTGGCGACTTCGCGAAGGCAAGAAATTGTTACGAGACGGCGCTGCAACTGAATCCCAATCGTGCGATGGCGTTCATTGGTCTTGGCCTGATCGCGCAGAAGACGGGCGATCTCCCCGAAGCCGTGCGCCAGTATTCGCGCGCGATGGCGGTCGAACCAACCGATGTCGGATACCTGCTGATTGCGCAGGCCTTGCAGCAGGAAGGGAAGTCCGACGAAGCACGCGCGATTTTCGAACGAGTAGCGCGCCTGTCCCCGAATCTGGCCGACGCACAGAGAGAAGCCGATTCACTTCTAGGAAAGTCCGCCGCAAAGAAAAACGCGGGCGATTAGCCCGCGAAAATCTCTAATCAATCCGCGAACAGCGAACGACAAACAGCGAACGACAGCAGCTACCGTCCCTCTTTCACCTCGTCCCGCTCCACCATGCCGTCTTTGATGTAAATAATACGGTGCGAGTATTCAGCGATATCGTGTTCGTGGGTGACGAGGACAATCGTGTTGCCTTCCGAGTGCAGCCGGTCGAACAGCGCCATGATCTCGCCTCCGGTCTGCGAGTCGAGGTTGCCGGTCGGCTCGTCAGCAAGAATAATCGCCGGATTATTGACCAGCGCTCTGGCCACCGCAACGCGTTGCCGCTGTCCGCCGGAAAGTTCGTTGGGCTTGTGATGCATGCGCGATTCCATGCCGACTGCTGCCAGCGCAGCTTTTGCGCGCTCGATCCGCTCCGCCGACGGCACCCCCGCATAAATCAGCGGCAGCTCCACGTTATGCAATGAGGTCGCGCGCGCCAGCAGGTTGAACGTCTGGAACACGAATCCGATTTCTTTATTGCGAATGCGGGCCAGTTCGTCATCATCCAGTTCGCTGACCAGTTGCTGGTTCAGCCAGTACTGACCCTTGGAAGGCGAGTCGAGGCAGCCGATCAGATTCATCAGCGTCGATTTGCCTGATCCCGAAGGTCCCATGATGGCGACATATTCATTGCGACGAATCCGCAGATTGATGCCGCGCAGCGCATGCACCTGCTGCTCCAGACCCATGTCATACGTCTTCCACAGGTCCTCGGTCGCAATCATGCAGGAGTCGGGCACACTAAGGCTCGTTGGCCGCTCAATGGAGAGAATCTCCGCAGTCGCCATCTTTTTCTCCTCCGGCTCGGGCACGCACACTCCTCTGGCCGCTCTTTCCTTTGACGTTCTAACCTGGCAGAGGTTAGAAATTGATTGTAGAAACGCAACTTGCTGCGTCTCCGTTCCAAAAGCTAGACGGAACAAGCCGTCTCCACGAATTTTCCCTAGGAACTCTCTTCTTCCTTCTTGGGAGTCGTGTTATCTATTTTGACGCTAGTACCCGGCTTCAGGGTACGCAAAACCTTGTAGCTGCCGGTAATCACCTCGTCACCGTCCTGCACACCCTTGGTAACTTCAATATCGGTTACGCCGCTGATTCCGGTATCGACGGGTACAAACTCGGCTTTCTTGTTGCGGATGACAAAAACACCCTGAATCTCTTTCTGCTTTGAGTTGTCGACGGGCGCCGCGGCCTGCACCGATCCTTTCGCGTCTTTCGGCACAAGATCCGCCGGAGTGCGTACCGTGAGCGCCTGGATCGGAATACTCACAATATTGTTCCGGGTCGCGGTCGTGATCTTTGCGGTCGTCGAAAGCCCGGGCCGCAGACCTTCGGGCGGATCGGTCAGCGTTACTACCACCTTGAAATCTTTCGCCTCTTCGCTGGTCGAAGTGGATTGCGAGGTGGAAACGCCGGTCGAGCGCACGATTGCGTTGTCGCCGATCTCCGTCACCGTTCCATGAAAAGTCTTGCGCGGGATCGCATCAATCGTGACCTCGGCGGATTGTCCCATCTGCACATTCACGATGTCGGTCTCGTCTACCTTCACTTCCGCCGTAATGACCGACATGTCGGCGAGGGTCATCAGCGTGCTGCCCGGTGCGTTCTGGATGCCCATGACCACGGTCTCGCCTTCCCGCACCGGAAGATTCGTAATCACGCCGTCATAGGGCGCTTCATACGTAGTTTTCTGTAATACGTCGGAAACCCGCGTCAAGTTCGCACGATTCTGCGTAATGTGCTTGTCCGCCGAATCTTTTTGCGCCACGGCTTGCGCGACTTTTGCCTGCGCCTGTGCCAGCCCGGCTTCCGCGGATTCCCACGCGGCTTTCTTGGTGTCGTACTCCTGCTTGGCGATGAGCGCGTCCTTATACAAACCTTGCGCGCGTTCCCAGTCGAGCTGCGCATGATCGGCGTCCGACTTCGCCCGGTTCAAGTCGGCCTGCGCGGTCCGTAAGCCGGCCTCGGCGGCTATGAAATCGGTCTCCGCTCCCTGCACGGAAGCGCGCGTCGCGTTCACATCGGCCGACGATTGCACGTTTTCCAGTTGCGCCAGCAACTGTCCCTTTTTCACGTGTTCGCCTTCTTTGACGCTCAACTTGATGATCTTCCCGAAAGCATTCGCGCCGATGTTCACGTACGTCTTGGGCTTAATTTCTCCCGAGGCGCTTACCACCGAGCTCAGGTTTTCCTTGAGAGCTTTTCCCGTCTGCACGGTAACCAGATTCTTCCGGCTCTGGTAGACAGTGATGCCCACGATGATGCCGAGTACCAATACGGCGCCAATTCCAATCAGGACTTTTTTCCAGGTTTTCATTCGAGAAAACAATCAGGCCATTGCGGCGCGGTGCGATCGGGCTTTTTGAGAAGGCTGCCCCCCAGATCGTCAAAGCGACACAATTCGCCCTCTCCCTAATTACGTCTGCGGACGGGACAAAGTTCCCGCCGCTGCGCTTCAATATTTAGCAAGTAGCCGGTGATAGTTCGGTTGAAAGCTTGGTTGAAACTCGGGCCGTCGATCCCGTGAGAATCGATCCCTGATCCTCCCGATGATTATACCCCGACGCGAGGGCCCGGCAAGGCGCAGGTTTTGAGTTGTTCCCCAGCCGCAAAATGCGGATTCTTAAGGGATTTACAATCGCAACCAGGCAGTGGAAAATCTTTGCGGGCAGGCCTCTTTTCCTTGCCTAGTTGTATCCAATCAACATAGAATCAAGTTACTGCTGTCTGTCATGAGGTAGACCCTTCTATGCTCGTCTCAGGTTTTCGAAGCCGCTGCTCAGTCGGAATACTGGCAGGAATCATGGCCCTCGGCTTCGCTGCCGTTCCCCGCGCCCAGGCCCAGGACAAGGATGCCAAGGACGCGAATGCCTCGACCGCTCCGGCCTCCGGGCAGGCTACCCCTGACTCGACCGATCCTCTGAAACGCTCCCTCCCGGAAAAGCAGAAGAAGGCCAATGCCAAGGCCCTCAGGGCGGAGTTGAGCAAGACCTACAAGAAGTGGCTCGCCGAAGACGTCGCTTGGATCATTACCGATGAAGAGCGCAAGGCCTTCATGCAGCTCTCCAACGACGAGGAACGCGACCAGTTCATCGAAGCTTTCTGGCAGCGCCGCGATCCAACCCCCGACACCGAGGAGAACGAGTTTAAGGAAGAGCATTACCGGCGCATCGCCTATGCCAATGAGCACTATGCTGCTGGCATCCCGGGCTGGAAAACGGACCGTGGCCGAATCTACATTGTTTTCGGGCCCGCCGATGAGATTGAGTCCCATCCCTCGGGAGGCAGCTACGAGCGTCCCATGGAAGAAGGCGGCGGCGAGACCTCGACTTTCCCGTTCGAAACCTGGCGTTACCGCTATCTCGAAGGCATCGGGCAGGAAGTCATTATCGAGTTCGTCGATAGCTGCATGTGCGGCGACTACCACATGACCATGGACCGGTCGGAAAAGGACGCGTTGAAGTACACGCCCAATGCCGGCCTCACGCTCTATGAACAATTGGGAATGACGACCAAGGCCAGCCGTTTTACCGGCGGCAACGGCATCGAGCAACTGGGATCGTCGCCCTTCAACAATGATTTGCAGGTCAAGGAATTTGATCGCCTCGAACAGTTTGCCAAGCTGCAAGCGGCTCCGCCCGTTAAGTTCAAGGATCTCGAAGAAATTGTCAGCCACAAGATCAGCGTCAACCTGATGCCGTTTGACGTGCGGGTCGATTTCGTAAAGGTCACCAGCGACACCGTGCTGGTTCCGGTTACTATCCAGATCAGAAATCGCGACGTTACCTTCCAGAACAAAGAGGGCATTGAGCGCGGTACAGTAAACATCTTTGGACGCGTTACAACTTTGACCGGGAAGATTGTCCAGACCTTTGAAGACACGGTTCAGGTTGATGTTCCCATTGAACTGCTGCCGAAGACCGCCGAAAATTCTTCCGTGTACTGGAAGGCCGTCCCGTTGCGTATCAGCCAGAATCGTTACCGCCTTGATGTCGTGGTGAAAGATGTCAACGGAGATCGCTCCGGTAGTTGGAGCCATGCCGTTGTGATTCCCGACTTCGGCGAAGACCGGCTGAGCAACTCATCGCTCATCATCGCCGACCAGATGGAACCGGTGGCCGCCAAGAACGTCGGCACCGGCAGTTTCGTCATCGGAACCATGAAGGTGCGTCCACGAGTGCAGTCTTCCGACGGCAAGCCCATCAGTTTCAAACGCAATCAGAAGCTGAATTTCTGGATGCAGGTCTATAATCTCACCGTGGACGAGAAGACTCACAAGCCTTCCGCCACCGTTGAATACAATGTGACGGACGCCAACAACAAGGCAGTCATCCATACCGTGGAATCGACCGAGACGATGGGCAATATCGGCGATCAGGTGACGCTGCAAAAGACGCTATCCGCTGCCAACCTGCAGCCTGGTTTGTACAAGATTGAGATCAAGGTAAACGATAAGCTTTCCAAGCAGACCGTCGATCCGACGGCAACCTTTTCAGTGGAGTAAACTGTTCGGGTCGTGCCGCGACGCGACGGGCTCTTGCCTGTCATGAATGAGGTAGGTGCAATGTTCCGAAAGCTCGGGTTCTTCGCGTTCCTAATGGCCCTGGCGCTTCCGGCATGGCCGGAAACAGGCGCAGGCACAATCTCGGGATACGTTCGTGACGGTAGTGGCGCGCCCCAAATGGGTGCTGCGGTCGAAATCCTTGGCTCAGCGGCCCGCAAGGTGTTCACTGACGATCGCGGCTTTTATTCCATTGCCAGCGTCCTGCCGGGAACCTACAGCATTAAGGTGAGTGCTCCCTCGTTTCTGCCTTCTCTGCGCGAAAGAATCGGCCTGCACGCGGGCGCGAAGATGATGGTCAACATTACTCTGACCAATCTCTTCGAAGCGATCCAGCTTATTAATGTCCCGGCCCAGGTTGATCAGGACGACTGGAAGTGGACTCTGCGTTCGGTCTCCAACCGCCCCATTCTCCGCGCTCTTCCGGACGGCACGATTGCCGTGGTTGACCATGCGCAGGACGTCAAAACGAACGTCGCTTTGTTTGCGGGATCTCCCAGCGAAGGCTTCGGCAGTTCTTCCGACATGAACGCCGCCTTCTCGCTCGAGCGGTCTCTGCTATCGAGTGGCACTCTGCGCCTGAACGGCAACCTGGGTTATGCATCGGACGGCTCGGGTACTCCAGCCGTCTTCCTGCGCACCACCTATACCAGCCATTACAACCCAGTTTCCGAACCTTCGATCTCGATCACCGCGCTCCGGCTGAATTCGCCGGACTTCAACAGCATGCCCGGCGACAGCCTGCAAGCACTCTCGGTCACCAGTTCCGATCGCGTAGTCATCGGAGACAGGCTCGAGGTGAAACTCGGCAGCGAATTCCAGACGATTGAGTTCATGGGCCACGTCAACGCATTCAAGCCCTTCGGGTCTGCCGATCTGCACATCTCTCCGAACACCGTCCTCGAATATCAATACGCCAGTTCGATTCCGGATTCGCGTCTTGAAGATCGTTCCGATTCGTCGGGCGATCATTTCGACGCCGCCTCCGCCGACCCCAGCGCCACCGGCCCGCGCATGAGCATCGTCGATTTCGCCCCATCCGTGGAGCGTGCTCATCACCAGGAGGTCTCACTCTCCCAGCGCGTCGGCAAGACCAACATGCAGGTTGCCTTCTACGCGGATGGACTGGTCGACCCCGTCCTGACCGGTATCGGTGACATGACTGCCGAATCCGGCGATGTCCTGCCCGACATCTACTCGGGCACCTTCAGCTACCAGGGCAATGATTTCTCAACCCAGGGTCTTCGCGTCGTCCTGCAACGCAAGCTCGTGTCGGATCTCACCGCAACTCTCGACTACGCCTACGGAGGCGCGCTCGATCTCTCGCGTCCCGGCGTCGAACTCCAGGATGCCCGCGACTTCATCCGCACCGAGCGCCGCCAGGCTGCTGCCCTCAAACTGAGTGGAACTTTTCCCAAAGCGAAAACGCACCTTGTCGCTTCCTACCGTTACACGGCCGGCCGCGCGCTCACCCCGGTTGACCTCTTTAATACTTCGGCCGGACAGGCCGACCCGTACTTGAATCTCTTCATCCGCCAGCCAATTCCATCGAGCTTCTTTGCGGGACATCTCGACATTCTCGTTGACCTTCGCAACCTTCTCGCGCAAGGTTATGTTCCCGTCATGGGCAGCGATGGACACACGGTCTACCTGGTGCAGACCGCAAGGTCCATCCGCGGTGGCGTAGCCTTCAACTTCTAAAATCCCCCGGCTCTCTGCTTTCTAAAATTCCCCGTGGAAACGCAGCTTGCTGCGTCTCCGGTAGCCATCAGCGAGACTGCCGTGCCCTCAACCGCCGCATTGTCCCCAAAACGACCCTCCTTGATATCACTTAACTTCTGCGCGCAGTGGTCTATAATGCGCGAATCTCAAAATTGACGCATTTTCTGTCTGCTTGGAAAAGCTATTTCCGACCACGACAGAGGGAGAACTGCGATGAAGCGATCTTGCCTGGTGGTCCTTATTCTTATGTGGTCGGTGTTAGCGGTCGGTCAAACCTTTCGTGGAACGATCCTGGGCACAGTCACCGATCCCACAGGATTATTCGTTGCGGGTGCCACCGTCAAAGTCAAGAACGTGGCCACCGGCTTGGAGCGCACGACCACGACGAGCGCGGATGGCAGCTATACGATTTCCGAGTTGCCCATCGGTTCCTACACAGTCAGTATTTCGCAGACTGGTTTCCAGACTTCATCCACTACCAACGTCGAAATAATGGTGGCCGCTGAACGGCGTGTCGACGCACAACTCAAACCAGGCCAGGTCACGCAGACCGTCGAAGTCTCGGGCGAAGAGTTGCCCATGATTGAGACCACCAGCAACGAACTCGGCGGCGTGATCACTGCCGACACCGTTGTGGACATGCCCGTCAACGGCCGCGACTACACCAAGCTCATCTATCTCAATCCCGGCGTGGCCGGTTCGCCCGACCAGATCTCCGATTCCCCCGGCTCGTTCGGCGAGTTCTCCATGAACGGCGCCCGCGGCCGCTCGAACAATTACCTGCTCGACGGCACCGATATGAATGACGGCTACCGCAATGATCCTGCCATCAACCAGGCGGGCGTCTTCGGCACGCCGGCAACCATTCTGCCCATCGACGCCGTCGCCGAAGTCAACGTCCTTTCCAACTTCAAGCCCGAATATGGACGCAACTCCGGTGGCGTCGTCAACATCGTGACCAAGAGCGGCTCCAACAAGATTCACGGGTCCGCCGGCGAATACATGCGCAATGACGCAATCGACGCCCGCAATTATTTCAATGTCGCCGGCCAGCCCAAAGCAAAGTTCCACAACAATCAGTTTGGAGCTTCCCTAGGCGGCCCGATCATCAAGGACAAAACATTCTTCTACCTCGACTACGAAGGCCAGCAGGAACCAGTGGGAGTCGTCACCGTAGCCAGCGTGCCCACCGGAGACTGCGCCACTTGCGCGCTGCAGCCAAGTGATGCTTCCAACCAGGTGATTGCCAACCTTCTTGAGCGCAACCCTTGGCCCGCACCCAATCTCGGTGGTGGAGTCCCGATCGGCCAGACCATTAACGGGATCACTGGCCCCACAGCCGGAACGGCTTCTGTCATCTCCCCGTCTTACAACGAACTTACCAGCTTCATTGCCAAGATCGACCAGAACTTCAACCCCAGCAACATCCTCACCGGTCGGTATTTCTTCGGCGACAGTGTGCAGTCGTTCCCGCTCGCCCTCGCCGCTGCGGGCGGCCAGTTGCCCGGCTTTAATACCTTCACTCCCACCCGCGTGCAACTCGCCTCGCTCTCTTACGTGCATACGTTCGGCTCCACGAAGGTCAACGAACTCCGCTATGGATGGAACCGCTTCGCCGAGGGATTCTACCCCGCTGACCAGGCCTTCCACCCCAGTTCCATCGGCCTGTGCGCGGCGACTTCCGCCGCACTTTGCGACGGGGCTCCGCCCTTCGATTCTGGCCTGCCTGTCATCCTCGTGAGTGGAGTTGCGCAACTCGGTGCCAACGGCGGCGATCCTCGCAACCGTATCGACAGCAACGACCAGATCCTCGATAACTTCTCCTGGAAAATGAACAAGCACGACGTGAAGGTCGGGTTCGATTTCCATCGCACGACTGTGACGCAGCCGCAGTTCGACCACAACTTTCGCGGCAGACTTACTTTTAACAACGGCACAACTGGAAATGCCATTGAGGATTTTCTGGCGGGAGACTTGGACGGCGGTTTCCAGTACTTCGGAAACGCGGCCCGCCACACGTTCGAGAACAGTTTCGGCCTCTACGCCCAGGATGCTTTCCGTCTAACACCGCACATCATTTTGAACTTCGGTCTCCGCTGGGACTACTTCGGCATCATCCAGGAAAAGAACAACCTTCTCAGCAATATCACAAACCTCGACGCCGTCAACAGCACTTTCACCCTTACCCAAGTCGGACAGCCCGGTCTGAGCAGTCTTTACAATCCCGATAAGAAGGACTTTGCCCCACGCCTCAGCATCGCCTGGGACATTTCTGGCAAAGGCAAATCGGTAATCCGCGCGGGCTGGGGCATGTTCTTCGATGCATCGTCGCAAGACATGGTGATGGGCCATCTGCCCTATTCACCCTATTTCGATCCCGGCCCGGCCTACAACAACATCGGGCCTGCTCCGATTCTCTCCACGGGTCTCGCCAGTAGCTCGCTTGGCCTCAACACTCCCATCTACCAGGCTACGAGTACTTGCAATTACGAATGTGACGCGTTCGGCTTCGATCGCAACATCAAGACGCCCTACATGGAGAATTACAATCTCAATGTCCAGCAACAACTGACCAGCAAGACTGTGATTCAGGTCGGTTATGTCGGCTCGCAGGGCCATCGTCTGTGGCGCTTCTTCGATCTTAGTCAGCCCAGCAATGCGACAGTCACGACATCCGACTTGGCATACGCGGCCACCAATAATTATTCCTTTACGGACTCTCAAGGAAACGTACACACGGGGCCATGTGTGACGGCTGGAACCCCCACCGGCGGACCTGGCTGCATTTCTTCCTATGGTGTGCCGCGCAACTACATCGCGAACAATCCCTACGGCTCGTTCTATCTGCTGCAGGAGAATTCCACCGGCAAGTCCAATTACAACGCGCTTCAGGTAAGCTTCCGGCTCAACAATTGGCATGGGATGACTTCGGTCGTCAACTACGTCTGGTCGCGCTCCATGGATAACTCGAGCGACGGCGAAGACTTCGAACCGAATGCCGCGCAGCCAAATGACAGCAATAACCCACAGAAGGAGTACGGCCCATCCAACTTCAATATCCCGAAACGCCTCACATGGAATTTCTCCTACGACCTTCCGAAGATGGGTGGCAACTGGCAGCGATTGAAAAACGGTTGGGGCATCAATAGCATTCTCAGCCTGCAGGTCGGCCAGCCCTTCCAACTGAACTATAACTTTGAGGATGACTACAGCGGCGGCGGTAACGGTTTCGACCGCCCCGACGTGGTTGGGCCCATCAAATACGACGCCAGGAATCCGTTCAATTACCTCGACCTGAGTTCGTTTGCCATTCCATGCACCCTCACAACGATCGCTTTGACGCCGGATCCAAACGGCACCGGCCCAACCGGCTCCGCCGGAGACTGCGTGCCCGGAACCCGGCACTACGGCAATGAGGGCCGCGACTCACTGCATGGTCCTTCTTTTAAGGAATGGAACTTTGCTATTTACAAGAACACACCGCTCACGGAACGGCTCAATATGCAATTCCGCGCCGATCTCTTCAATCTTCCTAATCACCCTAACTTCGCCAACCCATTCCTGCCTAACTATATTGCAGATCCTCTCGCAGCGGGTTATGCAGTCAACAGCGCCGGGCGTGAGGTCGGAGGTGGACCATATCCCATCACCGCCACCGGCGACGTCGGCATCGGAAACCCATTCATCGGCGGCGGAGGTCCGCGCGGTATCCAGCTGGCGGTGAAATTCACCTTCTAGCAGGCTGCGGAAAAACTCAATTTTGTGTTTGATTTTGGGTGGCGCAGCGGTTCACCGCTGCGATAACCGCCTTGTTTTGAATGCGGCTTCAGCCGCTGAGGTGACGGTTCTCGATCGAAAGAGACTTTTTCCGCAGCCTTCTAGACGTCAAGTTTCGAAGTTCAACCTGGGTTTCTTCTTCCTCAGCTCCTCTCGAAGTTCGAGAGGAGCTTTTCTTTGGAGAGCCCTTTCTCTTGCATGTCGCCCACGAGAAATCATGACCTGACCGCAGACCTTCTCTTATTCTCTTGACCCTGACTTCAAGCCTTGTCACTATGAGTCATCCACGCCACTTGCCAGGAAAGTAGATGGTTGGGTGCTCGACGCTTTAGAACCAAATCAGGGCAGTCAGAAGCTAAGCTGAATGGAATCAAGACTTTGACTCTAAGTCCTTATTCCCCAAAGACCTGGCGGAAATTGTCCGCTAAATCTTTGATTCTAAAAGACCGGTGTAGGGGGGGGGGTACCCCAGCAAGGTGCGGATCGAACCCCCGAGAACCGCCAACTGAAAGCTGAGAACCGAGATCTGAGAACTGGCAATGATTCCATCCGAGCGTCGCCGCCACGAACGTACCCACGTCAAAACCCCAGTCAAAATTCGCTCCAAGAACAGGAACGACCCGGAACAGTCCGCCGTCACCCGTGATCTGAGTTCGAACGGAGTCTTCCTCTATTCCGAGTCGCCGATGGAACCGGGCGCCCAGTTGGAACTGGTGATCATGCTCCCCGGGGGACTCGGCCTGGGCCCCGGCGGATGGACCCTTTGCCAGGCCTCGGTCGTGCGCGTCGAACAGTCCGATGGCAATGGTGTCGGAGTCGCCGCAACTCTGGATCGTATTGAACTGCTCCCCGAACTCATTTGAGCCCCCTGTCGCGGAAAGATCGATGGGGGCACGGGACGCACGACATTTTGGGATCCGCAACACGGGCTGCGGGGTAGAACGCCGCTTCTCATTTTGAGGCACATAGTGAACAAATAAGTGTTCGTCATGATAAAAATACTTCCCATGCTCCAGGGTTGGTGCAATAATTCCCGTTTTGAAACACGGGTGGAAATTATGACACCCATGCCCAGGTAGGCCGCTGATGTGGATTGAAAAACTAGCCCAAGGCGTTTTAGAACTCGATACGCCGATCGGCCCTCGCTACTTGAAGCCGAATCTTGCGCAACGTGCGCTGCTGATGTGGACCTTCCGGAATTTTTTCTCCCTGCCCCAGCAAGTGCTTCGCCCCCGCGAGAGCCGATTGATCGATCGGCTGTGGAGCGAGAATCGGTTTGTTTCACTCTCGGGAGTGAGCGCGGTGGACCGCCCCGTCATCGGAAGAATTGAAAGGCGCGTGCTCGCACCCGTTGAAGTCATGCCCCAGCGAAAAGCTGTTGCAAATTCGCAGTCGGCAGTTGTTGAGCAAGGCAGAGAAGCGGCTTCCGCTTAAGTCAGATTCGCGACGCGCCGAATTCGGCATGCCATTCAGGTCGGGAAAAATATCTGCGGAACCAGGGCGCTTCGCGGAATCAGAATGCAGCGTTGCGAAACCACTCGCGCGACGATCGTCGGAATCAGCCGCAAGCGGATGGTATAATTAAATTTCTTCTTCAGTGGCCATTACCCCCACCGCGGGCGCGTAGCTCAATTGGCAGAGCAACTGACTCTTAATCAGTAGGTTGTAGGTTCGATTCCTACCGCGCTCACCATCTTTTCAACAACTTCGCAGCTGCGGTCTAAACCTCGTCCCACCGATTGTGTCCTTTTTGTGTCCTTACTGCACTCGATGGCTGGCCACCTCGGCCACCTCATCCATGTTTTGGTGCTGGTATTTCATGGTCGTGCTCACGTTCCTGTGTCCCATGACGTTCATGACCGCAAACAGGTTTTTGGTCGCCCGGTACATCTCAGTTCCGGAGCCATGACGCGCGCAATAGAGGACGAGGTCGTTTGGCAACCCGGCCTCCTTTCTGGCTTTCTCGAACTGCTTAGCGACCGTTGTGAGATGCCCCCCCCGGCGCGTTTGGAAAGAAAGATCCATCCTTCCTTTTGCTCCGAGTATCGTGCCAGAAGTGCCTGTCGAACCCGCGGACTGATTGGCACAAACCTTCGTCCCTTGGGCGATTTGCTCTCGTAGACGAAGTATCGTCTCCGAAGTCCAATATCCAAATTACGACCACATCGGCCTGCAACAATACCCGGCCAAAGAGAAAAACGTTGTTTTGTCCAATGTGAAACATACGGGTATGGTGGGGCGCGAAATTCGTTGACGATCTTTCGTCCGGTTTCCGTGTCGGGTTGGGGAGCACGAGGTGGTGATCGCCTGCTCGAGTGACGCTATTCGCGAAAACATCGCGAACCCGCTCGGGCCAGCTTTAGGACAACCAGTCAGCTACGGCGGCACGAAACCGCTCGAAAGGAACCGGCTGCGCCTCGCGGAACGGACCGAACTCCGGCGGAGCAATCACATAGGCTTCGGATAAACTCTCCGCCAAGCACACGCAAGCGGTGTTGGTGCGATATTCGTCGTAACGGCTGGCGGCGAGCCACACGTACAACGCCAATACCTGCGCGTCGAGCGCGCTTCCTGGCAGATCATCGACCGCGGGCAGTGGATTAATCTTATCTGGATTTTCGAAGACCGCTACGCTGGTGAATGGCTTCGGCTTGCTGCGCACTCCAAAGCGTGCCACCAGAAAATCTGGGCGCGCCCGACGGAGAGCTTCCGAGGCCCCCCACTCGACGAACGAATTCCCGTAGATTAATGCGCCATTGCCGCTGAGGTACAGCGAGCGCAAGTACTCACGGATGACTGGAACGCCCGCGACCTCCGGAGGACACCACGGCGTAACGTCCAATTTCCGGAGCCGGTCGTAGACGGCGTCGGCGGCCGAGAGGTCCTTTTGCATCGTGTTTATTTCATGCGAGAAGTGTTCTCGAAAGCCCGCCAGCCGTTCATAACTCAGCAAAGTAGCGGGGTAGCTGCCTGGTTCGAACGGCTCGTTCACTAGCACAGACTCAACAAGCTCACGCCCGGCGTCCAAAATCCAACAATCGGCGGCAGTACTCCCGGGACGACGGGTAACAATGTCGAGCAATCCCGCGCGACGCTCTGCCGTGGGCGTGCCCAGAAGTACTTGCACCGGACTCTGGCTTCCACCCGCGTCCTTCACTTCGAGTTTCACTGCACGACCAACGGATTGCCAGCGGCCCCAGACCGTCGTGCTGTCCAGTGGCAGCTTCTGTGGAATTACAAGCAGAACGAGTCGATGCCGGGAAGCTTTCGCAGGGTTCTCTTTCGCCGTGTGCTCTTCCGCAGCATCAAAGACCTTCTGCACCGCCTTTCGCCATTCTTGGTAGTGTGGTGAACGGGCTAGCAGTGAGGCGCTCAGAATAGTCTGTTCCTCGGTGGAGAACTGCCAAGTCCGCACACCCATTTTCTCTTCCACTTGAACAACTTCTCGGAAAAGAGAAGTTGATTCGGCTTGGCTGAGACTGGCGAGAAACAGAAGCAAATGCATGACGGACTGGCGCTCGTAGGGGAAGAGATAATCCCAATCATGCAGTTGCTGCCGCGTGAAGGGTAGGAAAGTCCACGGCAGCCGCTTCAGCAGCCCTTGATCCAGGGCCTTCTGAAGTTGTTCAGGAAACTTATTGTGGGCCTCGCTGCTCACCTGTGTTCTCTGCGCGTTCAAGGCTGCCATGGCGAAGATTGTGTCCACCCTATTCAGCCACAAACCGAAGACCGTTTCAAATTCGGAACTCAGAAATCGGCACGCCTTGGAGCTCCATTCGGGGACAGCCCAGCAGGCCCGCAACCGTCGGACACAGGTCTACGTGCCGCACCGGACGCTCGATCAGGCCAGGTTTCTCTACTGCGGTTCCCAACGCCATCATCCACGTAGAACGCGTGGACTCAGCGTCACCGCGATGATTAAAAAAGCCATTTGTGGCCGAGCCGTCCGGGTCACGCCCAAACTCGGGCAGAATGAACATGGTCGTTTTGCCTTTGTACTGGGGATCTGCCTCGATGTCCCGCCAGACCTGGTAAGCAAGCCGGTCTCCAGTGCGAATTCCCGCTACATGCAGCGCATACGAGCCAAAATGTGCTACCTCCACGTCAGAGAAGATGATTACCAGCAAACGTGGTGAGAACTTTCGCATGACTTCCCGGCTGACCAAATAGGTGAGCTCGTCGCCCGATGTAGGACCGCCGCTACGAACGAAACTGCTGATAGCGTCCTCAATCATCGAGCGCACGTTTGGGTCGAGGCGGTTCACTCCTTCGAGCACGTTCCAACCCAGGCCTTCGTAGTTCCCCGCTTCCAGCATGGCCTGCAACTCCGTCTCGATTCTTGCGCGATCGGCCAGATTGCCTGTGCGTCCTGTATTTAAGGCATTGACGACAGCCGCTACCATGAGTTGTTTCGGAAAAACGACATTGGCCCCATACGAAGGTCCGTACTCAGAAGCGGAGCTGGCGCCGACCAAGCTGGTAAGAGCCTTGTTGCTGGCGACAACCCAGGTATCGCTTTGCGCCACCCGCAATTGCTTCCGAAAAAACTCGAATAAGGTCGGAGTTGTAGGAGCGAACTTGCCCCAGTCATCCACGCGTTGCCAATTGCCAGTGAAAATGCTGGATATAGCGTTGAAGTGCGCCGTTACACCTTCGTTACGGATATCGGCGAACAGCAGCGCACTCCGCAACATATCGCCGGACAAATGGGGAATGTTCTCGATGCCCTCTGGTGCGAAAGTTTCCGCCCGGCGCACGCCACCAAAAATGACAACAACCGCGCGCTGGCCGGAACCGCCAGACCCGTGTTGTCCTCCACCGGCCAGGCATGTGCTCGGCAAACCCAGGGCGACGAGCAGGGCTGCAGCAGCACTCAGAAAATCGCGGCGCGACGAATCCGCAAGCGATCCCGGACCGCCGGCAAAGGCGCGAGAGATAAATTGTTCCTTCACTCCCATAGAGTACGCACCGTGACTCTGTGCTGAGACTCCTGCGCGAGACTAAAAAAACTACTTCGCATTCGCACACCACCCAGTGCGTCACTGCGTGATACGTCGCTTCAGGTTGCGCGCCGCTTACGGTTGGAGATTAGTACGGCGAGCGGGAAATTGCAATGCGACGGACAAGACCCCTGTGACTACGATTTGAGAGGTTCCTTTTTGGGGTGTGCCGATGTTCGCCATCCGGGAAGATGCGCAAGTAGTGGTAATCCACTCCGGCAACTGCGGTTAAGTTTTGTGTTGACGAAAACGCCTACGCCCAAGCACAAGCGCATTTCCTTCTTTGCTTGCAGACCCTAAATGGACATAGGATAGAGAACGAGCATGGCAAAACGGCGCAGTGGCACTCATCTGATCGCGGACATTGCCCAGGTATCCAGGGGTACGGTTGACCGGGCTTTACACGGGCGCGGCGGCATTAACGAAGGAACGCGCCAGCGCATTTTGGAAATAGCCCGGCAAATCGGGTATAAGCCGAATCTTGCGGCTCGGGCTCTATCGGCTAACCGGGCGACGGCGAAGATCGGCGTATGCATTCCTCGCGAAATCCACTTCTTCTATGACCAGCTGTGGAGCGGAGTCTTGGAAGAAGCGGAGCGTGTTTCGCAGTTTGGTGTTGAATTCATAAATCGTCCTATCCAGAACCTCGGCAAGGGAGATGCCAAGGCCTTTCAGGAACTCATGGCCAGCGGCGTTGACGGAATTATTCTCGCTGCTGGCAATCCCAAGAAATTGAAACCGTTGATCGACAAAGCGGAGACCAAGGGCATCCGCGTCGTTTGCGTGGACACGGACGCTTCCGAAAGTCGGCGTTCCAGTGTCGTTTACGTTGAACCTTATCTAAGCGGCTGCGTGGCGGGCGAGTTGCTTGGGAAGCTTGTTCCGCCGGGTTCGAAAGTGGCGGTCGAGGCCGGAATGCTAATGGCGGAAGACCACCGGAGAAAGGTGGAGGGGTTTTCGGCAACATTCCCCAAACACTGTCTGGGCGGCCAAATTGCAGCCGTCATCGAAGGTCACGAGGACGAAGAGGAGAGCTTCCAGAAAACTCTAGGTCTATTGCGGCGCATCCCTGAGCTCGCGGGAATTTACGTCAATACAGTGAACTGCCTGCCTGTTTGCCGCGCTCTGGAAGCAGGGAATCTTGAGGGAAAAGTGAAGCTAATTGCGACCGACCTTTTCGTGGAAATGTCTCCCTACTTCAAGAAAGGCACAATCTCGGCGTCCATTTACCACCAACCGTACCGACAAGGACAAATCGCTGTCCGTCTCATGGCGGACAATTTGATCTCAAAAGTCAAATTCCCCCCCACAGTCCGTCTCAGTCCCGCTGTGGTGATGTTATCGAATCTGCACCTCTTCCGGGAAACGCGCCTCAGCGAGTCAACACCTACCGACGGGCCGGACACGGGTTTGCTTGATCCGAGCGATACGAAAACGCAAGCTTGAACTCGTGCTTGACTCACCATTGGGTTAGTTCTCCGAATCCGTCAGTCTCGCTCGCGATCCACTCTTCTGCCGAGTCAAGTTTCTCGCTTCCCGAGGTAATGCCGACCTTCCGGGTCGGCCTGGCAGTTCAGGGGACAGTCGCTAGCTACGCATTCATCGTGCCAGCGTAAATTCGAATGGCGAGCCAAAAAGGCCAAAAAAAGGCTTGACAAGCGAGCTTATCTAGGCGCATCGTTCACGTGCACGCTGCACTCGTGCACGTGAACGTTCCAAGCTCGATGGAGTTGGCTGCGTGGGAAAACGTTTACCGAAGCTCGTCGGTCCGCAGATTCCGATATACAAAGCAGCGCGGCAATGGACGACTCGGAATCGCGTTTCAAATGCCCGGGGCAACGGGAGGAGGAGCAAGATCATGTTGGTTTTCAACTCTGGATGGATGAAGTCAACCGTGTCTGTGGTAGTGCTGCTGTTGGGGTTGCTTGTATCCGCGACGGTTATGGCCCAGGTCGACATGGGATCGATATCGGGTGTTATCCATGATCCAAGCGGCGCAGCAATACCCAACGCGAACGTGACGCTCACCAATGACGGCACCAACATCGCGGTCTCCACCACGACGGGATCAGAGGGGCGGTATACCTTCTCACCGGTAAAAATCGGGCGGTACTCCATATCCGCATCTGCCAGCGGGTTTCGGACCGTCAAGCAAAACAACGTGACGGTCGACGTGCAGCAGCAGCGGGAGGTGGACATCTCGCTGACGATCGGACAAACGACCGAAACGGTCGTGGTCGAGGCAGCTCCGCCTCTGTTGCAGACCCTGGATGCGTCCGTGGGGCAAGTTGTTGAAGAGAAGGCGATCAATAACCTGCCGCTGAATGGCCGGAATTTTACATTTCTCGCCCAACTCTCCGCCGGTGTTACTCAAGGCCAGCAAGACACACGCGGGTTGGGCTCCAGCGGGAGCTTTGCCGCAAACGGGCTGCGTCCCGCGCAGAACAACTATTTGCTCGACGGCATCGACAACAATACCAACCTGGTCGACTTCCTTAACGGTACTGCGTATGCGGTCAAGCCGCCGGTGGATGCAATTCAGGAGTTCAAGATCGAAACGAATAATTACAGCGCAGAGTCAGGCCGTTCGGCGGGGGCGGTATTAAATGCCACCCTTAAGTCGGGCACCAACGCGTTTCACGGTGCAGCGTGGGAATTCGTGCGCAACGACAAATTCGATGCGGCCAACTACTTTGAGAACGCCGGAGGTCTCCACAAGGGCGAATACCGTCAGAACCAGTTTGGGGCTACATTTGGTGGCCCGATCTTCCGCGATAAGACGTTTTTCTTTATGGACTACGAAGGTACACGCATTCGCCAAGCCATTCCGTATGTGAGTACGGTGCCTACGGCCTTGGAGCGCAGCAGCGGTTATACGAACTTGTCCGAACTACTCAGCCAAGGCCCGCCTCCGGCCAGTTGTATGCAGAACCCAAACCAACCAGGCTGCGTCACGGATGTCTTAGGGCAGGGTTACACGCTTGGTCAGGTGTTCGACCCTTCTACGACGGTTCAGGTCGTCGGGGGTTATGTGAGAGATCCATTCGCCGGAAACATCCTGCCTGCGAACCGGCTGGATGCGAACGCGATCAAACTGCTGAACCTGTATCCGGCTCCGAACAACTCAGACCTGTTCAATAACTACTCGTCGAACCCAGTCACGAACAACGATACCGATCAGTTCGACGTACGCGTCGATCACAACTTCAGTTTCAAAGACAGCGCCTTTGCGCGCGTGAGTTATGTACGAAATCCAGAAGTCATTCCCGGACCGTTCGGCGGGATTGCGGATAGCGGCCCATTTTATGCCGGGATTCAGAATGCAACATCCTGGAACTCGGCCCTGAGTGAGACACACGAGTTTTCAGGGACGTTTGTGAACGAGTTCCGGCTAGGATTCAACCATTTGCGCGCTTCGCGGGTTCAACCCAACGCCAACACGGAGGGAATTCCCTTGCAGTTTGGCATACAGGGTATTCCTCAAGGCAATTCGAATGGCGGCTTGGGTTCGATCTTCCCGACAGGTCTTAACTACCTGGGTAGCAGCGAATACTTACCCTCGCTCGAACTGAGCACTACATCGCAGATTACAGACAACCTGACCAAAATTGTTGGACGCCACAGTTTCAAGGTCGGATTCGAATGGCAGCGTTTGGGATTCTCCATTCTCCAGCCGCCAGCGGGCAGGGGAGCGTGGACGTTCAGCGGCCTCTATACGGAAGTTCCGACCAACAACAACGGGAACACGGGACTGGCGCAGATGCTTTTGACGCCGATCCCGGGAACGGTAACGGGCGCCGCCGATTATGTGGGAGGAGCAGACGCTATTAGCGCCTCAAACATCGCCAACACGTCCATGCAGCGCAAATATTACGCCGGCTATTTCCAGGACGATTTCAAGGTGACGTCAAAGCTGACAGTGAACCTGGGGCTGCGGTACGAGTACTTCGGCCAGTTAATTGAAAACTATGGCGACCAATCGAACTTCCTCCTTGCCGGGGCAAACGGACGTTCCACGTTCTTGTTAACACAGAAGCGCTGCAGTACACCGTTGTCCGCAGATTTCAAGGCTGCCGCGGTGACAGATGGAATTGATATCGTCTGTTCCAGCCAGCCGGGTCTCGGTGTATCGCAGAAGGGGAACTTCTCGCCGCGATTTGGATTTGCGTATCAACTTACTTCCAAGTTGGTGGCGCGCGGCGGATACGGGTTTTTCTACGGTGGGTCCGAAAATTCCGTGGTCGAAACCTACGTGGACTTCCCTTTCCAATACACGCAGAGCTTCAATTATCAGACGCCGAATGCACCGATTACGTTCAGCAACGGCTCCATTGGCACGTTGGAGAACGGCTTCACTGGCATTCCTTTAACTTCGGGGGCCGTTGAACCCGGAGGAGTGTCCTTCGTGGGTGAGGACTACCACATGAAGACTCCTAACACCCAGGGGTATAACCTGACATTGCAGTACCAGCTAGGCCGCAACGATACAGTACAGTTGGGGTACGTCGGAAACTCAGTTCATCATTTGGGCACGTACGTCAACCCGAATACTCCGCGGGAGATTCTGCCGCCTGGACTGAATGCTCTTGCCTACTCGCCATACTCTGATTTTTCTTCGTACATGGTGTATTCCACCTTTGAAGGCAACAGCCACTACAATGCGCTGCAAGCCAACTACGAGCGCCGCCTCGCCCAGGGGTTGAGTGTCCTCGGCAATTTCACTTGGGCCAGTTGCATGAACGACGCGGTGGACGTTCTGAATCCCACCGCGTTGAGCGGCTACCGCGCTCCATTCCTGCCGAATTTTGGGATGCACGGAGACTTCGGACGCTGCGATTTCGACATCAACAAAGTGGTTCACCTGAGCGGAATGTATGAACTGCCATTCGGGCATGGACGGCGCTTTGGGGGCAGTAGCCGCGGAGTGGCCAACGCGATCGTCGGCGGTTGGGACACCAACTGGATCCTGACGCTGCAGGACGGTCAACCTGGTACGGTGCCATGCGCCATCGCAACCACTTCAGGTTTCGGTTGTGATGCCTTGAAAGTTCCAGGTGTGGATCTGTATGCCGGGAAGCACAATGCGGACCAGTGGATGAACCCGGCAGCCTTCGCATCGCCTCCGGTTGCGACGCAAATCGGGCAAACCGATTACAGTCCGTTGGGCGGTGGACCAGCACAGTTCCGTGGACCGGGTTTCCATCGCATGGACTTCTCGCTGTTCAAGCAGTTCCCGTTGAGCGAACGTTTCCGGATGGAGTTTCGCTCAGAATTCTTCAACCTGACCAATCATCCGAACTTCTCGAATCCGGGATTCAGCATTAATGGAGTACCAGCGGCCCCCGGTTCACTGAATTACAACAGTCCGACCCAGTTTGGAACCATCAATTCGACACGCGACGGACAAAATGATCAGCGCGAAATTCAGTTCGCGTTGAAACTGTATTTCTGAAGCTTGACGCCTGAGCAGGCCATGCCGGCGAATCGTGGCTCTTCGCAGGGCGTAACTGCCCGCGAGGTTGGCAGCCAAAACGGACTTGCGCAAGCGGGTTTCACGAACATGAGACCCGCTCCAAATGCTCCGAAAGGACGAACAGCATGTATCGCGTGATTTCTACAATCTTGTTGTCGTTGTGCCTGTTCGTCCTGCCTGCGTTTGGCGCAATGGACGCTCCCGGGAAACGGGAACTGTCGGAGAACTGGAAGTTGGCCGCGGCGAAAGACGTGGGGGCAGATGGTGCAGCGCTTTCTCGATCCAACTACCACGATCAGGCGTGGCGTCCCATCCATCGCATGCCTGCGACGGTTCTCGAAATATTGCAGGAGGATGGTGTCTACCCCAACCTGTATGTTGGCAAGAACATGGAGAACGTCCCGCAGGATTTGTACAAGCAGGACTGGTGGTATCGGACTGTGTTTACCGCGCCGGCTGGGGGCTCCGCTTACACGCTGGAATTCCCGGGAATCAACTATCGCGCGGAAATCTGGGTGAACGGGCACAAACTGGCGGACAGCAAGCAAATCGTCGGGATGTACGCCGCTCACCAACTCAATGTGACCGAGTGGATCAAGCCAGGCTCGCCGAATGCGCTGGCTGTCAAAGTGACACCCGAGCAACTGGTTCAGGACGTTGACGGCGTGGAACTGGCGGACAGTTGGTTCGATTGGATCAACTGGAAATATCTGGGATACAAAGGCAAGTACACCAGGGAGCATCAGTTCGACGCTTCCTTCGTGCCGGACAGAAATGCAGGCATCTGGAAACCGGTTTACCTGAAGACCACGGGTGAGGTCGCGCTCGAGAACCCGGTGGTCAACTCTGAGCTTCCCCTGCCACGGGCGGTTGCGCGGCTTACGGTCTATGCGAACCTGCATAACTTTGCCGCCCAACCCCTCAGCGGCACGCTGAAGGGAACGATTTCGCGACCAGGGAAGCCAACGATTGAATTAGAACAAAACGTCAGTCTCTCCCCCCATGAAACTCGCGAAGTTCTGTTTACCGCTGAAAAGTACCCTGGCTTGGTCGTAAGCAATCCCGACCTCTGGTGGCCGTACACCATGGGTGATCCGGCTCTGTATGACCTTCGCTTGGAGTTTGCGCTGGAACAGAAAGTCTCTGACCGCTCTCACATTCGTTTCGGAATACGGAGTATTACCCAGCATCGCGATCAAGACGAGCAATTTCCCGATAAGGGCAAGGGCGGGAATTTCTATCTGCAAGTAAACGGTCGAGACTTCCTGGCGCGCGGCGGGGATTACACCCCGGATCTTCTATATCGATACGATCCTGATCGCGAAGCAGAAATCCTAAGGTATGTGAAGGATCTTGGGATGAACTTACTGCGGTGGGAATCGAAGATCTCCAGTGAACATCTCGTTGAACTGGCGGACGAACAAGGCATTCCTCTGATGTTCGGTTGGATGTGCTGCAATCAATGGGAAAAATGGGACCAGTGGAGTGAAGAGGACCATCGGGTGGCGGCTGAGAGCCTTCGCTCCCAGGCGCTCATGCTGCGTCCGCACGCCTCGATGTTCATCTGGGCCAACGGAAGCGATGGCCGGCCGCCGGAACCTGTCCGCAACGAATACCATAAGATTCTGTCGGAGGTGCACTGGCAAAACGCGATTGTTGATACCGTTTCATCCTTCGCCAAGGACGCCAAAGGCGAACATCTTTGGGATGGCATCATCATGGAAGGACCGTACAGCTGGCGTCCGCCGGCGTACTGGTTCAGTGGAAAATACCCGCCATCTCGTGGATCTTCGGCCGAGCAGGGCGACAACGAACACATTCCCACCTTGGAGAGCCTGAAGAAGTTCATCCCCTCCGACAAGCTCTGGCCCATCAACGACACGTGGTTCTTCCATTCAGGAGCGCTCCCGAAGGCCAATACGCTCGGCAATGTGCAGCGAGCGGTTGACACGCGTTACGGACCTTCCAGCAACGTAGAGGAGTTTGTGCGCAAGGCGCAGGTGGCACATTACGAGAGCACCCGCGCGCAATTCGAAGATTTCGCGGCCACTGGCTGGAGCAACCATAAAATGACGCTTTACTGGATGCTCAATAGTCACTGGCCCTCGTTCTACGGCAACATCATTGATTACTATCTGAGTCCTGGCGGTACGTACTACGGTGCGAAAAAGGGGCTTCGTCCGCTATCTGTGGTCTTCGATGCCTACGCAACCGACGATCACAGCCAGGCCAAAATCATTGTCTTCAATCAGACTCCTGGCGGCGTGCAAGGTTTGCGCGCACGCGTGCGCGTTTACGATCTGAATGGCAAGGTTCTCGACGACCGCTCCGCCGACGGTATCCAAGTTCCGTTCAATGGCGCAAATCAGATCATGGCGCTGCCTCGCTATCCCCAGAGTTCTGCTGTGTTTTTCGTGCGTTGCCAGTTGTTTGACAATACCGGGAAACTGCTGGTTGACAATAGCTACTGGCAATCGCAGAAAGACGATGACATGGGAGACAGGAAAAACGATGACGCGATGGACCTGAAACAAATCAGCTGGGCGGACATGACGGCGCTCAATACCATGCCTCAGGTCCAACTCGAGCTCAGCGCTCAGCAGAGGACGACCGACAGCAGAACGCAAGTCGCCATCCGGCTGCATAATCGGTCTGAACATATTGCTTTCTTCGAACGAGCGACTGTCACCGCAACCCAGGATAGCAACGAAATCCTCCCCATCCGGTATGACGACAATTACATCACCGTGTATCCCGGCGAAACTGCTGAGATCCACGCGACCCTATCGAAGTCGGCAGAACCGCGTTGGGTCAGGCTGGAAGGGTATAACACGCCCGCGAGTTTGGCTCAGATCAAATAGAGCCTCCGGAGCATTGCTGCTGTTGACCAGTACGCGTACAGGAATGTTCGAGAGTTTCTCGACCTTTAATATGGACGAAAAGAAATTGTGTTTGGCCTCATCCTCTTACGTGAGCACCAGAGAACTTCAGCGCTGGTGCGCTATCCCCGCCGAGAACCTACTCGGACATCCGGAGTTGCGCGTGCGTTACCGGCAGGTGGCTGATTCTAAAGAGCTGGGCGCGTTGATGGCGAGGGAGCTGGTCGAAGTTATCGAGGAAAACAACAAGCAAGAGCGGGCAACGCGCGCCATTATTCCTTGTGGACCTACTTGTTGGTACGAACCGTTTCGGTCCTTGGTGAATGCGCGCGACGTATCTCTGAAAGACCTGCACGTGTTTCACATGGACGAGTGTCTGGATTGGCAGGGGAAACCGCTTCGGGCGGGTCATCCTTATAACTTCAAGACCTTTATGGAGCGGCACTTTTATGGAGGCATTCGCCCGGAACTCGCGGTGCCGGAGGGTCAGCGCTATTGGCTACTACCCGCGACGATGGAACAAGTGCGAGCCGCGATCAACGAGGCACCAGTGGACATTACTGTGGGTGGGTGGGGCCAGGATGGACACGTGGCTTATAACCAGGCCCGCCGCCATCCTTTTCACCATACGACGCTGGAGGAGATCGCAAACTCGACCATCCGAATTCAGGAAAACAATATTGACACGATCATCGCGCTGGCGCAGCGGACGTTCGGTGCGGCCTACCAGTTTGTTCCGCCCATGTCGGTTACTTTGGGGATCCGCGAGTGCCTTTCCGCAAAGAAGGTCCGCGTCTATAGCGACACGGGCGCATGGAAACAGACGGCGCTGCGGGTCGCTTTGTTCAGCGAGCCCACTCCGGAATACCCAATGACCCTGCTGCAAACCCATCCCGACGCAATCGTAACGGCAACACTGGAAACGGCGCGCCATCCAGTTAGCGAAAATCCAGATTGGGAGTTGTTCTGATCTATGTTGGCTCTGCGCGCAAACACGGAACGCGGATTTACCTGTGCTATCGGTGTCGGCGGCATCGGAGCGGGCATGATCTATGCGCTCCAGGGCGAACACGAACTGGGCCGCAACGAAAGCCGGTTGGGCGAACTGCTTGACTCACGGGATTACTGCAAGTTGCACATCATCCTTCATTACATTGCGAGGTTTATGGGCTCCGGCTGGGCGCCAGCGTGTTTTCCGGTTCGGCCGGTCGGCGTGGTTGGTAACGATGCAGCGGGACGTCAAATTCTGACTGAAATGAGTGCTGCGGGAATGGACACGCAGTTGGTGCGGACCCATCCGGCACTAAAAACGCCTTTTAGTGTTTGCTTTCTGTACCCCGATGGTTCGGGTGGAAACATTACCAGCAGCAACTCAGCCGCTGGCGCGTTGAGCGTCGATGATCTGGAAGCCGCCTCACCGTACATGAAAGCTGCAGGATCACGCGGGCTGGCCCTGTGTATTCCGGAGGTTCCGTTGGAACTGAGGCGGAACTTCCTTGACATTGCATCCGATTGCGGGAATTACCGCGTATGCTCCTTCGTGCTTGGGGAGATCAAAGAAGCGCAGAGGATGGGCTTGCTGACTCTGACGGATCTCCTGGCTTTGAATCAGGAGGAGGCCTCAGCCGCACTTGGAGACGACTCGGGTCATGTTCTCGATGCAGGCTTGTTGATGGAGCGCGCTGCCGAATTATCGGCAAGCCGTCCGCGGTTGCGCATGATTGTCAGCGCCGGGCGGAAAGGAGCCTACGGCTTCGAGGGCGGGAGTTCGCAATTCTGCCCAGCGCCGGTCCTGCGACCGATGTCCACGGCGGGCGCTGGGGACGCACTCCTCGCAGGTGTTGTGTGTGGTCTAGCAGCGGGCCTGCCATTCATCGATCGGAACGAATCTGGCAGTTCGTTTTCGGGCCGAATCCTGCGGACGGCGCTGGATTTCGGCGTCCTGAACGCGAGTTTCAGTGTCACTTCGCCGCATACGATCCACCCCGACGCAGTACTGAAGAACTTGTTCGCCTTCGCGGAATCGCACGGCGCGTCCATTTCCGATTCGCTACGGTGTGCGTGCTACGAACGCGAACAGATGTCTTCTGAAAGTGTTCCGTATTCTAGGTAGGCCCGAGTCGAGTACCAAGGCATGTCCACATCTCTGACGGAAACCGCCAGCCCGCCGCAGCTTCGCCGTGCGTTGGGCCTATGGGATCTAATTCTCTACGGGCTCATTGTTATTCAACCTACTGCGCCCATGCCAGTGTATGGGGTGATGAGCGAGCGTTCCCACGGGTATGCCGTAATCACGGTGCTGCTCGCCATGATGGCCATGCTCTTTACGGCCATCAGCTACGGGAGAATGGCCTCCGCCTATCCCAGCGCCGGCTCTGCGTTCACCTATGTGGGGCGCGAAATTCACCCAGCCCTTGGTTACCTGACGGGCTGGAGCATGGCCATGGACTACGTGCTCAACCCGCTCATCTGCACGATTCTCTGCAGTAAATTCGCGATGAACTTCCTTCCGGAAATCCCCTACACGGTGTGGGTGGTTGCCTTCGTCAGTTTGTTCACCGCATTGAATATGCAGGGCATTCAAACTTCGGCGCGCATCAACTCGACTCTCGTTGCGATTATGGGTGTGGTCATTCTTCTGTTTTTGGGGGCAGCCGTTCGTTACGTGCACGCGGCGCCTCATGACGGAATCGCATTCTTTACCCGGCCGTTTTTCGATCCGAAAACTTTCTCGATCCGATCCATTTTGGGCGGCACCTCGCTGGCCGTGCTGACCTATATCGGCTTCGACGGGATCTCAACCCTATCCGAAGAAGCCAAGAACCCGCGCCGCAACATTCTGCTGGCCACGGTTTTTGTGTGTTTGCTTACCGGTGTGCTGGCGTCGATCGAGGTCTATGCGGCCCAACTCATCTGGCCCGGCGCCCAGAGCTTTCCTGACGTGGACACGGCATTTGTGTTTGTTGCCGGAAGAGCTGGTGGGCGCTGGCTCTTTTCGATCATCAATGTGACGCTTTTGGTGGCCACGTTCGGTTCGGCGCTTGGGGCGCAGTTGGGTGCTGCACGCCTGCTTTACGGCATGGGACGGAGCAGCGCGCTCCCGCGCGGTTTTTTTGGGGCCATCGAGCCCAAAAAACGCATTCCGCGAAACAACGTGTTGCTTGTCGGCGCAGTAGCACTCATCGGTGCGATGGTCCTGAGTTTTGAGCGGGGCGTGGAATTGCTGAATTTCGGCGCGCTGCTTGCGTTCATGGGTGTGAACGCCTCGGCACTCGCGCGATTTTACTTCCGCGAAACACACAAGCGCTGGTTTAGTTTCGTGTCACCCGTACTGGGTTTCCTGATCTGCATGCTGTTGTGGCTGAGCCTGAGTTGGCGCGCCAAAGTATTGGGAACCGCATGGATGGTTATCGGGTTAGCTTACGGTGCTTACAACACGCGGGGATTCAGGCGGGGACTTGTGAACTTTGAAATTCCGGGCGCGAATGGCCAAGATGAGGCGATTGTCACCGACGGTACTCCGGCAGCTCAGCCGTGATGTCTGAGTACCGCCTGAGAGTATGTACAACGCGCGGCGGAACAGTCTTATGACTGGGTCTTATGCGGACTGAGACACCCACGTGCCTCAAGATAAGGATAGCGATGATCACAAAGACAACGTTTCGTGCGCTTTTCCCATTGCGTTACGGATCGGCGAACGAGTGCGGCGATTGCATGAGGATCCAGCTAAACCAACCGCTTCATTACACCAGAGCAACTTCCGTCCTACGGTGGAATCGTCGGGTTTCCATCCTCGCGATCTGCTGTTTCCTTTGGACTGCGATTCCGGCAGCAGCTCAGCTTTGGGAAGTGCCACCCCTGCCTCCGGTCAAGTATCGGCAGGCTCCGGACGGCATCGGCGCCTCGGTGGGTAACGAGAATCTTCAGATTTCTGTCTGCGGCCCCGGTGTCATTCATTTTGTCGCTACGCTCGAGCCACTCAACAACGTTAAGCAGAGCCGGCCTTGGATGCTCGATGCGAAGGACTCATGTCCAGGTGCGAAGTTCGAAGTGACACAGACAACCGATGCCGCTGTCCTCACCACCGGCACCCTGAAGGTCGAGCTCTCTCTGAAATGGGGAAGCGTGCAGTACAGCACCATTGCAAGCGACAGCCTGCTGCGAGAGCGAGACTCCATTCCGCGCACGCATGACCCGACCCTTGTGAATGGCGAAAAGACCTTTCATGTTGAAGATAGGTTTTCGCCCGATTTCGGCGAGGGCTTCTACGGACTTGGCCAGCACCAAAGCGGAATGTTCAACTACCGGGGATCGACAGTCGAACTGGGACAGAACAACACTGACGTCGCAATTCCTCTGCTGTTGTCGAGCAAGGGCTATGCGCTGATGTGGAACACCGCCTCCCTGACCTATGTCGACAATCGCTTCCCCCTCGAATTGAACTTGGACTCACTCGCAGGCCATTCCATCGATTACTACTTCATTTACGGTCCCGAACTGGATTCGATCATCCATGAATATCGAAACCTCACCGGGCACTCGCCCCTGCTTCCCAAGTGGGCTTATGGATTTTTCCAGTCGAAGGATCGCTACGTCTCTCAGAATGAGGTCCTGGGGATTGCAGATCGCTATCGCAAGGAGCACATCCCGCTCGATGCCATCGTGCAGGACTGGTATTGGTGGAAGACAGAGGGAGACCCGATCTTCAATTCGAACTTTACGGATGTCCCCGGCGAACTGAATCGGCTCCATGATGAGCACATTCATGCCATGCTCTCGGTCTGGGGAATATTCGACACCAAGGCACAAAACTATGAGCAACTTGAAGCGCAACATTTTCTCGTACCCAATGCCCACGTCTACGATGCTACAAACCCGAAAGCCCGCGACTTTTATTGGGACAACTTGGTCAGCAAAGTGTTCTCGCAGGGCTGGGACGCGTTTTGGCTCGACAGCGCGGAGCCCGAAGAATATTGGCCCCACATGGGAGATGCGATTCTCCAGAACAAGCAGATCGCTATCGGTAACGGCGCGGAGTACACAAATGTGTTTCCGTTCATGCACACCACAGGAATCCAGCAACATTGGAGGGCGACCACAGATCGCAAACGAGTCTTCCTGTTGACGCGATCGGCGTTCCTCGGTCAGCAGCGAGTCGGTGCGACGGTCTGGTCTGGTGATGTTTATGGCTCGTATTGGGGTTTAAGGCATCAAGTCGCGGCTGGGCTTAATTTTGCACTTTCCGGATATCCCTACTGGACAACCGATATCGGCGGTTACTGGCCACCTCATGACAAGCCTATTGACGATCCGAAATTTCAAGAACTCTACGCACGCTGGTTCGAGTACGGCGTCTTCTGCCCGATCTTCCGCACGCACGGACACAGACCGGAAAACGAGATTTGGTCCTATGACAAAGTCGAGCCGATCCTAGTTAACTTCGACAAGCTCCGCTACCGCCTCATGCCCTACATCTATTCCCTCGCTTGGCGAGTCACGAATGAGGACTACACCATCCAGCGCCCGCTGGTCATGGATTGGCGCACGGATCCGAGGGTTCGTGACATTGGCGACCAGTTCATGTTTGGCCCCTCGATTCTCGTTAGCCCTGTGCTTGAGGCAAATGCGACTCGCAGGAGTTTGTATTTGCCGGATTCTCCCGCATGGTATGACTTTTGGACGGGAGCATCGCAAAACGGAGGGCGTGCGATTGACGCCGACTCCCCTCTCGATCGCATTCCACTCTACGTACGTGCCGGTTCGATTCTTCCTCTCGGCCCGGAAATTGAGTACGCCGACGAAAAGCCTGCTGGACCAATCGAACTGAGGATCTATCCGGGAGCGGACGGCGCCTTCGCGCTATATCAGGATGCAGGCGATAGCTACGACTATGAGAAAGGAGCTCACTCTCTCATCCCGCTGCATTGGTCGCAGGCAACGCGAACTCTCACGATTGGCGACCGGGAAGGGAGTTATTCCGGAATGCCTGCAAGAATCCAAATCAATATTGTTTGGGTGTCCACCGGGCATGGCTCGGGGCTTACCCCAGTGGCCAGCCCCGACAACACCGTTGAATACACCGGAAAGGCAATTTCGGTGCAAGCACCTTGAAAATACACAAAGGATACGCTCGTCAAGATTCTGGCGATGCCCAGGGAACATTTGAACACGGGACTTTGCGCGTCCTACGTAGCCCAGATGCAGATGGGGCTGGGATAGAGTCCGATTCGAAGCCGAAGGCGAGGGTCGAATTCGATGGCATGGCCATGGAACCACGGGCGAGCGACCTTTTGTCTTACGCACTGAGCCAGGGGGCGAAAGAACATGCAAGAACTTGCCAGAGTCGGTACCGTACAAGCCGAAGAAGTAGCGTACAAGAAATGGAAGAAGGCATTCAAAATCTGCAATGATACTGTGGAGCTGGTCGTTTTGACCGAAGTTGGACCTCGGATTCTCTTCTTTGGCTACAAGGGAGAAGACAACGAGTTCCACGAAATTCCCGAACATTCCGGGAAAACCGGCGATGAGGCCTTTAGAGTCTACGGAGGCCACCGCCTCTGGGTAGCACCCGAAGTCGCGCGCACGTATTATCCCGACAATGTCCCTGTTTCAGTGCGAAGGCAGGGCGACGCTTTTGTTTTTACCGCTCCTCCGGAATCCGCACATCCCGGCACAAATCTGCAAAAAGAGGTTGAGATCAAACTGGCGGAAACAGGAGCACGGGTTACCGTCACGCATCGCATCCGCAACCTTGGAGGAGAACCCACCGAGATGGCTCCATGGGCGCTCTCCGTAATGGCTGGTCATGGGACGGCCATTCTTCCCCTTCCGCCGAGGGCACCGATGTCGGCTAACAAATTACTGCCCGAAGGAGTCCTGGCGCTTTGGTCCTATACGGATTTGGCGGATCCGCGGTGGAATCTCGGCACTAAGTATATTCAGCTCCACCAGGCAAGGAACTCTACGAGCAAATTCGAACAGCAGATGGCCGGGATCTTCAATCCACTCGGGTGGGGCGCTTACTTCCGAAGGGGCCACTTGTTCGTTAAGAAGGCCAAGGTCGAGAAGGGTGCAAGATATCCTGACTTCGGTTGCAACTTCGAGATATTCACGGACGCCCACTCGCTCGAACTCGAAACCTTGGGGCCACTTCGGAATCTGAAACCAGGAGACACGGCAGAACATACCGAGCATTGGTGGCTCTTCAAGGACATTCAAGCTGGTGAAACCGAAAGCTGGATTGACGCCGCTATTCTTCCAAAGGTCGAAACTGCGAAATAAGGTGCGTGGTCGGTGCAGTAGGTCCGAGTGTTGGAATGCCATGCAAAAGGATCTGTCGGATGCCGATTTGAGAATGCGGTTTGTGCGCCCGTTCCAATCAAAGGAGGTCCTGTGAGCAAGAGCCAGAAGTCTCGACGCGGTGATTTCATCGGCATGGTGTTGGTCGCCTGCCAGATTCTGTACATAGCGGCCACGCTGACCGCACAAGATGCCCCCTCGGCGAAGAAGATGCTCGCGCAAACACCGCCAATGGGCTGGAATAGCTGGGACTCCTATGGGCTGCGCATCAACGAAGAGCAGTTCCGGGCCAATGTGGATGCGATGGCCGCAAAACTGAAGCCCTCGGGCTACACCTATGCTGTGATTGATGAAGGCTGGTACATGTTGAATCCCGAGGACCGGCCGAAACCCGAGTTGCTGAAATACGCTGTGGACGGTTACGGTCGTTTCATCCCCGTTCCCCAACGGTTTCCATCGTCCCTGCAAAACGGCCGAAACACCGGCTTCGAACAAATGGCGAGTTGGGTCCATTCGATGGGGCTCAAGTTCGGCATTCACATCATCCGCGGTATTCCGCGGGAAAGCGTCCAGCGCAACCTGCCCATCGAAGGTTCTGACTTCAAGACTCAGGATGCGGCCGATCAGAATGATGCCTGCCCATGGGATCCTACGAGTTGGGGAATCAGGGACAACGCGGCCGGACAGGCCTGGTACGATTCTCTTCTGCGCCAGTATGCTGGATGGGGCGTCGATTTCGTTAAGGTTGACTGCATAGCCGATCATCCATACAAGGTCAGCGAAATCCGGCAGATTAACAGAGCCATCCAGCACAGCGGACGCGAGATCGTTCTGAGTCTTTCGCCGGGGCCGACACAACTCGAGCATCATTCTGAAGTCGCTGAACTGGCTCAGATCTGGCGCATGTCGAACGACATCTGGGACATTTGGGATAGCGGCAATCTGGTTTATCCGATCGGTATCAAAAACCAGTTTGAGAACGCCGCGCGATGGACTCAATACGCCGGTCCGGGCCACTGGCCGGATGCTGACATGCTGCCCGTGGGCGAGTTGAGCCCGTTTCCGGATGTGGGCCAGGGCGCCCGTCACACCCGGCTGACGCCCGATGAGCAACAAACGCAGTTGACCCTGTGGGCAATGGCGCGCAGTCCGCTGATTGTTGGAGCCAACATTACGCTCCTGGATGAAACCACAACACGCCTGCTGACGAACGCCGATATGCTTCGGATTGACCAAACCGCTACGGCGTCGCGGCAGGTGTTGTATGAAGGCGACCTGGTTACCTGGACCGCCGACATGCCTGGAAATGAACGTGCGCTCGCCCTGTTCAACCTGGGTGAAAAGCCAGTCACCGTGGATCGGAGTTTCAGCGATTTCGCGCTGACAGTTAGCCGGTACGCGATTCGAAACGTATGGACTGGAGAGCGTCTCGAACACAGTTCGCGCGTTCGCGTGATGCTCAATCCGCACGCATGTGTCTTGCTGATGCTAACTAGCGAATAGAGTCGGGATTGTTGTTGGTGAACGTAGAGCCCAGATGGGTAATCTGAGATGCAGGCGAAAGAACGAGCTTCAGCAGAGCGCTTTGCTCACAAACAGCCAACTGCGAGTATCCAATGTTGCTTTCTTATATCCGGCGGTTGTAAGGAGACAAAATGCATTACCCCGTCAGATTCTTCCTGGTGGTCCCCATTGCGTGTATCGTCCTCGTGGTCTGCGCGAGTGCGCAGGACACTTCCAGTTTCCCTTTTATGAATCCCAAGCTGTCGCCCGAGGAGCGCGCGGCTGACCTGGTCCACCGCATGACGCTTGAAGAAAAGGCTTCGCAGCTCGTGAATCAGGCTCGCGCAATCCAGCGTCTTGGTGTTCCTGCGTACGACTGGTGGAGCGAAGCCTTGCACGGGGTTGCTGTCGACGGCACGACGGAATTTCCCGAACCTATCGGTCTTGCAGCGACCTTCGATGTGCCGCGCATTCACGAAATGGCGACTGCCATCGGCACTGAGGGCCGGATCAAACATGCCCAGGATGAACGCGCCGGTCACTCGAATATCTTTGAGGGTTTGGATTTCTGGGCGCCCAACGTCAATATCTTTCGCGATCCTCGCTGGGGGCGCGGACAGGAGACCTACGGCGAGGATCCCTTCCTCAGCGCCCATATGGCGGTCGCTTTTGTGACCGGCATGCAAGGCGATGATCCTCATTATTTTCGGGTCATTTCCACGCCCAAGCATTATGCCGTGCACAGTGGTCCTGAACCCACGCGTCACTTCGCTGACGTGGACATCAGCAAGCACGACCAAGAAGACACCTACCTGCCGGCTTTTCGTGCTGCCGTGGTGGAGGGCCACGCGGGATCTGTGATGTGCTCGTACAACGCCGTCAATGGCGAGCCCGCATGTGCCAACCAGTTCTTGCTGCAACACACGCTTCGCGGGGCATGGCAATTTCAAGGATACGTTGTCTCAGATTGTGGCGCCGTCCTTGACATCTTCAGCGGCCATCGCTATCGCCCGACGCAGCCGCAGGCCTCGGCGATCTCGCTCGAGCGCGGCATGGATAACGAATGTGTGGACTTCATCGAAAAGGTTAAAGATAACCACGACTACAAGCCCTACATCGAGGCTGTGCTGCAGGGCTATCTCTCTGAGAGCAAGGTCGACACGGCACTCATTCGCCTCTTCACCGCTCGCATCCGTCTCGGCATGTTCGACCCCCCGGCAATGGTGCCCTACAGCGACACTGATGAAAAGCTGCTCGACAATACCGAGCACCGCGCCCTTGCGCGCCGGATGGCAAACGAATCCATGGTCCTTTTAAAGAATGACGGTGTGCTGCCGCTGAGGTCCGTCAAGCGCATCGCCATCGTCGGCCCGCTCGCCGATCAAACTACCGTTTTGCTAGGCAACTACAACGGGAATCCCACCCACACCGTAAGCCTGCTGGAAGGAATGAAAGCCGAATTCCCCGGGGCGAAGATCACTTATGTCCGCGGCACCCAGTTCCTCTCCAATCAGGGGGGCTCTGTGCCCGTATCGGTTCTGACCACTCCCGATGGCAAGCGCGGTCTGAAAGCCGAGTACAGTTCGCGCCCGACTTCCGACGCCAGACCGGCACCGCTCACGTCGCGGATCGAATCCAACGTGAACCTGAATGAGGGCAATCTCCCCGACCAGGTGAAAGGAATTCATGATCTGTCGGTACAGTGGACCGGCTTCCTCAATCCCAACGCAACTGGCGACTACTTGATCGGCCTCCAGGTCGATGGCTTTGGCAGTGTTTCCCTGGACGGCAAGCTGATCATGGAGATTTGGGGCAAGGATACCAATCTCGGCCAAGTTCACCTGGAAAAGGACCACTCGGTCAAGCTTGAGGTGAACTATGGCCGCTTCCGAGAAGGCAAGGCAGAAGCCCAGATGATCTGGGCTCCCGTGAACAACGCTCCTGATCCCGAGGCTGTCGCCGCCGCGACAAATGCGGACGTCATCGTTGCCGTCGTCGGCATCACCAGCCACCTTGAAGGGGAGGAGATGCCGGTTGAACAGCCCGGCTTTTCAGACGGAGACCGCACCAGCCTGGACTTGCCGAAGCCCGAAGAAGATCTCCTACAGGCGGTAGCCATCACCGGCAAGCCTCTGGTTGTCGTGCTGATGAACGGTAGCGCGCTGGGCGTGAATTGGGAAAAAGCACATGCTAACGCGATCCTGGAAGCCTGGTATTCCGGCGAGGAAGGCGGAACCGCCATCGCTGAAACCCTGAGCGGCAAGAACAATCCCGCCGGACGTCTTCCCGTCACGTTCTACAAAGATGTCCGCCAGCTTCCGCATTTTGAAGACTACGCGATGAAAGGACGCACCTATCGCTACTTTGAAGGAGAGCCGCTCTGGCCCTTCGGTTACGGCCTCAGCTACACGACGTTCAGCTACAGCAAGCTTTCGCTGCCCTCCACCCCGATCCATGCCGGCGATCCGCTGAACGCATCTGTGACAGTCACCAATACCGGCAAGGTTGCGGGCGACGAGGTGGTGCAGCTCTATCTGAAGTTTCCCGATATCGCAGGCGCACCGCGTCGCGCACTGCGCGGGTTCCAACGGATCCATTTAGAGACGGGAGCCAATCAGAAGGTCGAGTTCCATCTGAACCTACGGGACCTCAGCATGGTTACCGATGCCGGAGATATCATCGTGGCGCAGGGAGAGTACACCGTATCGGTCGGCGGCGGACAGCCCGCAACCGACGCACTTACGGTCAGCGGCAACTTTAAAATCGAGGATCAGATCATGTTGCCCGAATGACGATAGCGCCGGCTTCGAACTTCTCGCGTGGTTCAATGGCATCACCACGCGCGGTATCGATCGCCCTTGTCATCGACACCGATGGAAATATGTATGGAACCACGGTCGAAGGTCGAAGGTGGGGAAGAGCAGGTATCGCTGCAGAACATTCTGCTGAGAGCGAGGCCGGCCACGTGAATTGGCAAACACCGAATCCAATCCTGCATACGAGCTCTCGTTACGCAACTCCAGCAGGCTCTCGGCGAGCCGATTGTCAACCGGGAGTGTTTTGCGGTGGATGACACTTACCATAAGGAATTGTTAGTCATGACTACGAGAGGCATCGAACAACGCGAGAAGCAGCAGAGTGCAATGGGCACCGGGCACACATGGGCCGAGATTCGGCAGCAGCCGGAACTATGGCCGACCACCGCGAAGCGAGTACAGGAAGGAATCGCAAGACTGCAACTGCAAGCCAGATTGAAGGATGCGCGTGTCGTGATCACGGGCGCGGGAACGTCGGCCTATGCTGCGTCCGCAGTGGCAGCAGCATGGTCTCGATCCATCGCAGTACCCTCCACCGACTTGCTGTTTAGAACCGAACGATACATGGAGGATGCGACCGTACTGGTTTCCCTGGCGCGTTCCGGGAACAGTCCTGAGAGCATGGCCGTCGTCGAGCGTGTCCGCGGGCTCCGCCCAGATGTCTGGCACTTAGCCGTCACGTGCAATCCCGAAGGGGCGTTGGCCACATCTCCGCTCGTGAACTCCATCATCTTGGATCCGCGCACTAACGATCAGAGTCTGGTGATGACCAGCTCTTATTCCAATCTCTTGTTGGCAGGCCTCTGTCTGGCCAAGGGCGATCTCATGGACTCGGTGATTGCGACGGTGGCTGCCGAAGCGCAGAGCAAGTTCACTTTGATCAACCAAAAGGTGAAGGATCTAGCCAGCCGCGTTGAAGACCGTGTTCTAGTCCTCGCGTCAGCGCCGTTATTCGGCTGGGCGCAGGAGGGAGCGCTCAAGGTGTTGGAAATGACGGCTGGCCGCTTTCCCGTCATGGCCGAAACCTATCTGGGATTGAGGCATGGTCCGATGAGCTTCATCTGCTCGGACACAATGGTGCTCTGTCTGTTGTCGAACGACCCCGTGGCTCGGCTTTATGAGCAGGACCTGGTGCAAGAGCTTCGATCAAAGAAACTGGGGTACCTTGTCGGCGTTTGCCCGCATGATGATGGCCAGAGTGAAACCGCGCAGCTTTTTGACGAGGTCATTCCGTCGTTGGCCCCGAAATCCCCGGATGTTCTCCGGACTCCTTTTGAGATTCTCTGTCTCCAACTCTTTAGTTACCACCTAAGCGTGCGCATAGGCCTCGACCCTGACAGCCCGAGTCCAGTGGGTGTGATCAACCGTGTTGTCCAGGGAGTTCGCATTTACAAGTGAGATGGATCGGCCGGCACAGTGTTCTTCTCAAGCGATAGGGGGTGACTGCCGTTGTTCCTCCATTGTTAAGCACGCGGGAAGCCGGTTTGCTTCAAGAGGGTTGAGTTTCCCGCTGAGTCGAGTATTCGTACCAGAAAGGTCCTATCCCCTGATGCACCGGGACAATAACGCTTTCACCGGGCACGCATGGATATATGCGCCACCATCAAACTTGTTTGGAGGCTTAGAGGAAGGGGCGCGGTACAAGCAC